>ERZ724504.2360-NODE-2360-length-10253-cov-3.856246_pt1 | contig 10253 bp, 9 predicted proteins | sample MGYA00376037_ERZ724504 | MGnify/ENA primary metagenome ERZ724504 (study PRJEB28724, sample SAMN07190888) | wastewater metagenome | isolation source: influent of sewage treatment plant in Hong Hong | place: USA: Christiansburg, Virginia | collected 2016-03-01 ... | reverse complement strand
TGCCGCGCTGCAGCCGCTCGGGGTTGGTGACGAACAGGTCGTCGCCGACGATCTGCACGCGATCCCCGAGAGCGTCGGTCAGGTGCACCCAGCCGGCCCAGTCGTCCTCGGCCAGCGGGTCCTCGATGGACACGAGCGGGAAGTCCGACACGAGGCTCTCGTAGTAGCCGGTGAGCCACTCCGACGACCGCTGCGCGCCCTCGAACGTGTACGAGCCGTCCGCGTGGAACTCCGTGGCGGCAACATCGAGGGCGACGGCGATGTCGCGACCGAACGTCATGCCCGTCGAGGCCACCGCGGTCGCGATCAGCTCGAGGGCGGCACGGTTGCTGGGCAGCGACGGCGCGAAGCCGCCCTCATCGCCCAGGCCCGTCGCGTAGCCCTCCTTCTTGAGGACGCTCTTGAGGGCGTGGTAGACCTCGGCACCCTGGCGCAGCGCATCGGCGAAGGTCGCGGCCCCGATCGGGGCGATCATGAACTCCTGGATGTCGACGTTGGAGTCGGCGTGCGCTCCGCCGTTGAGGATGTTCATCATCGGGACCGGGAGCACATGGGCATTCGGGCCGCCGACGTAGCGGAAGAGCGGGAGCTCGGCCGACAGGGCCGCCGCCTTGGCCACGGCCAGGGAGGCGCCGAGGATCGCGTTGGCACCGAGGCGCGACTTGTTGGGCGTGCCGTCGAGGTCGATCATCACCTGGTCGACGAGGCGCTGGTCGGTCGCATCGATCGCGAAGATCGCATCGGCGATCTCACCCTCGACCGCAGCGACGGCCTCGAGGACGCCCTTGCCGCCGTAGCGCTCGCCCCCGTCGCGCCGCTCCGAGGCCTCGAAGGCCCCCGTCGAGGCACCGGACGGCACTGCCGCTCGGGCCACCGTGCCGTCCTCGAGGAGCACCTCGACCTCGACCGTGGGATTGCCACGGGAGTCCAGGATTTCGCGGGCGATGATCGATTCGATGTCAGCCATGCTGCGAAGTCTAGAGGCTCGGCACGGGGCCATGCATACGCTTGCTTTCCGGTCAGCCGGTGTTCACCTGGGTGAACTCCTCCTTGCTCGCCGGACGCAGGACGCCGCGGATGCCGACCGTGAAGATGAGGGGCGAGAACAGCACGAAGAGGCTGCCCAGCGCGAGGGTCGCATGCGGCCCGATCCACACCGCGACGTTGCCGCCGAGGGCGTTGCCCAAGGCGCCGGCCGCCCCCTCGATCATCCACAGCGAGCCGAGTGCGGCGACGGCCGTGCCGCGCGGCCTCACCACGTCGATGGTCTCGAGGTAGAACACGTTGGCCGGTCCGATGAACGCCCAGGCGACGAGGACGACGAGCATCATCCACGGCCCCACCGGCACGAAGGGCAGCGGCAGCAGGGCGATCGCGAAGAGGAAGGTCGCTGCGCGCAGGCCGTTCGCGGGGGCGATGCGCTTGGCCTTCGCGCCGGCCCAGATGGTGCCGATGATCGCGCCCACGCCCATCGCCGACATGATCGGGCCCGTCAGCTGCTGCTCGCCGGACAGGGTGGCGACCGCGGGGATGCCGATGGTCACGAAGCCGATCGACAGGCCCATGGCCGCCCCCTCGAGGGCCAGGAGCCGCATCGCCGGCGAGCGCAGGATCCCGTCCTCGCCATGCTCCTTCGGCTCGGGGACCCAGGCCTGCGAGTGCCGGTTGAAGGCCAGCAGCAGCCCGCCGAGGAGCATGCTCACGCCGACCGCGCCGATCGCGACCCGAGGCGAGAGATGGAGGGCGATGAGGGTGGCGACGACCGGCCCCAGCAGCATGACGAGGCTCGCGTAGGCGGTGTCGACGCTGTAGGCCAGTCGCACCCGCTCCTGCCCCACGATGTCCAGCCACAGGGGGCGGATGCTGATGTTGAGCGGCGGGGCCGTCAGGCCGATCAGCCCACTGAGGACGATCGCCACGGCGGCCCCCTGCCCCAGGGTGGCCAGCAGGAGGCAGCTCGCGGCGTATGCCGGCACGAATCCGAAGAGCGGTCGGGTCTGCCCGAAGCGGTCGACCAGGTGCCCGCGCGGTCCGGCCGTCAAGGCGCCGAGGCCAGCCGACAGTCCCACGGCGAGCCCCGCGGATCCCACGCTGCCGGTCACGCTCAGCACCTGGAAGAAGATGGCCAGGCTGACCATCGAGTAGGCGAACCGGCCGAACGTGGAGACGAAGAGAAGTGGCTTGACTCCCGGAATGCGAAGAAGCTCCAGGTAGTCGCGCACTCCCGTGATCCTAGGCGCCACCGGTGGTGCACGATGAGGGCCATGACGGCTGCGGATGGCTTCGGCTTCGTCCGACTGCACCACGTGCAGCTGGCCATCCCGTCCGGGGGCGAGGAGGCCTGTCGGGCGTTCTGGCGCGATGCTCTCGGAATGTCCGAGCTCGACAAGCCTCCCGCGCTCGCCGCGCGGGGCGGCTGCTGGTTCCGCGGCGGCGGCGTCGAGGTGCACTGCGGGGTCGAGCCGGACTTCATGCCCGCCGGCAAGGCCCATCCCGGCATCCTCGTCACGGGAATCGATGCGCTCGCAGGGCGCTGCGAGGCCGCCGGCATCGAGGTCGAGTGGGACGAAGGGTTCCCGGGCTTCCGCCGCTTCCACGCCCTCGACCCGCACGGCAGCCGGCTGGAATTCCTCGAGCCGGTGGGCTGATGCGATGACCGCACGCGTGTTCCCCGCTCACCCGGAGTTCGCCGACGACTCCGAGCGCATCGTGTGGGAGGCGTTGAAGGCGCAGCTGCGTCCGCAGGACGTCCTCCTGCACGGCCTGCGGTTCACCGACGTCGAGTACGGCGAGGTGGAGATCGACATCCTCGTGCTCATGCCGGAGAGCGGCGCCGCCGTCATCGAGGTCAAGGGCGGCCACGTCACGTACTCGGACGGCCACTGGCAGCAGTCGGACGCGACCGGCAGCCGGCCGATCGACCCGATCGGGCAGGCGCGGCGCGGCGTCTACTCCCTCCAGCGCTTCCTGGAGCACAGCCCCACGTGGTCGCGGGGCCGGGTGCGGGCGGCGTGGCTGCTGGCGCTTCCCTACGCCACCGTCGACGCGGCCATGGGCCCGGAGGCGCGGCGCGACCTCATCATCGGCAGCGCCGACCTCGACGACGCGGCGCTCATGGCGTACACCCGGCTGTGGGATCCCGCCCTGCAGGGCGCCATGCCGGCCGAGGGCTGGGTGGAGTCGGCACTGGAGGCGCTCATGGGCGCCGTCGACGGGCCAGCGGACATCGCCGGCCGCACCGCCGCCCGCCTGCGGCACGTCGACCAGCTGACGCGCGAGCAGGCGGCCATCCTCGATGTGCTCCGCCAGAACCCCCGCATCGAGGTCGCCGGCTCCGCAGGCACCGGAAAGACCTGGCTCGCGATCGAGCAGGCCCGGCGATGGGCGGAGGCGGGTGAGCGCGTGTGCTTCGTCGCCTACGGCCGGGGCGTGGCGGAGATGGTCCAGCAGGCGATGGCCGACCTGCCGGCGAAGAGCCGCCCCGCCTTCATCGGCACGTTCCATGAGCTCGGCCACCGGTGGGGAGCCCAGGACGGCATCGACGATGACGCGGACTTCTGGGACGTGCGGGCGCCCGCGCAGATGCTGGCCGCCGCGGAGCGACTCGCCCCCGATGAGCGCTACACCGCCTTCGTCGTCGACGAGGCCCAGGACTTCGCCGACTCCTGGTGGCCGGCGCTCCTCGCGGCGTCGGCGACCGATGACATGCGGGTGGCGGTGTTCCGCGATGACGAGCAGGTGGTGTTCAACGGACGCCGGGGTCGGCCCGACCTCGCGCTCGTGCCCGTCGTGCTGGAGCAGAACCTGCGCAACGCCCAGCAGATCGTCGACACCTTCCGTCCGCTCATCTCGGCCCGGGTCGAGGCGAAGGGGGGCGTGGGCTACCCCGTCGAGTACGTCGACTGCGGGGCCGACCTCGTCATCTCGGCTGCGGACGACGTCGTCGCCCGCCTGGTGGAGGAGCGGGGGTGGCTGCCCGAGCACGTCGCGCTGCTCACCACGGCGCACCGGCATCCGGTGCAGCTGGAGCAGAGCGACGACAAGGCGGGCTACTGGGCGGACCTGTGGGCCGCGCACGACGTGTTCTACGGAACGGTCGCGGGGTTCAAGGGCCTCGAGCGACCCGTGGTCGTCCTCGCGGTCGACGGGTTCCACGACGGGGTGGACCCGCGCAGCGTGATGTATGCCGGCATGAGCCGGGCCCGCGACCTTCTCATCGTCGTCGGGCCCTCGGCCCTGCTGCGACCGGCCGTCGGCGAGCGCATCATGCGGCGACTGCAACGCAGCCGACCGCAGCGATAGCCCTCCGACGGCCGGGACACTCCCCAGCACCGTCCGGCGGCGCTCCCTAGTAGTCGCGCTTGTTGCGGGTGCGCGTGCGGCGACTGGCATCGTTGCGGCCGCTCGCGTTCATCGACACGTCCTCGATGAAGCTCTTGCTGGCCATCTGCACCGGCTGCTCCGTGGCCGCCCGTGCAAGCCGGTCGACCATCTCCCGCTCCTCGGCCAGGCGCTCGCGCAGCGCCTCGGCGCCGGGCGTGTCGTCGCTGATCTCCAGCATCGCGCTGCGCATCCGCTCCGCCTGCTGGTTCATCAGCCGTGCCGCCTTGTCGACATCGCCGAGGCCGAGGGCGTCGGTCGCCTCGCGCTTGGCCACCGTGGCCTCCGCGAGGAGCCTGGCGGTGGTCACGGTGGGGTCGGGGATGCGGCGACCCGCCTCGTCGCCGGGCACCACGTTGACCGCCATCGGCCACACGATCGACTCGGCCGTGAGGCTCGGCAGGGACACGTAGTCGATCGTGAAGTCGGCCAGGTGGTGCAGCCCCAGGGCCGCGATCCCCGGCACGTCGAAGTGGACCAGCAGCTCCCGCGTCTCGCCGGCGAACAGGTCGCCCAGCGGGATCACGATGCTCTGACGGCCGTCCGGTGCCGTCTCGACCCATCGCGGCAGGGTGTGCAGCGTCCCGATGCCCGGCAGCAATGCCGGATCGGTGGGACGGATGCGCACGAAGGCATTGGCGATCGACTTGTTCAGGATGTCGCCTGCCTCCTCGCTGACGATGGAGATCGCGTCGTCGGGGGTGGCGGCGAATCGATGACTTCCGCTGCCCTGGGTCGCCAGCTCCTGGAGCAGGAGCTCGTCGTAGCCGCCGCCGATGCCGATGGTGGTCGTGCTGATCCGGTCCTGGCGCGCCTTGGCCGCGAGCTTGCCCAGCCTCGCGGGGTCGACGACTCCGGCGTTGGCGTGCCCGTCGGAGAGCAGCAGCAGGGTCGCGCCCGTGGACGCGAGGCACCGGCGCGCCTCGGACAGCCCGAGCAGGTAGCCGCCGGACAGGTCGGTGGTGCCGCCCGGCTCGATGCCGCGGATGAGCGCGTGCACCGTAGCCGCGTCGTGGTCGGCCATCACCATCGTGGGAACGGCGATGACCGCCGAGCTGTCGAAAACCACGACCCCGAACGAGTCCTGCGGCCGGATGCGGTCGACGATGGCATGCAGGCTCTGGCGGACCGCGTCGAGTGGCGCACCGTGCATCGACCCGGAGCGATCCACCACCGCGACCAGCGTCTCGCCGGGACGGTCCGTGACGGCCTCCGGGATCGGTGCCTCGAAGGTGAGGAGGCAGGTCACCTCGTCGTCGCGCTGCAGGGCCAGGAGGTCGATGTCGAGCTGGGCGTTGAGCTTCATGGGCATTCCCTTCGGTGGTGGTCCGACGGCGAACCACGCCGAGGCGTTTTCGCGTCTGTGAGAAAAAGGTAGCCCGGGGGTCTGACATCGCCCTGCGCCGAGCGTCGGCGTTATCGCGTCCGTGCGTTAACGTGACGGCATGGCCCGCTCCCCCCGACCATCAGACATCGGCGCATTCCCTCGGCCCAGCGTCGCGGTCGACGTGGCCGTGGTCACCGTTCAGCCCGATGGGCAGCTCGCGGTCCTCGTGCTGAGGCGCACCGGTGACCGCGCCGGCCAGTGGGCACTGCCCGGCAGGTTCGTTCGCGACCGCGAGCGCCTGGCCGACTCCGTCGCCATCGCACTGGCCGAGAAGTGCGGACTCCCGGCCGCCGCACTCGCCGGGGCCACGCCGAGGCAGCTGTATGTGTTCGACGACCCTGCGCGCGACGACCGTGGCTGGGTGATGTCCGTGGCCCACCTGCTCGGGCTCCCCTACGAGCGGCTCTCGGCCCACGTGGCCGAGCGCGCCGACCTCGCCCTGGCCCCGGTGCGCGAGCGACGGCTGCAGCTGCCCGGACGCCAGAGGAACCTCCCCTACGGCCAGGGAGCCATCGTCGAGTACGCCGTCGACGAGCTGCGGCGGCGCTACCTCGAGGAGCCCGATCCCGAGGGCCTGCTCGGCGCAGACGAGTTCAGCCTCGCCGAGCTGCGCGACCTGCACGCCACCGTGCTCGACGAGCCGTGGCAGATCGACACGTTCCGCCGCAACATGCTCCCCGCCCTCACGTCGACCGACACCGTGCGCTCGGGCACCCCGGGCCGGCCAGCAGCCCTCTACCGCCGCTCGCGCTGACGGTCGCTGGGCGGGCCGCGCCCGGTCGTCTCCCTCCCCACCTAGTGGCGCCCTCGGATGTCAGACCCCGGGTCTTGCCTTGAGGACAGGGTCGGCCGCGATCGGCCGGCGGGAGCGGGGAGACATGCGCACGGGACGGGCGGTCGCAGCGGCCATCATCAGCATCATCGCGGTGCCCCTGGGGGTCTGGGCCGCCCTCGTGGCGGGCCTCACCCTCGTGCAGCAGGTGCTCGCCGGATTCCTCGTCATCGCCGATGCCTCCTGGACCCAGGCACTCAACCCCGCGGTGTGGTTCGGCTGGCAGAACATGGCGGGCACCGGGTCGTTCCTCGACTCCATGCTCGGAGGCCCCGGAGCCCCGGGCGGAACGGTCAGCCGATGGCTGGTGTTCATGGTGAGCGCCGCGCTCGCGTCGGCCTGCTATGCCGCCGTCACGACGGCCTGGGGCTGGGCACGGCGGCAGTCCGCCACTCAGTCGCCGAGCACCCTCGACAGGTAGTCGTTGGCGAATCGCCGCTCCGGATCGACCCGGTCACGCACCGCGACGAAGTCGTCGAACCTGGGGTAGGCGGGCCGGAGATCGGCCCGCGCACGACCATGCAGCTTGCCCCAGTGCGGACGGCCCCCCACCTGCCGGGCGATCGCCTCGAAGCCGTCGAAGTAGGCGCGGTGGTCCATTCGGTGGTACTGGTGGACGGCGACATACGCCGACTCGCGCCCGGTCGCCGTCGACATCCACAGGTCGTCGGCGGCGGCGAAGCGCACCTCCACCGGGAACGGGATGCGCAGGTCGCCGTGGTCGGTCATGGCCTTCAGCTCCGTGAGGACGCCCGCCACGCTCTCGCGCGGTACGGCGTACTCCATCTCGCGGAAGCGGACGTCACGCTGCGAGGCGAACACCTCGTGGGAGGGCAGCGTGAACTCACGCGATGACAGCACTCGGCTGCTCATCGAGTTGATCCGCGGCACCCACGCCGGCCGCGCAGCACTCACGCGGTTGACCGCCTCGAAGACGCGGTTCGACAGCAGGTCGTCGTCGAGCCACGCACGCCATCGGGGCAGCGGCACCCGCGCATCCTCCGCCGGAAGCCGGGTGTTGCGCTTGAGCAGCACGTTGTCCGTGTGCGGGAACCAGTAGAACTCGAAGTGGTCGATGCCGTCGACGAGCTCGTCGAGGCCGGCGAGGGTGCCCGAGAGCGTGCCCGGATCCTCTCGGGCGTTGAGCAGGTAGGCCGGCACGCACTGGAGCGTGAGCTCGGTGATGATCCCGACCGCCCCCAGGCCGATCCGGGAGGCCTCGAACAGATCGGGATCGCGCTGCGCATCGCAGTCGACGATGGTCCCGTCGGCGAGGACGATCCGCGTCCCGACGACCGCCGCCGCCAGCCCCTGGAAGCGCGCCCCGGTGCCATGGGTCCCGGTGGCCAGCGCTCCGCTGATGGTCTGGCGGTCGATGTCGCCGAGGTTGACCATGGCCAGCCCGCGGGCCGCGAGGCCGGCGTTGAGGACGTGAAGAGGCGTGCCGGCCCGCACCGTCACGCGATGGGTCGCGGCGTCCACGGCGACGAAGCCCGTGAGCCGGTCGAGCTGCAGCAGCACGCCGTCGGTGATGGCGATCGCCGTGAAGGAGTGCCCGCTGCCCACCGCCTTCACGCGGAGTCCACGGCGAGCGGCCGCCACCACGAGCTCGGCGACCTCCTCGCTGGTCGCCGGGTGGGCGACGGCGACCGGCGTGGTGCTGGCGGTGCCGGCCCAGTTCGTCCACGTGGTCAGCTGGTCTACCCGAAGCACTGTCCCTCCCCGCGGTACGTCGGCACCGTGACGACCGACCCGTCCTCGTCGACCAGATGGACCTCGGAGAACCGCTCGCACACCTCGCCGGCCTTGGCATGGCGCCACCACACGCGGTCGCCGACGCGAAGGCCCGCCGCCGCCGGCCCCGTGACCGGCGTCTGGACCTCGCCCACGCCCTCGCGCGGCAGGACGCGCAGGCCCTCCGGCCAGAACGGGGTCGGCTGCCGGGTCGAGGACACCTCCCCCGAGGCCATGTAGCCCCCGCTGAACAGCGTGCGGATGTCCGGCGCCGGCCGTCGCGTGACCGGCAGCGCGTACGCGAACGCGGGCTGCGGCGTGAAGTCGCGGTAGCCGTCGAACAGTGTCGGCGCGAACAGGCCCGAGCCCGCGGCGAGCTCGGTGATGCTCGGATCCCCCGCCATGACGTCGAGGCTGCCCGTTCCGCCGGCGTTGACGATCTGCAGCTCCGCGACCCGGGAGACCGCCTCGACGATGCGAGGCCGACGGTGCCGCAGCTCGCGGGCCGAGGCCGCCTTCATCGTGCGGACGTCGGTGCCCGTGTCGGGCATCCCGGCGATCTGGGCGTCGTAGAACATGAGCCCGACCAGGGTGGTGGACGGCTCCGTGGCGATGGCGGAGGCGGCGCTGACGGCCTGGCTCACGCTGTGCACGGGAGACCGGCGCACACCGAGGTGCGTGCGACCGATGCGCAGGGAGGCATCGACATCGAGGCAGACGCGGACGGGGGCCGTCCCCCCGACTCCCGCGATGAGCCGCAGCTGGTCGGGGTCGTCGACCATGACGACGATGGCGGCGAGCAGGGTGTCGTCCGCGCGCAGCTCGGCGAGCGCCGCCAGGTCGACGGTCGGGTAGGCCAGGAGCACGTCGGTCGCCCCTCGGCGGGCGAGCCAGATGGCCTCGGGGAGCGAGTACGCCATCAGCCCGGCGAAGCCCGGCTGGGCGAGAACCCGATCGAGGACGGCGCGCACGCGCACGGACTTCGTCGCGATGCGGATCGGCACCCCCTCGGCGCGCCGCACGAGGTCGCGTGCGTTGGCATCGAGGGCTGTGAGATCGACTGCGGCCATCGGTGCCGCGAGGTGCGACGTCGCGTCGTCGATGCGCTGCCAGCTCATGCCGCGAGCCTAGATGCTGGCCCGTCGGCGGAGGCTCAGTCGGGGCGCCGCCGCGTCCTCGGCACGATGGTGCCCCCCACGCCACCCTGGGGAACCCTCGTGAGGATGCCGCGCCGGCGCGCCTTCTCGACCCAGCTGACGACCGTGCGGGGCGACACGTGCCGCTCCTGCGCCATGGCCGCGGCGTAGCCCCGGCCGCGCGCCAGGTACTCGCGGGCGATGGCCTCGAGGAAGACGTCGGTGAGCGGCTCGTTCGACTTCGCACCGAGGGCTGCCGACTCGGGGAACCCGTCGACGGGCAGGTCGTAGGCGAACGGATCGATGCCACGGTCCAGGAGGATCGGCACGGTCATCGTCACGACCTCAAGGGGCGAGGCCCACCGGAACTGCCTCTGCATCAGCGCCGGGTCGAGACCGCCGGGAACCCGGGCGTCCATGCGGGTGATCGCCGGAGCGCCGTCGACGAGGCCGATGGTCGCCTCGATCCGCCAGCCCACCTCGCGCGTGTCCGGGTCGACGAACACGTGGTCGACGATGACCGGCAGGGGGAACGAGCGCCGGTCGTCGATGCGCCAAAGTCGCCGGCGTCCGGGCGCCGGACGGATGCGGGAGGTGACTCCCAGCCGGTCGCCGAGGGCGGGGTCCATGGTCCTTACAGTAGCCAGCCCGCTCCTTACACAGGGCTGATCACGGGTCGGCGCAATACCCGAACACCATGTCCGTTCTGATGCGTTTTCGCATCCTTACACGGCGTAACGTGCGTGGCGCCACACCCCGACACAGGGAGCCCTCATGAAGCGAC
>ERZ724504.2356-NODE-2356-length-10264-cov-4.970908_pt1 | contig 10264 bp, 11 predicted proteins | sample MGYA00376037_ERZ724504 | MGnify/ENA primary metagenome ERZ724504 (study PRJEB28724, sample SAMN07190888) | wastewater metagenome | isolation source: influent of sewage treatment plant in Hong Hong | place: USA: Christiansburg, Virginia | collected 2016-03-01 ... | reverse complement strand
GCCTGTCGGGCTTGGGTCATCTGACCCTGCATGGCAGCGATAACCGCGAAGAGCTGGGGCGTGCGCGCAGCGCCTTGAATCTGGCCGCACAAGGCCGGAAGGTGCTGATGCTGTCATCGGGCGACCCGGGTGTGTTTGCCATGGCCAGCGCGGTGTTCGAGGTGTTGGATGAGGCCGTGCCTGAAGAGTTGGTGCGCTGGGCGGCCGTGGATATTGATGTGCAACCCGGCATCACGGCCATGCTGGCTGCGGCGGCAAGACTGGGCGCCCCACTGGGCCATGATTTTTGCACGATCAATCTGTCAGACAACCTTAAGCCTGCGGCAGTGATCGAGCGCCGCATCAGGCTGGCAGCGCAAGCCGACTTTGCCATGGCTTTCTACAACCCATGCTCGAAATCTCGGCCCGAGGGCTTTGAGAGGGCACTGCGGGTTCTCAAAGATGAATGCGAGCCTCAGCGCTTGATCTGTTTTGCGCGCAATGTCAGTCATGCCGATGAAGCGCTGCGCGTGGTGCAGCTACAGCATGTGCAACCGGAGATGGCCGATATGCGCACCGTGGTCATTGTGGGCAACAGCCAGACGCGACAGGTGGGCCGTTATGTTTATACGCCGCGCAGCTATGGAGTGGCGGACAGCCGCTAACGCTCAGTGCCAACGCTTCAACCATTCCATGGCTTGCTGCGGAGTCTCGCATTGCTCGCGCGCGGGCAAGAGAGGCCGGTCAACCATGATGACGGGAATCTGCAGCTGCCTTGCCGCTTCGAGCTTGGCATAGGTGTCGGTGCCGCCCGCATTTTTGCTGACCACGCAGGCTATGGCGTGCTGCTGGAGCAGAGCCAGTTCGCCCTCCAGCTGAAACGGGCCACGTGCAATCAGCAGCGTGCAGTTGGATGCAGGCAAGGCCACACCCACCGGGTCAATCACGCGCAGCAAAAAGTGATGCAGCCCAGCCTGATCGCTGAAGGCCGGCAGCTGCTTGCGGCCAATGGCCAGGAAAACATTCTTGCGCCTGGAGGGCAGCGCTGCAGCCGCGGCGGCCATATCGGGCACATGCGTCCATTGATCACCGGCTTGGGCTTGCCAGGCTGGGCGTTCCATGGACAGCAGCGGAATGCCCAGCGCCTTGCAGGCGGCAATGGCGTTGCGGCTCATCTGCGCGGCAAACGGGTGGGTGGCATCAATTACATGGCTGATTTGCTGCTCCCGCAGATAGGTCATCAAGCCTTCCACGCCGCCGAACCCGCCAACCCGGATGGGCAGGGCGGGTTGGCGGCGAGTCTGCGTGGCACCGGCATACGAGTAAATGGCTTGGATACCGGCTTCATGCAGGCGGGTGGACAAGAGATAGGCATCAAACGTGCCGCCTAACAGGAGAACTTGGGTCATGGCCAATCCGTGGCTTTCGATAATCGGTATACATCCATCCGGGCGCGATGCTTTGAGCACAGCGGCCCGGCAGGCGCTCGATGATGCCAGCGTAGTGTTCGGCAGTCCACGTCATCTGGCCCTGGGGCAGGTCGGTGAGCGGGGTCGCCCTTGGCCTGTGCCCTTCAGTGTGAAGCCCGTGCTGCAGCTGCGCCACCAGGAAAAAGTGGCTGTCCTTGTTTCAGGCGATCCTTTTCATTTCGGCGCGGGCGCATCGCTGTCCAAGCATCTTGAAGTGGGCGAGTGGCGCAATTATCCGCAGCCTTCGACGTTTTCCTGGATTGCCGGAGATCTGGGCTGGTCACAAGAACATACCCATTGCTTGGGTCTGCACGCGCGGCCTCTGGAGACATTGACTGCTTTGCTAGCAGAGGGCCAGCGTTTTATCTGCCTGCTGCGAGATGGCCCGGCGGCTCGGCAACTGACCCTCTGGCTGGCGGAACAAGGCTGGGGTGATAGCCCCATGTGGCTTGTCTCTCAGGCAGGAGGTGAGGAGCAGACGATTCGTCACGGCCTTGCCAATCAGCTCGCTCAGCAGCTAGGTGACGATCCCGTTTCAGCCCCGGTCGCAGCGGCCTTTGAAGCACGCGGTGGCCATGGTTTTGTTCAGGTGGCGGGCCGCAGCACCGACCAGTTTGTGCATGACGGCCAGATCACCAAAAGCCCCGTGCGCGCCATGACTCTGGCAGCGCTGGCACCGCGCCATGGCGAATGTTTATGGGATCTGGGCGCGGGTTCCGGCTCGGTCTCGGTGGAGTGGTGTCTGGCCGGTGGCCGGGCAGTTTGCGTGGAGCAGCATGCGGCGCGGGTGGCGGGCATTGAGCAAAACGCCGAGCGCTATGCGGTGCCGCTGCAGGTGGTTCATGGCGATAGCTTGACCCTGCTGGATAAGCTTGGCCCGCCGCCACAGGCGGTCTTTGTGGGTGGTGGTTTTGATCTGAATTTGTTCAACGCCTTGCGCAAGCGTTTGCATGCGCCATGGCGACTGGTTGTGAATGCCGTGGCTCTGGAAACGCAGGCGCTGCTCATGGAACTGCATCGCCAGCACGGCGGGCAACTGCTGCAGCTGCAGTGGAGCGAAGCTGTGCCGCTGGGGCGCATGCAGTCCTGGCAAGCAGCCAGACCTATTGTTCAGTGGGTGTGGCAGACATGATGCGTCTGGTCGCTGGCTGGGGCTTCAAATCCAGTGCTGTGCGGCAGTCTTTTTCCAGCTGCTGGTTGCAGGTGCATCAGGCACTTTCAGTGGCACAGGTGGCCCATGTGCATTGGGCTCATGCCTTGCTGGAGACCCGGGCGCAAACCTCGGCTTGGGCTGAATTTTTGGCTTGGGCGGATGAAAAAACGCCAAATGCCGAGTTGCTGGTGTGCAAGGAGGCCCGCATTCAAGCGATCAGCACACAGACCGTATCTGCACGTGTACAGCAGCGCTTTGGCTGCGGCAGCGTCTCTGAGGCCTTGTCCATAATTGGGGCTGAAACGCTTATGCAGAAAGGGCTATGTGCACCTGAATATGTAGCAAATACCTTGCCTGTGCCGCCATGCATCCAGCTGATTTTGCCGCGCATCGTGTCCGCTGATCGACAGGCCACGCTGGCGATTGCCGGTGTGCAGGGCTTTGTGCCGGCTTCCCCCTTCCTTTGAAATAGGAGTTATTTCTTGACAGTTCACTTTATTGGCGCAGGCCCCGGCGCTGCGGATCTGATCACGGTACGAGGGCGCGATCTACTGGCTTCCTGCCCCGTGTGTTTATACGCGGGCTCTCTGGTGCCCGCCGAGCTGCTTGCGCATTGCCCTGCCGGCGTGCGCCTGATCAACACCGCGCCGATGTCGCTGCAAGACATCGTGGCAGAGATGGCGGCAGCCCATGCACAAGGCCTGGATGTGGCGCGCCTGCATTCGGGCGATCTCAGTATCTGGTCGGCCATGGGCGAGCAACTGCGCAGTCTGCGCGAGCTGGAGATCCCGTATTCGGTGACGCCGGGCGTGCCCTCGTTTAGCGCAGCAGCTGCGGCGTTGGAGGCGGAGCTGACTTTGCCCGGCTCTTGCCAGTCGGTGGTGCTGACGCGTACCTCGGGGCGCGCCTCCAGCATGCCCGATGGAGAAACTCTGGCCGCTTTTGCCGCAACCGGGGCGGTGCTGGCCATTCATCTGTCGGTCCACGTGGCGCAGCAGGTGCAGCAGGAATTGCTGGTCCACTACGGGACCGATTGCCCGGCGGCGATTGTTTGGCGTGCCTCCTGGCCCGATGAAAAGGTGGTGCGTACCTCGGTGGGGGAGATCGCTGCAGCGGCTCAGGCCAATGCATTGCAGCGCAGCGCCTTGATTCTGGTGGGACGTACGCTGAGTCAGGAGGGCTTTGGTTTGAGCCGCCTCTATGCCGATGACTATGACCGCCGCTACCGCCCGCGTGGCGACGAGCCCAGATTCCCCTGCGGAACCGAGGCTAACTAATGCTGGAGCTGTTTCTCATTGGCATCGGGACTGGCAACCCCGATCACATTACGCGCCAGGCCGAGAAGGCCATAGCTCAGGCGGATCTGGTGCTGCTGCCGCACAAGGAAGACAGCAAGGCCGAGCTGGCGCAGGTGCGCCTGACGCTTTTGCAGAGCCTGGGTGTGCAGGAGCAGCGCATTGCGCATTTCGATATGCCTGTGCGCCGCCAGCAAGGCGATGACTACGACCAGCAGGTCGACGAATGGCATGACGCCATTGCCCAGCGCTGGAATGAATGCCTAAAGGCGAATCTGCCTGCAGGCTCTGGCCGCGTTGCGCTGTTGGTGTGGGGCGATCCTGCGCTCTACGACAGCACCTTGCGCATTGCTTCCCGACTGGGCTTGAACAAGGAGCAGGTGCATGTGGTGCCGGGCATTACCTCCATGCAGGTACTGTGCAGCGCGCATGGCATTGCGCTCAATGAAATCGGCGCTCCATTTCTGGTGACAACGGGGCGGCAGCTGCGCGAATCTGGCTGGCCGCAGGGCGTTAATACGCTGGTAGTAATGCTTGATGGACAGGCTTCTTACGAGCAGTTAACAGATCCTGATATCGATATTTTCTGGGGTGCCTACCTGGGCATGCCGCAGCAAATATTGATGCAGGGGCGGCTGTCCGAGATTAAGAACAGCATCAGCGCCAAGCGCCAGCAGGCCCGCCAGTTGCACAGCTGGATCATGGACATATATCTGTTGCGCAGGAGCTAGGCTGCATCCTTAACGCATGTGCTTTCGCCTAATTACCAAGTGTAAAGGTGGCCCAAGAGACTAAAGCGATGTGCTGCTTGTTGCATGGTGGTGATCTTGGTCAAAAAAGAAGAAACTTACCCGCTATGTTTTGCATGGAGGTGATTCCTTTTATTTACTTGGTTTCCGAGGAATGGCGCTGTTTAAAAAATCCAATTTAATGCGAGTTGCCCAAAACCCTCGCAATGGCTATGCATGGCTACCGTCTAAGGACGGACCCGCTCTGTAAATCGATTCAAAAATGGCTGATCGGGTATAGAGCTCGTTGACTTGGCATTCAAAGGCTCGGGACATCACTCTCTCAGTAAGTCAGGCAAGACTGAGGCATGGCTCACATTTTTTGAAGTCACACAGATCGCGCTGATCTGCAATGTCTGGGCATCAATCCCAATGTGCGAATTGCGTCACTGGCGTCGGCATGCAACAACGCCTCGCGATAAAGAAGTTGATGTAGCTCAACGACTTGGGAAGTGCCTTGTTTTGGCGCGCATTTGTGTGTAATCTGGTGCCAAAGTTTCGTTGTCTGATCTCTATCGCCAAATCACGGATGCAGATACATCCAAGCCAAGGGAGATTACTAATGACAGAATCTCAGTCTGAATCGACTCGCGCTGAAGAGTTACGCAGCTTCGCATTTCTCGCAGTTGTTATGGCGCCCATATTGGCCGTCGTACTCATTGCTGCCTACGGTTTCTCTATCTGGTTTTATCAGATGATCATCGGTGGACCGCCACATGCATGAAGAATCTGACCCGATTGACGCTAATACAGACTTGCATATCACCAGCTTGGTTGTGCATGCGCTCCCCAAAGCTTTGGAGCAGGTTGCGGCTGGAATCGTAAAGATTAAAGGCGCTCAGATACATGGAAGTCATCCAGCCGGCAAGCTGGTGATTACCTTGGAGGCGCACCATGCAAGGGAAATACTTGATTGCGTATCTCAAATTGAGCAGCTTGATGGAGTGATCAACGCCTCCCTGGTTTACCAGCACGTTGAGAACTGGCAGTCGTTAAACCAAGAGGTAGCACATGACTAGCACTAGGCGTGATTTTGTCCGTCAATCTGCGGCAGCTGCTGCAGGGGCGGTTGCTGGTATCCCCATAGAAGTTTTGTCCCAAGATGTGGGTGCAACAGCCACTGATCTGAAGTGGTCCAAAGCACCATGCCGATTCTGTGGAACGGGGTGTGGCGTCATGGTTGCCGTCAAGAACAACCGAGTGGTTGCCACTCAGGGTGATCCTGAGGCCGAGGTCAACCGAGGGCTGAACTGCGTCAAGGGTTACTTTCTATCGAAGATCATGTACGGAGGTGACCGCCTAACCAAGCCACTGCTTCGCATGAAGAATGGTAGCTATGCGAAGGACGGTGAATTCCAGCATGTTTCTTGGGATACGGCCTTCGACGTTATGGCAGAGCAGTTTAAAAAGACGCTCAAGGCCAAGGGTGCCGATGCTGTGGGCATGTTCGGCTCGGGCCAGTGGACGGTGTGGGAAGGCTATGCTGCTTCCAAGCTGTTCAAGGCCGGTTTTCGAACGAACAACATCGACCCCAACGCCAGGCATTGCATGGCATCTGCTGTGACGGGCTTCATGCGCACCTTTGGCATGGACGAGCCCATGGGCTGCTATGACGACATCGAGGCGGCGACGGCCTTTGTGCTCTGGGGCTCAAACATGGCTGAAATGCACCCGGTGCTGTGGACGCGCGTGACTGATCGGCGTTTGTCCACGCCTGGCGTCAAGGTGGCCGTGCTGTCGACCTTCGAGCACCGTTCGTACGAGCTGGCTGACATGACTCTGACGTTTAAGCCTCAGACCGACTTGGCCATTCTCAATTACATCGCCAACCACATCATCAGCACGGGACGGGTCAACAAGGACTTTGTCTCCAAGCACTGCAATTTCAAGCTCGGCAACGCTGACATCGGCTATGGTCTGCGTCCCGAGCATCCACTGCAGAAGGCTGCTAAAAACGCCAACGATCCCAATGGCGCAAAGCCCATAAGCTATGAGGAGTACGCCAAGTTCGTATCTACCTATACGCTTGATTACACGACTAAGCTCACGGGCGTTCCAGCTAACCGCCTCAAGGCTTTAGCTGAACTCTACGCAGACCCCAACAGCAAGGTGATGTCGTTTTGGACCATGGGTTTCAACCAGCATACGCGTGGTACCTGGGCCAATAACATGGTCTACAACATCCATTTGCTTCTGGGAAAGATCGCAACACCTGGCAATAGCCCGTTCTCGCTGACAGGGCAGCCTTCAGCCTGCGGAACGGCTCGTGAGGTGGGTACCTTCTCGCACCGCCTACCTGCTGACATGGTTGTGACGAATCCCGAGCATCGCAAGACTGCCGAAACTATCTGGAAACTGCCTGAAGGCACGATTCCGCCCAAGCCCGGCTACCACGCCGTGGAACAAAACCGAGCACTCAAGGACGGCAGGCTCAATGCCTACTGGGTAATGGTCAATAACAACATCCAGGCTGGAGCTAACCTGGCGCAGGAAGGCTATCCGGGCTACCGCAATCCCGATAATTTCGTGGTGGTCTCAGATGTTTATCCCACAGTCACAGCGGTGGCCGCTGATCTGATCTTGCCGTCGGCCATGTGGGTCGAGAAGGAGGGTGCCTATGGCAATGCAGAGCGTCGCACTCACTTTTGGCACCAACTGGTCGAGGCTCCGGGTGAGGCACGCTCTGACCTGTGGCAGTTGATGGAGTTTTCCAAGCGTTTCAAAGTTGAGGAAGTCTGGCCCGAGGAACTACTTGCCAAGAAGCCCCTATTGCGCGGCAAGACCTTGTTTGAGGTGCTGTACCGCAACGGCAATGTGGACAAGTTTCCATTGGCTGAGATGGATCCTGACTATGAAAATGATGAGGCCAAGGCCTTTGGCTTTTATCCGCAAAAAGGCCTGTTCGAAGAGTACGCCTCGTTCGGTCGCGGTCATGGTCATGATCTGGCACCATTCGACCAGTATCACAAGGTGCGGGGCATGCGCTGGCCCGTGGTCAACGGCAAGGAAACCCTCTGGCGTTACCGGGAAGGCTCTGACCCCTATGTGAAGGCCGGTACGGGCTACCAGTTCTACGGCAATACTGACGGCAAGGCCAACATTTTTGCATTGCCGTATGAACCACCTGCAGAGGCTCCGGACAAGGATTACCCATTCTGGCTATCTACGGGCCGAGTGCTTGAGCACTGGCACTCGGGGTCCATGACCCGGCGCGTACCTGAGCTGCATCGTGCTGTGCCTAATGCACTGTGTTACATGCATCCCGACGATGCCAAGGCGCTGGGCGTGCGCCGTGGTAGCGAGGTGGAAGTGTCCTCGCGGCGTGGCGCCATGCGCACGCGCGTCGAGACTCGCGGTCGCAACAAGCCACCACGCGGATTGGTCTATGTACCCTGGTTTGACGCCAGCCAGTTGATCAACAAAGTGACGCTGGATGCAACCGACCCGATTTCGTTGCAGACGGACTTCAAGAAGTGCGCTGTGAAGGTCACCAAGGTTTGACTAAAGGGAGGTTGGCCATGAACTTCTTCCGCAATTTCATCCGTATTATGGGCATGCTGATCATGCTCAATATCGGTATGGGATGGGCGCCATCTGCTGCCGCTGAGACCTTTTATGACGCGGCGCGAGGCCCTACGCCCATCATGCAGGCAACCAAACCGCCAGTGCTGGGGAACGCCATCAACGACGACGTGCGCCGCACGCGCAACTACACCTGGCAACCTCCCACGATTCCGCATCGCGTTGACGGCTATCAGGTAGACAAGAACTTCAACAAGTGCATGGACTGCCACTCGCGAACCAAGGCCGAGGTCTCGCAGGCCATCCCGGTATCGGTAACGCACTATATGGATCGTAGCGGGCGCATGTTGGGGCAGGTATCCACGCGACGATACTTCTGTCAGCAATGTCATGTAGCCCAAGACGCCGTCCGCCCCATAGTCAGCAACACCTTCGAAGACGTGGACACCGTGATTCTGAAGGCCCTGCAGTCCCAGTCGGGCAAGGCATCCAAGAAAAACTGACGCTGCGGCGTACGAGGTTCATTTATGTTGACACTTCTCAAGCGCTACTGGGCAGTGATCCGGCGCCCCAGCGTTCATTTCAGTCTGGGCTTTCTGACCATCGGTGGCTTCATCGGCGGTATTCTCTTCTGGGGCGCGTTCAATACCGCCATGGAGTTGACAAATACGGAGAAATTTTGCACGGGTTGCCATGAGATGCGGGACAACGTGTTTGCCGAGCTCAAGAGCACAATCCATTACACGAACCGTTCGGGCGTACGCGCCGTTTGCTCCAACTGCCATGTGCCGCACGACTGGACCGACAAAATCGCTCGCAAGATGCAGGCCTCTAAGGAAGTGTGGGGAAAGATCTTCGGAACAATCGATACGCCTGAAAAGTTCGAGGCCAAGCGGCTGGAGTTGGCGCAGCACGAGTGGGCTCGCTTCAAGGCCAACGATTCGCTGGAGTGTCGCAACTGTCATAACTACGACTCCATGGATTTGACGCGGCAGAGCTTGCGTGCGCAGAACATGCACAGCACCTATCTGGACAGCAAAGAAAAAACCTGTATCGACTGCCACAAGGGCATTGCCCACAAGCTGCCTCATATTCCTCCCGGACAGGGCCCAAGCGACTCTCCTGGTCAGAAGGTGCCGGGGTCAGCTGACGCTTCGGTTGCTTCGGTGCATTAGCGGTATGAATGGCTTGGGCACAGCTGCTTCCAGGTTGCTTTCCATAACCGGCTTAGGTTGTGCGCGCGGCGGCCGCGTGGTGCTGCGCGATCTGGGCTTGGAGCTTGGTGCTGGTCAACTGCTGATGCTCAGAGGTCATAACGGGGCAGGGAAGAGTAGCCTGCTGCGTTGTATGGCCGGGCTGCTGCCATGGCGCGCGGGAAGCCTCCAGTGGTGCGGCGATAACCTCTCACCTCGTGATCCCGCCTACCAACGGCAGCTGGCCTATATGGGGCATCAAGCGGGAATGAGCGATGCCTTGACAGGGCAGGAAAATTTGCGCTTTGCGCTGGATCTGATGGCTGTGCATTGGAATGAAGCACGAGTGCAAGCTGCTTTGCAGGCTTTGTCGCTGAAGGGAGTTGTCGCACGGCCTTTTGGTCGTATGTCCCAGGGGCAGCGTCGGCGGTTGGGGCTGGCCCGTGTTTTGCTGGGCGAGCGTCCACTGTGGTTGCTGGACGAACCTGACAACTGCCTAGATGTCCAGGGCGAGCAATATCTAGGCGATGCGCTGGAGCAGCACCTGGCCTCGGGTGGAATGGCCGTGGTGGCTTCGCACCGCAATTTGGTGTTGCCATCATCCCGGATGAAGGTGCTGGATTTGTCGCACGCCGTGGCGGGGGCATCAAAGAATGAGCGGGTGGCTGTTTGCTGAGAGTCGTGTGTGCAAGAGAGTTGAAATTGGCCGCAAGAAGGCCTTCAGATGCTTTGGGCGGGCTGTTCTTTTTCGTGCTGGTGGGCAGTCTTTTCCCTTTGGCATTGGGGCCGGATGCTGCCTTGCTGAGGCAGATTGCGCCAGGCATCGTGTGGGTGGCGGCCTTGCTGGCCGTGCTGCTGGGGCAGC
>ERZ724504.2351-NODE-2351-length-10267-cov-6.125930_pt1 | contig 10267 bp, 10 predicted proteins | sample MGYA00376037_ERZ724504 | MGnify/ENA primary metagenome ERZ724504 (study PRJEB28724, sample SAMN07190888) | wastewater metagenome | isolation source: influent of sewage treatment plant in Hong Hong | place: USA: Christiansburg, Virginia | collected 2016-03-01 ... | reverse complement strand
ATTGAAGTTGTTTAGACTTTTATTTTTTTGCAAAACATTATAGATAACGCCATCCATTGTAACGCCATCCAGTTTTTAGCATTTGTTTCAAACCTTACTAATAGTGCTTTAAAGCTATCCATCCAAGCATTTGCATGTTCTATCTTAGTTCGGCGTTTGTACAATAGCTCATCAAAGTACTGATAACATTGATTAGAATACTTTTGATTTCTTCGATTACTAGCAATATTTGTTTCAATTTCTTTTGCACTGCATGCTTCACGAAATTCTTCTTTATCAAACCCTGCATCTGCATTCATAAATAAACCTTTTATTTCAATTCCTGCCTCTATCAATACACTTGTTAGTTCTTCAAAGAGTTGTGTAATATTGAATAAATCATTATGTTCTCCTGATTGTGGGCTGCTTACTGTAAGCATCTGTCCAGTATTATCACACAAGAATAAACTATTGCTAGTCTTTGCAGATTTTCTACCTTGATAGCCTACTGCTGAACCCCCTCTTTTTGCTATAGTGTGACTACCATCTAATTGAATACTAGATAAATCTAAGAGTTGTTTATAATCTCTCAGAATGCTTATCCATACTCGTTTCCATGAATCATCTTTACTCCATTTATTGTAATAATAATATACCCCTTGCCAAGTAATTTCATTCTCAAAAAAGTATTCTTTTATGCTCAATTCTCTCCATTGACAACCTGTTTTTAAACGCTTAAATATTAAACTAACCACTTTTGTCAAATCTACTTTTGAATTAAATCCTCTTTTACCTCTACTTAAATGTGGTAATATTAATCTTGCTATTTTATCTTCGTGTAAGACTCCCAGAATATTAAGTTTTGTTGTGCAAAAACAAATTTCAATATCAACTGGGTGTCTTTTTCTTTTGTTAGTATTTTCTCTCTAATATAAAAAGTCTAAACAACTTCATTTATAAAAATGGAATGAATGTTGATTTCATTCAAAAAAATAAACAAACAGAATCTGTAACCCAACAGAAAGTTGAACAAGTATTAATATGGAGTGTTGCACCAACAATTTTTATACTCTTGGGTACGCTAGGATTTGTTTATTTATTAAAGAAAAACAAACAAAAATTTGTACCAATTGATTTATCATTTAAAAATTGGGTTGCTATATTTCTATCATTATTTTGGTTGAGGGAATTATTTCTTCTTTTGATTTACTTGTTTGTATTAATTATGAAGAAAGAGGATTTGCTAATAATAAATGAAATTAATATAGCAGATACAATAGAAGTTTCTCCCTTACTAATTCTTTTGCCGTTAGGACTTATAGCTATTTTTATATGTTATACAGTAATATTTATTTTTATTCCTAAAGCACAAAGAAGTGTATTCATATTTGCCCAACTACTAGGATGCATTACGGGAATTTTACTATGGTTTAAAATTATTGGTCCTTTGCTTCTACCAAATTAAAAATCCCTACTCATAACAAATGAGTAGGGATTTTTATAAGATAAAATACTTAATTATGCTTCTGTTGTACCTTCTGCAGCTGGAGTTTCCTCAACTACTGGAGTTGGTGCTGCAACTGGTGCTTCTTCAACTTTACGCACTGGTGGAACATAAGCTCTACGAGAACGTTGTTGAGTACGATGGCTATCGTTGCGACGTTTAATATTTGCTTCATGCTCTTCATGCCAAGCTTGAAACTTAGTCATTGCTGTAGCATCATCAAACAAACCTAATTTAACACCACGTAATAAGTGTTTTAAGAACAATACACCTTTAAACGATAAAATTCTTCTTACCGTATCGGTAGGTTGAGCTCCTTTGTGTAACCAATCTAACGCTTTCTGACGATCTAGTTGAATGGTTGCAGGAACAGTTAAAGGGTTGTAAGTTCCAATTTTTTGAATAAACTTACCATCTCTTGGTGCACGAGCATCGGCCACTACTATAAAGTAGAAAGGGCGTTTTTTGCTGCCGTGTCTTTGTAATCTCATTTTTACTGCCATGATTAAATAGAAATTTAAAGGCTGTGAACAAATATTGTTAATCCAATTACGACTAATTGGGTGGCGAAAATAGTAGGATTATTTTATTTAACCAAGTACAAAAGCTAAGTAATTGTTATGAATTTGGATAAAGTTGAAATTTATCGCATTAATTCTATAAACGAATCTACTTTTTCTGGAGAAATTGAGGCAGTTAAACCATTGGTCAATATAAAATAACCTCCATCACTTTTTACATACTGTACAATTGATGATGTATTTACAATGTACGATTTGTGACATCGAAAAAAGTGTGGTATGGTAGCTAAACTTTCTTAAAATGTTTTGATGAAAATCAACATTTACAGACCTTTTTTTATTTGTAGAAACCGCTAACAAACTCAAACGTACATTTCACAAAATATTTTCTATAAAATATTTTGGCAATACTACTTTGCTTAAAAATATATAATATGAGTATAATGTTACACATTAAAAAAAATGCTATTGCTTTAGCCATTTGTTTGGTATTTGGTTGTTTAAGTTTGGCAAATGCACAAACACCAATACAGGAGTTTAAATTTAATAATTCCTATACCAATGAGGCAGGTAATGTTAGTTTTGCCAGTAATGCTGGTACAAGTTTTACAACTGATAGATTTGGAACTTCGAATGGTGCCATTAATATAAACAATACTGGCTCTATAGCAACTATTCCTAACTTAATTTATGGTAATGGTGCAAGAACGGTTTGTGTTTGGGTTAAATTAAATAGTTTTAATGCTTCTGGCTACAATTTTTTGTATTCATACGGAGCACCTTCAACTTCCCAATCAAATGGTGGTGCTATAAATAGTAGTCTTGCCTTTCATCTTGGCTATAACAATAATCATTCAGTTGCTACAACCAACACAGTTGGAGTTTGGTGTTTTATGGCTTTTACTTATGATGGTACAACAAGTAGGATATATAAAAATGGCGTATTGTTAGGATCGGCTCCATATAGTTGGAATACCGTTAATAGTGGATCATCCTTTTTTAAAATTGGTATAGGTGTTGGCAATGAGCTTCAATTTAATGGTGCTTTAGATGATTTACAAATTTATAATACTGCTTTAACAGCAACAGAAGTAGCAAATTCATATAATCCTGGTTCAATACCTCAGTATAGTTTCAAATTTAATAATGTTTTAAGCGACACCACCAATGTTTTTTCTTTTGCTAACAACCCAAGTATTAGCTACGTTGCTGATAGATTTGGCAATGCCAATAGTGCTGTTAATATTAATAATTCTGGCTCTACAGCAACACTACCTAGCTTACCTTATGGTAGTACTTCAAGGTCGGTTGCTATGTGGGTTAAATTAAATACGCTGAATAGTGCTGGATTTAATTTTTTATATAATTATGGCACTAGTGCTACTGGTAATGGTGCTTATTTGAATGCAACTAATATCATTCATTTTGGTAGTAGTGCCAATCATTCTACGACATCTTCTACAGTTTTAAATACTTGGATGTATTTAGTATTTACTTACGATGGTACTACATCTAAAATATATAGAAATGGTGTTTTAATAGGTACACAAACTTTAGGATTAAATACTGTAAATAACAGCAATATATTTAGATTAGGATTAACAGAAGATGGCATTGCAGGCTTTTTTAATGGGGCAATTGATGATTTGAAAATTTTTAATGCTGCTTTAACAGAAACTGAAGTGCAAAATTTATATTCAGTTTCAATAAGCGTTTCAGCACCAATATATCAATTTGATTTTAATAACTCCTATGCCAATACCACAAACTCTGTATCATTTGCAAACAGTATTGCAATTAGTTTTGTACCAGATAGATTTAGTATTGCTAGTAGAGCTATGAGGTTTAATAATAATGGAACATCGGCATCTTTACCATCATTGCCAATTGGAAATAATAGTAGAAGTGTAAGTATTTGGGTTAAAATGTCTTCAATTTCTTCAGATAATTTTGTTTTTAATTATGGAAATTCTGTTGCTAATCAGTGTTATGGATTTTCTATACAACCCACAACTATAAATAATTATGGATGGGCAAATGATGTAACACATACTGTTACTACACCATTAAACACTTGGAAGCATTATGTAGTTACATTTAATTCGGTAGGATCAATTGTATCAATTTATATTAATGGGGTGTTGGTAAAAACAGATACTAAAACTGGCTGGAGCACAGCAAATAGCACAACTTTTTATCTTGGTCAATTATTTTCTTCTGCATCACTTCAAGCAGATATTGATGATTTGAAAATTTATAATAGAACATTATCTCCAACGGAAGTAGCTGAATTATATACTAGTGAAAGTACCCTACCAGTTACACTCACCAATTTTAATGGTAAACTACAAAATGGATTTGTTAACTTAAATTGGCAAACAAGTCAAGAAATTAATACCAGCCATTTTGAGGTAGAGTATAGCAACAACGGCAATAATTTTACAAAAGTTACAGAACTTGCAGCTAGTGGTAATGCTACAACTACAAAATCATATACTGCTACACACGAAATAAATAAAACTGCTTCAATACATTATTATCGCTTAAAAATGATTGATAAAGATGGCAAGTTTACTTATAGTAATATAGTAGCTTTAAAAGCAAACTCAAAAGGGGTTGACGTAACTGTATATCCTACAATTGTAAAAAATACTGCAACACTAAGTATTACTACTGAGCAAAATCAAACAGGAGAAATAGTAGTTAGCAATATGTTTGGACAAATTGTACACCGCAAAACAATTGTTTTAAATGCTGGTACTAACACACAACAAATTAATGTAAGCAACTATGCAAAAGGAAGCTATGTAGTAAAAGTTATTTTAGCCAACGAAAGCAAAGTGGTTAAACTAATTAGAGAATAATTATTAACCACAAAGGCATAAGAAAACTTTGCGTCTCTCTGTCTCTGCGGTAAAATATAAACCACAAAGGCACAAAGAACACAAAAGAAACACAACGATAAAAACTTTGCGTCTCTCTGTCTCTGTTGTAAAAGTTAAACCACAAAGGCACAAAGAACACAAAATAGCACAAGGAGAAAAACTTTGCGTCTCTCTATCTCTGCGGTAGAAGTTAAACCACAAAGGCACAAAGAACACAAAGTAGCAGAACGTATAAATTCTGAGGTTAAATAAAACTAAAAGGTCTGTAAATGTTTTGATAAAAATCAACATTCACAGACCTTTTTTATTTGCAGTATTTTGCTTAAATCTTATTTCATTCCCTTCATTCCAGGAAAACCACCCATGGGCATTTTATTCATCATGCTCATCATTTTTTTCATTTGCTCAAACTGTTTCATAAAGGCATTTACATCGTTCATATCCTTACCACAGCCTTTAGCAATACGAGTTTTACGCTTTACATCAATTAAATCTGGGTTAGCCCTTTCTTCGGGAGTCATACTTTTAATAATGGCTTCAATACCTTTAAAACTATCATTGTCTACATCAACATCTTTAATGGCTTTGCCAACACCCGGTATCATGCCCATTAAATCTTTTAGGTTACCCATTTTTTTAATTTGCTGTAACTGGTCTAAGAAATCTTGAAAATCAAATTGATTTTTTCTAATTTTCTTTTCTAGTTTTTTTGCAGCTTCTTCATCGTATTGTAGTTGTGCTTTTTCTACTAAAGAAGCAATATCCCCCATTCCTAAAATTCTTTGAGCCATACGATCGGGATAAAACACATCCAATGTGTCCATCTTTTCGCCACTACTCATAAACTTAATAGGCTTATTTACCGTGTATTTAATGGTTAATGCAGCACCACCTCTTGTATCACCATCTAATTTGGTTAATACAACACCACTAAAATCTAGTCTATCATTAAAGGCTTTTGCTGTGTTTACAGCATCTTGCCCTGTCATACTATCTACAACAAATAAAATTTCGGTTGGGTTAACAGCAGCTTTAATATTGGCAACTTCCGTCATCATTACTTCATCAACAGCTAAACGGCCTGCAGTATCTATAATTACTACATTTTTATTGGTTGCTTTAGCTTCTTTAATGGCATTTAATACAATAGCAACTACATCTTTATTTTCTCTTTCAGCATAAATAGGTACACCAATTTGCTCAGCTAAAACAGTTAATTGATCTATGGCCGCAGGTCTATAAATATCTGCTGCAACAACTAATGGACTTTTCTTTTGATTTTTTAAATAGGTAGCTAATTTACCTGTAAAAGTAGTTTTACCACTACCTTGTAAACCTGCAATTAAAATAACTGCTGGGTTACCTGTAATATTAAATTCTGCAGGTTGTCCCCCCATTAATTCAGTTAATTCATCCTGCACAATTTTTACCATTAATTGCCCCGGACTTACAGCATTTAGCACTTTTTCTCCAGTTGCTTTTTCCTTTACTTTATCGGTAAATTCTTTGGCAATTTTAAAGTTTACGTCGGCATCAATTAATGCACGTCTAATATCTTTAATTGTATTGGCAACGTTAAGATCATTAATTCTGGCTTCGCCTTTTAGGTTTTTAAAGGCACTTTCTAATCGTTCTGATAAATTACTAAACATAGTGTTCGTTTTATTTCAATAAAAAAGTGAACTTTTAAAGTTCACTTTAAAATGAGGTGCAAATATAATAGCAGTATTGGTTTTACCCTAAATACACTTTCAATTGTTTACAACGACTTGTATTTCTTAGTTTGGTAATTGCTTTATCTTTTATTTGCCTAACCCTTTCTCTGGTTAAATGAAATCTATCGCCAATATCTTCTAAGCTTAGTGCATGATCTATTCCTATACCAAAAAAATAACACAATACACTTTTTTGGCGATCGGTTAAGGTTTTTAAACTTCGTTCAATTTCGGTTTTTAACGATTCGTAATGAACTAGTTGATCATCGGTTTTGGCATCATTGGGGTTAAACATTAAATCGGCCATGGTTGCATCTTCTCCATCACCTAAAGGAGAATCCATGCTTATATGTTTTGTTGAAACACTTAATGTTGCTGTAATTTCATCCAATGGTTCATGTAACAGTTCTGCCAATTCTTCAGCGGTTGGTTCTCTTTCAAACTCTTGTTCTAATTGTTGATAGGCTTTGCTAATGCGATTGGATAAACCAACTTTATTCAATGGCAATCGTACAATTCTGCTTTGTTCGGCCAATGCTTGTAAAATGCTTTGCCTAATCCACCAAACGGCGTAAGAAATAAATTTAAAGCCCCTTGTTTCATCAAAACGAATGGCAGATTTTATCAGTCCTAAATTTCCTTCATTAATTAAATCGGGCAACGATAACCCTTGATTTTGGTATTGTTTGGCTACTGAAACCACAAAACGTAGGTTACTTTTTACCAATCTGTCTAACGATTTTTGACAACCCTGTCTAATATTAACTGCAAGTTGAGCTTCTAACTCTGCACTAATTAATTCAACCTTTCCAATTTCTTGTAAATATTTTTCTAAACTTTGGCTCTCACGATTGGTGATGCTTTTTGAAATTTTGAGTTGACGCATACTCATAACTATTGAGTTTAGTTTGGTTGTTTAGTAGTATGGAATATTGTAAAAAAGGAATAGTATTCTTGAAGGCGTCTCTCAATAACTAACTCTACAAGTAGCAATTTAGTTAACTTATAGCAAATTAGCTGAAAATATTTATTCGATATTGGTTGAGTACAAGAATGCTTTTTGGGTTTTTATGTTATTGAATTTGGCTTTCTGATAAAAAACATTTGGTTGGTTGCTATTTATTGTTATTATTGCAGCTATACATTTAGGATTAAAGATTTTGAAATGAGTAAAAAACAATTATTTACTGTAGAATTTAAAGTAAGATGTTCACCATCTATACTTTTTGAATTCTTGAGTACAACTACAGGATTACAAGAATGGTTTGCAGATAAAATAGATGAGTGGGAAGGTGTGTTGAGTTTTAGTTGGAATGGCGGAACACCTGATAAAGCAGTTGTTGTAGAACAAGAAGAAAATAAATTTATTAGATACCGTTGGTTGCATAGCGAAAAAACGGAATACTTTGAATTTAGAGTTATGAAAACTGAAATTTCTAATCAAACGATTTTAGTAATTTCTGATTTTGCAGAGAAGAACGATATTAAAGATCAAACCCAATTATGGGAATATCAAATGAAAGAATTGTTTCATCGTTTAGGAAGCTAATAATTTTAATAACTGTGCAAATTGTTCAGTAAAAAAATATTCAAAATTGTCCCACTCCTGTAGTGGGATTTTTTTGGCCAACTTTATAAATTGCAAATCCTCTATTTCTGTTTTGGTAAAATTGCTGAGAGGTTTATAATTGTCTTCTCTAAAATGATGCTCCCATTGTGTGTTGTTGCAACAAAGCATCCAAGGCATATCGTCTATAACACTTGTAGGGCTTAAGTTTTGTTGTAATTTATTTTTTACGTGTTGTGCAGTAGCTCCATTTAATTGTAAGGTAATACTGGCAAAATTGCCCCACCAAAAAAATGTTCTAATAGCACAAGTGTTTTGCTTGGTAAAATATCTAGGATAATCTAACATTACCCAAGGCAAGCCTTCATAGTTTTCGCCTTTAGAAATTTTTGGTGCAACTGCATTCACTTCTTGCAATAACGAATGGCTATTGTTAACTTGTGTAGAATAGGTATTGGCCAATGTTCCAAATAAATTGTACACCTCTTGTATAATTTTGTTCTTTGTTAAAATAATGGTTGCATTATTCATCAATTCTATTTCTGCTATTGAAAGTTTTACATTTGCCATACATTATTATTTAAACAGGTATTGTAAAGAAAAGACAAAGTGATAAAAAAACTCGATACATTAATTCTTCGTTCCTTCATTGGGCCTTTTTTTGCCACTTTTTTAATTTCGTTGTTTGTATTGGTAATGCAATTTTTTTGGCTGTACATAGATGATTTAGTAGGGAAAGGAATTGATGGAGTTACCATGCTAAAATTAATTATGTATGTTTCTGCTACTGCTGTTCCTTTAGCATTGCCTTTGGCCATGTTACTCTCTTCAATTATGACGTTTGGTAACCTTGGAGAAACATTTGAATTGGTAGCTATTAAAAGTGCTGGAATTCCTTTGTTGCGTTTTATGAGGCCATTGCTTGTAACTGCATTGTTGGTTACAGGGGTTGCATTTGTATTTGCCAACAATATTATACCAGTAGCACAACTAAAATTAGCAACTTTAAAATATGATATTATAGTTGCCAAACCAGCTTTTGATATAAAAGAAGGAGCTTTTTACAATCAGATAAAAGATTTTACCATAAAAATTGGTAAGAAAGAAAAAGATGATAGCACCATTCGGAAAATTGTAATTTTTGAAAGAAAATATGGACTGCAAGACAATATTATGATTGCCGATAGTGGCATTATGAGGGTTACAAGTGATAAAAAGTTTTTAGAATTTATTTTAAGAAATGGTTGGCGATATGAAGAAAAAGGACCAAGACAAAGCAAACAAACAGATTATATACGTTTGGGATTTAAAGAGTACAAAAAAATATTTGATTTAAGTACTTTTCAAATGAACCAAACTGCAGATTCTAGTTTTAGATACGATCCAAAAATGCTTAGTGTAAGGCAATTAAACACAACTATAGATTCGTTAAAACGAAACAACAAAAAGTTTGAAACAATAGCAGTAAAGGGACTATCCCCTTTAATGGCTTTTGTAAAGTATAAAGACAGCAGCTTTGCGTCAAGTAAAATAAATGTTCAACATTTACCCGATTCTTTTTTTAAAGCCATTCCCGATACATTAAAAGCAACAGTTTATGATAGAGCCATCAATCAAATAGCTTTAGTAAAAAATAGTGTTGGTATAATGGCAGATGAATATTTTGCTAAAAACAAATCATTGCGTTATCACGAAATTGAATGGCATAGAAAGTTCACACTCAGCTTTGCTTGTTTGGTACTTTTTTTAATAGGAGCACCCTTGGGCTCTATTATTAGAAAAGGTGGTTTGGGAATGCCGTTGGTTTTTTCTATTGTGTTTTTTGTAATTTTTCATTTATTCAACACTTTTGGCGAGAAGTTTGTAAAAGAATCGGTAACAACGCCATTTGTAGGAATGTGGTTAAGCACAATGGTATTAATTCCTATCAGCTTTTTCTTGATATATAAAGCCATGAGAGATTCTCAGTTATTCAATCAAGAGTTTTATTATCGTACTTTCAATGTAGTAAGAACTTACTTTCAGCAATTAAAAAGTAAGAAACAAATTGTAAAAGATGAGCTGTAAAAAGCTCAATTGTTCATTCATAAAATATA
>ERZ724504.2349-NODE-2349-length-10272-cov-4.833904_pt1 | contig 10272 bp, 9 predicted proteins | sample MGYA00376037_ERZ724504 | MGnify/ENA primary metagenome ERZ724504 (study PRJEB28724, sample SAMN07190888) | wastewater metagenome | isolation source: influent of sewage treatment plant in Hong Hong | place: USA: Christiansburg, Virginia | collected 2016-03-01 ... | reverse complement strand
GGCAGACCAGCCGAGCCAGACGATGCCGACAAAAAAAGTAAAGGTCATCATGCCAAACCAGTCGAAAGCATTCGCAGCACCACGGCGCAGGGTCAGCGCACCGGGCGTGGCGAGCAGTGCCAGCGGCGGGAGCATGAGTAATGCGGGAATTTCGCGGGGGCGGTAGGCCAGGGCCAGCATCAGGAAGGTCAGTAGCAAAAAACCGAGGGGCAGAAGTTGCGGCATTTCGGCCAGCGCCTTGCGCCGTGTCCATAAAGTCCAGCCGGCCAGCGGCAAGGCTGGGAAGGCAAACCACGGCAGCATGGCGAGAAAACGTCCGGCGCCGCCGAAAGAGAACGATGTTCTGAGCGGGACCAGTTCGGTGTTCAGCCAGCCGTGAAAGCGTGATGGTTCAAGCGCAAGCAGTAGCAGTGGCCAGGGCAGGCTGAGGACGGTCGCGATAGTGAGCCCGATAGCCAGTGTCTGCAAGGCTTTGGGTCGATCCGGTGAAAGCCACCAGGCAAGCGGTGCGATCGCCAGAAGCGGCAATGTTGGCGCTATGCCGGTGCCAAGCAGGCAGCCAGCAATGGCAAGGCCGTAGAAAACACCGGTCAGGCGGGGCCGGCGACCAATCGCGGCCAGTGCCCCGAGGGCACCACTGTAGGCTGCAAGTCCGATCAGCATGGGTTGCGCATCGTGCGCATGCAAAATCAGGCCGGCGCAACCGGCAAGCAGCAGTGGGCTTGCTGCTGCGCTGTCTTGACCATAAATTTCACGCGCTGCGTAATAAAGGGCCATCAGGGTCAGCGTGACCCAAATGCCGCTGGCCAGGCGCAGCGCCTCGTGCATCGGCAGCAACCAGCCGAAAATCTTGCCGGTGATGGCTGCGCTCCAGTAATAGAGCGGCGGTTCGTGGAAGGCGCGACCGGCGAGGTCGGGCGACAGCCAGTCGCCATAGGTCAGCATGTGCCAGGCGGTGCCGATATGGATGGCGTCTTCGCCCTTCCACGGGTCGCGACCGAAAAGGCCGGCCAGCACATAAAAAGCAAGCATGCCGGCCAGAACCCAGCCGACCGGCGGTAGGCGGATACCGCGCTGGAGCAAGGCTTTCAGGTTTGACGATTCAGACATTTTGGCCAGAAAAGAAAAAGGCAGCCTGACGGCTGCCTTTCTTCGTAGGCGTCAGGCTAATCAGGAAGCAGCCTTGTTGCGCATCATGCTGCCAAACTTCTGGTTGAAGCGCTCAACGCGGCCTGCGGTGTCAACGATCTTCTGTTTGCCGGTGTAGAACGGATGGCACATGGCGCAGACTTCAACGTGCAGGTCTTTTTTCATGGTCGAGCGGGTCGTGATGACGCTACCGCAGGAGCAGGTAACCGTGATCTCATTGTAGTCTGGGTGGATATTTGCTTTCACTTCTAGTCCTTTCGTTACGCGATCGGCGGATGTGGCCGATCTGGAAAACGCAAGATTATCCTAGAATAATCACGCATTTGCAATATAAATCGGTGGTTTAACCGCGACGCATGGCGTCGAAGAACTCGGCATTGCCCTTGGTTGACTTGACCTTGTCGAGCAAAAATTCCATGGCGGCAAGGTCGTCCATCGGGTAGCAGAGTTTCCTGAGTACCCACATTTTTTGCAGGACGTCCGGTTTGAGGAGCAGTTCTTCGCGACGCGTGCCGGAACGATTAACGTTGATTGCCGGGTACATGCGCTTTTCAGCCATGCGGCGGTCAAGATGGATTTCGGCGTTGCCGGTGCCTTTGAACTCTTCGTAAATCACTTCGTCCATACGCGAACCCGTGTCGATCAGCGCGGTGGCTAGAATTGTCAGCGAACCGCCTTCCTCGATGTTACGTGCGGCGCCAAAGAAACGTTTCGGTTTCTGCAGGGCATTGGCATCGACGCCCCCCGTCAGCACCTTGCCGGATGCTGGCTGGACTGTATTGTAGGCGCGGGCGAGGCGGGTAATTGAGTCGAGCAGGATGACGACATCACGCTTGTGCTCAACCAGTCGCTTGGCCTTTTCGATAACCATTTCAGCCACGGCAACGTGGCGGGTGGCTGGTTCGTCGAAGGTTGAGGCAACGACTTCACCTTTGACGGTGCGCGTCATTTCGGTGACTTCTTCCGGGCGCTCGTCGATCAGCAGCACAATCAGAATTACATCTGGATGATTTGCCGTAATGGCGTGGGCGATGTTTTGCAGCATGACCGTTTTGCCGGTTTTGGGCGGGGCGACCAGCAAACCGCGCTGACCAGCGCCAACCGGGGCGATCATGTCGATAACGCGACTGGTGATGTTCTCTTCTGACTTGATGTCGCGCTCCAGGCGCAGCATGCGCGTCGGGTGCAGCGGTGTCAGGTTCTCGAACATGATCTTGTTCTTGTTTGCTTCCGGCGGAAAACCGTTGATGCTCTCAAGTTTGGTTAGCGCTACGTAGCGCTCACCTTCCTTGGGCGTGCGGATTTCGCCGGCAATCGTATCGCCAGTGCGCAGATTGAAGCGGCGCACTTGCGAAGGTGACACGTAAATGTCGTCCGGATTGGCAAGGTAGGAAGTGTCCGGCGAGCGCAGGAAACCATAGCCATCGGAGAGCACTTCAAGCGTGCCGTCGCCATAAATTGTGGCGCCAGATTTTGCTTCGTGCTTGAGGATGGCGTAAATCAGTTCTTGCTTGCGCATCCGGTTGGCATTCTCGATACCGGAGGTGGTTGCCATGTCGAGCAGTTTGCCGACGTGATGCGTCTTGAGTTCAGAAAGTTGCATGTGTTCTAGGTGGGGGGCATCAGCTGGGGGCCGGGCGGTTGCCGGGGCCGAGGGATGCATATTGCGAGGGTGGGGGGATGACGCCGGCAGATTGCCGTTGCGTCGGCCTGAAGATTTTTAAAACCTTCAGGCCGGGAGAGTACGTAGATTAGAGGTTGCTGTCAATAAAGGCAGCGAGTTGTGATTTGGACAGCGCGCCGACCTTGGTAGCTTCGACGTTGCCGTTCTTGAAAATCATCAGGGTCGGGATGCCGCGGATGCCAAACTTGGCCGGTGTGGCTTGGTTGTCATCAATGTTGACCTTGGCGACCTTGAGTTTGCCGGCATAATCCTTGGCGATTTCGTCGAGGATAGGAGCGATCATTTTGCAAGGACCGCACCACTCGGCCCAGTAATCAACCAGAACCGGCTGCTGCGATTGCAACACTTCGGATTCAAAGGTGTCATCGGTGACGTAATGGATATGCTCGCTCATTGAGATGCCTCGTGAAAATGGGTAACGCGAAAGGGTGTGCGCGGTTAAAAATCTGGCGTCTGAAATGACGCAGGAGTGTGTCGCAAGATGCTAGCGAAAAAAAAACGCTTAGGGAAGGGTTAGCGTGCAGGTTTGAGTAAATTTACCAAATCAACTGCGGTTTTTACCTGCATTTTGTCGAATATATTGGCGCGGTGCACTTCAACGGTGCGCATGCTGATGTTGAGTTCATAAGCGATGATTTTATTCAGCTTGCCAGCCAGTACATAGTCCATGATCTGTTTTTCGCGCGTGGTCAGACTGGACAGCCGCCGATTGACTGAATCTGTAGACGCATGGCTTTCGCGTTGCTGAGCATGGTGTTCAATGGCCTCTGCGACACGGTTTGCCAACTCGTTATCGTTTAATGGTTTTTCGAAAAAATCGAAAGCACCTTTTTTCAGCATGGCGACGGCCAGGGGGACATCGCCGTGACCGGTCAAAAAAATCACCGGCATTTTTGAATTCATTTCCTGCAAGCGGTCAAAGCAGTCCAGGCCGGTCATGCCGGTCATGCGCATGTCGAGTACGACGCAACCGGATAGCTCGGGCGTCCAGGCGGCGAGGAAATCCTCTGCGCTGGCGTAAGTGGTGCTTGGGATGCCACGTGATTTGAGAAGCCAGGAAAGCGCATCGCGGATGGCTTCATCGTCATCGACCAGATGAGCTTGCGGCGTGTTCATTTGTGCTCCAGTGGCAAGGTGAGGTGAAATATCGTACCGCGTCCTGTCGCACTTTGGGGGTTGTCTTCCGCCCACAGGCGGCCACGATGAAATTCAATGATCGAGCGGCAAATTGACAGGCCAATACCCATGCCATCGGGCTTGGTGGTGAAAAATGCGGTAAATAACTTGTCCTTCACCTCGGCGGGAATGCCGCAGCCTTGATCGCTTACCTGAATTTCAACCTCATCCGCGTGGCAGATGACGCTTATGTTCAACAGGCGCTCTGGCTCGGCAACTTCGCTCATGGCGTCCATGCCGTTTCGAATCAGATTCAGCAAAACCTGTTCCAGCATCAGGCGATCAGCCAGTACGTCCGGTAACGCAGGGGTTTTGCATTCAATATGGACGTGGCGTTTGCGGGCGTCAGCCTCGATAAAGCCCAGGCACTCGTCAATGACGTCGGCGATTTGGCAGGGCGCGCGCTTTGGCTCACTCTTGCGTACAAAGTCGTGAACGCGGCGAATGATTTTGCCGGCCCGCTGAGCTTGGGTGCCAATTTTTTCCAGTGCCGGCCGGATTTCATCAACTTTGAAGTCAGCGCTGCTCATTAAATTCAGGCAGCCCGTGTTGTAACTGGCGATCGCTGCCAGCGGCTGGTTAAGCTCATGGGCTAAGGTTGAGGCCATTTCGCCCATGGTGACCAGGCGGGCAGTGAATTGCAGTTGTTCCTGTTGCTGCCGCGCCAGTTCTTCGGTGCGCTTGCGTTCGCTGATGTCAAGTACTGAGGCCATCCAGCCGGTGTGCTGGCCGTTACCGTCGATCAGTTTGGCTTCGTATACCAGCGCCTCAAAATGCTCACCATTCTTGCGCTGAAAAGTGATTTCGAACCCTTCCTTTGGTGCATTGCCGGCCAGGACAGCTTGATGCAAAGCGAAGGTCTCGTCGATTTGTTCCGGCACCCAATATGCCATCGGTGGTGTAGTGCCGACCAGTTCTTCACGGCTGAAACCGGTTATTTTGCAGAAGGCAGGATTGACGTAAATGACGCGACCTTGGAGATCACGGGCGCGCATACCCACCGTTAATGAATCCTCCATCGCGGTACGAAATGCATGTTCAGCACGTAAAGCCTGCTCGGCTTGCGAGCGTTTCTTCATCAGGTCGCGGACGATCCAAAGGCTCCAGAATACGCCAGCAGCAAGGGTGATGATGGCAGCAGCCAACAGTCTTTGGACAGGATTGACCGCACTCTTGTAACTGGTGACGCGAAGCTTGAGGCCATAACCGGGCGGGTCGAATGGCAGGTCGTAGGAGATGCTGGGTGTGCCTTCGATATTCGATTTGGCGGCAAACTGGGTATCGTTTTCATCAACAACGATCACGCGATATTTTTCGGCAAACCACCAGGGAACATGATCGTTCAACAAGGTTTGCAGGGGATAGATGGCAATCAGTTCGCCGACGAAGCGACGGTCAACGTAAATTGGGGCAGCCATTTCAAAGTGAGCAACATTGCCACTGAGTAGAAAGGGTTCGCTATAAACACGTTTACCGAGGCGTTGGGCAAGCTCGAAGGTTTTTTGGGTCGTGGCCGGACCGAAGCTTTCCATTTCACTATCTGGCGATTCTCCTGCGGGCAGTGAATCAATAATCGTGCGCTTGGCGTCAAGCCAAAGCAGGTGTGAAATTTCCGGGTTGTTTGCCAGGATATGTCCGGCCCGAAGTCGGAATGTACGCTTGCGATCTTTATTTCCGCCGAGGTCAGCGGCTAGTTGTTGCAGGCGTTCTTCATTGCCGTTCAGTTGGAAGCGCAAGTTTTGTTCAAGCCAGAGTACATCTTTGATCAGACCAGCACGCTCTTCCTCCAGTTCGTTCTGATGCAGCATCCAGAGCAGCGCAATGACGGCCGCGAGCAAAAGCACGATGCCCAGTTTGGGTAATGCAAGAAACCAGCGCAGTTGGCGGGTGTTGGTGGGGCGGGTTATCTGCAGCATGGTGGAATCCTAACCCGGCAGACTCTGACTTTTTCGTCTCTTGTGGAAAACCACAATACGGAAAGCCACAATGGTTTGAATCGTCATGAGTGCCGATACTGCCGCCTGAATTTTGGATATTCCACTGGTCGCCATTAAAGGAGCTCGTCGCGATGGCTAAAAAAGCAGTTTATAAGAGTCTGTATTTTCAGGTCATTGTGGCCATTGTGATTGGTGTGCTGCTCGGGCATTTCTATCCCGATACCGGTGCCGCCATGAAACCATTGGGTGATGGCTTTATCCGATTGATCAAAATGATCATCGCCCCGATCATCTTCTGCACCATCGTGGTCGGTATCGCCGGCATGGAAGACATGAAGAAGGTCGGCAAAACCGGCGGCCTCGCTGTGCTTTATTTTGAAATTGTCAGCACGGTTGCTCTGGTGATTGGTCTGGTTGTCGTCAATCTTTGGCAACCCGGTGTCGGCATGAATGTCGATGTCTCCACGCTTGATACCAAGAGCATTGCCAAGTATGCCGAGCCGGGCAAGATGCAATCGACGGCTGATTTCCTGATGAACATCATTCCGACCAGCGTGGTTGATGCCTTTGCCAAGGGCGACATGCTGCAAGTGCTGTTCTTCTCGATTCTGTTCGGCTATGCCATGCATGCCTTTGGTGAGCGTGGCAAACCGGTTTTTGATCTGATTGAAAAGCTGTCGCATGTGCTGTTTGGCATCGTTGGTGTGATCATGAAAGTTGCGCCAATTGGTGCCTTCGGTGCGATGGCTTACACCATCGGCAAGCACGGTCTCGGCAGCCTGACGCAATTGATCAGCTTGATGGGTGCCTTCTACACAACCTGCGTCATCTTTATAGTTTGTGTGCTTGGCAGCATTGCAGCATTGCACGGTTTCTCTATCTTCAAGTTGATCCGGTACATCAAGGAGGAGTTGTTCCTGGTACTGGGTACTTCATCTTCTGAATCCGCATTGCCGCGTTTGATGGCCAAGATGGAAAATGCCGGTGCCGAGAAGTCGGTGGTGGGTCTGGTTGTGCCGACCGGTTATTCCTTCAATCTCGATGGCACGGCGATCTACTTGACCATGGCAGCAGTCTTTATTGCTCAGGCAACCAATACACCGATGGATCTGACACAACAGATCACGCTGCTGGCAATTTTGCTGCTGACTTCAAAAGGGGCTGCAGGTGTAACCGGTAGCGGTTTCATTGTGCTGGCAGCAACGCTTTCAGCGGTGGGGACAGTACCGGTGGCTGGTCTGGCGCTGATTCTCGGCATCGACCGCTTCATGTCGGAAGCCCGTGCGCTGACCAACTTCATCGGTAACAGCGTAGCGACGCTTGTAGTTGCCAAGTGGGTGAAAGCTTTGGATACCGATCGTTTGACGGCTGTGCTCAATAATGAAACTCAGGACGAAGCAGACTTTCCTGAACTGGTGCTTGATGATGCGCCGGATATCGAAATTCCGCACAGCCCACGCCCTATCATTGAACATAACTGATTGAGCCGATTCTTCCTTAAAAAAACCGCCAGCAAGTCTGGCGGTTTTTTACTTTTTGGGTGCATGATTTAGCGACTTGTGGAAAACCACAATATGAATCAGTTACATCTTTCGTAATACTTTCACTCATGCGAAATTGAAATTCCGCTACCCAACTTCTGGAGGAGAAAATAATGAAAGTTTCCAAACTTCTGGTGGGCCTGTTTGCCGGTGCCCTTTCTTTTGCGGTGTATGCGCAACAACCAATCGTTATCAAGTTTAGCCATGTCGTTTCTGCTGATACGCCGAAAGGCAAGGCTGCAGAAATGTTCGCCAAGAAAGCTGGCGAACTGACCAAGGGCAAGGTCAAGGTCGAGGTTTATGCCAATTCGACCTTGTACAAGGACAAGGAAGAAATGGAAGCTCTGCAACTGGGCGCTGTCCAGATGTTGGCACCGTCGCTGGCCAAGTTTGGTCCTCTGGGTGTCAAGGAGTTTGAAGTTTTCGATCTGCCGTTCATCTTCAGCAGCTACGATGATCTGCGCAAGGTAACCAATGGTGCTGTCGGCAAGCAGCTGATGGCCAAACTAGAACCCAAAGGCATTCGCGGTCTTGGTTACTGGGATAACGGTTTCAAATCATTCTCCCTGAACTCACCGATCAAGTCGCCGGCTGACCTCAAGGGTAAGAAGCTGCGTATTCAGTCCTCCAAGGTGCTGGAAGAAGAAATTCGTGCGCTTGGCGGTTTGCCGCAAGTGATGGCTTTCTCCGAGGTTTATCAGGCGCTGCAGACTGGCGTGGTTGATGGCACAGAGAACCCGATCTCCAATCTCTATACGCAAAAAATGCACGAAGTACAGAAACATTTGACGATTACCGACCACGGTTATCTGGGTTACGCCGTTATCGTGAACAAGAAGTTCTGGGATGGTTTGCCGGCTGACGTTCGCGCACAACTGGAGGATGCCATGGAGCAGGCTACCCGTTACGCCAACCAGATCGCCAAGGTCGAGAATGACAATGCGCTTGAGGCGGTCAAGAAGAGTGGCAAGACCACCGTTTATGTGCCGACCAAGGAAGAGCGTCTGGCATTCAAGAAGGCTCTGGTGCCGGTCCATCAGAAGATGGAAGGCCGTGTCGGCAAGGAAGTTATCCAGGCGGTTTATAAAGACATCGGCTTCAAGCCGGATAGTCTGTAATAGTTCAGTAGTCGAAATGTCGGGGGCTTCGGCCCCCGCGTTGCAACGGGGGAAACACCATGATCAACAAGGCACTTAATCATCTGGAAGAACTGCTGGTCACGTTCTTGATGGGGGCAGCCACAGTTATCATTTTTATTTCAGTAATGCATCGTTATCTGGCTGGTGTGAATATTCCGCTGCTCCAGGACTGGCTACTGACGCTTAATTTTGGTTGGGCGCAGGAGTTGTGCATCATCATGTTCGTCTGGATGGCCAAGTTTGGTGCGGCTTATGGCGTGCGTACCGGTATCCACGTCGGCGTTGATGTGTTGATCAATCGACTTGATGACAAGATGCGCGGCAAGGCCATCGTCTTTGGCTTGCTTGCCGGCGCCTTGTTCACCGGCATCGTGGCTGCGCTAGGTGCCCACTTTGTCTGGGAAAACGGTGCGCATTACGCCATTTTCCAATTCCTGGGGATTGATACTGGCGACAACTATGAGGGGCCGACAACGCCTGACCTTGAGTGGCCGACCTGGATGGTTTACAGCGCGATTCCTCTGGGTTCGTCGCTGATGAGTTTTCGTTTCCTGCAAGTCACCTGGAACTTCCTGAAAACTGGCGAATTGCCGCACCACGATCATGGCCATGTCGATGGTCTGGAGGATGACGTGCCACCGGTTGGATTCGACCCCTACGGTATGGATGACAACCTGCACATGCATGACCTGAAACATACGATGGTTGGGGAGCGCCGCGCAGCGGAGCGCCGTAATCCAGCGGTTGATGACCGTGCCGGAGATGAGCGCCGAAAATCTGAGCGCCGTAATCAGGAAGGGGGCCAATAATGAACGCACTGGTGATTTTTACTTTGCTGGCGGTCCTCATGCTGACTGGCATGCCGATCTCTATCTCACTCGGCCTGACGGTACTGACCTTCCTCTTTACGATGACCGATGTGCCGCTTGAATCGGTGGCGCTCAAGTTGTTCACAGGCATTGAGAAGTTCGAGATCATGGCGATTCCCTTCTTTATCCTCGCCGGTAATTTTTTGACGCACGGCGGGGTGGCGAAGCGAATGATCAATTTCGCTACTTCGATGGTCGGACATTGGTATGGTGGTCTTGGTCTCGCCGGCGTGCTGGCTTGCGCTCTGTTTGCCGCGGTTTCCGGCTCCAGCCCAGCGACGGTTGTAGCTATCGGTTCCATTCTCTTGCCGGCGATGGTCAAGGCTGGTTTCCCAAACAAGTTCGGTGCGGGCGTTATTGCCACTTCCGGCGCGCTGGGTATCCTGATTCCGCCATCCATAGTGATGGTTATGTACTCGGTTGCGACCAATACCTCGGTCGGCGCCCTGTTTATGGCAGGCGTAATACCAGGTCTGGCGTTGGCAGGTGTGCTTGGCGCGGTAACCTGGTATCGCGCCAAAAAGTTTGATTATCCACGTCAACCGAAGGCTACCTGGGGCGAGCGCTGGAAGGCATTTCGCGCCTCTGTTTGGGGGCTGTTGTTGATCGGTGTGGTGATGGGCGGTATTTACACCGGCATTTTCACCCCGACCGAAGCGGCAGCAATGTCTGCGGTCTATGCTTTTATTTGCGCCGTATTCATTTACAAAGATCTGGGCCTGAAGGATGTGCCGAAAGTGCTGCTCAATTCGGCCAACATGTCGGCGATGCTGCTCT
>ERZ724504.2346-NODE-2346-length-10279-cov-4.895246_pt1 | contig 10279 bp, 10 predicted proteins | sample MGYA00376037_ERZ724504 | MGnify/ENA primary metagenome ERZ724504 (study PRJEB28724, sample SAMN07190888) | wastewater metagenome | isolation source: influent of sewage treatment plant in Hong Hong | place: USA: Christiansburg, Virginia | collected 2016-03-01 ... | reverse complement strand
TCAAGAAGCCCGGCGCCATCACGTTCCAAAAACTGTCTGCCGCGCAGACTCCTAGGCTACCGTGACGAGGCAGGCGACTGGCTTGCTAACCTGAAAAAAGTGCGTCGCCCACGCGAACAATTCATTTCCGAAGTGTCTTAGCACCCCTCGGAAGCGAAGTGACTGGAGCCTGAGGGCTCCGTCTTTGTTTGTAACAAGCGGAGTCAGAATTTATGAGTCGAGAAGTGGCCGTCTTTTGTTTACTTCGCAGATCCTCCGCCTACCTCGATTCGGGAATCGAGGAGTTTAATTTTTTAGTGACCATTGAGGACAGCACGAATGCGCAATGAAAAGGTGATCGAAGAAATTCGTATCGCGGACAGCGGAGCTGTGTCAGCCGGGCTTGACGGTGCGCCGTTTGACGTCTTGCAACCGCTGTACATGCGTGCGAACGCCTTCGATGTGGAGCTCGACACCCCAGTCAGCCGAATCTGCCGGCTGGAATACCTTCTTGACGATGTAAGGAAGGGATTACTTACCCATGTGCGAGCACTAGCGAGCATATGGAAAGATCCTCTTGAAAACCCGCTCTACACAATGCGATATGCCGATTCGGTGACTGGCGGATCTATCGATCTTACAAAGCTAGTCGGTGAATCCTACGCACTCTGCTGGACGGAAGGTCCGGAAAGTGAACAAGCCTGGCAGACGTTTGCAAGATCGTTAGAGTACGTCCGTATAACGACTACGCCACGCCGATTGCTGGAAGGCTTGATGCATGAGGAAGACAGCGGATATATGTTCCACCATCACATCGGGGCAGTTCGATACCGCTCGGTTGCGGACATTGAACATTGGCGTCGTACATCGAACTATGAGGAGCACCTCGATTCACTGGGGCAAGCGCTCATAGCGTCGCTCACGGTCCTTCGAGAGCAATTCATGATGGAGCAAGAGGTCCGTCTTCTTTACTCTCATATGCCCGAAGTCGGTGGGTGGATTGAGTCTCATGTTGTGGCGGATGAAACCTTGGCGAGGGTGCCGTTCAAGTGGGCAGACGTTTTGGACAGTATTGTTCTATGTCCTGGAATGGATCCTGCCTTTGCGGCTGATGCGCGGTACGACATTGCTGCTGTCGGCATCGTCGCGCCGGTGATGAACAGCTTACTGGCCAAGTAACATGGTCTTCCCGCTAAAGATAATGTTGGCTTCGGTTACGTGCTGCCCAATTCTTAAATTGAGCAGCAACATGCGGATCTTTCAAATGTCCGGCTCGTGGTAGCCATTTCTGCGTTCGTATTTAAGTTCACACCAGTAAAAATAAAACCACAAGGGGACCCATGGGAAAGAAATCGCGCGCAAAGAGAGAGATCCGAGCAATACGTGCCAGCGTTCAGGGGCTGTACGAACCCGAGCCCCCTTCTTGGAAAGCGGAGGCTGCGGTGCGTCAAGCCGCACGGGATGTCGAGTTTCAGGCTCGGGTTGTAGCGGTCGCTAACGTGTTTCAATCGTACGACCCGATGGACGTTATGATTTCGTTGGGTGTGTCTGATCTATTCCTTCCCAACGTCGCGAGCCCTGTAAAGCACGCCTTCGCCATGCGAGTTTTTGCAAGCATGGCGGAAGATCAGTTTGCGAACGAAAAAATTACTTGTTATGCGGAATTCGCAGAATTCATGCGTAGGCTCTACGAAGTCTTACCGCCATTCCCGATGCTTGAAGATTTCATTCCGGAGCCAGACTGGGGCATGGCACGCGTGCGGCTTGGGGAAGATTTCGTCCCAATGTTCTATGGCAGTTCGATTGAAAGAACTCCCGACTTTGTTGAAGCATTCCGCATTACCTACGGCGGTGCGAAAGCTGCGCTCGCTGATATGGACCTAGCGCTTGCGATCCAGGCGCATGTGCTGACCATGATACCGGCACCTGCTGAGGAAACCGTTCCCGAAATTTTGCCTGGCCGCCTGTTTGTACCGACGGAAGATTTTTGGGAAGTGTGCAAAGCGAATCTGTTATCCACTTTTGACGCAGTTGAGCGACCACTTACTGTGACGTCAGCAGGTTTGGTCGGTGCACTTGGCACTTTGAGCGCACTCAAAACCGAGAGCGAGTTTGGGGATATGTGCATGGGCGGATGCGTATGGCCGTTTCTTGGGCTTCGTGTCAAGGGACGATTTATACCAACATCAATCCGTAATGGACCCGCCGCAGTTATAGATCACTGGGCATCGACAACCGCGACGACAACCAGTTCGTTTGTAGGTGGCCATGCTCGACTCGCGAGCTTTGTTTCGGAACGCTTTCCGAGGACGCATGCCGGGCCCCTTCGACTACGCACCCCTTCGCACATATTCCCGACGGAGGTGAGTGTTGTGATGCCCGCAGCGTCGGGAATCTACATCATTGTTTTCTGCAAAATCGACGCGATCGGCGCCACCGCTAAGTTCGCGAGAGATGTGCGGCGTGTCATTGATAGCGGTCAGATCTGGGGCATAGTCCCGGCGCAAGGTCCCACGATTGGACTGCAAAATAGCGCGGGTGCGCCCCCTCGACCTAGCGACGTGAAAATCATCATAGTGCTGGCGCAAGGCGGAACTGGGTTTAACAGCATTCCAACACCGGAAGCCCCTGCAAGGCTGATACCGTTAGCGGACTTTATAACGATATTTGACTCCTTAGAAGACCTGGAAGAACTTGAGCGTTTTTGGAGATTTGTCGACGAGGGCCGACGGTCTCTTAGTCCGTTTTCGCAAGCTCAGGCTGACATGTTCGCTTCGTTCAGAGATATGAATGAGGTGCTGATTGATGGCGCAGTGAGCCCAACCTTCATCTCCCTCGACCCGCATTGGAATAGCAGCTGGAGGTATAGCGAGCTGTGCGGGTTTTGGTCGAACGCACCGGCGCGCTTTCCGGACGGTAGCTCAGCATGGAGGACTTTCACGAATGTGAGCGGGGTAATCGAGCTTCGCTCGAAGGCACGGTCTGTTATCGCTTACTCAGTGCAGGTTGGGCTATGCACCGTACAGTTTGTCGTGAAGTTTGCGGGAGGGTCGGTTTCGCTAACGACAATTCGTATGATCGACTTGTTTGCGCAGGCCCTGGCCGACCGATTGCACTCCAACCGAAAAATCTTGGCTAACGCCAGTCTCTTTGAGCGGACTCATCTAGTGCTTGAGTGCCGCTCCAACCCGACGGAAACCGTTGATGACGATGTGGAGCCAGAGATCGCAGGATCCGCACCACTAATGGTCACGGCGATATCGCTTGGCGAGCCCGAGGTTTCTGGGCGTGCTGATGTGCGAATTTTCGTAAGTCCGGTGGCAGTACAGCACAGTTTGGACGACGCCAAAGACGCTTCGTTCGAAGTTGAGGCCCTTGTTCAAACACTCACAGCGTGCAGCGAGCTGAATGGGACTTCGGTGTCTGCGGATGTTATCGCGCAAATTCGAGCAGGTGGCCAAGGACCTGCGCGGTTTCACTTGCAAGTCGTAAGGCGGACAATAGATGTGCCTGATTTTCAGGATCCCATTGTCCCCAGCAGCACAGAGTACAAGCTTGCGAGACGCACTCTTGCAATTAAGCTCCAACAGCTAGGTTTTACGCCTGGCCGCTATGAGCTTGCTGAAGCGAAGACTAGATTGGACGCGGGCCGCAATGCGCTGCGCGAGCACTTAGACACTCGCATTGCAAAGCTCGATGCTGCGGAGCTGATTCGAGCGTGTATTGAGCAGAATGATGAACTGCTGGCAAAGGACCGCGGGAAAGTCGTTCGAGCGATACAGAGCTTGAAACACGAGGTGGACTACAACAGGATTGACGCGATGACAGCTGCGAAAAAGGAGCTTCTTCCTTTGGCGCGGCACTACCGATATTTGTTGGAGAAAGTACTCAGCTCGCATCTACAAGCCGGAGTCGAGCCCACGTCACCTGCCGTCCTTAAAGAGCTAGTCGGGCTCATAGACTGGTACATGGTTCTTGCTGGAGCGAGTGATGTCCTGCACAACGAAGTAGATGTCGGCGGCGTCGAGATCGACGACAGCTCTATTCCGGAGGTGTTCTATTCCCAGGACTGGTCGCGACAAGAATCAGAATATGTTCGCAAAATTGCGAACTCAACTCTTGGGGTCGATATTGCTCCAGATGACGCCGTAGAGGGGGCAAGCCGAGATTTGCTTGAGAGTTCAGCGATCCGTGAAGCCTTCATCAGGGATGTAGGCTTTGACCTCCGCAATTTGTTAGACGCCCTAATAGTGCTCTCGCAGTGGGTGACCCTCGGGTTCACAGAAGAGCTTAGCTTCTCATACTCCGCGAGTGAAAAAGAGATCGCTAAAGCGCTCGAACAGTGTATTCAAGACCTCTCGATTGACGAGGCCCACGCGATAGTGAAGTTCTTGACGCTGTCCCCGTCGCAAATACGGCAGCTTGACGGGAAGGAGATGCCAGAAGGTGACGTTCCGTTTTGGGAGCACAACAAGCGCGTCCATCGGTACGCCATACGTCCTCTCGTGCCTGCGGGGGAGCAGCTCTGTTGGGGCGCTGAGCAAGCAAGCCGCTCAATGCAAATTTGGCTTTCGACTGTTCTGCACGGATATCTGCCTGGAGATTTTAAATGGCCATCGGTCGTGGAGGAAGTTCGAAAAGTTAAAGAAAGCATCGAGTCGGAACTGGAGCGCAGGACCGTCGAGATCTGCGAGCGTCACACACCGTATGTGGGCGCCGGCGTAGATTTTTTTAGGAGATTCAAGGGAGAGGGTTTCGCTGATGTAGGTGATTTCGATGCGCTGGCCTATTGGCCCGACACGAATACCTTAGTCTTCATCGAATGCAAATATAACCAGCCTGCCTTTAGCGTGAAGGACACGCGTCGCCTGCGCGACCGTATATTTGGAAGTAGTCCCGAGGACAAAAAAGGCCAGCTGGTAAAAATTGTTGGGCGGCGTAACTTTGTCGATCGTCATCGCGTACGTATGCTCGAGATTATGGGCTGGCCCGCCCCGAGTTCCGATCACGCTCCAATTAACATTGAGCTATACGTGAGCCGCGAGATCCATTGGTGGATGGTACACCCTCCCTACGCAGTTCCGACCCAGTTCGTCCGGGTTGATGAACTGGACGCCTGGCTCACTGGTGCCTTCCCTAGTGCGATTTAAGGCTGCTGGAGCTAGCGCTGCGACTCTAACGCCCGAAAATGAAAGAGTTGCTCGACACTTGCCCGGGGCGATGAAGAAAGAGGAATCATGAAATCATCAAATTCGGCTGCCCCAAAACTGGCCGACCTGCTGTCTTTCGCCATCTATTCAACTAACCTGGCGTTCGGCCGTGCTTACCGCCCTATTCTTGAGAAACTAGGTTTGACGTATACGCAGTACATCGCGGTCATCGTTCTATGGGAAGAGGGCGCCCAAACAGTCAGCAGTCTGGGTGAGAAATTGTTCCTTGAGTCAAACACGCTAACGCCAATTCTCAAGAAGCTGGAGGCGCTAGGGTATCTTACGCGCGAGCGCTCAACCACCGACGAGCGTCAGGTAATCGTCAGCCTGACCTACGCCGGCCATCAACTGCGCGAAAGAGGCCTGGACATCCTTCTGATAGAAAATTCGAAGCTGTCGCCGATCGAGTCGAAGGCCGTCCAGAGCGCTGTGGTCGCGGTGCGCAACACCCTGATTGGGTTGACCCGGGCTAGGTAGTTACCACTATCAGCGCCAGTGCGCTGTTTGCCAGCGTCAGTTCTCCGCATCGACGCTCAGGCATCTCGACAGGCAACTTTCGGCCAGGAGCGGACGTCCGCAAATACACCGACGATTGTCCTATTCATCTGTTCGCATCTTCACATGCGTTCTCAACCAGAAAATGCCGGTTGGCTTTTCACGCTCTGTCGCGTCTTCATCCGCTCGAACCAAGCGAGCAATGCTTCACATTCTGGAGGCACGCTAGCTTGACGATCGACGCAAACACCAGCCCACCGATGACGGTAATGTCCGCCATCGAGAACTTTTCGCCCGCAATGAAGGCCTGCTGGTGGAGTAACTTGTCAAAATAATGCGTGCTGCGGAGTGCCTTGTCGCGCTGACGAAATCCCCATTCCGAATTCTGGTAAAGCTCCACCGTAGGCCCCCGGCGATGAGTGATGAGTGTGCGGTCTGCCAACTCGAGAACGGGCAGCGTTCCCGAGTAATTCTTTTGCTCGATGAAATCTGTTGCTTGTGTTCGCCTTTAGGGAGATCGACCGTCTCGAATCGGACTTTGTCCTGTAGATTCTTTTCTGCGATGGCGATCCTAACGCGCGTTGGGTAAGGCTTTCCTGTGCGCCGAAACTGTCGACTGGTGTCACAAAGCTGGTCAGGTCGGCCGCGACGGGATTGCGGCGCCGTCACCTTTGAGGCCGCCATCGAATTCGAAAAAGGCACGTCACGCTGCAACTGCACGATTTGCACCAAGTCGCGCTTCTGGTTCGCGATCGTGCAGCCGGATGATTTTAAAATGCGACAAGGTGAGGACAATATGTCCGATTACACGTGGATACCTGCGGGTAAAACAGAGTCCCACCTTCGCTACCGCTTCTGCAAGACATGTGGCGTCCGTACCTTCGCGAAGGGGAGCGACGGCACGTTCTACGCAGTGTCGATCGTCACACTGGACGGTTTCGAGCAAGACGCCGACGTACTGGCCAGAACGGTTAAATACCAGGATGGCCGCCATGACGATCTCAAGCATGTGCCGACCGACACGCGTTTGCTGTAAGACGGGCCACTCAACCCGGTCTGGCTGCACGAGCAGCGGAAACAGGCAAATAGCCAATAATCGCGAGCCAGTCGAAGCGGCGACTCTTCTGTATCCCGGCGCACCGATTCGCGCTTGGCGAAGCTTACTCGTTCAAGTCGGAAGTAACCGGTCCCGGTCCCTGCTGGTGGTGTAACGACGGTTGTCAGGTCAGGGACGGAGTGGGTCGCAGCTATTTCGATATCCGTACGTCGCAGCTATTCAGTCAAAAATCGTCGCAGCTATTAGCAAAATCTGGTGGCCGCAGCCCGGCACCGCAGTACCTTTCGTCGGCTCTATTTCAGAAACATGAGCATATCGCCTACACGACCAGGTCTCGCTCGCACCCAACAGTTAGCGCACGCTCTTCGGCAGAACAACAGGCTTTGTAATTGCAACGATAGCGCCCTCACGGTGGCCTGCGACGAAGTTAATCAGTTCTGGAAAAAAGGCGTCAAAACCGCGCGACAATTCGACGTAGTGCTTTTCCAGATCTGCCACCCCATCGCGCAACAGTTCGGGCTTACGCGATAGCCTTGTCGAGATACGGTCAATAGCAACTTTGACGCCAACAAAGTCACGGTACGACCCAAGCCAGTCCTGCTCTACCATGTAGGGGACAGCCCGCGCCAAATTGGGCGGCAGGGCGTAGGCGCGCGCGTGACGACCAAGTAGCTCATAAAAATGCGCAATGAAGTCGTCCAACGGTTTGTCCGAGAAACGCTCCCATTTTATCGCCAGTAAGTGATCGTAGAACACATCAAGAAGGATTCCGGCGTAGCGCCTGCTTGGGGTGGTGAAAAGTTCCTTAGCCTCGCGGACGATCGGATGATTGTCTGTGAAGCAGTCGACTTTCCTGTGTGTGATGATCTCCGCTTCCGTTTCAGCCGGAAACCGTAGTCCCATATGCGGTTTGACGAAGTCCCCCATCAACGCCCCAAGCATGGCATTGTCGCTGTACCTGGCAAGATAGATGTGAGCGAGATAGTTCATGATGGGAGGCGGCTTCTGCGGTAAAACGTAGACTTACGGGCAAATCGCACCAGCCCGGCGCGTGGTCTGCTTAAAACTATGGCACTGGTGGCCATCCACGACACGCACCTCGGTTAAAAGGACGCGCCATCTCGATTGTGGCGAATTGGCCACTTGCGTTGCGAAACAAATGGACTACGGTATGACTTTTGTCTGGACACGCATAATATAATAAGGAGGAGTGCCTTCGTCAGCGCCTCCAGTGAAGGCAGGGGTCTTATGTAGTTGATTCACCGAGATGTATAGCAGATCCTTTGAGCCGAACTGAATGCCATCAGGCCAGTCGAGGCGCGCATCACGAATGAATGGAGTAAGCTTCCCATCCTTAGTCAGGATGTCGATACCGCTTTCAGTTACGTTTGTTATGTAGTGATTGCCATCAGCATCGGTAGTCGCTCCATCAGAAATCGGTTTGTCCCCCACTCGTACGATTGCGTTCGCAATCTCCTGGTCGGTTGCACCGTTACGAAATAGTTTCGCTGGTACGGAGTACCAGCTGCGCCCATTTGTCGCTCCATAAAAAATGGTTTCCTTGTCGTCCGAAATTGTGATCGGATCGATGGCGACTTCCGCAGGCTTGCCATTAAAGTTGATTGGTTTTCCCGCGATAACCATCTTTACGTTGGCCTCAGCGTTCAGCGAAGGATGATTCCCAAAGCGTCTCGCTTTACCGTTGCCGATGTTGACGGCGATTAGACCTGGATTGGCGAGGTCTGCGAGGAATATCCAGCCGTTCACATCATCGACAACCAAATCTTGCACGAAGCTTCCCTTTGGAGCCATGCTCGCAGCCAGGTCTATTCGTTTGAACAGCTTTCCCGTTTTGCTGTCGAAAGCCCAGATCCGCGTTTTTCCAATATTGAAGCCCATATCCGCTACCCAAATTCTTGCATTTTTGTCGCGGTAGATTCCGAGCGGTGAGTCAAGCCGGTCGTCCGGAAAGTGCTTTCCATTATTCTGATACTTGGCGTTGGGCCAAGGGCGATATGTGTGCTTCCCTGTAATTGTGATCAGTTGGGCGCCGCTTGGCTTATCTAATGGATGCACGGTCGCAAATACCTTTCCATCGTCGGTTGCAGCGACGTTGGCCGGCCGGAACTTGAGCTCGGCGACAATCTCAAGTTGTCCTGCAGCAGGCTGCGCTGCAACCGTGCTCATGCTGGTTATCGTAGTTGTAATTGCTAATACGGCTTGCAGTGTCGACCGAGCCTTCAAGCTGGGGATAAAAAAGTTGAAATCTAGCATGATTTCTCGAAGTGATTTTGTGGTTGCATGGAGACCTACCTGAGTTCGTTGCTCCGCCAATGTAGTCATGTTTAGCTCCGACCTTTCACTAGAGTGGCATTATATTCAGACCCCGCGAACCGATATTTAGCCGCATTCTGGTAAGCATCGCTCTTGTACCATTCTCGGGCGGAGGCCATGTCCGGGAACTGTAAAATCACAGTGCCTTCCGTCGCTGGTCCCTCAAGGGTCTCCTGCTCACCATAGGCGGCAAGAAATTGGACGTCCCGGTCCTGAAAGCTAGCGGAAACGTTAGCTGTGTACCGATCGAGGGAATCCTGATCAATCGTTTTTACTCGTTGAAATACAATGTAAGCGCTCATGGTTAGTCTCGGATAATGTGGAAAAGGTCATGGATCGGCTGACTCACTTGGAACGGTTTTGCGCGATGCGTCCGCTGCTGGGTTCGGCAGAAATGCTCAAAGAATATTCGTGTGTCTCTCCTTTCAACGTTGGGCCGAGATCTACACTGAGTCGGCTTTGCCGCCTATGACTTCGTGAGATGTTGCTTGAGACATTGCTGTACGAACGCTTTCCGGCATTGGCCAATCATTGGTCTCGTAACGGTCAAGGAAGTCAAAGTCGTATCCTTTCAGTCCGCGAGTAAGCAAACATGTTTCGCCTCTGCAGGCTCCCAGCGCAACTGCCCGAATGTGCCTAGTAAGTGCGGGTTTTGCCGAACCCTTCGGCGAGAAACGATAGTTCCCGCTTACCTTGTACCCGTCGCCATACGTGATTTCGAAATCACAATCGAATATTCCTCCAAACTCCAGTGACCAGGCTACCAAGACCTTATCCGCAGCGGAAAATGATCTCAGCACGGCGCAGACGTTCCGTGGGCGCTCTATTAACCTAATCAGATTCACGCCAACCATCTCGGCTTCATCGCCAGAATTTGTAGCGTTTGTTGGGTCGGACGTAGCCTTGAGATCCGCATTGTTCATGACGTGGCTCGCGATTGAGTAAAGTAGACGTCAGAAGGCGCTGGCGACCGCTCCCAGTTCGTAGGGCCGCACCCCACTGAACGCGTTACCGGAACGGTGTCACTGCCCACACAGGTAGTACAAGCCAAGGCAAGAAGAGCAAGCCTTTGAAGATAGGAATTCGGTAAGATTGAGATTACTATATATTAATTGTATGCTTGAGTCATGCAGTCTTTTAACGTTTTCTCGTTGTCTCGCATGCTTTTCTCGGGAAACGACGGTACCGGCGCTCCAGCCGATAC
>ERZ724504.2344-NODE-2344-length-10280-cov-4.582005_pt1 | contig 10280 bp, 14 predicted proteins | sample MGYA00376037_ERZ724504 | MGnify/ENA primary metagenome ERZ724504 (study PRJEB28724, sample SAMN07190888) | wastewater metagenome | isolation source: influent of sewage treatment plant in Hong Hong | place: USA: Christiansburg, Virginia | collected 2016-03-01 ... | reverse complement strand
CCCCGCCCCGGGCCCGCAATGGCTACCCCGGGTGAGGAGCCCCGCTGGCGCCGGTGGGTGGGGGTAGGGGCGGCTGACAAAGGAACGCGCGGCGTGTTTATTTTGAAGAGGCCTTCATGAACTCTGCCACGGTGTCAAGCTATCGCCTGCAGGCTGAGTCAGAGCGCTGAGCCAGAGCTTATTCTGGCTCACCGAGCGGGCTAGTTAAAAGCTCCTGCCTGAACCCCTATGGAGTAGTCACTCACTATTTGGAGGGGTTCGTCAGGCAATTTAAATGGGCTTTGACCAGCAGGCAGGTCTTTAAATGGTTGCAAGAGACCCGGCCCGAGACCCTGACTGATATCCAGCGGGCCGCCAGATTCTTTTATCTGCAGCAGCAAAGTTTTGGCGGGAAGGTGGCTGGCCAGACCTTTGGTACGGCGACAATAACCTACTGCGTATTGAGGAGAACTTGTCTGCGGCCCACCTGAGGATGGCCAGTGGCACTTATATAGAGCAACTGGACTGGGCTAAATGCATTGACCGCTACGATCGCCAACACACGCTGTTTTACCTGGAGCCACCTTACTGGGAGACGGAAGGCTATGGCGTGCCGTTTGAGTGGGACCAGTATGAGCTGATGGCGACGAAGCTGAAGCAAATCAAGGGCAAGGCCGTCATTAGCATCAACGACCACCCAGCCATCCGGGATTGCTTTAAAGACTTCGAGATGGAGGCTTTAAAACTGGACTACACGGTCGGCGGTGGTGCCAATCGAGTGGAGCGAGGCGAGTTGGTGATTTACAGCTGGTCCAGAAGTGAGGAGCCTGCGGGGCTGTTTTAAACAAATAAAAAAAGTGGCCTCGAGGGCCACTTTTAGATTTCGAACTTGGAACGGTCTTGATCTTTGATCCAGGTAGGAGGCTTTCCTCGACCAGTCCAGGTCTGGCCAGTTGCTGGATCGCGGTATTTAGGAGCGACGGAGACTTTCTCGCGCATTGGTTTTTGTTTGGCAGTAGAGAAGACATCGTCCTGTGTCAGACCAAAAGCTTCAATCAAGCTCTTAATTTCTTGCACCGCACTTGCGACTTCAGACTTTCGCGCGGCAGCAATCTGTTGCTCCAGAGCTTCGCGTTGCGCTAACAATTCTTTGTACGAATGTGTACTCATTTAAAAGATATCCTCAGTAAATATTTGAGTCAGCACTAAATTGGTGCACTCATACATGAGATACATCGATTATGCAGTTGGTTCACTTTCAATTGAAAGTGGTCGCGCACATTGTGTCTTAGTTTGAGGCCTGTCAACTTCAAAAAGACATAGGCGTAGCAGAAATGCTGCATGTGAATACTTACTGATATTTCAGCTTTAGTGCTGAAGTGGGAGCAGGGCGAGTTGGTGATCTACAACTGGTCGAGAAGCGAGCAGCCTGCCGGACTGTTTTAAGGTGAGGTGGCCGACTGTTGTCGGCAAAAAGCGGGCAGTAATTGGATGCAATGTAGAGCACGTTACAAACGTATTTCTTAATAAGCTTCCAATGCATACAATGATTTTTTATCTGTTTCTAGACAGGAAAACTCAATGGAGCGCTGGGAGGTCATTGAACGCTTTGTTCTAATTGTTATCGCCGCGTTGCTTGTCGCCTTGGGATTATGGCTGTTTCTCTTTCGTAGTGGCCCTGAAAGATTTGCTTGGCTTGCGTTACTGACACCATGTATTTTTTGGCTTTTATGGCAAGCACTCTACGAAGACAAAATCGAAAGTACGCACCCTCCTTCAAGTGGCGAATATTTGCTGGCCTTCATTTGGTTTTGGTCTAGAAGAATGGTATTGGGAGCAATTTCAGGAATGTGCGCAGTCGGGTGTTTGTACGCACTGGTCGGCCCTAACAAAAGTATCGAAGGGGCATTTGCATGTGGTGTCTTGTCATTTTTTGCGGGCTGGGTTGCTCTCTTTGGCGGCGGAAAAGAAATGTCGATGTCGGACGATTTACGCATCCATCGCCAACGTCGGAATCGATACAAATGATTCAGTTGTGAGGAATGAAGGTTTGTTTTTGAAAAAAAATGACGAATTAAATGACTGCTATGGGTAGTTCTGAGACGGTCGCCTTCCGGCCATTTGCAGACACTCACTTCAGCTCATGATTTGACGAAGGATAGGCTAGAGCACAATAGATGCAAGCTCATTCCATCGATTTCAAGCAATAGGGCACCACAGTGATCAATGATCTTTCCAGAGCAGAATTCTGGCAAAAATTCATTTTGCAGAAGTGCGGTTTCCCAAAGCACGAATCGTTAGCAGAGCAATTTGAAAATGCGGAGCTCTTTGACTTCTGCACCTGCGGATGTAATAGCTTTGCTGTGCGTATAAAGTCAGACTCCAACATCGCCCCATTGGTATCAATAGGCCGTTATGGCTTAGTTTTTGAGGCCGATTTCTATCTGATTGATGAAGACAAGACGCTAGAAATCCTCTTGTTTGCGGGAAGCTCTGGGTATCTTGAGTATGTTGAAATTGACTGCTGTGCAAATGGCTTTCCGGTCCCAGGCGAAATCCAAGTGGATGGCCCGCCCTACCATCTCTTTGTGCATGAGGAGCTTGTCGAATGACCACTGAGGGTCGTGTTCTGCCGGTTACTGACGGCCTGCAGCAGTCGATGAGGGGAGGAAATTAAGGTGCCCCGGTTTAGTGACCTCCTTATGCACCAGCAGCGCAAGTACTCATCAATACAGACGATGCGAAACCGATTGGCCGACTTACGCTGTGCTTGGGTCCAAACCAAGGACTCAGTACGCATAACTTCCTAATCGGAGACAAGAATGACGCTGCAGGACATCTCGGACAAGCTTGAAATCAATGAACTTTTGGCGCGGTACTGCCACGCTCTAGACCAAAAGAACTGGGAAGCATTTCAGGCCATTTTTTTACCTGATGCGATTTTGGATTTCACGGCCTTTGGAGGACCGAAAGGCTCTCCTGGTGAACTGCAGGAATTTTTCACGCCAATCCTGAGCAGTCTTGCATCTACTCAACACACAGTCTCAACCATCAAGATTGACTTGGCAGGAGACAAAGCGGCAGCACGGTCTGCAGCGATTGTTCCAATGACCGCTAAAACACCCGAAGGTAAAGAGTCAACCTTTGTAAGTGGCCTTTGGTATGAGGACAATCTAGTCCGAACTCCTGAAGGCTAGTGGGGGAGTGATCGCTTTGGCACAAGGATGGGGACCTAGAAATTTTGGGTCCACTAATGTTGGCGCGGGTTTGCAGCTGATTTGGGACCTGCAGGGCAGTTTGGCGGCTTTGGCACCGAATGGGCCGACCAAGGGCGCAAAACGGCCAGAGTGGGCTGATAGTGCGTCGAATAGGGCCAGGCATGGAATTCCGATTTACCTTGTGTGGCGGGCATTTAGGAGGAACCAGCACCGGCTAGGGAAAGGTTCCTAGAGATTCACTGGGGTCGGACAAGATGAGGTTGGACATGTCTTTGTGTCCAACCTCATCTTCTTTTTTATATCAGTCACTTAGGAGTGATATCGACTAGGACTAGCAACGTCCGACCTTAATGGGGGTTGGACGCCGTGTATGCGCCGTTTAAAACGGGAGGGCTTTAAAACAAGGCTTGTTGCTCTCGCTTTGGAGGTGTGGTTATGCCCAAGCAGGCCACGATTTTGAACTCCTGGCCTTCGGTGCGGAGAGTCTTGGCAGACATCTAGTATTTAGCCACGGTGCGAATGTCGCTGACCGACTATCAGCAGTCGTTCAGCTAAGACTCGCAAAGCTGTCCTCGGATTAGAAATGCACGATGGAATGACCCAACCCCGTGTGCAAGCTATTGTGTTACAAATGATGCAATCACGGTGCCGATCCAGCAACCATATGGAGTGCAACAAGGAACGAGTTGCAGGCTTTATTGCTGAACCTGGTGCTGCATTTTTATGCAGTAAACATGTCACAAAGAACTGTTGCAAGCTTTTCTGCATATCAAATCAGACAACAAGCTACAGATATGGCTCGTGGCTTCGTAAGGTCTAAATTATGTGAGCCGTCATTCAGCGCAAAGCAGTATTCGACAGATGAACAAATTGCAATCCGATCTTCGTATAGATGCTGAATGGATAGCGCTCAGTGCTTTCCGCGAGCTTCTGAAGATTTCGACCAAAGGCAGCATGTCGAAGTCTACTTATGCGGAAGCGTTTGAGTTCGGCGCAGCCCTTTACCCAGCACTCCTAGGTAATGAATCAAGCATTCTTCGTCAGGCGAATGAATCAAACACAGCACGCGAATACCGGCAACGGGCTAGATTGAAGAGCGAAGCAGTGGGAATGCTGATTCAGCCTCTTAGCCTGCTTGAGACCGATATTTCAGAACTCGAGCAACTACTCGATTTAGCTAAAAATTCCAAAGAAAAAGGACGAGTCGATCAATTGAAAAATCGGCTCAAGACGCTCCGCCGAGCGAGAGACGAGATTGCCCCTCAGGGGCACACCGAAACGCAACTAATTGCGCGGGATACAAGCGCGTTTCCGGCAGGGCTCCCAACACTCGGAAATGGTAAGGGTTATAAAGCCTTCGAGCTTCCTGATGGCAACGCACTTCGCGTGCATGTCTTTCATCCCGACAAACCTGAACACGTGTCAGGAGCGGACGTTCTATACGAGCGACATGATCCATTAACCGATAGCGCCACATTAGTGTTTGTGCAGTACAAAATTTGGGAGAAACAGAGTCTTAGTCTAAATGATCCTCGCATGCAGGCGCAGCTGATGAAACTTAAGTCCGTAGTCTGTGACGGCGGCCTGTGCTCCATCGGCAGTGTGGACACACCTTACCGATTTCCACACTGCGCTGCATTCTTGCGACCCACTGACAAACTTCAGAATCCGGACCAAAAATTAATCAGCAGCGGAGAGCACCTTCCTATCTGCCAAATTAAAGATTGCACAAAGACAAACCGCTTTAATACACCTGTGCTTGATTTTGAAGGAATTCGTCGGACCTCCTTGTCGGGAACTGCGTTCGAATACATGTTTACCTATAACAAGGTTGGCTCGCGGCCTGTTCCGTACGAAGAACTGGAACAGCTATACCAACGCCTCAGCATAATTGCAGAGCCTGGCAATCTGCTTGTTCACGCACAGGAGTTCGAACTTGCGTTCGGTGACGATGATGCCTAGCTCGGTGCTGAAGCTGATAAAAACAGGCAGATCCTATTGGCTCCCTTCGCTTCGCTGCGATGCTGCTTACCCCTGTCGTTGAGAATCTGCGTTCAGGGTCAATCATTTGCAGCTTCTGGGCGATCTACGACTGTCGCAATGCGACCCCGAGTCCTCGTCCAGCCAGAAGTACCAAGTCGTTATTCAACTCAAGCTTTTCGTGCCCAAGTCTCACGGATGCAGCAGCCCGTGCCATTTCACAAACATGCGCACCAATTGCAGGTAGACCTGCTCGGTGCGCAGGCTATACTTTTAGTAACAAATTCTCGTGCCAATCTAGATCGCAAGTGCCAGATATGGCCTGCGGCTTGCTGCGGTAAACATTACGGTTGGCCTCTTAAGGGACGGCAATGAAACTCGCTACGCTCCGAATTCAAAACTGGCGCTCAATAAAGTGTCTGGAGATTCAGTTTCAGGATCTCATGATTTTCATTGGACAGAACAATCACGGAAAGTCCAATGTCCTGAGCGCGATCCTTTTCTTCTTTGGCGAGATCAGGCCCCAAGACCTCGACTTTAATCGGGGAGCTCAAGAACTCTTCGTAGAAGCCACGTTCACTGATTTGGACGAAACTGACCGGAACACATTCAAGAAATATCTTCGCCACGATGGCGCCATCCAGGTGCGAAAGACTGCGTTTGTAGGTGGAAATTTCGAGTATCGCGGATTCCTCCAGAATCCCGTTGATGACTGGCTTAAGGAGAGCAACGCTTCATCGTTCACCAAGAGAGAGATTGCAAGCAGCATGCCGTTTTGCCACTTCCTGCCTAAGGAGGGGAGGCTTTCGAAGCAAGACATCGTTGACGCACAAGCAATGTTCATTAAGGAGAACTCAGCGGCAGTAACCTTCAAATTTGAACTCGAGGACACAAACTTTCTTGGTCTTAAGTCGGTCGCAAAGGGAATATTCGGCGATGTCTACTTCATACCAGCAGTGAAGGACGCGACGGATGACTTCACCACTAAGGAGGCAAGTGCCTTCGGCAAACTCTATGCTGCGATCATCGAGTCAATGTCCACTACAAATCCAGATTGGAAGGACACGAAGGACAAGCTAAGCTCATTGTTCGGAACACTCAATCGGCGTGATGCCACGGGCGCTGAGAATCAGAATCGTCCGAAAGAGCTCACTGAGTTCGAGCAGTCACTGAGTACTGAGTTGACCTCTTGGGGAGCGGAGATTGACGTCGAAGTTCTTGCACCGAATATCGACGACGTGTTCCGAGCAAACACCCAGGTGTGGATTGATGACGGGATGCGAACAGACATCCGTCGGAAAGGGCACGGCCTACAGAGAGCGTTGACGTTTGCACTAATTAAGGTCGTCTCAGATCGTCTCAAAAAGGCGAGGGAAAGGCTTGCTGAGGACGTAGATCAAGCTCGAGCCGTCTCTGCATCCACATACTTCATCTTGGAAGAACCTGAGCTCTACCTACACCCTCAAGCCCAGCGGGTACTCTTCGACACTCTAGCCTCTCTATCCGAGTCGAAGAATCAAGTCATCCTGTGTACTCACGCGAGCGCGCTCATTGATGTGGAGCGATATGAGTCAATCTGTATTGTTCGCAAGGATGATGAGGCACGGGGGACTGAGATTTGCCAGTGTTCCGACGACATCTTCAGCGGAGATGGAAAGAAGGATTTCAATCTCTCTTACTGGATAAATCCGGATCGGAGTGAAATGTTCTTTGCTAAACGTGTGGTGCTCGTGGAGGGGCCGACAGACAAGACATGCATCCCACTTCTTGCCAAACGTCTTGGGGTCTTCAGATATGACTACACGCTCATTGATTGCGGTTCCAAAGACAGCATTCCTCTTTATGCGCAACTGCTGAATAAGTTCAAGATTCCTTATGTTGCCGTTTACGATTTAGATCATCAAGCGCATAAGGGAGCTGACGCAATCCAATCTGCAGACAAAAGTACTGCACTTGTAGAAGCATCCTTGGACAAAGCGCTGGCGACCTCAATAGTGTTCGCCAATGATATAGAAGAAGAACTAGGCATTCAGGCGGGGCAGAAGAACAAGCCGTACGCTGCTCTCGTGCACATCGAGTCGCTGGCATTTCAGCTTTCGCCAGCATTAGAAGGCAAAGTGCGTAGCATCTATGCTTGAGAGGTCTGACCCCTCGCTCAAGCTGACCCGCTACGGTAGGCAATGTAAGCCCGAGCTCTGACTACTGGGGTAGCTTAGCTCAGGCATTGATCGTCTGTGTTCATTGAGGGACCGGCTGCTCCTGGCCGTATGAAGACTTGACGGCTTTTTTCGGTGAGCATACTGAGGGTCTGACTGGTCAGCACAACTGGCATAGCCTTGTTGAATGAAAACGCCCAACCAATCATGGTCGGGCGTTTTTTAGTGTGGCGTAGGGCGGGTTTAAAAGAGTGCCCGCTGTCGCCGGTCGAGTGGGGCAGTCACCCCCAAGCTGGCCACGATGCGAACCACTTGGCCCTCAGTGAGACCATATTCGGCTGCGATCTCCCGAGCAGTCTTGTTCGTCGCATATTCAGCCGCAATACGTGCATTGCGCACAGCCTGCAGTGCTCTTTCCGCTTTTGGCAGCTGGAAATGAGGCAGGCCTCCATATTCCTCTGCCAGCTTTAAAAGCGCGTCCATGCCAATGACTGCGACATAGGAGTGATCTTCGGTGACACGCTCTGGCGTTGGGAAGTACACCCGCAGCCCGCCCCATTTCTGAACTAACGCCATGGTGGCCTGCAGACCCACCAGGCGTTCAAACTCCTGTAGCAGTGGCGGCAATAGGTCGATGGGGACGGTGAAGGTCTGGGTCATTTCACCTGTGCCTGACGTTTGGCCCGATCCAGCATGGACTTCAGTGCCTCAATGACCGTGCTGGCCTGAGACGTGGGCAGGAATTTCACGTCCGAGACACCTGTGCCCACAGTACGGCCCACAAAAGCGAGCAATGCTGCAGGACTGCCGTCGCGCAGACCGCCCGCTTCATCCAGCATTTTCCAGAGCCACTTGATCTTTTCTGGCTGACCAAACGGTTTAAAGCTCGCGGGCTTAGGTTTAAAGCCCAGCTTGGCCATGTGAGCCAGCACCTTGGCGCGACCGGCAGCGTCCAGATCCGCAGAGCTGGCCACGCCCGTGATTTCAACCAGGTGGAAGCGATAGTCATCCTCCGTCCAGCCCAGGGCCGTGCGGCCCTGGTGAATGTGGCCCAGCTCACGGCGTCGCTGATCTTTTGAAGCAAAAGATGAGGTGTGAGCAACAAAGCGGGTCATGTCGCCTCCTTTAAACGTCTGTCGGGCCGATGGACTTTTTGATGCAGCAGCTCAAGACATGGCCGTTGCCGAGATTGATGTCCAGGGTGTTGCCGTTCTGGCAGTTCAGGCCGATGACCGTGCGCAAGGTGAAGTCCACGATCTTGGTCGTCTGCACCAATGGCAGCGATTGCGCGCCCTCGCTGGTGCAGACGGAATGGGCTACATCGGCGGTAGAGGCAAAGCGGGTAGTCGTCATACGGCAGCCAGATCCAGGTTGATGGCGTCATAAGCGCCGGTGGTTTCGTTGCGTTTGTAGAAGCGGATGTAAGGCTTGCTGCTGGCGACCTGGATACTGTCCGAGATGGCTTTCATGGCCATCTGCCAGTCTTCGTCCTTGATGTCCAGGCGGCGCAGGCCCAGCACTCGGCCTGTGTTGATCAGGCCTTGCTTGTCAACCTGAAAGGCGTCGGTGACCAGGACTTTGATGTTGTCGTTAGCACCTTCTGCCCAGCGCGTCACGCATTGGTCGATCAAGGACTTGGCCGCCTGGAGTTGCTCGCCAAAGGTAATCTGGTCCTGCATCTGGCGCACGACCTTCAACTTGCCGTCAAACGTCATGAGCGTGAAGTTGCCCTTGGTGCCGCGAACCTTGGCCCCGTATTGCTCGACACTGGTTTCGACAAAGGCCGTGACATCGCCCATGGAGTCCAGCTTGAACTTGGCCAGATCCTTGCTCCTCGCCTCGGCCTGCGCGCAGAGGTCGCGCACCAGTTGGTCGCGCAGCTTGTCGATGTCGGAAACCTTGGTTTCGGGGACCAGGTCACCTTTGGCGTTTTCCCAATAGCCTGCGAGGATCTCGGGAAGAGAGGCTTGCTGATTCATATCGTTCTTTCTTTTGGTGGTGAGTGATTGGTTCAAGGAAACACGGAGCGCATTTCTGCATAGCCGGTGATGGCAGCGACCAGGAAGCCCAGGGCCATCAGCAGCACAAAGATGAATAGCGTCAGGGCCAGCTTTTCGCGGCGTGAGATCGGCGCTGTGCTGGCGTGCTCGATGGTCCAGCTGGGCAAAGGACGCTGTTGGGGTTGAGTGTTCTTAGGCATGACGGTGTTGTCCTTTGAGCAGTTGAGAGAGGCGTTCGCGGTGCATGAGGGTGAAGTCGGAGTAGTCGTCGGCTGCGCAGGCAATCGCATAACGACGGTCGATGCGGTAGGCCCGCATCAGGCGTTTGGCGCGGCGCTTGATCCAGGCCAACGGTGGGCGCTGGTAGTCGGCCTCTGCCATCGGCAATGCCAGGTTGATCGCCAGTGGCAACTGGCCGTCCTTAACGCGGTGGTGCATGGAGGGTCTCCTGTGCGGCGTTGATGGCAATGACCTTCCGGTCACCTCTGATCTGTAAAGCGCGTGGCACGGGCGGGGCACTGGCCTCGCGGTGCTTGCATTGGCGGCACGCCTGCCAGTGCTGCATCTCGCGGGGGCTGGACGTAGGGGCGGCACGGTGGGCAAACGAACGGCATTGCTCGGCAGTGATGACCTGGTCGTCACCGCTGGACTCCGCCGTGAGGTGAGGGCAGGTGTAGCGGCCAAAGGTGTGGATCACCTTCTCTGCGATGCGGTCGGTCTTGGCAGTGCCGTTCCCGTAGCAGCCGCTCGCATTGAGCACCTGGCTCAGCGCAGCGGCGCTGATGCCCAACTGGCGAGCCATCTGTGCTCGGACAGCGTCTTGGCGTTGCGCACGCTCCAGAAGCAAGGCAAACCAAGGTTCCTGCATGTAGCTGGGCTTCATGCGGCCTCCCTCTGCGGCTTGGCTAGAGCAGGCGACTGCGGGCCGATGTCGAGCTTGAGTACAT
>ERZ724504.2343-NODE-2343-length-10280-cov-5.328509_pt1 | contig 10280 bp, 9 predicted proteins | sample MGYA00376037_ERZ724504 | MGnify/ENA primary metagenome ERZ724504 (study PRJEB28724, sample SAMN07190888) | wastewater metagenome | isolation source: influent of sewage treatment plant in Hong Hong | place: USA: Christiansburg, Virginia | collected 2016-03-01 ... | reverse complement strand
GTGTTCATGATGTGCCTCATCCAACGAGTTACGACACTCGAAGGGTAGAAGGCAGCGAACATCTGCGGAGCCGATTACGTCACACTTGCCAGCCAACGTCCGGCCACGGTGGGCCCCGTTGCGCGGCATCGCGACTTCAGTCACGCCGCGACGGATCAGGGTGCGGCGTAGCCCACCCCGTGCATTGCAGCACTCGCCCGAACCTGCTCGGCCCCGCCGCCCAATTCGACGGTGAGCAGCGGCGACACCCAGGCCTCATTGTGCTTTTCGAGGCGGTAGCCGCTGCCGTAAGCCGAGACCAGTCGGTAACCATTTTCGCCATTGATCATCAGCTTCTTGCGAATGCGGCTGACGTGGGTATCGACGGTACGCGTCAGGCTCAGGCTCTGGCCCCCCCACAGGGCGTCCAGCAAGTGCCCCCTGGAGAAGACGCGGCCCTGGTTCTGGAACAGGAAAACCGCCAGATCGAACTCCTTGTCGGTCAGCGCAATTTCCGTATCCAGCAAATGGAGGGTCCGGGCTTCCAGATCAAACATGTAGGGCTGGCACTCGAGCCGGACATCACGCCGATAATGGGCCGGGTGTCTGCGGCGCAGCACCGCATCAACCCGCGCGGTGATCTCCCGCCCCCCCACGCCGCGGAGGATGAAGTCGTCGGCGCCCAGGGCAAAGGCCTCGGCCAGCCGGGTTTCGCTGTCTTCGCAATTGATGAACATCAGCGCCACGCCATTGCCGGCCAAGGTCCACAGACGGCGCAGGAATCGTCGGAAGCCCGCACCAAAAAGGGTGCCGTCGATAAGCAGCAGATCGAAACTTTCCCGGCCGATATCCCGAAGCAGATCCCGCTCCTCGCGAAAGGCGTGCACGACATGCCCGGAATCCATCAATGAGGCGAGGATGTTCGAGACGAACTCCTGATTCGCGTGCAGTAGCGCCAGGCGCATGATTCGATCTCCCGGTCTGGATAAGAAAATATGACCTGAATGTAATCGGACCAAAAGGCCAGTGAAAATGCTGACCAAAACTCACCCTGGGAACAGGGTCAAAGCAGTCGACCTGACTCCATGAAGGCATAGCCCTTGCCATAGTCCGAAACCAGCGGGAGTTTCAGCCCGCAGCTGGCCGTCGCCTTGGCCCGCAGGCGGCTGACCAGCGCCTCCAGGCGATGGGAGGAATATCCGGCCTCCCTGGCGGCAAGAAGCATCACCAGTTCATCCTTGCGCACCTTGCGGTCGGGCCGCCCGAAGAGCGTGCCGAGCAGCAGCGCTTCCGGCGCATTGAGCAGCATGCTCACGCCGTTGGGCGCAACCAGCAGCCGACGTTCGGCATCCAGATGCCAGGGATGGGGCATCACCTGCGACGGGATTGCAGTAGCCCCGGAGCGCAGCCGCCGATGCACGCTGAGCAGGGTCGCCTCCAGCTCCTCGGGGTCCACGGGTTTGACGAGATAGGCATCGGCACCGTCGCGCAGGCTGGCGATGCGCAGCGCCCGCTCGCTCCGCCCGGTGCACATCACGATGCCGGAACGGACGTAGCTCCGCGCTTCCCTGCAAAAGGCGAGCCCGTCGCCGTCGGGCAGATTGATGTCGAGGATCAACAGATCACGCGGTTCGGCGAGCAGGCTTTCAGCCTCACGGATCGTCCCGGCGCAGGTCACCGCAAAACCGGCCCCTTCCAGAAACGAGGCGATCTCCTCGCTCAGATCCCGGTCGTCCTCCACCAGCAACACGGAAATACTCATGCTTCGTCCTGAATCCGCTTCGACGCGGAGCCGCTCTGTCGTATTGGAATATCCAGCGTGAAACAGGTTTGCGTGCCGTCCTGGGCACTGGTCAGCTGACCGCCATGAATGGTGGCCACATGCGCCGCCAGCGCCAGGCCGATGCCGAAGCCGCCCTTCTCGCTGCCTGTTCCCATGATGCGCTGAAACATCTGGAACGCCCGTCCCGCCAATTCAGGCGGCAGGCCCGGGCCTTCGTTGATCACCCGGTATCTGACGGACGCCGATTGCTCATCGACGTCGACCTCGAGCCGGATCGGCGAATCCTCGAAGGCGTATTTGGCCGCGTTGTCGAGAAGATTGGACAGCGCCAGGGTCACCAGCTCCGCATCCAGCGACACCGGCTGAAAAGCTTGACCCCGGTAAACACACTGAAAACTGCGGGCAGCGTGGAGCTGTTGCTGGGCATGCAGCGCGTTCAGCGCGGGCAGGTCGGGCGGCTCGTCGGCGAAGTCCGGTTCGAAATCGGTCCGGGCCAGATTCTATAAGCGCACTCATGCGCTGGGCTGCCTGGCCAAGCCGACCGATCCGTGCCGCGTTGTCGGGGCTGGGCAAAGCCCGCCTGAGATTGGCAAGGCCGGTGAGCAGTACGCCCAGCGGGCTACGCAACTCATGGGCGACGAAAGCAAAAAAGGTGGTTTGCTCGCCCCTTAGCCGCTCTTCCTGGCTGGCCAGCTTGCGCTGGATTTCCGCATTTTCTTCGGCCACCAGCCTCTTGGCGTTTTGTTCCCGCAGCTCGGTCAGGATGCCGAAATGAAGGAGCAGCGAATAAGCCAGCACGGCCGGAGTCATCATTTCGAAATTCACATTCACGGGATAAAACCCCAGGGCCCGGAAAGCACTGATCATCATCGGCAACGCGTAACAGGCATAGGCCAGAAAAATCCATCCGGAATTGGCATGGCCACGACGCAGATTCTTGATCACCGCCACCGCGCCCAACAGGGAGAACAACAACTGCGCGGCCCGAACCCAGGGCATGACATAGACAAACATGTCGAACAGCGTGCTGAAGCCGGCCAGTGCCATGACCGCCGCAACGTAAGGCAGCACCCGGTTTATGCGTGGAAAATTCTCGGCCAGCCTCAAGGGAATGCGAACCATCAAAAGGGCTCCGCCGAGAAAAACGCAGAAACTGATATTCAGTGCGGCATTGGGAATCCACGTGCTGTCAGGAAAAAAATACTGGGCAAAAAGACCATAGCCGGACACCAGCACGACAAAAATGACCGCCGTGAAGGCCGCGAATCCCAGGTAAAGACGCTGGCCGGTCCACAGCCCGTTGGCCAGGTTGGCCAGCCCCATCGCCAGCACGAAACCCAGCATGGCCCCGATCATGAGCAGATCCTTCTGGGCCTGGGCGCGAAAAGCCTTTGGCGTCCAGGCCGTAATTGCGGTGGCCATCATCGAACTGGTTTCGATGCGCATGTAAAAAACGCCGGGCGCCTCGGCAGGCAACTCCACAGGAAAGACGATCGTGCGATAGGGCAGCTCGCGTGCACTCATCGGGTAGCGATCTCCGGCACGGGATTCGTGCCAGCCGCCACGCTCGCCGCCACGCTGCGAATACAGGCGCACGTCATCCGCGAAAGGGCCCTTGAAATCCAGCCACCACTCCGGGCCGGCCGACAGCGCGCGCCGGATGCAGATCCGCAGCCACACCACGTCGGTCGTGAAGCCCAGCGCGAGGCCGCCTTTTAGGATTTTGAACTGGCTGGCACTGGACGGCGCCGAAACATCGTCAATCGACAACGATCGCCCCGGATCCCGAAGCACCGACAGCTCTGCGGAATCGAGGACGCGTTCGCTTTCGGCATCGGAAAGCGGCACCGAATCGTGGCCGCAGGCGCCACTGAGCAGCGCATGGAGCAGGAGCAACAGCCCGAGCAGCACACGAATGAAGCTGACCGCCGACGAACCGAAAGCCCCTCCGGCATCGACACCTGAAGAGGACCCACTCACGACGCCCGCGGCCATCATTCAGGACGCCCGGAGCGCATCGACGATTTTCATCCGCGCAGCCCGGGCCGCCGGCATGAATCCGCCCACCAGCCCCATGCCGAGCGCGAAGAGCAGCGTCTTGACGGCAATCGCCGGCGTCAGCCGGAAGCTGAAGGCCAGCTCGGAAAACGACTGCCAGTTCATCGTGGAAATCGTGAAGGCCTGCATCAGCGACGCCGCCGCCAGCCCGGCCACACCGCCCAGCAGCGACAGCAGCAGGCTTTCCACCATGAAAGCCACCATCACGCTCGATCTGCGAAACCCCAAGGCCCGCAGCGTGCCGATCTCGGCGGTGCGGCTGGCCACCGCGGCGTACATCGTGATGGCCCCGCCGATCACCGCGCCCACCGAAAAAATCACCGACAGCGTCAAGCCGAGAATGTTGATGAAGTTGGACAGCATCGCTGACTGGTCGGCGTAGAAAGTGCGCTCGAGCCTGGCCTCCAGCGTCAGGCGCGGGTCGGCGTCGAGGATCTGGCGCGCCGCCGGAAAATCCGCCGCGTCCGACAACCGGAAGACCATCGACGAAAAAGCGTTGCGCCGGAAGGTTTGCAGCAGCGGGTCGGCGTCACCCCATATCTCGGATTCAAAGCCGCTCCGGCCTGCCTCAAAAATGCCCACCACCCGCCACTCCCGCCCGCCGAAACGCACCGCATCGCCGAGCCCCATGCCCCGGAAGCGCTGGGCGATGCTGCTGCCGACAAGGATCTCGCTGGAGCCGGGGCGAAACATGCGCCCCTCCACCACCCGCAGCTGCGGACGCAGCGCGGCACCGGCCGGCCCCACACCACGGATGATCACGTTGGCCGGCTTGTCGCCGTCGCGCTTGGCGAGGGTGATGAGCACCACGGTCTCGCGCGATACCAGCGGCAGCCCCCCGGCACCGCGGGCAATCTGCGGCAGGCTTTCGACCAGCGCCGCCTGGCTGCGCTCGATGACGCTCTGCACTTCGGTTTCCGAGCCCTTCCGGATCACCACCACGTTGTCCGGCTGACCGGTATCCACCAGGGCTTCCTTCAGGCCCTGGTCGAGCATCAACACGGCGGCAAACACGAACACCACCAGCGCCATGCCGCCGGCGGTGAGCGCCGTGGTGAGGCGCCGCGCCCAGAGGTTGCGCAGGCTGTAGGAAAGGGGAACCGGTTTCATCAGCCGACCGCCCGCAGACCATCGACGATGGAAAGCCGCGCCACCTGCCGCATCGGCAGGATCGCCGCCACCACACCCACCGTCAGCGCACAGCCGAACTGCAGCAGCACGGTGGATTCGGACACGTTGAACACCGGAAACAGCGTGCCCATTCTTGCCGCAAAGGCGGCCGCCACCGGAAAAGTCAGCGCGATGCCGATCAAGCCGCCACCCAGCGCCAGCATCAGGCTCTCGCCGCAAATCATCGCCGCGACGAAAGACGGCGAAAAACCCAGGGCCCTGAGGGTGGCGTACTCGGCGGTGCGCTCGCGGGCGGTCATCGCCATCGTGTTGGCCATGACCGCCATGATGATGAAGATCACCAGGTAGGAAACAATGCGGATCGCCATCACGATGGCCTCGGTCATTGCCACAAAGCCGAGCGCAAAGGCCTTTTCGGTTTCGGTGAGGGTCTCGGCCCGTGAATTGGCGAACTCCCGGTCGATCACCTGCGACACCGCCGCCCCCTGCTCGGCCTGCTCCACCTCGGCAATGAACACGCCCACGTTGTCAGCCCGGCCGGGCATGCGCGCCTTCACGGTTTCGTTGAGATAGGCCCAGTGCAGGAACATCTGCGACTGGTCGGTGCCCTTCTTGGCGCCGTCGTAGATACCGCGGATCACGAAATCCCAGTTGCCCGGATAAACCGTTCCCTTCAGCGTCAGGGTATCGCCGACCTTGAAGCCATGGACATCCGCCAGCTTGCGACCGACGATGCAGCCTTTGCGGTCACGCAGGAAATCACGCATCGCGTTTTCGCCCACGACAAACTCGGGATAGAGGCGAAAGTAGCTCTCGCCATCCACCGCAAACTGCGGAAAGAAATTTTTCGGTTCCTTGTAGATACCCCCAAACCAGTTTGCCCAGCTGAGATCCCGCACGCCATCCACGGCGCGAATGCGCTCCTTGTAGGAGAGCGGTAGCGGAAACACCAGCGAAATCGAGCTGCGCGTAACCAGGCGATTGGCCGCGGCCCCCTCGGCCCCCGCATACCACGCATCCACCACCGTGCCGAGCAGCCCGAACGCCAGGATCGCCACCACCATGCCGAGCACCGTCAGCCCCGCCCGCAGGCGGTGGCGCCCGGCGTTGAGCACAATGAGCTTGAAGAAACTGGCGGTCATCTCGTCAGCCCGCCCGCCAGGCGTGCGAAAACCCGCGCAGGCTCTTGCGCTCTTGCCATACAGGCGCCAAGCTATACACTTCAAAAAGCCGGTGGCACGGCGCCGCCGCGCCCATTGGTACACACAAAAAGGAGGGATAAAAACTATGGCTGCGACGGTTCAACAGATTCTTCAGAGCAAAGGCAACGCGAACTACTCCGTAACCCCCGACACCACCGTGCTCCAGGCCCTCCTTCTCATGGCCGAACGCAACGTCAGTGCCGTGCTCGTGATGGAAGGCGCGCGGCTGGCGGGCATCTTCACCGAGCGCGACTACGCCCGCAAGGTTGTGCTGAAGGGCCTCGCCTCCAAGGACACCAAGGTCGGCGACCTGATGACGCCCAACGTGCTCACTGTTTCCCCTACCCACACCATCGACGACTGTATGTGCATCATCACCAACAACCATGTGCGCCACCTGCCGGTGGTCGATCATGGCAAGGTGGTGGGCATCATCAGTATTGGCGACGCGGTCAAGTCGGTCATGGAACAGCAGCAGGCCACCATCGACCAGCTGGCCGGCTACATCGCCGGTGGCATGACAACCTGAACGTTTCATGTCCGGCGCAGCGCCTCGCCCGCCGGACGCACTCCTGGCCGCACTTCCGGCCACTCCGTCTTCAGCTCCCCTTTTTCCAGATGCATGATCGCGTGGGCCGCCTCGGCGGCCCGCTGGTCGTGGGTGACCATCACGATGGTCTTGCCGGCTTCGCGGTTGAGGCGCTGGAGCAGCCGCAGCACCTCGCCGGCCGACTCCCGGTCGAGATCGCCGGTGGGTTCGTCGGCCACGATCAGGGTCGGATCGCTCACCAGCGCCCGGGCAATCGCCACCCGCTGCTGCTGGCCGCCGGAGAGTTCGCCCGGCGTGTGATCCATGCGGTCGGCAAGGCCCACCATGCCCAGCGCAAACTCGGCCCGCTGGCGCCGCTCCCGGCCTGAAAGATTGGTCAGCAACAGCGGCAATTCAACGTTCTCGCGCGCGTTGAGCACCGGCATCAGGTTGTAGAACTGGAAGATGAAGCCGATGTTGCGGGCCCGCCAGTCGGCCAGCGCCGCTTCGTCGAGGGCTGCGATGTTTTCGCCCGCCACCACCAGTTCGCCACTGTCGGCCCGGTCGATGCCGGCAATCAGGTTGAGCAGCGTGCTCTTGCCCGAACCCGACGGCCCCATCAGCGCCAGGAATTCTCCCGCTGCAATGTCAAAACTGATGCCGGCCAGCACCGGCACCACCTGCACACCGCGCCGGTAGGTTTTGTGCACATTGCAGAGCCGCACGACGGGTTCGGTCGCGGCCATCACTTGCCGCCCGTTTTTACCGCTGCGCCATCGCGCAGCGATGCCGGCGGACGCAGCACCAGCGTATCGCCAGGCGCCACACCGCTCAGCTCGACAAGATCGCCGATCTTCGCGCCGGGCGTGACCGATACCCGTTTTGCCACGCCGTTCTCCACCCGGAACACCGCACTCGCGCCGCCCTCGGCGACGACCGCCTCGCCATGGACGGCCACCCGCGGCTGGCGCCGGGCGGCGTCCAGCGCTTCGGACAAAAAAGCGATCTTGGCGCTCATTTCGGGCAGAACGCGCGGATCGGGATCAATGAAGCGGATCTTGGTCAGCACGCTGGCCTTGGCCCGATCCACCGTCGGCACGAGGCGCGACACCTCACCGCGAAAACGCAGCTCGGGAAACGCATCGAGCTGAATCTCACAGGGCTGGCCGGGCTTGATCTTCGAGAGGCTGGATTCCGACACGTCGGCCTCCACTTCCAGCGTGCTCATGTCGGCCATGCTGACCACCGCGCCCTTGCTGTCGGCGGCGGCCGAAAAGTTGGTGATCAGATCGCCCACGTTGGCGTGTTTGGTGAGCACCACGCCGTCGAAGGGCGCACGGATTTCGGTTTGCGCCACCGCCACCTGCGCGGCCTAGCGGGCGGCCTCGGAGGCTCTTTCGGACGCCCGGGCCGAAACCACGGCCGCACGCGCCTTGACCATCCGCGCCTCTGCCTGGTCCACCTGGGCCTGGGCCACGAAGTTGCGGGCGCGAAGATCGCGGGCGCGGCCAAAGGCCAGTTCGGCGTCACGCAACTCGGCCTGCACTTGTCCGACGTTGGCCTGCGCCACGCCGACATTGGCCGCAGCCTGCTGCAACTGGGCCGCCACGTCGCGCTGCTCGAGCCGGGCGATGAGCTCGCCGGCCTTCACCACGGAGCCCTCGCGCACACCCAGCCATTCAAGCCGTCCGGTCGCCTTGGAGGCGATGGCCGCCTTGCGCTGGGCGACCACGTAGCCGGTAGCATTGAGCACCGTAAGGCCCTGGTAGGGCCAGGCCTGGCCGACCGTCACCGTTTCGACCCCGACCGGCGCCCTCAGCCCGGCAAAAATCGCCGCGCCGCCCAGCACCAGCACGGCCAGCCCGCCAATCAGCCAGCTCTTGCGAGGGCGACTTTTTGGCGAGCGAGGGGCTTGACGGTCGATACGCAGTGGCGAGAGATCGGTTTCGCTCATGGCGACAGCCTGAAAATGCGGGATTGGCCCAGCATTCTACAGCGCGCGCGCCAGCCTCCACGACGTCGGCATTCGCGTCAAAACCGAAACAATCAATGAATTATTGTTTCAGTCCCAACAACAATTTTCACGCTTCAGGAAAGCGCACCACGACGGCCAGCCCTGCCCCGCCGTCCGGCCGCGCCAGCCCATCCTCGAAACTCAGGCTTGCACCGCTGATCTCGGCGATCCGGGCGACGATGGAGAGGCCCAGCCCGCACCCATCGGCCTCGGGGTCGGCGCCGCGGGCAAAGCGGGTCAGCATTTTCTGGCGCAGCTCCCGGGCAATGCCGGGGCCGTCGTCGGCGACCCGCATGCTGCGTGCACCGGCGTCGAGGCTGACGACCACGTGGCCGCCAGCCGGCGTGTAGCGCAGCGCGTTATCCACGAGGTTGCGCAACATCACTTCAAGCCACCAGCGGTTGCCACAGAGCCGCAAGCCGGCCCCGGCCTCGAGTTCCAGCGTCTGCTGGCGGCGCAGGGCCTGGGGCGTGAGCACCGAGCAGACAGCTTCGGCAAGCTCGGCCAGTTCGAGCAGCGCAACGCCTTCCGCCGTTGCGGCACCGGCATCAGGGTCGAGCCGGGCCAGCGTAAGGAGCTGTTCGACCAGATGCGTCATGCGATCGACGCCCGACAAGACCTGGTCGAGGGCGTGGCCGCGCACGCTGTCATCAAGGGTACGGCGCGCAACCTGGGCCTGGATCTTGAGCGCAGCCAGCGGCGTGCGCAGTTCGTGGGCCGCGTCGGCAGTGAAACGCCGCTCGTTGTCGAGCACCTCGGTCACCCGCCCGACCAGCGCGTCCAGCGAACTCACCAGCGGTGCGATTTCGGCCGGCAGCGAGCCGGGCACATTCACCGGTGCAAGGTGCCGGGCGTCGAGGCCACTAACAGCCCGCGCCACTGCATCCACCGGGCGCAGCGCCCGCCCGACCACGGCCCAGATGCCCAGCGCCATCAACGGCAGGCCAATCAGAATGGGCAGCAGCAGGTGCAGGGCGATCTCGCCGGCGAGGCGGTAACGGGCGCCGTGGTTGTGTCCGACGATGACCCGGTAGTCGCTGTGGTCGTGGTCGACCGTGAAGAATCGCCATAGCTCGCCGTGCAGATCGTGCTCGTCGAAACCGGGACCGCCGGTGGCCGGCAGCGCCGGCATTTCGGACGAGCGCACCAGCAGGCGCCAGCCGCCGTCCTTCTCCCGCTGCCAGGCCTGAAAGGCGATCGGCAACTGGTAGGCGTGCTGATGCCCGGCCATCTCGTCGGCCACATGGCCGTCCTCGCTGGCCGCCACGATGGCCAGCAGGGTTTCGGCAACCTGCACCAGCTGCGCATCGAAAAGTTCGTCGGCCTCGGCATGGGCGGTGCGAAACGCCACCAGCGCCGACACGCTCCACAACAGCGCCACCACCCCGATGAGCAGCAGCACCAGCCGGCGGCGCAGGGAATAAACCGAGCGGACGACGCTCACTTGGGCGCCTCGTCCACCATGTAGCCAACCCCGCGCACGGTACGGATCAGCTCGCTGCCGAGCTTGCGGCGCAGGTGATGAATGTGCACTTCGAGCGCATTGCTGCCAACGGCTTCGCCCCAGACGTAGAGCTGCTCGTC
>ERZ724504.2336-NODE-2336-length-10294-cov-5.954292_pt1 | contig 10294 bp, 13 predicted proteins | sample MGYA00376037_ERZ724504 | MGnify/ENA primary metagenome ERZ724504 (study PRJEB28724, sample SAMN07190888) | wastewater metagenome | isolation source: influent of sewage treatment plant in Hong Hong | place: USA: Christiansburg, Virginia | collected 2016-03-01 ... | reverse complement strand
CGCACTTCCGGCGATTCGAGAATGCTGGAAATGGCCGATGGCGTCAGCACATGGCAGCACAACACGGAAAAGTTTTTCAGCCCAAGCGCTGCAGCCTGCTTGATGGCAACAGCGGTCGGCGGTGTCGTTGTCTCAAAACCTATGGCAAAAAATACGACCTGCTTTTCCGGGTACTTTTGCGCCAAAGCCACGGCATCAGCACTCGAGTACACCATGCGAATGTCACCACCACGCGCCTTGGCTTTCATCAGCGACAAGCCATCAGAGGCCGGCACGCGCAGGCAATCACCGTAAGTACAAAGCGTGACGCCCTGTTCGAGCGCCAGACGGATGGCCTGATCGACACGACCAATCGGCAGCACGCAGACCGGGCAACCGGGGCCATGGATCATCCTGACGTTATCCGGCAAGAGATCAGCAACACCATAGCGTGAAATGGCGTGCGTGTGGCCGCCGCAGAACTCCATGAAATGGTAACGGCGCTCGGGGTTGGCTTCGCGGCGGATGGCCTCGGCCAAGCCTTTGGCTACCTCGCCGTCGCGGAATTCGTCGATATATTTCATTAATGGACTGTCGTATCGTCACCCAACTGGCCAATCTCGGCAAACAGCGCAAGCGTCTTGGCGGCTTCTTCCGGATCGAGTTTATTCAGCGCGTAGCCAACATGTACGATGACGTAGTCGCCAATTTCAACATTTTCGACCAGCGCCAACGAGATTTCCTTGCGCACCCCGGCAAGGTCAACAACCGCGTTGTCGCCGTCACGTAGTTCGACTACTTGGGCAGGTATCGCCAGACACATTTTTTACTCCTTTCGCTTCAGTCGCGCTTGCCGGCCAGGCGCCGGAAAAAGCCGCGTCTTGAAAAGCCCCTCGCCTCGTCGTCGGAAGCTGCCATTTCGCCCGGCAGATGCAATATCGCTTGCAGGGCATCATCCGCCACGCGCTGCGCGGCAAGCATATCTTCAGCCTCGCTGATTTGAGCCAGTAGTGGCGAATATTGATAGGCACCGATGCCCATGACTTCGGCAGCCGTGAAAGGCAGGGTGGCACCGGGCAAATCGAGGTAGCGGCGTTGGCCAACGGGAATATCGCCCCACAGCGTACCGCCGCCCGCCAGCAACATCAGTTGCACAAACCACGGCGTCACCATGACGCCCACCCAGTCGCCCTGAACGCGGGCAAAGCCGATGGCCTTGATTGCCAATTTTGGATTCACCACCGGAAAGTCATCCCCACGCGCCGCCCAAAGCTGATGGAAATGCGCCTCAAGAACGCTACTCGGGTTGTGTTCTCGATTGGCTGAGTAAGCGGTTTCAGGCTGCATGGTCTGCGACATTTTCAAAAAATCCGTCTTTCCAGGCACAGCGGGCAACCCATGCCTGACCTAGCGACAAACCGCCATCATTAGCTGGCACCTGTTGCGCTTCGAGCAGGGTAACACCCGTGCCGCCCAATGTTTCGGCCAGAGCCGACATCAAGATGCGATTCATTGCGCAACCGCCACCAATGGCAATTTTCGTGAGTTTTTCGCGGTCGACCGCAACATTTATCCATTCACTCAAACCCGCTGCCAGCGTGGCATGAAATAGTGCCGCACCATAAGCGGCATCGTCACAATCAAGCAGAGCCGCCAGCAAAGGCGAAAAATCCGGGCCGCTAGCCTGCAACACCATGCCGCCTGCCATCGGCGCCACCTGGCCATGCCTTGCCGCCAGGCTCTCAAGCTCCATCGCCGCTTGCCCCTCGAAATGCGACTCCGCCCGCAAGCCGAGCAGGCCGGCAGCGGCATCGAACAAGCGGCCCATGCTGGTTGTCGGCGGGCAGCGCAGCTTGCGCGCCAGCATGGTGAGTAGCGGCCCGGCCTCACGCCCCGGATAGTGCTTTTGTTGCCAGCCGGTGATCCGGTGCCCCAGCCCCATGCCTTGCAGGACGGAAACCGCCATGCGCCATGGCTCGCGGGCGGCGCGATCACCACCGGGCAGGTTGAGTTCGGTCAAATGACCTATCCGCTGACACTGCGCACCATCAACACGTAGTAGTTCGCCCCCCCATGCTCCGCCATCCGCCCCCAGACCTACGCCATCGATGGCCAAACCAACTACAGGCTCTTTAACGCCATGTTCGGCACAAATAGCAGCAATGTGGGCATGATGATGCCCGACGGCGAGCACCGGAATACCGAGTTCGCCGGCCACACGCAAGGCCAGATGTGTCGATGGAAAATCCGGGTGCAGGTCGTGGGCAATCAGATCGGGTTTGACGTCGAGGATGGCGAGCAAATGGGCGACGCTCTCCTCAAGAAAGGCGATGGCTGCTGCGTTTTCCAGACCACCAATATGCTGCGACAAGAAGGCTTCCTTGCCTTTCATCACGCAAACGGTGTTTTTCAGATAGCCGCCAAGGGCCAGCACGTTCGGCCCCTTTTTTTTCAGCGCCACCGGCAGCGGCACATAACCACGCGCGCGCCGGATGAACATCGGGCCGCTGCGCAGCACGGAGTCATCACAGCGCACGACGATTTCACGGTCATGCAGCAAATAGGCATCGGCGATCCCGGACAAACGCGCCAACGCTTCATCATTGCTGATGACCAATGGCTCGCCATGCGGGTTGGCACTGGTCATGACCAGCAACAATTCATGGGGCTGATGCAGCCAGTCCATTCCCGCCGGGCGCCCTGCTGCTTCATGCCAAAGCAGCAAGTGCAGCGGGGTAGCGGGCAGCATGGCGCCAATCTCGGCCAGGCCCGGCGCAATGCCCGGCAATTCTTCAGCCCCCTTGGCGCACAGGACAATGGGCGCGGCCGCGCTGCTCAACAACCCGGCATCACTGGCGGCTATCGTGGCGTAGGCTGCCAGCGAAGTCGGATTGAGCGCCATCACAGCAAAGGGCTTTTCCTCGCGCTGCTTGCGCAGGCGCAACTCGCCCACCGCCGGTGCATTGCGCGCATCACAGGCGAGATGAAAACCGCCCAAGCCCTTGACTGCGACAATTTTTCCGGCGCGCAACAGGCGCAGGGTTTCAGCGAACGGATCGCCACCGATCACTTGACCAGTGGTATCGAGCAGGCTTAACTGCGGCCCGCAATCCGGGCAACAGGTAGTTTCGGCATGAAAGCGGCGATCGGAGGGCACGGTGTATTCGGTGGCGCAGGGCGCACAGAGGACGAAGGGTGCCAGGCTGGTTTGCGCGCGGTCATATGGGATGCGCCGACTGACGGTGTAGCGCGGGCCGCAGTGGGTGCATGTCGTAAATGGATAGCGCCAGCGCCGGTTGCTCGGGTCGCAGATGTCGGCGATGCAGTCGGGGCACAGCGCAGCATCCGGCCCGATGCTGGTGGCGACCGCGCCGGCGACGCTATCGATGATGGAAAATCCTGCGCCATCGACGGCAAACGCTTCGTGCTCAATGGCATCAATACGCGCCAGCCGGGGAATCTCCTGCGGCAGGCGCGCCAGAAATTCCGGCACTTTTTCACCGTCGACCGCAACAGTCACGCCCGCCCCATCGTTACGCACCCAGCCGTTCAAGCCCAGCTCGTTGGCCAGGCGCCAGACGTAAGGCCGAAAGCCGACGCCCTGCACTAAACCACGGACGCGTATCTGGCGCGCCGTCATTTCCCGGCCTGGGTCTGCTCCAGTTTGCGCTCCAGCTCGGCAACCCGTGCTTTCAGTGAATCGACCGTTTCGACATGCTTGGCGCGCTGCGCTTCCAGACCGGACTTGATCCACGAGACCCAGGCCGACAGTCCGTCACCACTGCTCGCCGAAACACGGAAAATGGTCAGATGCGGATTGACCCGTCGCGCATTGGCTTCAGCCAGATCGGCATCGAACTCAAGGTAGGGCAGCAAATCACATTTGTTAAGCAACATGACATCGGCTGCAGCAAACATATCCGGGTATTTGAGAGGTTTGTCTTCACCTTCCGTCACCGAAAGAATGGCCACCTTATGGTGTTCGCCGAGATCAAAGGCTGCCGGGCACACCAGATTGCCGACGTTTTCGATCAGAAACAGCGACTCATCGGCTGGCTTCATGCGCTGCACAGCATGGCCGACCATGTGACCGTCCAGATGGCAACCCTTGCCGGTATTGATCTGCAGGGCGGCGACACCGGTAGCACGAATGCGCTCGGCGTCATTGGAGGTTTGCTGGTCACCTTCGACAACGCTGATCGTTATCTCGGCCTTGAGTAGTTCGATGGTTTTGACGAGCAAGGTGGTTTTTCCCGAGCCGGGGCTGGAAACCAGATTCAGCGCGAAAATGCCGCGCTCGTCGAACCAGGCGCGATTGGCGCTGGCATAGGCATTGTTCTTGGACAGAATATCCTGCTCGATCTGCACCATGCGTGACTGGCTCATGCCTGGTGCATGTGCCCGGGCTGGACCGGTGCCGTAGTCGAGATCACCCGAAACCGGGTGCTCATGGTGATGATGCGCACCAGCGTGATCGTGCTGATGTTCGCCACTATGCACATGATCATGCGTGTGTTCGCTGCCATCTGCATGGCGGTGTGCATGCGCATGCGCAGCAACCGGAACAGCGTCATGTGGATGGGCATGATCGTGGCTGTGCTGGTGATTGTGGCTGTGTACCGTGCCATCGGCATGAACGTGGGTATGTTCGTGAGCATCGCCCTCAATCCGTGTTTCACCTGCCCCGCATCCGCAAACTGTGCACATCGCCTGACTCCTATTCGATTTCGATTTCTTTGACGCGCATTTCACTACCACCCGTCGTTTGCACCTGATGGCTGCCACACTTCGGGCAGGCACCGTAAAGCTCTTCCATCGCCACTGTTTCCCCGCACGGCATGCACCAGCCTTCGCCCGGCACCGCAACAATTTCCAATGCCGCCCCCTGCGCAATACTGCCATGGGTGACTACATCAAAGCAGAACTTCAACGCCTCCGGCTCGACCGACGACAGCTTGCCGATTTCCAGCACCACGGTTTTGACCCGGGTCGCCGCCTCACGGCTTGCTGTCTCGCTCACCAGCTGCAAAATACCTTCGGCGAGAGACATTTCATGCATCGTTCAATTCCACGGTATAGGGCAGGCAGGGGTCAAGCGCAAGAATAGCCTGATCAAGCGCCTCGAGCGCTTCATTTTTCGACAAAAACTCGCGCCCGGCAAGCAGCGCTGTCAACGCCGAGTGATCAGCAAAATGCAGATCAGTCGGCGCCCAGACACGATAGCGGGCCACCAGCCCGTCGACGACATGCACAGCATGGGTCAGTACCCCGCGCGCCGTGGCACTTTGCCCGATGCCCCAGCCATCGCCACCCGCTGCCGCAATCGGGTACGGCGTAGCGCCGGCCAACGCCTTGATCGCTGCCGCGACTTCAGCCAACCGGGCGCGGTAGGCGATCTTGACCGACTGCGGCGGCTCGCCGCGCGGCACCTGATCACTACGTCCCTGCCAGTAAGCCAGCCAGGCTTCGGCATTCAGGGGGGTCGCCACATGCGGTAGCAGACTGTCGCGGTCAACCAGTTTTTCCAGGCATTTTTCTGCAAGTTCTTGCAACGTTTCTCGCCACAGTTTTTGCGTCGCAGCCAGACAATTGTCGCCCTGGCGCGCTGCACGCCAGGCAATGAAGGCATCCTGCGCCGGCTCCAGACCCAGTGCTTTTGGCCAGTCGAGCAACAGACGCCAAAAGTCTTCGTGCAGCATTTCGACCCACAGGGCCGTGTCATCCACCGCCCGCCGTGGCTCGCCCATGGCGGCAGCACAAGCCGCCTGCGCCGCCGCACGCTGCGCTTGGGCACACAGGGTGTAAAGGTAAGGAACCGCCTTGACCACCGCCTCCGGCACCTGCCCGACAAAAAGTTGCGTCACGGGCGGGCGCTTGAGGCGCACCGCCATTTCAGTGCACTGGCCATTCTGCAGCAGGGCATGCACGGACAACAACCCGGCAGAGTTCAACTGCGCAGCCCCAGAAATGAGCGCCGGCTAGCGGCGGCAGGTGGCGCAACCGGCAGCGGCGCAATCGCTTCGGCATGCAGGGCATGGGCAATGGCCAAAGCGGTCAGTCGCGCCTGTTCGTGCGTTTCGAATTCCAGCGCCGGGGAGAACAGCGAGCAAAGATGGTAGGTGCCGAGACGTTCTTCTTCGGCCACAGTAAATTCGTAAAGACCGGAGGCAAACTGCCAGTCATGCTTGCTGCAAGCCGGCGCTTGCGGCCAGCCAGTTTCCTGCCCCGGCAGACAAAGCAGATTGATCGCCCATGGCGTAATCATGACGCCGGCCCAATGGCCCTCTGCTGTCAGCTGGAAACCGATGGCCTCGACCTGCAGTTGGGCATTGCAGATCGGCACATCCGCCATCCGCGTTCGGGCGATGTCGCCAAAAACCTCAACCAGCCCGTCAGAGGGATCAAGCGTCCAAATCTTCACTCGCTCAACACCATAAATTTGTGTTTCGGCGCATCACAGCCCGGACAGCACCAGTCATCCGGCAAACTGGCGAATGCAGTACCGCCGGGAATGCCACGTACGTCATCACCGCTCGCCGGGTCATAAACCCACCAGCAGATGCCGCACTCCAGCCGATCTTCCGGCTTGACGTTGAGAAAGGAGCCTTCGAAACGCATGGCCTCAGACTAAATCGGGTCGAGCATCATGTCGAGATACTCGCGCAGGCGCTCGACTGAATCATCGAGATCCTCCGCTGAGGCCAGCGCCACTTCGGGCATGCCAACCACCTCGATGGAATTCAGGATCAGCGTATCCATACTGTTGAAATACTGCACCCACCAGACGTTCTTGAGACGCGTACTGGTGATCCGGCAATTACCGTAACCGCGTGAAAGGATAGAGACTTCGCGGTGGCCCAGCCAATTATAGAGCGTATCGAGATCGGCATCGCTGACCGGCAACAGGGTCAGATTGATGATGTGTGCCGCATCGCCGGCTTTCCATGAGGCCGCTTGCAGGCGCAATTCCTCGACTAGCGCCGGTGCGTTCATGGTGCCCGGCGGGTAATCCGGCGCCGCCAGATCGCTGCTCGCCATGCGCAGCATGGTGTCGGTCAAGGCGGCAGGAATCGCCCCGGTTTCCAGGCGATCAATCTGCATGCGACCATCCTCAGCCAGTTTGAGCACCCGCCACAAACCGGCAAAAGCCGTTTCCTGTACCCGCCAATGCTCGGGCGCCGTGGTAAATGCACTCACTTCGCCGAAACCCAGCGACTGATTGATTACATCGCGCAGTGGCATTTCCAGGTTGAGCAAGTCGAGCTGAGCACCACCGGCAAAGCCGGCGCGCCTGGCCGAGTCGAGATAATCGCCAAGCAGATTGGCGGCATGCGCCACCATGTCGGGCGCGGCGTTTTCTGGCAGACGGGGCTGCGAGAAAGTTTCCATCCCTTGCGGCATGGCGAGATATTCTGGGGCATCGTCACCCTGCGAGCCGGGGCCCATGGTGACGACAGAAATCGGAAAAGGACGCATCGTCGACGGGTTCATGCACAAGCTCCCTGATTGGTTTCAGCACGTACCGGAATGCCGATTGGTTTGGGTTGCGCCGGCCCGTTCAGCAGGCGAGTCACTTCATTCTGGTACTCGCTCCAGTCGCGGATGCCATTAAGCATGCCGACAAACTGGCCATCGCGTAGAAAAACAACAGCCGGCGCACGCGCCACGCCATATTGCTTCATCAACGGCACGCTTACTTCGTGGTCAGCCACCCAGCAAGACACGTGTTCACCGAGCGACTTCAGTGCCTCGGGCAGAATCACGCAGGCATCGAGCACTTCCAGATTGCGTTGCGGGTCGTCTGTCAGCAACAGAGCGGACATACCAGCCGGAAAATCCGAACCGTTACGGTCAACAAGCAAAAAGCCATGTTTTTTTATCATCCGGCCTATCGCTGTTTCCAGCCGATCCAGCGCGGTCGGGCCACTCATCAGGGTCATCGTCATGGTTTTGCTGTCCGTAGAAATTCTGGCAATTGGGGTTCGCGATTGAGATCAGCGAAGAAGGCGTCAAAATTGGTTTCACCGCTACCGACCGCTTCCAGTGCAGCGAGTGCAGCATTGATGGCAAAAGCACGTTCCGCCGGAATGACTTCACGCGCCGCATCGAGAAAACACAGCAACCAGGTACCGACCGGCTGCTGACCAACCAGACTGAGGTCAATGCGCAGTTCTTCATGGCGTCCCTGGCAGCGGGCAAAGAACTCGCCACACTCAAGTACCTGAACGGGAATGCCGAGACACATCTCAATTGTTTTCCATATTGAGGAAGCGCGCATCACCCAGGCGATAGGCCTGATTGGCCGGCGGGCGCTCACCTTCATAAACATCCATGGCCAATGCCGAGTCATTGATGCGCTCGGCACCCGCGGTTCGCGCCACCGGTGTTGCTCCCCAGCGCGCCAGCCAGGCAAAGGCGAGTTCGAGCGCCGCCGGCATTTGCGCCTTGACCACATCGCGCAAACTGCCACCGTAATCTTCCAGCTCTTCCGGCTGGACGCCGATCAGGACCAGTTCGGCCGGCAGTTTGCCGGTCAGTTCGGCCGCCATCAGCACCTCCTGAAAGCCGGTCTGATGCAGACTCATTTTTTTGACGCCCATGAAGCGCGGCACCTGATCACCTACCACTTCACGCAATGTTCCTGGTGGATCGGAATAATCGACCGCATCAAAGACCAGCAGGCAATAAGCCTCCTGCACATAGGGCAGCAGGTAAAGGCCCTGCGTACCGCCATCCATCAACTCCACCTGCGGCGGAAACTCCCAGTTGGCGTTGAGCGCCTCGACACAACGCACACCGAAACCCTCATCAGCCCAAAGAATATTGCCAATACCCAACACCAGAATGCGTTTGGAATTCATTATCGCCACCTGAAAAAATGCCCCGGGCGCAGGTTTATGCGCACCGGGGCCAACGCAAAGCAATCGTTAATCCTTGAACATCCGCCAACCGGAAATCATCGTCGAGATCAGCGACTGCCGGCTCATGATGTCCTCGCGGATCGCGGCATAGACATGAACCAAGGCAAAGGTCATCATGATCCACATGCCCAAGCGGTGCAGGTTATGCACCTGCATCGAACCACCGAGCGCCGGAATGACCCAGCCGAACAATGAATCCTGCCAACTACCCAAGCCAGCGCCTTCGCTATACAGCGCGAAGCCGGTAAAGACCATGCCAACCGCGAGTACGGTGAAGAAGAAGAACATCATCAACTGGGCCATCGGGTTGTGACCGACATACTTCTTCGGCGTCTTTTCGAGAAACAGATACCAGCGTAGCTCGAAGAACACCTCACTCCACCACTGTGCATTGGTGATCGGCAGCTTGAAAATCTGCTTGGCGTGATGATTGCCGACGAAAGCCCAGTAAATCCGGCCGAGCAAGCCAATGGCAAAGATATAGGCCGCCGCGAAATGGGCGAAACGAATGTAACCCAGCAAAAAGTTGTCAGAAGCTTCACCGGGCATCGTCGGCAAGGGTTTGCCGATGAAGTAACCGGTGACTGCCAGTACCACCATGGCCAGTGCATTGATCCAGTGCCACAGCCTTACCGGTGCTTCGTAGACGTAGATCGAACGGACTTGTTTACCGTGCCGTTCGGCCTCCAGCATGTCCTGTTGAGAGAGCATGATTAAGCCTCCTGACGGGCCGCCCCGAAGGAGGCAGCGCCCCCTTGGGGGGCAGCGAACATAGTGAGCGAGGGGGTCATACCACTCTCCTTAGCGGACTTTTACCGTGGTCATTTCCTGTCCATCCGGGCTCATCACGTGCGTCGAGCAGGCCAGACAGGGGTCGAAGGAATGCAGAGTGCGGAGGATCTCCAGTGGTTCATCCGCCTTGGCCACCGGAGTATTCATCAGCGCCGCTTCAAAAGCGCCAATCTGCCCCTTGTGGTCCCGCGGACCGCCGTTCCAGGTGGTCGGCACGACGCACTGGTAGTTGTCGATCTTGGTGTCCTTGATCTTGATCCAGTGACCAAGGGCGCCGCGCGGCGCTTCACTGAAACCTGCCCCCTTGGCTTCCTTGGGCCAGGTACTTGGCTCCCATTTTTCGATGTTGGCCGTATTCAGATCGCCGGCCTTGAGGTTGGCCATCAGCTTGTCGAAAAAGTAGGACATCTTGCGTGCCGCCCAGCCGCACTCCAGACCGCGCGCCGCCGTACGGCCCAGGGTCGAGAAAAGGGCGGTAACCGGCACATCGAGCTCCTTCAACAGCGCGTCGACCGGCTCCTTGAATTCCGGGTTTTTCTGGGCGTAACCGATGATGTAGCGGGCCAGCGGGCCGACTTCCATGGCGTGGCCGCGCCAGCGCG
>ERZ724504.2335-NODE-2335-length-10302-cov-5.827950_pt1 | contig 10302 bp, 8 predicted proteins | sample MGYA00376037_ERZ724504 | MGnify/ENA primary metagenome ERZ724504 (study PRJEB28724, sample SAMN07190888) | wastewater metagenome | isolation source: influent of sewage treatment plant in Hong Hong | place: USA: Christiansburg, Virginia | collected 2016-03-01 ... | reverse complement strand
TCTGGAGCACGAACTGCAAGGCATTCTCGACGCCCTCGAAAAAGCCGCCGAGCATGGCAACGCCTAGGTGCGCATCCTCGAAATCGGCCACCCGGACGCCATCCGCGACGCCCTCGCCGCCGACCAATACCACGTGCTCCACCTCTCCTGCCACGGCAGCCCCGGCCAGATCGAGCTCGAAGACGAAGACGGCGCCCCCGTGCCGGTGAGCGCCGCCGACTTTGCCGACACCCTGCGCGCCGCGCGTCACCCCCTGCCGCTGGTATTCCTTGCCACCTGACACGGCGGTTCGCCCGCCGGCGAGGCCGGCAGCTTCGCCCAGGCCCTCGTCCAGGCCGGCGTGCCGGAGGTGCTGGCCATGCAGACGCAGGTCAGCGACCGCTACGCCAGCGAGCTTGCCGCCGCCTTCTACGGCCAGCTCAACACCCCCGACAGGCCCACCGCCGGCCGCGCCCTCGCCCACGCCCGCCAAACCCTCGAAACCGCGCGCCGCCGCCAATCGTCGCCGCCGCGGCCCGAATACGCCACCGCCACCCTGTTCGTCGCCGGCACCGAAAGCCCGCTGCTCGACCGCAGCCAAGCCCAGGCGCCCCTCGCCCGCACGCCAGTGCATCAAACCGACGCCGTCGGCCTGCCCCGCCTCAAGGTGGGCGAGCTGATCGGCCGGCGGCCCGAGCTGCGCCAGGCCCTCGCCATCCTGCGCGACAAGCCCGAGGCGCTCGCCCGCTACGGCCAACGCGCCGGCATCGTGCTGCAAGGCATGGGCGGCGTCGGCAAAAGCGCGCTGGCCGGGCGCATCATGGCCCGCCTCGGCGAAGAAGGCTGGACCTGCGTCGCCATCGCCGGCGCTTTCAACATCGACACCCTCGCCCGCGCCCTCGGCCTGCCCACGGGCGACGACACCACGCGCCTCCAGGCCATCCGCCAGCGCCTTCAGCGCGAAAAGCTGCTGCTGGTGCTCGACAACTTCGAAACCAACCTCACCGTGGGCGGCGCCGCCTGGCGAGACGACATGGTTGGCGAGTGGCTAGTCTATCTGTGCCAATCCGCCGGCAAAGGCCGCCTCCTCCTCACCTCCCGCCACCGCCCGCCGGGCCACGATGCCTGGCTCGAAATCCTGCCCCTGCCGCCCCTCTCCGCGGCCGAAACCCGCAAGCTGATCCTGCGCCTGCCCCAGCTTGCCGGCAGCAAGGGCGACGACCTGCGCGCCATCCTCCAGCGCATCGGTGGCCACCCGCGCATGCTCGAATACCTCGACGCGGTGCTGCACCGGGGCGCCAGCCGCCTCACCGAAATCCGCCATCGCCTCGAAACCCAGGCCAAAGCGCTCGGCGTCAATCTCAAAGCCCGCCCCGCCGATCTCGGCGAAGCCATCGCCACCACCCTGCGCCTCGGCGCCCACGACATTCTGCTGGCCGAACTGCTGGCTCTCGCCTCCGACCAAGCCCGCGCCGTGCTCCTCCAGGCCGCCGCCTCCAACCTGCCCATCACCGCCGCCGGCATCGCCCACGCCCTGAACGACGGCCCGCCAAGCACTGCCGAAATCGAGCGCGTCCACCTCGATCTGGAAAACCTCGCCGAACTCTCGCTGCTCGTCTTCGTCGCCGACGATGAAGTCTTCGTCCACCGCTGGACCGCCGAATGCCTGCTGCACGCCGGGCCGGGGCACGATGAAAGCGCCCTCCGCGCCATTCACGCCCGCGCCGGCCGCTACCGCCTGTGGCGCGCCCACAATCAAAGCCACGCCCTCACCGACGGCATGGAAGCCGTCCGCAACCTGCTCAAGGCCGGTGAGTTCGACGATGCCACCGACGAAGCACAGGCGATCGTCCAGGTTCTCATCGATGCCCAACAACTCGCCGCCAGCGGTGGCTTTGCCGGCGAAGTGGCGCAGCAAATCCCGCCTACCCACCCCAACTACGCCCCGCTGGTCGACCGGGAAGCCCAATCCCTGATCGCCCTCGGCCTCACCAACGGTGGCCTGGCTTGCTATGAGCGGCTGCTCACACCGCAAGAAGCCCGCTGCCGCGCCGAGCCCGAGCGCGCCGATTACCAGCGCGATCTCTCCGTCTCCTACAACAAGCTCGGCGACCTCATGGCCGCCCTCGGGCAGGGCGAGGCCGCCCGCGACTTCTTCCAGAAAGATCTGGCCATCGCCGAACGCCTCGCCCGCGCCGAGCCCGAGCGCGCCGATTACCAGCGCGATCTCTCCGTCTCCTACGAACGCCTCGGCGATTTGCTGCGCAAGGAGGGAAATGTCGGCGCCGCAGGGGAGTATTTCCGCCAATCCCTCGCCATCCGGGAGCGGCTGGCCGATGCCGAGCCGGAACGTGCCGACCTGCAGCGAGGCTTGGTCGTGCCATTGACGCGCATGGCGCAGCTTGAGACCGACAAGGCCCACGCCTACCTGGGCCGGGCCTTGCAGATTTTGCGCACGCTGAAATCCGCCGGGCGGCAGCTTGAAAAGCTTGACGAGTGGATTGCTGGTTTGGAGAAATTGATCGAACAACTCGGCCCGACAAACTAAGCGGCCAGCGCCGGGTTTGATCGCGGCCCGGCGACTATCCTTGCCCTTCGCCCCCTGAGTTCAATCTTGCGGGTGATTTTATTTATTAATCCGGCCCTTGATTCACTCACCACCGTTCGGGCTGAACCTGCAGTCGGTATTCACAGATGATTTTCTGTGAGGGCGACTTCAGTCGCCCATCCGCGCGTTGAATCACAGGCAAGCCCTTGATCCGCCTCCGCGGGCGACTGAAGTCGCCCCCACAAATGGGCTCTGGCGCTGCCTTTCGACACGCCTGAAGTGAACCGATAGTCGATATTTAATGGCCGCAGCGCTGGTTTTCGCTCAAGGGTTTCGGCATTCGCCGATCTTCCGCTGCCCGCGCTTGCCGCAGGGCGTGAGCGCGCCGGGTACCGGCGACGGGGTGCCGTCTTCGTCGAGCTGGGCGAGGCGGGTGTCCCAGGCGGCGAGGCCGCGCGTGTCGAGATCGAGGCGCAGCAGCCAGCCCTGGCGGGCTTCGGGGGCGTCGAAGCCGTCAAAGACAAAGTTGCCAAGGCTGTAGACGATCAGCCGGCCGCGGTAGATCTCGGCGTTCTGCACCACGTGGGGATGGCCGCCGACGACCACGTCGGCACCGGCGTCAATCATCCGGTGGGCCAGTTCGCGCTGGCGGAGGCTGGGCGCTTCATCGTATTCCCAGCCCCAGTGCATGAAGGGGATCACGATGTGGGCGCCGGCACGGCGGGCGGCGCGGATGTCGGCGATCACCTGCGCGTCTTCGCTCCAGGCAATGCCGGGATGGGCTGCGCCGGCCTCGAAGGAGCGCGGCTTGAATTCGTTGTAGCCGAGCACGGCGATGCGCAGGCCTTTGCGCGCTATCCACAGGGGCGCGTGGGCTTCGGCGAGATTGCGACCACCGCCGAAGTGGCCAATGCCGGCGCTGTCGAGGTGGGCGATGGTGTCGAGGAAGGCGTCCTTGCCGAAGTCGCCGGAGTGGTTGTTGGCCACGCCCACCGCATCGAAACGCCCCTTGAGCACGGCAGTCACGCGGGGATCGGCGCGAAAGGTGTAGCGCTTGTTGGGCAGCGCGGTGCCGCCCGACGACACCGCGCATTCGAGGTTCGCGATGCGGTAATCGGCATCGGCCAGCACGTGGGCAAAGGGCGCCAGCGGATCGCCTCCGGCGGCGATGAGCTGACCGGGGCCGTCGGCGAGCATGACGTCACCGACGAAGACGAGGCGCAGCGTTTCGGCGCGCACGCTGCCGGCAAGCATCAGCAGCCCGATCAGCACAATCTGGTGAATCCGTTTCATCGCGCGCGCTCCTTCACCACTTCACACCAGTATTCCAGCTCACCGTCGAAGGCCGGCTCGAAGACCCGCTGCAGGCCGGTAAAGCCGTGCCGCGCGTGGCGCCCCGGCTGCGGTGGCGGCCACGGGTAGCGGGCCTGGTGGATCATCACCGGGCCGCTCTGCGTGTCGGCTGCCGGCGCATAGGTGGCGATGCTCACGCCGGCGATGTCGGCCGGCTGGTCCTGAACGCTCAGCTTGAACAAAAAAGTGTCGCCGATAGCGTTATGCACATCGGTATACAACGATTTGGCCGGGCGGGCGACGATGACGCGGGTCTCGCCTTCGTTGCTGACATAGCAGTCGATGCGATGACCGGCCAGCGCCGCAGCGGGCAGCATGGCGAGAACGAGCAACAGGGGGCGGATCATGGTGGGGTCAGGCAGGCGTAAAAAAGCCGACCGGATGAGCGGTCGGCTTGAGGTTTGCTTCGGATAAGTTCCGGTGCCGGCAGGTCAGGCGGTGAGCGCGGCCTTGATCTGTTCCAGCGTGGAAGGATCGTCGATGGTGGTCAGATCGCCCGGATCACGGCCTTCGGCCAGCGCCTGGATCGAGCGGCGCAGCATCTTGCCGGAACGGGTCTTGGGAAGGCCGGAGATGAAGTGCACGCGGGCCGGACGCGCAATGGCGCCGAGGCTGCCGTCGACCAGCTTCATCACGGCTTTTTCCAGGGCGGCGATCTTTTCGGGGGTATCGACGGAGGCCGGATCCTTCACCACCGCGAAGGCCATGGGCATCTGGCCCTTGAGCGCGTCGGCCACGCCAACCACCGCCACTTCGGCGATCGCCGGGTGGGACTGCACGGCTTCCTCGATCTCGCGGGTGCCGAGTCGATGACCGGCGACGTTGATCACGTCGTCGGTACGGCCGAGGATCTTGTAGTAGCCGGCGTCGTCCTTGATACCCCAGTCGAAGCTGGAATACACCTGCGGCTCCTGGAACAGCGTGAAGTAGGTGGACACGAAGCGCTTGTCGTCACCCCAGATGGTGGACAGGCAACCGGGCGGCAGCGGCGGCACGACGCCGACGATACCCTTCTCGTTGGCGTCGCATTCGGAGCCGTCGTCGCGGAACAGGCGCACGTCGAAGCCATACACCGGGAAGCCCGGGGAGCCCAGTTGCACGTCCTGTTTCTCGACACCGGGCATCAGCGACAGCATCGCCCAGCCGGTTTCGGTCTGCCAGTAGTGGTCGATGACCGGGATGCCCAGCTCGTCCATCATCCACTTGTGGGAGGTTTCGTCCATCGGCTCGCCGGCGCAGTAGAGCGCGCGCAGCTTCGAAAGATCGTATTTCTTGAGGAAGGCCGGATCCTGCTTCTTGAGCACGCGGATGGCAGTCGGCGCGCTGAACATCACGGTGACTTCCTGGTCCTGGCAGATCTTCCACCAGATGCCGGCGTCGGGGCGCAGCGGGGTGCCTTCGTACATCACGGTGGCCATGCCGGCGATCAGCGGGCCGTAGATGATGTAGCTGTGGCCCACCACCCAGCCGATGTCGCTGGTGCTGAAGTAGGTCTCGCCGGCGTTGCCGCAGAAGATGTGCTTCATGCTCGCGGCCAGCGCCACGGCGTAGCCGCCGGTGTCGCGCTGCACGCCCTTGGGCTTGCCGGTGGTGCCGGAGGTGTACAGGATGTAGCTGGGGTCGGACGATTCGAGCCAGGTAACCGGCACCTGGGCGTCGATGTGTTTGGCGCGCAGGGTGGCGTAATCCTCGTCGCGGCCGGCCACGACGGCCATGTCCTTGTCGAGGCCGCGATTGACCATCAAGACCTTGGCAGGCTTGTGTTCGGCCAGGCCGATTGCCTCGTCGAGCAGATGTTTGTAGGGCACCGGACGGCCGCCGCGCATGCCGGCGTCGGCCGAGACGATGACCGTGGGCTTGGCGTCGTCGATGCGGGTGGCCAGCGAACCGGAGGCAAAACCGCCGAACACCACCGAGTGGATCGCGCCGATGCGCGCGCAGGCCAGCATGGCAAAGGCGGCCTCGGCGATCATCGGCATGTAGATCAGGACGCGGTCGCCCTTTTTAACTCCGAGATCCTGGAAGATGGCCGCCATGCGCATGACTTCGGCGCGCAACTCGGCGAAGGAGTAGATCTTTTCTTCGTTGGTTTCGGTGGAGATGTAGACCAGCGCCTTGCGGTCGGGGTGGGCCTCGGCGTGACGGTCGACCGCGTTGTAACAGAGATTGGTTTCGCCGCCGACGAACCATTTGACGAAGGGCGGATTGGAGAAATCGTAGATCTGTTCGGGTTGCTTGTTCCAGTGGATCAGCTCGGCCTGCTCGCCCCAGAAGCCGTTGCGGTCCTCAATCGAGCGCGCGTGAAATTCCTTGTATGACGCCATGTCTTCCTCTCCCATTTTTGAATGTCAAACCACTTTCGGTGATGGCGAGGCGTCATGGCGCCCGCTCTATTCGTTTTTGTGCACTGCAGTCACCAAACCGGTTTCAACGATGCGTGCGAGGGCGGCAAGCGGCAGGCCGGATTGGTATTCGGATTCTATCAACTCCAGCAGTGGCAGGAGGGTTCGGATCGCGTCCGGGAGTTGCTTGCGCAGGCTGGCGTCGGCGCCGGCGGCGCGCAGTTGCTGCAGGATCTGGTCGATGCTGACCGCTGCCCGCGCAGGCTGGGGCAGCATCTCCGGCGTCAGTTCGCCGTGATCGCCGATGACCCGGCTTCCACCGGCGGCCTGCCCCGCCGCAAGGCGCTGGATGGCGATGCCGATCAGCTCGCTGACCGTTTGCATGCGGCCGGCCTCGGAGGTGGCAAGGCCGATGGTCAGGCGGATGCGGATTCGCTCCTCGCGATAGGTCATCACGATCTGGTCGATGGCACCGCACAGGCGCATCGCAAAGGTGCCTGCGCCGTTCATGCTGGTGCTGGGCGACACCACCGCGAAACGCCCGGTATTGAGCTCGGCCACCGTGTCTTCCTTGCGAAGACGGGTGGACAGAATCTTGGACAGCTTGCGATTGACAAGCTGGGCCACGTGGGCGCCATAGCGGGCAACGAGGGTGTCGAACTGGTCGATGTCGATGACCATCACCGACAGCTCGCCGTTGTGGCGCCGGGCGAGGGAGAGCTCCTGGCTGGCGTGGTAGTGCAGGTAGGACTGGGTGGCGAGGCCCGATGCCGGGTCGACCGGGCTGGCGGTGGCAAGCGCCGCGCGGCTCTCCTCCAGGTCGCGCTGGGTGCGCGCAAGCTGGGTGAGCGCCTCGAGGCGGGCCAGCAGTTCAATGTTGCCGATGCTCTTGGAGATGAAGTCCGTGGCCCCGGCGCTCTTGGCCTTGATCCGGACTTCCGGCTCGTCGTCACCGGATATCACCACCACCGGCAGGGTGCTGATGCGTGACAGCCGGGAGCTGCGAATCCGCTCCAGCAGCCCGTAGCCGTCGAGCTTGGGCATGCCGATGTCGGTGATCACGGCCTGGATGGTGGGGTCGACCAGCAGGGTTTGCCAGCCGGCCTCGCCATCGGCCTCTTCGCGAACCTCGAAGCGGCCCCGCACATGCCTGATGATGGAAGCCCGCACCATCCGGGAATCGTCGATGATCAGTACTCGGGGAAGGGTCTGATCGCTTTCATCACTCATGCTGGGGCTCGCTGTAGGGAACGTTCCTATTTAACGGCAATCACCGTGCGCCCCTTGACCCGACCTTCGATGAAGTCGTTAAAAACGCCCGGAAGTTCGGCAAAAGACACCGTTTTTGTCATTGCTGCAAGATGGCGCGGCTTGAGGTCGGTGGCCAGGCGCTGCCACACGCGCGTGCGGGTGGGCTCGCCGATGTAACCCGAATCAACGCCGAGCAAACTCACACCGCGCAGGATGAACGGGAACACGGTGGTGTTGAGCTTGATGCTCTGGGCGTTGCCGATGCTGGCCACGGTGCCGGCCTGTTTCATCGTCGACAGCACCCAGGCGAGGATGTCGCCGCCCACGTTATCCACTGCACCCGCCCACAGGCCCGCATCGAGGGGGCGCGTGGTGGCCGGGTCGATGGTGTCGCGCAGGCGTATCTCTGCGGCACCCAGGCTCTTGAGGTAGCCCTCTTCGTGGGCTTTGCCGGTGAGCGCCACCACGTGATAGCCCAGGCCCGCCAGCATGTCGATGGCCAGCCCGCCCACGCCGCCGCTGGCGCCGGTCACGACGACCGAACCATTGGCCGGCGCAAGGCCGTTGTCTTCCATGCGCACGATGCCCAGCGCCGCGGTAAAGCCGGCCGTGCCCAGCGCCATCGCGTCGAACAACGACAGGCCCGCGGGCAACGGCACCACCCAGCCAGCCGGAACACGCGCATATTCGGCGTAGCCGCCGTGGTGGGCGACGCCGATGTCGTAGCTGGTGGCGATGACTTCGTCGCCGGCCTTGAAGCGCGGGTCGGCGCTCTCGACCACCGTACCCGACATGTCGATGCCGCCCACGCACGGGAAGCGGCGGATGATCTTGCCGGCGCCGGTCGCAGCCAGCGCATCCTTGTAATTCACGCTTGAATAAGCCACACGGATCAGCACTTCGCCCGCATCGAGCGCGTCGGCCGTCATCGACTCCATCGCGGCAGACACCTTGCGATTTTCATCCTGGCGGATAAGGAAGGCCTGGAACGGGGGAATGGCACCGGACATGTTTGTTCTCCTCTTGAAAGGGTGCGCGGCCGCGCCCCTTGTTGTTTGTCTCTTGATTATAGCGGCCACACCGCGCGCGCCCTCAACCCCGGTGCCGCCGCGCCGTAAATGGAGTCACCACCCGCAGGAGGACCACTATGGCCCTGATTACCCATGCTTTCGACAGCCTCGACGCCTACACCGCATTTTTAAACCACGAGTCCATTCCCGTTCTCAAGCACACGGTCAAGGAACTCCAGGCCATGCGCGAGCAGGAGGACCGCATCAACGGCCGTACGGTGGCGGCGCTTGTGCTGAGCGATCCGATGATGACGCTGAAGGTGTTGATGCATATCGAGGCAAACCGGCGCGCCCGTCAGAACCACGACATCACCACCATCGAGCGGGCGGTGATGATGATGGGTATCTCACCTTTCCTGCGGGAATTTTCCGAACTCCCGACCATCGAGGGCCAGCTCGCAGCCCACCCGAGAGCGCTGGTCGGCGTGCTCAAGGTGATCAGCCGGGCTCGCCGCGCCGCCCGCTACGCCCGCGACTGGGCGATCGTGCGTCACGACCTGGACGTGGATGAAGTCACCGTTGCAGCGCTGCTCTCGGAGGTCACCGACATCCTGTGCTGGTGCTTCGCCCCCACCCTGATCCAGCAGGTTTATGAAATGCAGCGGGTCGATCGCAGCCTGCGCTCGACCACGGCCCAGCGCTCGGTTTTCAATTTTTCGGCCAAGGAACTGCAGCTTGCGCTGGTGCACCACTGGCACCTGCCCGAGCTGCTGATTTCAATGATGGACGAGCGCCAGCTCGGCAACCCACGGGTCAGCACGGTGCAACTGGCCACCAGCCTGGCCCGCCACACGGCCCAGGGCTGGGACAACCCGGCCATCCCCGACGATCTCTCGGCCATCGAAAAACTGCTGCACATCAGCCGCGAAAACCTGCTCCACCGGCTCAACGTCCCCCACGACGCAGCAAGCCTGCTGCTCGCGGCCGGCGGCAACCCCGACGGGGCGCTGCCGGTCGGCTGAAGCGTCCTTTTACTTGCCGGCCGCGCGGGCTTCCAGTTCTTCCCAGCGCAGCATGGCGGCCTCGACTTCCGCCTCGATCGCCTGCAGGCGGGCGTTGAACGCGGGCACATCCTGCGACGCATCCTGATAAGTGGCCGGGTCATTCAGCCTGGCCTGGATGACGCCCTGCTCCTCTTCAAGCGCAGCGATGCGATCCGGCAGGGCTTCGAGTTCGCGCTGCTCCTTCCAGCTCAGCTTGGCCGGCTTGACGGCAGCCGGAGCAGGCGCGGCGACCGGCGCCACCTCCTTTTTGGGCGCAGTCGCCGCAGCCTTGCTGGCCGCAACCGCCGCGGCGCCGGCGCTCTTCCGGGCCCGCAGCCAGTCATCGTATCCGCCGGCGTATTCCTTCCAGCCCCCGTCACCTTCGGAGGCGATCACCTGCGTCACCACGTTGTCGAGAAAAGCCCGGTCGTGGCTGACCAGGAAAACCGTGCCGTCGTACTGGGCCAGCAGGTCTTCGAGCAGGTCGAGGGTTTCGATGTCCAGGTCGTTGGTCGGCTCGTCGAGCACCAGCACGTTGGCCGGCCGGGCAAACAGGCGGGCCAGCAGCAGGCGGTTGCGCTCGCCCCCCGACAGCGACTTGACCGGCGAACGGGCACGCTGGGGCGAGAACAGGAAATCGCCCAGGTAACCGATGATGTGGGTGCGGTGACCGGCGATTTCCACGAAATCCGAGCCCGGGCTGATGACTTCGGTAAGCGGTGCTTCGGGATCGAGCTGGGCGCGCAGCTGGTCGAAATAGGCCACCGTCTGGCGAG
>ERZ724504.2333-NODE-2333-length-10305-cov-3.365073_pt1 | contig 10305 bp, 10 predicted proteins | sample MGYA00376037_ERZ724504 | MGnify/ENA primary metagenome ERZ724504 (study PRJEB28724, sample SAMN07190888) | wastewater metagenome | isolation source: influent of sewage treatment plant in Hong Hong | place: USA: Christiansburg, Virginia | collected 2016-03-01 ... | reverse complement strand
GCCGCGGGAGAGATGAAGCACGGCCCCATCGCCCTGCTGGAGCCGGGGGTGCCGGTCCTGGCGGTCATACCCAAGGATAGCCTTTACGAAAAGACCCTCTCGAACATACAGGAGGTCAAGGCGAGGAACGCGTCGCTGATAGCGGTGTGCACCGAGGGGGACCGTTTTGTCCCCGAACACGCCGGTTCGGTCATAGAGACCCCATGGACCGACGAGGAATTCACCCCTTTCCTCTCGGTGATACCCCTGCAGTTACTGTCTTTTCACATAGCGTTGATCCTCGGGAGGGAGATCGACCAGCCCCGCAACCTGGCTAAGAGCGTCACCGTAGAGTAAAAGGCGTCACTGGAGCTGGTGGGACGGGTCGGTCCCGTCCCGCAGCGGTTCCCTGGTGAAGGGGTAGTAGATCCTCAGGTGAGTGATGTCGTTGAGAGCGTGGTCCTGCCTGCCGGAAAGAGCCGGCATCTTCCTCCAGGGTCCTCCCTTCAACCTGGCGAGGACAAGGGGTTTACGCCCGTAACTAGACCACAGGTCCCACAGCACCTCACCCCTGGCCGGCCCGGGCAGGAGTCCCCCGGAAAACAGGGGGCCCGACCCTTTCAGGTCGACCTTCCCCATCTCGGGGCCGATGATCATCCATTGGGTCATCTTCCATGCCCCGAGCATCTCGCGGGAAAAAGCGTGCTCCAGCGGGATGATCTGGAAACCTCCCACCAACCCCTCCGGCGAGGTGCAGACATCTATGACGCCGGGGTGGTTCGCCCTTATTCTGCCCGTATCCTGAAAGATTGTCCCGTCGAAACGCCCCGTACCGCCGAGGGGTCTTATCACCCTTCCGAGCACCCTCACCCCGTCGCCGTACCATGCCGTCACACGCCCCCCCGGGCGGTTCTCCAACTCAACGAAGTAGGGGCACGGGAGAGGATCGGTCATGATCTTCATGACGTCCCCTTTTCGAGGTACGTCTTCCACCAGGTAGGGATCGTCGTCGCTATGCTCGAAGACGACCCTGCTGCCGACCGGCGGGGCCCAGGCCCCGAATAACGCGCGCCCCGCCTTGATGTCGGTCACGATCGCCGCACCAGGGCCGGCGGCGGGAGCGATGGTCTCCTCGGGCAAAAGGCTTATGGTCCTCCCCTTTCCCTTTTCAACCGACAGGAGGATATGGATGGCGTTCACCGCACTCGCCACCACACTCTGCTCCCTCCCCCAGGCCGACGCGGTGAAACTGGGCCACCGGCTGTTGGCGGGGAGGGCTTTCACCCTCCCCAGCACTGTTTTTTGGCCGTCTTCTCTTTGGACGGTGATCTCCCCCCCGGGAGTGAGTTCGACGGTTATCGTGAAGGAACCATCCAGAACGCCGGTGGAAGGGGGGAGGGCCGCAACGGAGGCAACGGCCGGCGGAAGGTCCGCGGCCAGGAAGAGGAGCAAGAGCATTGACAAGAAATTCATTATCGATTTCCGGGACGCTCTCCTCCTCATTGTCTCACCTGTTCCTTGAGGGGTCGTTCCAGCCGGCCTTCTTGGGGTAAAAGTAAAGGAGTGCAAAGATAGCGGCGGGCACCATGGGGGCCAGGGCTATCCAGAGGGGCGCGCAAAAGAAAAGGGTGAGGGATGAAAAAAGAAGGAAAAATAAAAGCGATCCCCAGAAGGCCGATGGGCGGACCCGGCTTCCGCTCCTGGAGACCAGCACCCCCAGGAGCACGGACGTGACGAAGAAGAAGACTGTCAGTGCCAGGGGGATGCGGAACATGGTTCAGTGGGCGCGGGGGGCCTTCCTTGGCCTGGCGCCGGTCATTTCTCGCCCGCCACAGGCACGGCAGGTGCCATAACAGTAAACCTGTACCGCATCGAGGTTGTGGGGGACCGATCTCCTTATCCTGTTCAGGATCTCCTTTTCCAGCGGTATGTCCTCCAGGGCCCCGCACTTCGAGCAGAGGAAATGTGCGTGGGGGGTCGGGTCGGGGTCGAAGAAAACCCTGCGATCGTCAATGGAGAGTATCTGGAGAAGGCCCGCGTCACGGAGTATCTGGGCGGTGCTGTAGATGGTGGCAAAGGAAATGGTGGGGTAGATCTCCTTCATCTCGCGGAAGATCTTCTCCGCCGAGGGGTGGTCTTTCCGGTCCTCGAGGAGCTTGAGTATGGCGATCCTCTGGGAGGTGATCTTCAAGCCCCTGCTCCTGATACGTTCGATCCCGTCCTCGACGGTCCACATGCTCCAAGACCTCCCCTTCATTATACGGCCCTTCGGAGTGACGCAGCCTACATGAAGTTTACCATATCAAGACAGTGGCGACACCGGACGCTCCCCCTCCTTGACACTCTGACCACCGGTGAGGCTATAATTGCGAGGTTCGACCCTTGGGGTGTAGCCAAGTCGGCAAGGCGACGGACTTTGGATCCGTGACCGCTGGTTCGAATCCAGCCACCCCAGCCAGTTGGCTGGTCCAGGGGAAGCCTCGGCTTCCCCTGCTTTGTTGTGCTTTTTTGGCTGAAGTCGGACCAGCCGTGTTAAAATCAAGAAGGAACAGTTCAAAAAGGATAATGATCAGGGGGTGAGGATGATCGTCATGGCTGTCCCCGGCACAGGGGTCCTGGTCCTGGCGGCCGGCAAGGGTACGCGTATGAAGAGCGACACCCCCAAGGTCCTTCTCGAACTGCTGGACGAGCCGCTCCTCTTTTACCCTATGAACTCGACGGACGACCCTGGCTTCTCCGGCAGGGCGGTGGTGGTGGGATATGGGAGCGAGGCCGTTTCCCGATACCTCGAAGAGGCGTGGCCGGGGACGGAAATGATCGTTCAGCGGGAACAGCTCGGTACGGGCCATGCCGTTTTCACGGCCCGCGAGTGGGTCTCGCGGTTCGAACGGGTGATCATCATCCCCGGGGATGTCCCCCTGATGGCCAAAGAGACGCTGACCCGGCTCAACACCAGGAATATCGAGGCCGATGAGGACTGTACCTTTCTGGTGTTCGAGCCCTCGGACCCGACGGGTTACGGGCGCGTCCTCGATACGGACAGGGGTTTCAGGATCATAGAAGAGAAGGACGCCCTTGAGCACGAAAAGAAATGCTGCAGGGTCAACAGCGGGGTTTATGTCTTCCGGTCAGGGCCCCTTCTGGAGCAACTGGAGAATATCGGCAGGGAGAACTCCCAGGGGGAGTATTACCTCACCGACGTCATCCACAGGCTCTGTGAAGGTGAAAAAAGGGTCGGGATAATGACCTGTCCCGACCCCGATGAGATGGAAGGCGTCAACGACCCCCTGCAGCTGGACAGGGTCTCAAGGATCCTGAGGGGGCGTATTCTCGACCGTCATATGAGAAATGGACTTAAGTGCGTCGATTCCCAGACTGTGTGGATCGGCCCCGGGGTGGTATTAGGTGATGATGTAACGGTCGGACCCTTCGTGCAGGTTTGGGGGGCATCGAAGATAGGCGATCGCTCCAGGCTAGGCAGTTTCTCTATTGTCAGGAACAGCGTTTTGGGCGAAAATGTCCACCTGTTGGGGCACGTGGTGATCAGCGACAGTGTAGCGAAGGACGATTCCACCCTTGGCCCCTTCACCTTCGTCAGGGACGGTTCGGTGCTGGGCGAGGGGGCTTTCGCCGGCAAGTTCGTGGAGATCAAAAAAAGCATCATCGGGGAAAGATCCAAGATCCCTCACCTGTCCTACATCGGGGATGCCACGGTGGGGAAAGGGAGCAACATAGGAGCCGGCACCGTGACCTGCAACTTTGACGGGAAAAAGAAGAATCCCACCACCATAGGTGAAGATTGCTTTGTGGGCAGCGACACCATGCTGGTGGCCCCCGTCTCGTTGGGCGACGGTTGCTACACCGCGGCCGGATCGGTCATCACGAAGGACGTCCCCGCCGAAAGCCTGGCCATCGGGAGAGCCAGGCAGAAGAATATCGAGGGGTGGGCTCTCAAAAGAAAGAAGACCGACGGGGGAGGAGAATGAAGTTGGCCTCAAAATTGCGGGAACTGAAAGTATTTTCGGGCGGCGCCCATCCTGAATTCACCAGGTCGATCTGCGAGAACCTCGGGGTCGAGGTGGCGACGGCGAACATCTTCCGCTTCTCCGACGGGGAGATAGGGCTTTCAGTGGAGGAGAGCGTGAGAGGTGCCGACGTTTACGTAATCCAGCCCACCTGTGAGCCCGTCAACGAGAATCTCATGGAACTCCTGATAATGATCGATGCCATGAGGAGGGCTTCAGCTTACCGGGTGAACGTGGTCACCCCCTACTTCGGCTATGCCCGACAGGACCGTAAATCCAAGGCAAGGGATCCCATAACCGCTAAACTGGTGGCCAACCTGATAGAAAAGGCAGGTGCCGACCGCGTCCTGGCTGCTGACCTGCACGCCGGACAGCTCCAGGGTTTCTTCGACATCCCCGTCGATCACCTCACGGGCATACCCTTGCTTGCGGCCTACTTCAGGGATGCACTCAAGAAGGAACTCGAACAGGACAGCCTGGTGGTCATCCCCCCGGACATCGGTGCCGTGACCAGGGCCAGGCGTTTCGCCGTCCCCCTGAACGCCGACCTGGCTATCGTCGATAAGCGCCGTTCCCACGAGGTGGCCAACTTCAGCGAGGTCATGGAGGTGATAGGGGACGTCTCGGGCAAGACCGCGGTGCTCGTCGATGACATCATTGATACGGCCGGCACCATGGTGCAGGCGGCCGAGGCGGTCCTCGCGAGGGGTGCAAAAAAGGTGTACGCCTGCGCGACTCACGGCGTCCTCTCGGGTCCCGCTATTGAAAGGATAAGCAGGTCACCCATTCACCAGGTGGTTCTGACCAACACGATACCGCTTCAGGAGGAGAAACGGATCGACAAGATCACCGTTCTCTCCATAGCGCCGCTTTTCGCGGAGGCCATAAGCAGGATCCATTCCGATCATTCCGTCAGCATTCTTTTCCGGTAGATCGCCGCGGTCTCCTGTTCTTCTATTTCACGAGGAGGGTATTTCATGGACAAAAGCACCAGGATAAGGCTTGAAAAACGGGAAGAAACGGGGAAACAGCACTGTAAGAAAGTCAGGAACGAAGGGAAGATCCCCGGAGTCCTTTACGGGCCCGGTTACCTGGGGTCGCTGCCTTTTTACGTGGCGGTACAGAGCATAGCCCCCATCGTTCAGTCCGGGCGCTGGGAGACTGCCAGGCTTGACGTAGAGACCCCCGGGGGTAAAAAGGAACTCTGCCTCATGAGAGACCTCCAGCGGAATCCCCTTACGGGCAGCATCCTTCACGTGGATCTTCTGCAGCTCAAGAAGGGGCACAAGGTTTCGGTCAACGTGCCCGTAGAGATAACCGGGAGAGAAGTGCGCTGGCGTCAAACAGGGGGGCATTTTCGAACAGCTCATTCATGAGGTCGAGATGGAAGTCCTCCCCAGTGAGATACCCGCTTCCATCGCGATCGACGTGACGGGCCTGTCGCTGGACGGGACCATTCGTATCGCCGATGTCAAGTTCCCTGAAAGTGCCGTCCTGACCCTGTCTCCTGAAGAAGTGATCGTGACCATCGCTCAGCCTCGCGTCGAGGTTGAAGCCGCGCCGGAAGCCGCGGAAGAAGAAACCACCGAGGTAGAAGTGGTCACGAAGGGCAAGGCGAAGGAAGAGGAGGTCTAGCGCTCGTTGAAACTTGTCGTGGGGCTGGGCAACCCGGGGGTGCGTTACGCCTGGACGAGGCATAACGCCGGTTGGCATGTACTTGACCTCCTTCGCCAACGTTTGGGGGCCCCGAAGTCTTCTCTATCACTGGACTCGCATGCCTGGGGTCCCATCCCCGTCGACGGCGAGAGAGTACTACTTCTGAAGCCGATGACCTATATGAACCTGAGCGGGAGTGCCGTCATGAAGGCCTTCCGCTTCTTTGATATCGGGCTGGAAGACCTTCTTGTCATCTACGATGATGCGGCGCTCCCCTTCGGGCGGATCCGGCTGAGAGCGAGGGGGTCCGCCGGGGGCCACAAGGGGATGGTTTCGATCATAGCCCACCTGGGGTCCCTTGACTTCCCCAGGCTGCGCATCGGGATAGACTCCTCGGGGCCGCAGAAGGACCTGGCGGAATACGTTACTGAAGCCTTTTCACCCGAAGAGCTCGCCCTGTTGCCGGCCGTGGTGGAACGGGCCGCCGATGTGGCGTTGGTATGGATCACCCGCGGGACCGATGAGGCCATGAGGGAAGCCAACTCGCCGCCCCCGGGCGCTTCCGGGTCTTCGAAGGGCGGCTTTGAAAAGAAGGGACAGCCCACCTTACGCGATGATCTCCCTTGAAGGTCAAGGACCTCTGAAGATCGGTACCAGCGGCAGCTTCCTGTTCCAGCGTCCCTCCATGAAGGTTCACCTCCCGGCAGGGACATCTTCCTGGTGCTGGGTCCTTAGGGATGCGGGAAGACCGTTGCTTGCCGTCGTCCCGGACCAGTACAGGCTCTCGGAGTTCGTATCGGACTGGAAGGTCCTCTTCCCCCTGGAAGAGATCCATATCCTCTCGGAGATACCCCTTACCGAGGAGCACCTCAGGAGCGAAGCGACCAGGATCGAAAGGGGCAGCGTCGTCGAAAAATGGAACACCACGGGCGGCTGCATCGTGACGACCCCATCGGCGGTCCTGGCCCCCCTCAGCCTGCCCTCGGCCGGGGTGGAGATCTACGTGGGCCTTGCCCTGGAGAGGGACCGGTTCCTCGAATGGGCGGCCGGGGCGGGGTACAGGAGGTCGGACCTTGTCTGGCAGGAGGGGCAGTACGTCAGCAGGGGCAGCATCGTCGATATCTTCGACCCTTCCTACCGTCTACCCCTCAGGATCGAATTTTTCGATGACCGGATCGAAAGCATCCACCTTTTCGACCCCGAAAGCCAAAGGAGCCGTTCCCCCGTGGGGCTTACCCGTATCCTCGCGCTGACAAGGGGTATCGTGAAGAGATTCGATGAAATGCTCCATCCCGACACGGGCATCATCCTATTTGAACCCCCGGCGCTGGAGCGGTCGGTGGAGGCCTACCGGTGGATATGGAACCGGATGGCCGATGAAGGGGGGGTGGACCCTCTCATCTCTTGGGAGGAAGAGCTCGGGAGGCTTTCGGGTCGCCGCCGTACCTCCGTCACCAGGATCGTCCAGGGGTCGGACCTCCGGGTCCCCGTAATGGAGGTCCAGTCATTCAAGGGGAGGCTCGAGGCGGCCGAATCGGTCATCAAGGGCTGGTGGGGCGACGGCTTCGAAATAACCCTTTATTCTTCCAGTGAATTGCTGCTCCAATGGGCTTCTGAAATAGGTATCATCCCCCGCGAGGGCGCCCTTTCAAAGGGTTTCGTGGACCGCAGCGAAAAAAAAGTTTTCCTTTCCGACAGCGACCTGGTGGGCGTGACGCCCACCTCCCGGGAGGGAAGGGTCACCAGGGTCCCTCCAAGGGAGTGGGAGGAGAGGATAGGGGAACTCGACTTCGTGATCCACGAAGACTACGGTATCGCCAGGAACCTGGGCATCGAGAGGGTGACCTCCGACGGGATGGACAGGGATTGCCTGGTCCTGCTCTTCGCGGAGAACAGGAGGCTTCTCCTCCCCCTGGTGCAGCTTTACAAGATCACCCCTTACCCGGCCTTCTCCGGGGAAGATCCCCCACTGGACAGCCTCAGAGGCACCGCGTGGAAAAAGGCTTCTCTCAAGGCGAGGGAGAAGGCCAGGGAGGCCGCCCGCCAGATCCTGGCCCTCTACGCCGAGAGGGAGACGAGCAGGAAGGAACCTTTGCCCCCCGATGGCGAGCTGGTGGAGAAGTTCGAGAGCGCTTTCCCCTTTGAGGAGACCAGCGACCAGCTGTCCGCCATCCACTCGATCAAGATGGACATGGAGGACCACCTCCCGATGGACAGGCTTCTCGTAGGCGATGTGGGTTTCGGGAAGACCGAGGTCGCTTTCAGGGCGGCCGTGAAGGCCGCCGAAGCGGGGCGACAGACGGCTTTCCTGGTCCCCACGACGCTCCTGGCTTTTCAACACTTTGAATCCTTTTCCGCCAGGATAACGGGCCTCCCGGTGAGGGCCGAGGTGCTCTCCCGGTTCGTTTCGCGTAAAAGGCAGGAGGAGATCAAGGTAGATATCGAGAAGGGGCTCGTGGACGTGGTCTTCGGGACCCATCGACTCCTCCAGGGCGACCTTAAGTTTCGGAGGCTCGGCTTGATCGTCATCGACGAGGAGCATCGTTTCGGCGTCCTGCACAAGGAACGGCTGAAGAAACTTGACCCGTCCATCGACGTGCTAAGCATCTCGGCCACGCCCATACCGAGGACGCTCCACATGGCCCTGGGGGGGATAAGCCATATCTCCATGATATCGTCGCCCCCCTACAGGCGTCAGCCCGTCATGACCTATGTGGGGCCCTGGAGGGACGATCTTTTCAGGGAGGCCGTCCTGAAGGAGAGTGCCAGGGGGGGGCAGGTCTTTTTCGTCCACAACAGGATCGAGACCATCGATGCCGTCGCTGCCAGGACGAGATCGACCTTTCCCGGCCTCAGAGTGGATGTCGTCCATGGGAGAATGGAAGAGAAAAAGCTTGAAGAGGCCATGATCAAGTTCACCAGGAGGGAAACGGACCTCCTCGTCTGCACCACCATCATCGAGAGCGGCCTCGACCTGCCCGGTGCCAATACCCTCATCGTGGACAACGCCCAGGACCTCGGCCTGGCCCAGATGTACCAACTGAGAGGCAGGGTTGGAAGAAGGGAAGAACAGGCCTTTGCTTTTTTCTTCTACCCTCCCGACAGGGTCATGCCCTATGAAGCCCTTGAACGCCTCGAGGCCATCGCCGGCCTGAGCGACAGGGGAGGCGGTTTCGCCCTCGCGAAAAGGGACATGGAGATCCGAGGCGGCGGCCAGCTGATCGGGACCCGCCAGCATGGGCATATCGACAGGGTGGGTTTCAATGCCTACTTCAAGATGCTTGAGGAGGAGATCACCTCCGAGTCCGGCGGGGAACCTGTCCAGGGAGTGAGGATGGAGATCCGTATCCCCGTCATCCTCCCAAGCAGTTACGTACCCCAATCCAGCGTCAGGATAGCCCTCTTCAGGAGGCTCCTGCGGGTCGAGGGGGTAGGGGAGGTGCTCGAGCTGGAGAAGGAGATCAGGGAACGCTTCGGCCCCATACCCCGATCGGTGGCGTTCATGTTGGCCTCGGCGAAGGTCCGGTCCACGGGGCGCCGCAATGGGTTACAATACGTTCATTGCGCCCTGGAGGAGACCCGGGCCGGAGGTGATCCCTCAAAACTCCGGGAACTCGCTTCCGGTAAAGCGGGTTGGATGCTCGCGTCGAGCGGCATCCTCACAGGGCCAGGGGGGTATAGGGGCATGGTCGAACTGGCCGAAATGCTCGAAGCCCCCCGTCAAGGTGAAGCATGGGGAGATAAGTAATGGTCAGGACATCGAGGATCCACGAAGAGATGGATGGGCTGCTTTCAATAATGGAAAGGCTCCGGGAACCCGGCGGTTGCCCCTGGGACAGGGAGCAGACCCTGGAGAGCCTCAGGACCTTCATACTAGAAGAGGCTTATGAGCTGGTGGACTCCATCGAGAGGGGTGACCCGGACGCCATATGCGAGGAAAGCGGCGATCTGCTCCTCCAGGTGGTTTTTGTCGCCCAGGTATGCATGGAGAAAGGCCTTTTCGACCTGGCCGACTCCATAAGGGGCCTCAACGAAAAGCTTGTGAGGAGGCACCCCCATGTCTTCGGCGGCGAGAGACTTGAGACCGGTTCCGCCGTCAGCAGGAACTGGGACCTCATCAAGCAGGGTGAAAGAAGGGTCAAGCGCGAGGATCCCTCCCTCTTCGCGGGGATACCCCCCAGCCTCCCGGCGCTGGTCAAATCCAGACAGATACAGGAAAGGGCGGCCAAGGTGGGTTTTGATTGGGAAGAAGGAGACATTGGACCCATTGTTGACAAGATCCATGAGGAGTTGTGGGAGCTCAACGAAGCCATCACCTCCCGGGACAGGGAGCATATCGAGGAGGAGATGGGCGATGTTTTCTTCGCCCTGGCCAACCTGTCCAGGCATTTAAAAGTGGAGCCCGAGTTCAGCCTCCAGAGGGCGAACAGGAAATTTGAATCCCGGCTCCGTTTCATGGAAAACAGGGTTGAGCGCAGCGGAAGGCCCTGGTCGGACTATACTCTTGATGAACTGGAGGCGCTCTGGGACGACGCCAAGGGAGAGTGAGAGAGAAAGCGACAGGTAAAAGGCTTTTCGTCGGAGGTGACGACATGAGCGCGGGATCACAGGGAGAGGAGAAGGCCCCCCACTCGGTGGAGAAACG
>ERZ724504.2332-NODE-2332-length-10306-cov-4.280851_pt1 | contig 10306 bp, 9 predicted proteins | sample MGYA00376037_ERZ724504 | MGnify/ENA primary metagenome ERZ724504 (study PRJEB28724, sample SAMN07190888) | wastewater metagenome | isolation source: influent of sewage treatment plant in Hong Hong | place: USA: Christiansburg, Virginia | collected 2016-03-01 ... | reverse complement strand
TGCAAGCGGAAATCGTCCACACGCTTCATTTGTATCCTTCAGGAAAGCACGGCTATCGCCCGCGCCAAAACGAAGCATCGATTTTACGCGAATGTTAAGGCTCATGCTCGCCTGGAGAGCGATAAATCAAGCGCCAATCTGCCACGGCAAGGGTAATCAATCCATGGGATACTCCGCTTCCCACGCCTACGATAGTCAAACAGATGACCGCCCCCGCCCAAAAACCCGGACTTCACCCGCGCAACAAAAATGCGGCGGGCTACGACTTTACTGCCCTGACCGCCGTTGCGCCGGGGCTGGTCAAATACATCATCACGACCAAGGCCGGCACGCCCAGCATAGACTTCGCCAATCCGGGCGCCGTCAAAGCCTTCAATCGTGCACTGCTGGCCCTGCATTACGGCGTGCGCGGCTGGGAGATTCCGGCCGGCTATCTTTGTCCGCCGATTCCCGGACGTGCCGATTACATTCACCATCTCGCCGACCTGCTGGCCACCTGCAACAAGAAAGTTATCCCTACCGGACCCGATGTTCGTGTACTTGATATTGGCGTTGGGGCCAATTGTGTTTATCCGCTGATCGGCCATGCCGAATACGGCTGGAATTTTCTCGGCGTCGACATCGACGAAGCTGCGCTGGCCAATGCCCAATTAATTTTGAGCAAGAATCCAGAGTTGACCGCAGCATTTGAATTGCGTCATCAAACCGTCTGGGACAACATCTTCCTTGGCCTGCTGCGCTCGGGTGAAAATTTTGAAGTCAGCATGTGCAACCCGCCCTTCCATAACACCCCGGATGATGTGATCGCCGTCAGCCAACGCAAGTGGAACAAACTGGGCAAACCCGGTGCGAAAAAAGAGGCTGCCCTGCCCCGCCTCAATTTCGGCGGCGGCGGCACTGAGCTTTGGTGCAATGGTGGCGAACGTGCCTTTGTTAAGTTGATGATCGAACAAAGTTCTGACATCCCGAAGCGGGTGATGTGGTTCACCAGCCTGGTTTCGAGTGCCGAAAACCTTGAGCACATTGAAGTGGCGCTGAAGAAGGCCAAGGTTGTCGAATCGCGCACCATTCCAATGGCACAGGGTCAGAAACAAAGCCGCTTTGTTGCGTGGACATTCTGTGGCAACGGCGAGCGCGAGAAATGGCGGCGTGAGCGCTGGCAGAACACCAGCCCGGCACTGCCAAGCGACGACTTGCCGCCAGCAACCGAAGAACCCATCGCGTAAGCAGCAGCTTCAGCAGCGCGTGCATTGGCTTGGCATGCCAGCAATGCATGTCGTATATGGCAAAACGCTTTGCAATAGGCCATGTTCTAAGCAGTCAGTATAATTACCCACCCTTGTCTCTGGTGACCCGCAACGTGTCTGACCGCCTCGCTGTTCTGCCCCAATACCTCCTGCCCAAACAGGCACTGACCATCCTCGCCGGCAAACTGGCCAGCGCCCAGGCCGGTAGCCTGACGACCAATGTCATTCGCTGGTTTGTCGGCCGCTACGGTGTCAATATGGCCGAGGCGGCTAATCCGGATATCGCCAGCTATCCGAGCTTCAATGACTTTTTCACGCGCCCGCTGAAAGCCGGCGCCCGCCCACTGGCCGAGGCTGCATTTCTGTGCCCGGTCGATGGCGCGATCAGCCAGTTTGGCGCGATCGAGCGCGACCAGATTTTCCAGGCCAAGGGCCACAGTTATTCGACTACCGCACTGGTTGGTGGCGACCGCCAACTGGCTGCACAATTCGCGGATGGCGCTTTTGCCACCCTGTATCTCAGCCCGCGCGACTATCACCGCATTCACATGCCTTGTGACGGCCGGCTGACGCGCATGATCTACGTTCCTGGCGAGCTGTTTTCGGTTAATCCGACGACGGCGCGCGGTGTACCCGGTCTGTTTGCCCGCAATGAACGCGTCGTTTGTGTTTTTGAATCGGCTTTCGGTCCCTTCGTGCTGACCTTGGTTGGTGCCACGATCGTTGGCAGCATGGCCACCGTCTGGCACGGCCAGATTAACCCGCCGCGTCCCGGTGTCGTCCGCGAATGGCATTACGACAAAAACACTGCGGTCGACCTCAAAAAAGGTGAAGAAATGGGCCGTTTCCTGCTCGGCTCTACTGTTGTCATGCTTTTCCCCAAGGACACGCTCGCCTTCAACACCGACTGGACGCCGACACGAGCCATCCGTATGGGCGAAATGATGGGCAAGCAACCAGCTTGAAGCGGCAGGCCGCAAGGCGTCTGGTTTCAACGATAAAGGAGAATTCAATGAATGGATCAAGTCATCTCACCGCAAACCGGCACACGTTCCCGACGCTGCTGATTGCCGGATTATTCGTGCTTTTTTCAGGTTTTGCGGTCGCCGAAGCGCCGCAGCAAAAAACCCAGGTGCCCGGCTACTAGCGCACCTTCCTCGGCAAATTCGAGGTCACCGCCCTTTACGATGGTGCCATCAATCTCGATACCAAGTTGCTCAAGAACACCTCGGACAAGGATATCCAGAAACTCCTCGCCCGCCTGTTCGTCAAGGGTCCGGCCGTACAGACCGCCGTCAATGCGTTCCTGATCAACACCGGCAACAAACTGGTATTGGTCGATGCCGGCGCTGCCAAGCTCTTCGGCCCCGGTCTCGGCAATATCGTCAACAACCTCAAAGCCGCCGGCTATACCCCGGACCAGGTGGATGTCGTACTGATCACTCACCTGCACGGTGATCACGTCAATGGCCTGGTCACCCCGGAGGGCCAGACCGTATTTCCCAAGGCCCAGATCTGGTCAGCCAAGGCCGACAACGATTTCTGGCTGAGCGAGGAAGTTGCCGCCAAGGCACCGAAGGACTTCCAGATGTTCTTCAAAATGTCGCGCGATGCCGCTGCCCCTTACCTGGCCAGTGGCCAATGGAAGACCTTCACCGGCAATCAGGAACTCTTGCCGGGCATCAGCAGTCTCGATACCCACGGCCACACCCCCGGCCACAACAGCTATATCTTTGCCGACAGCGGCGAAAAAATGCTGATCCTCGGCGACTTGGTGCATAACCATGCGCTCCAGTTCGCCCGTCCCGACACCGCCTTCGAATACGATAACGACCGCAAGCAGGCCGTCGTCGCCCGCAAGCAAACCTTCAGCATGGCAGCCCGGGAAAAAATGCTGGTCGGTGGCATGCACCTGCCCTTCCCCGGCATCGGGCACATTCGCCAGGACGGCAAGGCTTTCGCCTGGGTGCCGGTCGAGATCGCACCAACCAAATAGCAATTGCTGCCGCCCACAGGAGTAGTTGTCGGCAAGTGCGGTCAACACGAAAAGATGGCTAAAAAACCCTCGCCGGATATTTGCCGGCGAGGGCTTTTTCATAGGCGCTGGCTACAACTGCCTGGCTGTCTCAGAGAGCACCTGAATCACTGAAATGCTCCCGGTGCCAACGCACTCGCCGGACGCATCAAGCGGCTACCGATCGGGAAATGGAATTCGGCATCCGGCAACAACTCGACACCCCGCGCCTGCCCCGGTGGCCTGACCGAACCACGCAATGGTGACTGGCTGGTCAAACGTAGCGGAACGCCGCCTAACTCGATCAAGTCACCACGCGCCACCAAACGGTTTCCGTCGAATCGCCCCTGCGCCGGCTTGAAAAAATCACCATTGCCAACCATCAGATTATTGAGCAGCCAAACCTCGACATCCGCCCCGATCTTGTCGGCATGAAAAGTCAGAAAACTCCCGCCATAGTTGTCGTTGATCAGCGTGTTGTGCGACATGTACAAGGCGTTATCCGGCCAGCGCCGGCCTTCGGCCCCGTAGGAAACGATGCTCGGGTTATCGGTAGCGGCGCTCTGGCCGATGGCGTTGCCGATAACGTAGGCAAGACCGCCATTGGGAAATTCCAGTTCGTAGGAAGCCTTGCCACCAGCACCATCGACCAACAGGTTGTAGAGGATGTGATTTTCGCGGGCGCGCGACTTGACCAGGTGGCCGAGGTAGCCGTTGTAGAAACGGCTGCCGCGCAGCACGAATTTACCGATACCCCCGACGTAAAGCAGATGATGCAAAGCACCTTGATGGCGCGGCGCATCGCCGAATTCGCTGTCGATTACTTCCAGGCTGAGATCGGTCGTATTCCCGGTCAATATCCCCATTTCGTTATCGAAAAATGCGCAGGCATGGATGGTCAGGTCCCCCTTTTCGAAACGAATGCCGGCGCCATTCAGGCTGGCCACCCGGGAGCCACGAAATTCGATATTTTCGATTCTCACCTTGCCGCCGCGAACCACCCAGATCGCCTTGCCCTCGGCACTTTTGCCCTCGGCTAACATCACCGGCCGCTGGCCGACGCCGCGAATAAGCAAATTTTTTTGCGTCCAGATTGCCGGTTGACCGCGGTAATCGCCGGCACGAATCTCAATCACCTCGCCATCGCGAGCCAACTTGGCCGCCTCGGTGATCGTGGTGATTTTTTCACCGGGACCAACAATCATTGTGGCAGGCGCCATCGGGTCGCTGGAAGGCACCCTGGCCACCGCTTCCGAAACAGCCTTCAATTTGCCATCCGGTGAGCGGCGAATTTCGCCGATATATTCCGGTGCCAGCGGGAGCTTGTCGGGGATTTGCGCAAATGCCCCGCCACCTTGCATGGCAAGCAGTACCAAAACACCGAGATGTCGCGCGCTGTAACGAAAAAACTCTTCAAACATGCTCATCTCCCGACTACATTCGAACAACACATCAGCGATCTTTGGTCACGCCTACCCCAGCACCGGAAAGGTTTGATTCCGTCCGCCATCTTTGGCTTCGTAGAGCAGGCTGTCAGCTCGTTGAAGCATGCTCTGCACCGTTTCACCAAGCACGTACTCGGTCACCCCGAAGCTGGCAGTAACCGTGATGCTCGGCAGCACCGCGACCATGCTTCGGGTCATTGCCAGACGCAGTCGTTCGGCGGTGGCTACCGCCGCAGGAAGGGCAGTTTCGGGAAGAACAATGACGAATTCCTCGCCACCATAGCGGGCCACCCAATCCACATGCCCGCGCAACTCTCGGCGAAAACACTCAGCCGTTTCCTGAAGAACCTGATCGCCGACCAGATGCCCGTAATTGTCGTTGATCTGCTTGAAGTGATCGATATCGCAAAAAATCAAGGACAGAACACGCTGATAACGACCTGCACGATCAATTTCCTGCTGAACCCGCTCATTAAATAGGCGGCGATTGAAACAACCGGTCAAGGGATCTAGGGTCGACAGGCGACGAATCGAAGTTAGCGCCGCTTCCAGTTCGGCTGTTCGCTGGGCGACCTGTTCGTCAAGGTTGGCGATGTGACTGTTGATCCCGGACTGCAACACCGAGAAACCATCGACCACCAGATCAATTTCATCACGGCCATGCCCTGGTGAACGCGCCAGATCCAGTGGTACGCTCAGGCGATCCGGGGTCAATTCAGTGGCAAACTGTGCGACCTGCCGCAAGGGGTGTTCCAACTCGCGTTTGAGCAGATAGGCAATCAGGGTGCAGATAAGCAGAGTCAGCACACCATAGCCCAGTACAGCAATGCCAACTGTGTACATAAGCTCACGGTAAAAAGCGCGGGGATTCTCGGCAATTTCGAGATGACCAATCACACCGATGGGCCGTGCTGGCGGCGGTATCTCGAAGCGACGTATGGCTTGGGTCGCCAGCGCTTCATCACCGGCGCTGAAGACCTGCCCGGTCGTCACCGTCAGGCGGACGTAACCGATCTCCGGCCGGGTCGCGATGACGCCGATCTGGCGCCGAACGGCTTCCGGTTCGATATCCCAGATGCTGACCGAGAGCAGAGGCACACTGGTCTGTCCAATCTCGCGGACCGCTATCTCGAATTCATCCTGAACATGGACGTAGGAATAAACGGCCTGTATCACCCCGATGAGCATCGCACACACCGTCGCCCACAGAAATACGCTGCGGATCAAGGTCGTCGCAATCGGTCGGAACTCGGGTTCGCGCACCTGATCCTCCATGGCTAATTCAGCAACTGCCGGAAATTGAAATCGTAGCGTTTCAATTTCGGATTCAGCACCTTGCTGAAGCGGCGGAAATTCACCTGATTGAAGCGCAAATCACCAAAACGGGCGACGAAACGATCCGCCTCTTTTGGGGTAAACAGGGTAAACATCGACTGGCTCAACTCGATGCCCTCGCCCACCGCAAAGTCCCGACCATGATCGTAGTCGTAAAGTAAGACTAACGCCCAGGCCCCACAGATAAAATGCCCTCCGGCGAGTGCCGTCAGGCGCCCGGATTTGATAGCGACCATGGCATCGCTGGAGGTATTCACCGCACTGAACCAGGCATCCTTGCCCGGCTTGCCGCCGCGTTTTTCCCAAACCTGCATGGCGCCGAAGGCCATCAGATCATTGCCGGCCCAAACCAGTCTGGCCCGAGGATAACGCTGGAACAGCCATTCACTCTGCTCGGCCGCCTTATCCCGGTTCCAGCCGGAGAAGACCTCCTGGTCAAGCACCACATCACCCGCCTCGGAAACCGCCCGGCGCATTCCCTCGCCGCGTCGAATCGAGGTCGGGGTCGACCGATCACCGCTGATCGCCAGCAAGTGCAAGCTGCCATCCGTTGCCTGCGCCTTGGCCCGGCGCCCCTGCTCAATCAACGCACGGGCAGTGAGATAACCTGCCTCATCTGCCCGTGGCTCCAGGGAGCCTAGCCAACCCCGGAAATGCTCGCGTGGCTGGCCGGTCACTGCCCGCTCCGCCGCATCGGAAATGCCGCTCAAGGTGAGGAAAGTCCTGATCCCAGCCTCATCTAAAAGCCGCAACAATTCCGGCCCAGTGCCGTAGTCATTAGTAATCACCACGTAGTCCGGTCGCTCCGCAACGGGCCGGGCAATAATCTGGCGGGCCAACTCGAATACCATGGGATGCTGGCGCTCGGCATACAAAACCTCGAAGCGTATATCGAGGTCTTTCGCCGCCGCCTCCATCGCCCGGCTTACGGTGAGCCAATACGCCTCGTCCGACTTTCCCGGATTGATGAAAGCCACGGACATGGCCCAACCCAGATTCGGCAGAAGCAGCAACAGCAAGGCAAAGAGACCAACAAAACGTTTCATTGGAGGCTCATGGATGGCGGGATTGAAAGTCTAGCGCAGTTGGGGATGCCAGCGTCAGACAATACCATTCCACGCCGCCATTCGGCAGCATCGTCAAGGCTCGAAACGGCGTCCATCCAGCAAAAAGCCCCCGCCGCCCAGTTACCACTGAGCCAACGAGGGCTGATGTTGCGGTCGACCGGAAAAACGGTCGATTTTTTGCTAATTACATTTCGACGGTCGCTGCCTGTTCGACAAACGCCGGGATCTGGTCGAAATTCATATAACGGTAAATTTCGCCAGACTTGGCATTGACCGCCTTGATCTGTTCCATGTATTCCTCAACGGTGATGATCCGGCCGGCCAGCGCGCACATGGCGGCCAGTTCGGCCGAACTCAGGTAAACCTGAGTATCGATGCCGAGGCGGTTCGGGAAGTTGCGGGTGGAGGTGGAGATCGCGGTCGAACCCTTGCGGATCTGAGCCTGGTTACCCATACACAGCGAACAACCCGGCATTTCCATGCGGGCACCGGACTTGCCGAGGGTGGCGTAGTAGCCTTCTTCGGTCAGGATCAGCGCATCCATCTTGGTCGGCGGGGCGACCCACAGACGGGTCGGGATGTCGGAACGGCCTTCGAGAACCTTGGCGGCGGCACGAAAGTGGCCGATGTTGGTCATGCAGGAGCCGATGAACACTTCGTCGATCTTGGCGCCGGCAACTTCGGACAGAATCTTGACGTCGTCCGGATCGTTCGGGCAGGCCAGGATCGGCTCGGTGACTTCGGCCAGATCGATTTCGATGACGGCAGCGTACTGGGCGTTGGCGTCAGCCTTGAGCAGCGTGCCGTTGGCGATCCAGTCTTCCATGGCGTTGATGCGGCGCTTCAGGGTGCGGGCATCGGCGTAGCCTTCGGCGATCATCCACTTCATCAGGGTGATGTTCGAACGCATGTACTCGACCATCGGTTCCTTGTTCAGGGCGACGGCACAGGCGGTTCAGCCAAGCTTCAAAAAATAATCAATAAAACGTTGCTCTATGATCAGCCAAGATAGCCGTTTAGAATCAGGAAACATTCATAAAACACACACGATGACGCTTGAAACTGCTGAAATTTTCACATCCGTTCGCGATGAACTACTTGGTGAAGCGAAAAGTTCGCCGGGGTTGCTGGCCGACCTCGCTAACCTTGAGCGCTATGTGGCAGAAACTTACTCAGCACGGTCGTTTATCGAGCTTCTACAAAATGCAGATGATGCAGAAGCAACGCGCTTCCTGGTCACGCGGCATGGTAAATGGCTAATTTGTGCCAACGATGGACAAGAATTTTCTCGTCAGGATTTTTATAGCCTCTGTCGAAGCGCCTCTTCAGCGAAACAACGAGGTCAGACGATTGGCTATCGGGGCATCGGCTTCAAGTCAGTAGTCGGAGTGGCCACCGACGTTCACCTGCTGAGTCGCGAATTACGCGCCACCTTCTCTCGTGACCTTACCCGATCTTGCCTAGGTTGCCACACACCAACCCCATTGGTCAGAATTCCTCATCCGCTTGCACTTGATGATACTGAGTCGGTTTGGGAGATTGTCAGGGAACTCGAGCAAACCGGATACACCACTATTTTTGTGCTCGGCGGCCTGGATGTAGATCGCGTACAAGACGAATTCGATCAGTTCGACGCTGACTATCTCCTCTTCTTGCGACATATTCGGGAAGCGGTTCTAAATGGCACCAATACGCGCAGTTATTGCTGCGAACGCACCCACCTTGATGTTAATACCCGTAAAGTCAGCATCACTGGCCCTGATCGGCGCTCGGCATGGCGCATCCAGCACATCGGCCAGTGTGACATTGCCTTTTCTCTGGCCGACAACACGCCCGTACCGCTCAATGCAGCCGCTGCAATCACCCATGCCTTCCTGCCAACACTTGAGAGCACCGGATTCGGCATCCGAATCAATGCTGACTTCAGCACAGACCCTTCGCGAACTCGCATTATTTTCGATGACGCCACCCTTTCCTGCATTGATGACGCCGCCCAAGCCATCGCCGACAAAATCTCCGAAGCAACACTTTCCAGCGATGGTGACACTGCAATCCTGAGTTGTTTGACGCCTACCGCCGACCTCGCTACCCTCGCATTGCAAAAACGCTCATTTCGCACCGAACTCATCTCGCGGGTCAAAAAACGGCTCGATCACCTAAAAGAGCAAATCACCCTCGCGCCAAACTGGCTGAACGTGCCTGACGCTCAAAATATGGCAAGCGCCCTCAAGCAAAGCATTCTGGTGCCGGCAAGCAGCCAGCGTGAAGCGCAAACGAATTTCATGCGCTATCTGGGTGTAAAAACCCTGTCCACCGAATCGGTCATCAAAGCAGCTGAAATCGTACCGATTAGCCCGATGGGTTGTGCTGAGGTAGTTACCCAATGTGTACGCAATGTAGCCACAGGCATCAGTCTGCGCCAATTAATCGAGAAACCACTCTGGAAAGGCGCTGGCTCAGAAGCCCCCAGCAGCCTGAGAAACCTGATCAACACTCAAACATCACTCGATAAAAAAATTGTCGAGTGCATTAATGCAGCAGGCGTCACGAGCACCGAACTAGGTCGAATGCTTAAATCGGCAGGACTTGAAGCAAAGGGCATCGCCATCGTGCTGCCTGATGCAGAACTCACAACACCTGAAACCGAAGCAATCACAGCAGTTGAACATAGCGCCGCTCCCAAGCACATCGAAAATCCACTACCGCAACAACCCTTCGACCCGCTTCTCCCCAACACAGCATCACAAATTGGAAACACGCCAGCCGCAATCATTACGAGCCGTAGCTTGCCTGCCTGGCGAGGGGCTGAACAGTACGTCGCCATCATGCTTGGCGAACACGGGTACGAAGTGGAGGACCGCAGCAGACAAAACCTTGGCTATGATCTCTGTGTAGAAAAGGGCGGACGGAAATACTACATTGAGGTCAAGTTGCTGGATTATGCCGGCCAGCCATTCATCATTACGACCAATGAGGAGACCGTAGCGCGGGAATGTGGTGAAAGCTACATCATCGCTCTGACGCTTCGCAGTTCCGACGATGGCGTACATGTTCAGTTCATTCACGACCCAACAAGAGCGCTCAAATTCGTTCGGCAATGCCGGCAATGGGTTTGGGAATGTAGTGATTATCTGTTCAAAGCAGATGGTCACATCGATTAATGGTAACCATAGCCAATTGGATAGATATGCCCCCAAG
>ERZ724504.2325-NODE-2325-length-10329-cov-4.644053_pt1 | contig 10329 bp, 9 predicted proteins | sample MGYA00376037_ERZ724504 | MGnify/ENA primary metagenome ERZ724504 (study PRJEB28724, sample SAMN07190888) | wastewater metagenome | isolation source: influent of sewage treatment plant in Hong Hong | place: USA: Christiansburg, Virginia | collected 2016-03-01 ... | reverse complement strand
TGTTCAACCTGGGTGGCGTGCGGGTGGCTGTGATGGGTCTGACGACGGAAGACACCCAAAAGCTTGCCAACCCCGAAAACATGCAAAACCTGGAGTTTCGCAGCCCGATTCAGGAAGCGGCCAAGCTGGTGCCGCAGTTGCGTAGCCAGGCCGACATAGTGATAGCCGCCACCCACATGGGGCACTACGAAAATGGGCAACACGGCATCCAGGCCGCAGGCGACGTGGAAATGGCCCGTGCGGTTAGCGGGATAGACCTGGTGGTGGGCGGCCACACCCAAAACCCGGCCTGCATGCGGGCTGAAAACGTGATGGACACGGCCTATGTACCCGGCACGCCCTGCCAGCCGGACCGGCAAAACGGCACCTGGATCGTGCAGGCGCACGAGTGGGGCAAATACGTGGGGCGTGCCGACTTTCAGTACCGCAATGGCGCTTTCACACTGGTGAAATACGCGCTGATCCCGATCAACCTGAAGAAGCGCACCGTAGACGCAACCGGGGCCAACCATGTGGAAACCTATACCGCGCCCATTGCCGAAAACGCAGAGATGTTGGCCCTGCTGAAACCCTACCAGGACTTTGGCCAACAAAAGCTGCAGGTCGCTGTGGGCCACAGCGATGCTCGGCTGGAGGGTGACCGCGCCTATGTGCGCAAGCAGCCCACCGATTTGGGCATGCTGATTGGGCGCGCCATGATGGACAAGACACGGGCCGACTTTGCCGTCGTCAACTCCGGCGGCATACGTGATTCACTGCCTGCGGGCACCATTACCTACAAGGACGTGCTGAAAGTGCAGCCGTTTGGCAATACGTTGGCAACACTCAGTTTGAGCGGCCGCGAAGTGCTCGACTACCTGCATGTTGCGGCGCGCATGAGCCCGGGTGCGGGTGGTTTCCCCCATCTCTCGGGTGTCGAACTGGTAGTGGCTGGTGGAACGCTGGTGCAGGCCAGGGTGCGCGGTGCGTTTGTAGACCCGAACAAGACCTACCAAATGGTTATCAACAACTTCATGGCGTCCGGGGGCGATGGATACCCGGTCATAACAAACCACGCCAGCTACGTGGACACGGGCTTTGTGGACGCCGATGTTTTGCGCGCCTACATCTCCGTACACAGCCCTTTGCAGGCCTCGCGCTTCGCACCCTCAGGCAGCTTGACCGCAACGCCGATTCAGTAGCCCCAAACGCCATGAAACACTCTAGGCCCTGCAACGATGCCGCCTGAACCGCAGCGCGTCGGAGGCGGCCTGCGAATCTATTTTGTGGACGACGCCATCATCGTCCTGAACAAACCGTCGGGGCTGTTGTCGGTGCCCGGCCGAGGCGCCGACAAACAGGACTGTGTAAGCGCCCGCGTACAAGCGGTTTACAACGATGCACGGGTGGTCCACCGGCTGGATATGGCGACCTCCGGCCTGATGGTGATGGCGCGTGGAGCGACCATGCAACGCCTGTTAAACGAGGCATTTGCCACACGCCAGGTCACCAAACACTACGAGGCCCTGGTCCACGGCAGGCTGCCGATTGCACGCGACTCCTGGCGCGAGATTGAATTGCCCATCGGGGTGGACTGGCCCAACCGCCCGCGCCGCGTGATTGACTGGGAGCACGGCAAAGCCAGTACCACCCTGGTGTGTGGCGTGGCGTTTGACGCGCAACTGCACGCCACCCACGTAAAGCTGCAGCCGCTGACCGGACGCACGCACCAGTTGCGTATTCATCTGCAGGCGATTGGGCACCCGATCCTGGGAGACCAGTTGTACGCGCCGCCGCATGTGGCCGCCATGGCCCCGCGCCTGAGGTTAAACGCCAGCGCCCTGTCGTTTATGCACCCGGCCAGTGGTGACCCCATGGGCTTCATGTGTGAAGGGTATGGCTTGGAGCCGGTAAAATGCATCGGTGAACCCCATACTGAATGCTGACCTCCACTGCCACTCCATCGTCTCGGACGGTACCCTCACGCCGGAGGCATTGGCCGAACGGGCGCACGGCAACGGCGTGGAGTTGTGGTCTTTGACCGATCACGATGAAATTGGTGGCCAGCACCGGGCTGCTGCCGCAGCCAAGGCCTGCGGTATGCGTTATTTGACCGGGACCGAAATTTCCGTCACTTTCATTGACCAGACCGTACATATTGTGGGATTAGGCTTTGACCCGGACGACCAGGCATTGGCCGATGGATTGCGGCAAACGCGCGGCGGGCGGGGCCAGCGCGCCATGGAAATGTCTGACGGCCTGGCCAAAGTCGGAATCAAGGGAGCCTACGAGGGTGCGCTGAAATTTGTCGGCAATCCGGAACTGATTTCCCGCACCCACTTTGCGCGTTTTTTGGTCGAAAGTGGCGTTTGCCGGGAAACCAATGAGGTGTTTCGTAAATACTTGACCGAAGGCAAGCCCGGATTTGTGCCGCACCGCTGGGCATCGCTGAAAGACGCCGTGACCTGGATTACCCAGGCCGGCGGCATGGCCGTGATTGCGCACCCAGCCCGCTACAAGTTCACGGCCAACCAGGAGTTTGCGTTGTTCACCGAATTCAAAGCCCATGGTGGGCAGGGCGTGGAAGTGGTGACCGGCAGTCACACGGTGGCCGAATACAGCATTTACGCCGATACCGCCCGCGAGTTCGGACTGGCGGCCTCGCGTGGCAGTGATTTCCATAGCCCGGACGAGAGCCATACCGAACTTGGCACCCTCCCCTTTTTGCCAGCCAATCTGACTCCGATCTGGGACGTACTGGCCTCGCGTATTCAATAGACCCGTTGGTCGACACTCCTGAGAGTTTTTTAAGGCAATGGCCCAATATTTCGAAGTTCATCCAGAGAACCCGCAACCACGGCTGCTCAAACAGGCCGTTGCCCTGCTGGAAAAAGGTGGCGTGCTGGCCGTGCCCACCGACTCCAGCTATGCCCTGGTCTGCCATCTGGATGACAAAACGGCGGTCGACCATATGCGGCGCATCCGTGGCGTGGATGACAAACACCACCTCACCTTGTTGTGCCGAGACCTCAGCGAGTTGGCCAGTTATGCGCGGGTTGACAACACCCAATACCGCTTACTCAAGTCGGCAACCCCCGGCCCCTACACTTTCATTCTGGAGGCCAGCAAGGAAGTGCCACGGCGCGTCAGCCACCCCTCACGCAAGACCATTGGCTTGCGGGTGCCGGAACACACCACGCTGCAGGCTTTGCTGGCCTTGCACCAAGGTGCGCTGCTGGCAACCACCTTGATTGCACCCGGTGAAACACACCCGATGAATGACGCCAATGACATCCGCAACCGGTTCGAAAAGCTGATTGCCGGGATCATCGACGCGGGGGCCTGTGCATTGGAGCCAACAACCGTGATTGATCTCACGGGCGCGCAGCCCGAGGTCATCCGCCAGGGGCGCGGGGATCTGGCCCGCCTGGGCCTTTAAGACTACTCTGGAAGATTGATCTGTGGATATTGCCAACATTATTCAAACCGTTTCCCTCTATGCCTTGCCGGTGCTGTTTGCGATTACCGTGCATGAAGCGGCGCACGGTTATGCAGCCCGACACTTTGGTGACAATACCGCCGCGATGCTGGGCAGGGTCACGCTCAACCCGATGCGCCATATTGACCCGGTCGGCACCATCCTGATGCCGCTGCTGTTGTACTTTGCCACCTCGGGCGCGTTCCTGTTTGGTTATGCAAAACCGGTGCCGGTGCGCTTTGGCAACTTGCGCCATCCCAAGCGGGACATGGTGTGGGTCGCATTGGCGGGGCCGGGCGCAAATTTGGTCATGGGATTGTTGTGGGGCATCGCTTTCTATTTTTCGCATGCCGCGGGAATCACTGAACCGTTTTTGCTGAAGATGTGCCAAGGTGGAGTGTTGGTCAATATTGTGATGTTTGCGTTCAATATGTTCCCCCTGCCGCCTCTGGACGGTGGGCGCATTTTGGTCGGGCTATTGCCTTACCGCCAGGCTGAACTGGTGTCCCGGATCGAACCCTGGGGGTTTTTTATCGTCATGGCTTTGGTGATCACGAATGTGATCAGCACCTTGTGGATGCGGCCCGTCATGGCGCTCATCTCCGGATTTATCAACATTCTGCTGACGCCTTTTGTCGCGTTGGCAAGTTAAGCCGCCTTTGGCCGTGACCGCTCTTTCAATAATTTCTCGTTTCCAATGCACCCTACCCGTTTCCTCACCGGCATCACCACCTCAGGCACGCCCCATCTGGGCAACTATGTCGGCTCCATCCGCCCTTCGGTGCGCGCCAGTCTGACGGCAGGTGTCGAGAGTTACTACTTCCTGGCGGATTACCATGCGCTGATCAAGATCGACGAACCGGCGCGCATCCAGCGCTCCACCTTGGAAATTGCGGCGAGCTGGCTGGCGGCGGGGCTGGACCCTGAACGTGTTACTTTTTATCGCCAGTCCGATGTGCCCGAAATCCCCGAACTCACCTGGCTGCTCACCTGCGTCACCGGCAAGGGCGTTCTCAACCGCGCCCATGCCTACAAAGCGGCGGTTGACAAAAACACGGCGTCCGACCAAGACCCCGACATGGACGTGACAGCGGGTCTGTTCATGTACCCGGTGCTGATGGGTGCGGACATTCTGATGTTCAACGCCCACAAGGTTCCGGTGGGCCGTGACCAGATCCAGCACATCGAAATGGCCCGCGACATGGCCAACAGCTTCAACCACCGCTACGGCGAGCATTTTGTGCCGCCGCAAGCCGCCATTGAAGAGTCGGTGGCCACCTTGCCCGGCCTCGATGGCCGTAAGATGAGCAAGAGTTATGACAACACCATTCCGCTGTTTGCACCACGCGAGCAGCTCAAAAAGCTGATCGCCGGCATCGTGACAGACTCTCGCGCTCCCGGTGAAGCAAAAGACACGGAAGGTTCTGCGTTGTTCCAGATCTACCAGGCTTTTGCCAGCGATGACGAGACGCAGGCTTTACGCACCGCGTATGCAGAAGGCATTGCCTGGGGTGAGGCCAAACAGATTCTGTTTGAGCGCATTGACCGCGAAATCGCACCCATGCGTGAGGCCTACCTGGCCCTAATGAACAACCCGGCAAAAATCGAAACTATTCTGTTGGCGGGTGCCGCCAAGGCGCGCCAACAGGCGACGCCCTTTATGGCCACATTGCGCCATGCCGTTGGTCTGCGCCGGTTGGCGGACCAAGCCACCGTAGCACCAACCAAAAGCGTGAAAGCCGCGCTCCCCAGCTTCAAGCAATACCGCGAAGCCGATGGCCAGTTTCGCTTCAAGTTGGTGGATGCGCAGGGTCGTCTGTTGCTGCAAAGCTGCGCCTTTGAGTCTCCAAAATTGGCGGCGCAAACCATTGCAAGGCTGCAACGCGAAGGCACTGCGGTGCTAGGGGAACTGGCCCATGCGTTGGAGCCGCTCACGGTGGACCTGGCCGAGCTGGATGCAGCGCTGACTTTGTTTTCTGCGCCGGCCTAGTGGCGCCCAGCGCTTTCTTTTGCGCATCGAGTATCCAAGCGCAATTTTGCTGAACCTGTATTGGAATCCAACATGCACAAACACTTGTCCGTCATCGTCTGTGGGCTGGCACTGACCGCCTGGACTGCACCAGCCCTTGCGACCGAGACCGAAACCCTGGCATCTGGCGTCAAGATCACCCACACCACACCGGGTACGGGCGCCAAACCCACCGCGGCAGACCGGGTGAAGGTGCACTACCGGGGCACACTGGCCGATGGACAGGAATTTGACAGTTCCTATGCGCGCAACGAGCCCGCAGTTTTTCCACTGAGCAAGGTCATAAGATGCTGGACACAGGCAATGCAGCATATCCAAGTGGGCGGCAAAGCCAGACTAACCTGCCCCCCTGCGACCGCCTACGGTGAACGGGGCGCCGGGGGCCTTGTGCCACCGAACGCCACACTGACATTTGAGGTGGAGTTGCTGAGTATCGAGCGATGAACCGCTGGGAGGTCAATGCGACCCGTAACTGGCAAGACGCCTGACATCGAGAATGCGAATCTCACGCCGGTCGATCTCGATCAAGCCCTCTGATTCCAATTGGTGGAGCACGCGGGAGAAGTACTCGGGTGTCAACGAAAGGCGCGATGCAATGGTCGCTTTGCTGACCGGAAAAGACACGGTGACAATGCCAAAGTCGCCTTCGTGTTCGAGTTCCACGTCCCGCAACAGGTAGCCAATCAGGCGTTGCATGCCGCTGTGCAAGGTGTACCCTTCCACATCCAGCAACAGGCGGTGCAGCCAATGCGAAATGCCCGACAGCATGTGCATGGAAAAACGCGGGTCGCGTTCTATTTCACTGAACACGGCCTGTTTGCTGACGGTCATGATGAGGGTATCGGTCAGCGTTTGTGCGTTCAGCATATACGGCTTGGGCAAGAACATCATGGCCTCGGCAAAACTGTGTCCTGGCCCAATCAGTTCTATGACTTTTTCCACGCCGTTGGCCGATGCAACAAAAAGCTTGACCTGGCCAGAGACCACAAAGTGAAACGATTCACATTGCTCCCCCGCGCGGAATACCATGCTCCCGCGCGAGAAGCGCCGCAGCCTGCAACCCCGTGCAATATTTTCACGTTCGGGATCCGACAACTCACTGAACATCGGGAGTGCTCTCAGGTGTCGGGGCATATCAAAGCGATCGGCGTGCATTTTTCTAATTTCGTGACTAAAGTTGACTTGCGTTAACTTTAGGTTGCGAAATCATCGAGAGATAGCCTCCAAAGAAGTACCGAATGACTTCTTTGGAACTACGAGAACACAGTGCAACTAGTTCCAAAGAACTAGTTCAATCACTGTTCGAAAATCGTTTGCGCCAGATCAAACCCGCATGCCGATGAAGTGCCCTAAAACAGACCGATTTCAGTGGCGATCACGGCTGCATGGACCCGTGTGCTGACCTGCATTTTCCGAAGCACGTTTTGTACATGGACTTTGACCGTGGTCTCGGCAATTCCAAGTTCACGACCAATTTCCTTGTTGCTGGCACCCCGTGCAATGCCGCGCAGAATCTCGCGCTCTCGCGCAGACAGGCTCGACAGGATGGACGGCAGCGGTGCCGGTGATTCGACGGTAGCGATTCGGCCGCCAAGGTAACTCGCCACCATTTTGCTGGTCATCTCCGGTGCGATGACACTGTCGCCTTGCATCACGCGCTCGATAGCGCTCACCAGCGCCTCACCTTCAGCGGTCTTCAAAAGGTAACCTGCGGCCCCAGCCCGCAATGCCGACATGAGGTCGGTCTCATCCTCGCTGACAGTCAGCATCACGATGCGCGCCTGTGGTGCCGCTTCCATCAGCGCCGCAAGGGCGTCAACACCCCGCACGCCGGGCAAATGGTTGTCCAACAAAATGACGTCGGGTTGCAGTTCCTGCGCGCGACGCTGGGCCTGGCCGGCATCAGCGGCATCACCGACCACCTGCACGCGCGCGTCACGTGCCAGCAAGGCGGTCAAGCCGCGACGGAACAAGGTATGGTCATCGACCACGAGGATGCGAATGGCCTGTGTCGAAGAATTTGTCATAGACGAACGGGTGCTTGCGGCATGACGGAGCTTGGATTGGATAAAACGAGTCGCACGCTACAGCCTTGCCCCGGGGTAGAAGTGATCTCCATGGCCGCGCCGATGCGTTGCGCGCGTTCATTCATGATGTGCAGGCCGACGTGGGTGTCATCACACTGTCCCATGGCTGTCGCAAATCCGACGCCATTGTCGCGCACCTCAAAACTCCAGTGGGGTTGTTGCTGGACCTTGAGCCAAACCTGGGAAGCCTGTGCGTGTTTTCTGACGTTGGACAGCGCCTCCTGCACAATGTGCAAGACCTGTATTTGGACATCTGCCGACAATGGCAGGGCATGCCCGCTGATGTCAAAGTCGGTCGATAGACCCGATTGAAGCTCGAATTTACGCAGGGTTGTTGCCAAGGCTGGTTCAATGTCTTCGTCGTTGGTACGGGTCCGAAAATTCACCAGCAACTCGCGCACATCGCCGTAACACTCGCGCACGCCCAGATCGATTTCTTCGAGCACTGAGCGCATTCGCGGGTCGTCTTTGGACGCCAGCGCGTCACGCATCAGTTGAACCTGAATTTTGAGAAATGCCAAGGACTGGGCAATCGAGTCGTGCAACTCCCGCGACAGGTGGTGGCGCTCACCGGAGACCGCCGCTTCGCGTTTCATCGCGTTGAGCCGCAAGTTTTCCATGGCGCTGGCGAAGTGGCGGTTGAGGGCCTCCAGCAACGACCGCTCGGCCGCAGTCGGTGCGGTCTTGGAGCGGAAAAACAGATTGACCTCACCCATTTGCCGTTCCTGGACGCGAATCGGTACGTTCACAATGGTCGCGAAACCAGCCTTCGCACAATGCATGCGTGGACTTTGGGGCAGTGAGGCGATGGGGATGACGGAAAGACGGGTGTCGGGTGCCGGCACGCCACAAAAACAATCACCAACGGCCAGGCAGTGTTCGTCTTCCACCATCTCTTGCGGCAAACCACTGCTTGCCAGCATCAGGTAGCGCTGCTGCGCCTGATCGGACCAACGCAAGGCCACGCCGTCGGCCTTCGCGATCAGCTTGATGCGATCCGAAAAGTCTTTTGCCAAGTCCTCCAGGCTAGTGGCCCGGGAAACCAGGGCGGTTACTTCATACAGAGACTCCAGCCGCTCGTGCTTTTCTTCAAGTTCGGTGGTCTTTTCACGAACCTTGCTTTCCAGGTTGCCATACAGGGACTGCAGATGTTCCGCCATTCCGTTGAAACCTTTGGCTAGCGTCCCAAATTCATCACTACCCACCAGCTCAACACGGGCTGCAAAATCACCGGCTTGAATCTTGCGGATCGCGAGTTCCAAATGGTTGACTGGCTCCAGCACAAAACGATACCCGGCAAACAACAGAATGCCAGCAGCCAACAAGGCCAGCAGCAGCACACCGATTTGCAACACGTGCAAGGCTGCGGTCCACGCTGACATGTGCGCCTCAATGCTGCTCACCAGGGCGTCAATATGGGCCACAAACGCAACGGTTTGTGGTTCCAGGCGAGCGAGATCCATCGGTTTTTGCCCCAGCCACTGCGCCTGAAACTGCTGCCAGTCACTTTCTACTCGGGCAAAGTGCTGGCGCACTTGACCATCCCAGGGCACTTGCAGCGGACGCGAGGCGTCTCCATGGCGCAAAAGCGCAAGGCTTGCATTGAATTTTTGGATGTGTGTTAGCTGCTCCTGGGCAGCGACGCTGTTGGAACCACCCACCGTCAAGGCCATGCGATAGGCTTGCATGCGCATGCGTCCCGCCTCATTGACAGCTGCGGCACCACCGTCAAGTTGCCACGACACCCACAGCGTCACGCAGGTTGCCAGCAAGGCCATGAGCAGAAATGGTGCACCCACCAACGCCAGGGTGGTCCCCAGGGTCCTGCGCGTCGGTTGTTCAGTCATGCGCAAATCTTACCGCGGGGTCGTTGCCATGGCCTCTGGGCCGTATTTCAGAAGTCAGGAGCCGAAAGCAAAAAACCCCGCACGGGGCGGGGCTCTTGACAACTGGCGGAGCGGGTGGGATTCGAACCCACGGTACCTTGCGGTACGCTTGATTTCGAGTCAAGTACATTCGACCACTCTGCCACCGCTCCTGAAACTGCTTCGATTGGACGAAGCGGAGATTCTATCAGGGTCGCAGGGCCACCAACCCGCCCAAATACGGGCGCAGGGCTTCGGGCACGGTGACCGTGCCATCGGCGTTCTGGTAGTTCTCCAACACGGCCACCAGCGTGCGGCCCACGGCCAGGCCGGAGCCGTTCAAGGTGTGCACCAGTTCGTTTTTACCCTGGGCGTTCTTGAAGCGGGCCTGCAGGCGGCGCGACTGGAAGGCCTCGCAATTGGACACCGAACTGATCTCTCGGAAAGTGTTCTGCGCCGGCAGCCACACTTCCAGGTCATAGGTCTTGCTGGCGCCAAAGCCCATGTCGCCAGTGCACAGGCTCATGACGCGGTAGGGCAGGCCCAGCTTCTGCAGAATGGCCTCGGCGTGGGTGACCATGGCCTCCAGTGCCTCGTAGCTTTTCTCGGGGTGCACGATTTGCACCATTTCCACCTTGTCGAACTGGTGCTGGCGGATCAGGCCACGGGTGTCGCGCCCGGCGCTGCCGGCCTCGGAGCGGAAGCACGGGGTGTGCGCGGTCAGTTTGATCGGCAGGTCAGCCTCGGCCACGATCTCATCGCGCACAAAGTTGGTCAGCGGTACCTCGCTGGTGGGAATCAGGTACAGCGCAGTGTGGTCCGGCTGTTCCTCGCCTTCCTGGCCGCCCTTCTTGGCGGCGAACAGGTCGCCTTCGAACTTGGGCAACTGGC
>ERZ724504.2324-NODE-2324-length-10334-cov-5.425236_pt1 | contig 10334 bp, 11 predicted proteins | sample MGYA00376037_ERZ724504 | MGnify/ENA primary metagenome ERZ724504 (study PRJEB28724, sample SAMN07190888) | wastewater metagenome | isolation source: influent of sewage treatment plant in Hong Hong | place: USA: Christiansburg, Virginia | collected 2016-03-01 ... | reverse complement strand
TCAAGATGATCACCGGCCAGCAACAACCGGATTCCGGCACGGTCGACATCGGCCCAACGGTCAAAATTGCCTACGTCGATCAGTCACGCGACTGTCTTGATGGGTCGAAGACTGTCTTCGAAGAACTGGCACAGGGCAGCGACATCCTGCAGATCGGCAAGTTCGAAATGCCGTCGCGCGCCTATATTGGTCGCTTCAACTTCAAGGGCGCTGATCAGGGCAAGCAGGTCGGCAATCTCTCCGGCGGTGAACGCGGTCGTCTGCATCTGGCCAAAACGCTGATGACCGGCGGTAACGTGCTGCTGCTCGATGAACCATCCAACGACCTCGATGTGGAAACTCTGCGTGCTTTGGAAGATGCCCTGCTCGAATTCCCCGGCTGTGCGATGGTCATCTCGCATGATCGTTGGTTCCTCGACCGAATTTGTACGCACATCCTGTCAGCTGAAGGTGATTCACAGTGGAATTTCTTCGAAGGCAACTTCCAGGAATACGAGGAAGACAAGAAGAAACGTTTGGGTGAAGAAGGCGCGAAGCCGAAGCGGATTCGCTACAAGCCGATTACACGGTAATTTCTGGGCAAAAATTCTGGTTGACCGTAACAATTGCGGCCAACCAGAAAAAACCGCCAAAATGCAAAACGGGCGCCGCTTGGCGCCCGTTCTTCTTTGCGCCCCGCCATCGCGAGGTGCGTAATAAACCTTTTAGTGCTTCAGATTAGCAGAAAAAACCGCCTTGGTATTTTCTGAGAACTGAAAGTCGGTAAACGCGCGGTTGATCTCAGCTTCGTTACGTCCTTCGGTATGATCTTCGAAGCAAATGCCAATTACTTTTCCGTTGGCAGCCAGTGTCTGGAAAGCAAAACGCCAGCGCTGAGCCTCAGCCAAACGCTCGCGCAGATCAGCTTCGTTGGAAATTGAAATGCCGGCATTTTTCAAGGAATCCAGAAATTGCTCAAAGGACTCTGTACTCAAACTACCCATTTATAACTCCGTTATCAGTGCGGTGTTGAATCACCATGAGCCTAATAACGACCCTCCTGCAATTCGGTTGACACGAAAGTGATAGGAAAATGAATGAGATAATGGCGGGCATATGAAAAAGCAAAATACCCCTGCCGAGATTCCTGAAATTCGCCCCGGGCAATCCATCGAACTGCTCAAGGAACTCCACATCCTGACGCGTGATGACAAGCTCAATCAGGATACGCGGCGAAAACTGAAGCAGGTTTATCACCTTTACCAGTTCATCGAGCCGCTCCTGGCCGATGCGCAAAGTCTGGCCGATCACGGTGCCGGTAAATCCTATCTCGGCTTCATTCTGTACGATCTGTTCTTCAAGGCTAAGGAAGCCGGTCACATCTACGGCATCGAAACGCGCAAGGAACTGGTTGAAAAGTCACGCGAACTGGCTGCCCGGCTTGGCTTTGAGCGGATGAGTTTTCTTGATATCACGGTTGAGGAATCCACCCATTCCAGCGCCCTGCCTGAGCAAATCGATGTCGTCACCGCCCTGCATGCCTGCAACACCGCCACCGATGACGCCATCCGTTTTGCGCTGACCAAGCATGCCAAACACATCGTACTGGTGCCCTGCTGTCAGGCCGAAGTAGCTGCGGCCATGCGTGCTGGCAAGAGCGCCGCGCTGGCGAAAACGCCACTTTCCGAACTCTGGCGCCACCCGATCCACACGCGCGAACTTGGCAGCCATCTGAGCAATGTCCTGCGCTGCCTGCTGCTCGAATCCCATGGCTACCAGGTCACCGTGACCGAACTGGTTGGCTGGGAACATTCGATGAAAAACGAACTGATCATCGCCACAAAATCAGCCGCCAAATCCGGTCGACCGCAACAGATTGCCCGTGAACGCGCTGAAGCCATCCTGCGCGAGTTCAACATCGAAGAACTTGCGCCACGTTTTACTTACTAAGATAAATGACCGAACTCGAACTACTCGCGCCCGCCAAGAACGCTGATTTTGGCATCGAAGCCATCCGCCACGGGGCTGATGCCGTCTATATCGGCGGCCCGGCCTTCGGTGCGCGCTACGGCGCCGGCAATGACGTCGCAGAAATCAAACGCCTTTGCGACTTTGCCCATCGCTACCGGGCCAAGGTCTTTGTTGCGCTCAACACCATCCTGCAGGACGACGAACTGGAAGCCAGCCGCCTCTTGGCCTGGGAACTCTACGAAGCCGGCGTCGATGCCCTGATCATTCAGGACATGGGCCTGCTGGAAATGGATTTGCCGCCCATCCAGTTGCATGCCAGCACACAGACCGACAACCGCAACGCCGACAAAGTGAAATTTCTGGAGGATGTCGGCTTTTCACAAGTGGTTCTGGCGCGCGAGTTGTCGCTGGATGAAGTTGCAGCAATTCACGCCAAAACCAGTGCCACGCTCGAATATTTTGTTCATGGCGCACTGTGCGTCGCCTTCAGCGGTCAGTGCTTCATCAGCCACGCCCATACCGGACGCAGCGCCAATCGTGGCGAATGCTCGCAAGCCTGCCGCCTGCCTTACACACTGACCGACGAGAAGGGCAAGGTCATCACCGAGAACCAGCACCTGCTGTCGATGAAGGACAACAACCAGACCGACAACATCCTTGCACTGGCACAGGCCGGCGTCGGTTCGTTCAAGATTGAAGGGCGCCTGAAAGACCTCAGTTACGTCAAGAACATCACCGCGCACTATCGCGGCCTGCTCGACGAAGTCATCGCCAACAACCCGGAATTCACCCGCGCCTCCAGCGGGCGCAGCACCTACACCTTCACACCGCAGCCGGACAAGACATTTAACCGCGGCTACACCGACTACTTTGCCGGCGGTCGGCAGGATGACATTGGCGCGTTTGACTCTCCGGCTTTCGTTGGTGAACTGATTGGCGAAGTGGTAGAAATTGGCGAAGGCTCATTCACGGTCAACGCCGAAAAACCTTTCCATAACGGCGACGGCGTTTGCTTCTACGACGCCCACGGCGAAGTCGTCGGCATGCGTATCAACCGCGCCGAGGGCAAAACCCTGTTCCCGGCAGAAATGCCGGAAGAACTGAGCGAAGGTGCCACGCTTTTCCGTAATCGCGATCAGGAATTCGAGCGTTCGCTGGAAAAGGAATCGGCAAATCGTCGCATTTCCGTCAAACCGCTGTTAGCTGAAACTGCCAACGGCTTTGCACTGACCTTGAACGATGAAGATGGCGTATCGGTTACGGTCAACCTCGAAAAAAGCGAAAAAATTGGCAGTGAAATTGCACAGAATCCGGAAAGCGCACTAGCCAAACTAAAAGAGAATCTCGGCAAATTCGGCAACACGATGTTTGTCGCCGAACCGGTCGAACTCAAACTATCGCAGGCGTGGTTCCTGCCGGTCAGCGCGATCAACGCCCTGCGCCGCGAAGCCACCGAAAAACTGGAGGCCGCCCGCCTCGCCAACTACCAGCGCCCTTTACGTGCCAAACCGGCAAGCAACCCGGTGCCCTATCCGCAGGAAGAACTCACCTACCTCGGCAACGTCTTCAACGCCAAGGCCCGCCAGTTTTACGAAAAACACGGCGTTAAACTGATTGCCGAGGCCTACGAAGCGAATCAGGAAAAAGGCATGGTCTCGCTGATGATCACCCGCCACTGCCTGCGTTACAGCTTCAATCTCTGCCCGAAAGAGGTCAAGCACCTCAAGCCTGACCCGATGACCTTGATCAACGGCAGCGAAAAACTGATCCTGAAATTTGACTGCAAGGCCTGCGAAATGCACGTCATCGGCAAGATGAAGAAGGGCGTCGTACTTAACCTTGGGTCGATCCGGTCAGAGACTGGCGGTTGAATTCTGGGGAGGCTCACGCCGCCTTCCTCAACAAATCCACACGCTGCGGGTTGTAGAAAGTCGCGCCCTCCGGTGTCAGGTAGGACTCGAATTTTTCCTTCACCTGTTGATATAGCGCCGGAGCGAGTTGATGGTTGGAGTGGGTGACCTGAATCATCCGCTGGTCGAACTGATCGAAATTTTCAAAGAAGCTGCGGGTGTTGAAAAACAGCTGCTTTTCGAGGCTCAGGCTGCCAGCGTCAACGGCCTTGCAGATGGCAGCAAAGGCGGCTTCACGCACCATTTTTTCGTCATGGAACAGGCGGAATACTTCATTCAGATCACCCGCAAAGACCGGCTCGGAAATCCATGCCAAGCCACCCGGTTTGAGAACGCGGGCGATTTCACTTAGCGCCTGATCTATATGTGCCACCGGCACATGGTGCAGGGATTTGAACATCAGCACGATGTCGAAACTATTGTCAGTTGCTGGTATGGCCTCCGCGCCACCGTGGCTGAAACGCACTTGTGGCAAGTCGCTAACCTGTAGATTGCGCTGATGCTGAATGTCATCAACCTCAAGGGCAACGATTTCCTTCAGCCTGCCAGTTTCGGCCAGCAGGCGGGTTTTCTCGGCCTTGCCACAGCCGAGTTCGAGTACTCGGGCACCATCGAAAGGCAGTTCGGCCAGCATGAGTTTGATTTCGTTGACTTGCGCAGTCTGGTTTGGATCGGCAATTTTCATGGCAACACTTTCCGGCGTTTGTTGTTCAAAATTTTTTCACCCATTTTAGTTGTTGACCGTAACAGTTCATCCGCCAGCAATCGGAAAATCAATGCAGGCCTGCGCTATAGTTTCGGCTTCAACTTTTTTGCCTCGCCACGCTTCAGATGAAACCGACACCCTGCCCTTCTTGCAGCCAAACGATGAGCAAACATCGTTTTGAACGCTTGCTGCACGGCGAAGTAGTGCTTGATCTGTGTTTTTCCTGTCAGGGCATCTGGTTTGATGAATATGAGAGCGCCCAGATCACACCGGGCGGCATTCTCGAACTGTTCAAGTTGATTCATGAACACAATGACGATCAGCGCATCCCTCTGCGTGATCCATTAACGTGCCCGCGCTGCAGTGAAAAGTTGCTGCATGGTCTGGATGTCGCCAAACATGGCGGCAAATTCAACTACCACCGCTGCCTGCAAAAGCATGGGCGCTTCACAACGTTCGCCCAATTCATGATCGAGAAGGGTTTTGTTCGGCAACTCAATCCAGCTGAAATTGACGAATTATCAGCAACTGTTGGCATCGTCCGCTGCATGGGTTGCGGCGCCCCGGTCGACATTCGCAAAGATCACGCTTGCGGTCATTGCCGGGCACCCATTGCAATCCTTGACCCGACCGCCGTTGAGCAAGCACTGGCCCGCTACCAGCAGGCAGAGGTCAAACGCTCGACTCGCGATGTTGAAACACTGGGTGACGCCATCATCATGCGCGAACGCGAAAAGTCTCGCCTCAAACGCAGCAAACAAGAGCCGGAAAACGCCGGTATCATCGATGTTGTCGATCTGCTTTCAACAGGCGCCGAACTGGTCTGGAATTTGATCAAGCGATAAAAAAGGCGAACCGCAGTTCGCCTTTTTGATAAAGCTGGAAAAAATTACTGAACGCGAATCTCGACGCGACGGCCTTCTTCAGCACTGCCCGTACCTACCGTCGATTCCGGCTTGCGGAACTTGACGCGATCAGCCGCAACACCACCAGCAACCAGTGCATCACGAACGGCTTCGGCGCGGCCCTTGGCTAACTCGGCATTACGTGCCGGATCACCAGACGGGTCATGAAAACCGGAGAGCAAAACAATGGCTTTCGGATTAAGCGCAAGCGCTGCCATTGTCTGGGAAACGACCGCTTGGTCAGCATCATTCAAAGCGGCCTGGCCGACTGCAAAATAAACCTTGGCCAGCGCATCGCCAACCGGTGCAATTTCCGCTTCAGTGGTTGCCTTAGCCGGGGCAACAGGCGCTGGGGAACCTTTCCACAGAGAGATACCAAAAACCAGTACAAATAAACCGAACAGCGCACCAACCACTACGCCAATATCTTCGCCTTCATCATTTGTTGCCATGCGTTACCTCTCCTGGAAATTGATTTAACCGCACGATTCTAGCCGGAAATTGCAGCCATAGCTATATGCCGCTGGCCTGTAGCACCTGAGGGTGCAACTCAACACCTTCCATGTAAATCGCCCCTTCCTGAATGGTGCACGAGAGCTTCATCTTGCGCTCGGCAAGGGCAGCCAGCGCCAGCCCTTCTTCAGCCGAAAGCCGAAAGATATCGAGGTTGCCAAAGCGCTTGAGATTGCCGGAGCTTTGTTGCCACCAGGCATCCACCGTACGTGCCCCATAGGCCAGCAAAACCACACGATCAGCACGGCCACAAGCTTTGCGGATTCTCGTTTCGTCGGGCAAACCGACCTCTATCCAGAGCCGGATGACGCCAGATGGGTCTATCTCCCACACGGCCGCCTCGTCATCACTCGACACGCCCTTGCCGAAAGAAAGATCCTGACCTGCGTACATGGCAAAAGCCAGCAAGCGAACCATCATCCGCTCGTCAGTCTCTGATGGATGTCTGGCAATGGTCAGTGCGTATTCCGCGAAATGCGAGCGGTCGAGGTCGGCGACTTGCAGATCTGCCTTGTATATAGTTGCTTTAAGAGCCATGTGCGCGCAATTAAAAAGGGGCAATTATCCCATGACGATTCATGCAAACAGGTCTACGATAGAAATAGCTCAATCAACGGAGAATCTCAAATGACAAACAGTAAATCGCTCTCTCTTGGCTTGTTGATTCTGACAGCGGCGTTCGCCAGCCAAGCCGTGGCCGCCGATGCGCCCAAACGTAAATCCGGTCTCTGGGAAATGAAGACACAGATGTCCGGGATGCCGGCCGGGATGCCCAGCCGCGGGCCAATCCAGATGTGCGTCGATCAGGCCAGCGACAACGTCATGCAGGAAAAGGCCAAGGAAAAATCGAATTGCTCGGTGATGGACGTCAATCGTGGCGTTGGCAAGATCACCATCCATTCTGTTTGCAAACATGAGGGCACCACTGCAACCACCGATGCCGTGATCACCGGCGACATGGACAGCAATTACAAGAGTGACATGACTATCAAATACAGCCCGCCACAGAGCGGTATGGATACCATGAAAATCTCTCAGGAAGCCCGCTGGCTAGGCCCCTGCAAGGCCGGTCAGAAACCCGGCGACGTCATCATGCCGGGTATGCCGGCAATGAACCCCGGCAACATGCAGGAAATGATGAAAGATCCGAAAGTCCGCGAAATGATGAAACAACAGCAAGGTAAATAGTCTAACTTGCCAGACGCTATAATTAGCGTTTGCTTATTTCGGAGACTCTCATGCGTCGACTATTACTTTCCCTCTGCTTGGTATTGGCCACAATTTCTGTTCAGGCAGAGGTGATTGATATCGATAACGCCGAGCTGGATCGACTGATCAAGAGCGGCGTACCGGTAATCGACATCCGGACACAACCGGAATGGGAAGAAACCGGAATTATCGGTGGAAGCAAACTGAATACTTTTTTTGACGAGAAGGGAAAAGCCGATCCCGCCGCCTGGCTGGAAAAGCTAAAGCCCATCGCCAAGCCTGATCAGCCAGTTATTCTCATTTGTCGCAGTGGTAACCGGACCAAACCGGCCAGCCAGTTCCTTTCGCAGCAAGCTGGTTACGCAAAGGTCTATAACGTTAAAAACGGCGTCAAAGGCTGGGTCAAGGATGGCGGAGCGCTTACGCCGGCTACCCAAACCCTGGCCAGTTGCCGCGCTGCCAAGACTTGCTGAGCCAAGCTGTTGCCCGCAAACGCTGCGCTTCCTGCGCCTGCTGGAACGGGCAACGCCAGCCCGGCCCGACGCCGGGCTGGGTCAATATTGATTCAGAGCTGGACACCGGCCTTTGTGTTGGTGGTGGCTGGGATGGCGATGAACGCCGCGCCCGCTCGGCTTGCGGGCACTGGAAAATCTGGCCATTAGTGGCTGACCAACATAGCAAGTAGAATGCGCAGCCCCTCGCTGTTTTCAAGGCCACCATGTCCTCCCCGCTGATTCCCCTGCTCGCCACCGCCTTTGAAAATCGCCGCGAACTGTTCGCCCGTCTCCACGCCGAACAAACCAACGCCTATCGCCTGTTTCATGGTAGCGCTGAAAACAGCCCCGGTTTGACGGTTGACCGTTACAACGATCTTCTGCTGATCCAGAGTTTTCATCAATCGCTGTCCAGCGAAGAACGACAAGTCATCAGCGATTTTTACGCCAAGGAAATCCCCGGCCTGACTGCTGTTTACAACGACCGTAGCCACGGCAATTCGCGCATTTGCAACCCGCTACTGCCACAAGAGCTCGGCGAAGCGCAGAAACAGCGCGAGTTCAGCGAAATCGGTGTGCGCTATCTGGTTCAGGCGCGCCACGGTGGCCAGGACCCCTGGCTATTTCTCGACATGCGCGCCGGCCGTCGCCGCATCATGCAGGAAGTCGCCGGCAAGACCTTGCTCAACCTTTTTGCCTACACTTGCGGTATCGGTGTTGCCGCTGCCAAGGCGGGGGCAGCCTATGTCGTCAATGTCGACTTCGCTGAATCCAGCATCAATGTCGGCAAGGAAAACGCCCGCCTCAATAACCTGCCGATTCGCCTGCGCTACGTCCAGAGCGATGCCTTCGCTGCGATGCGCCAACTGTCCGGTATCGGCCAGCCGAAAATGGTGCGCCGCAAGCACATGCCGGTTTTCCCCAAGTTGGAAAAACACAGTTTTGACGTCGTTTTTCTCGACCCGCCGCGCTACGCAAAAAGCCCGTTTGGGGTAGTCGACATCGTCAATGACTACGCCGCGCTAATGAAACTGGCACTGCTGTGCACAACGGAAGGCGGCACGCTGATCTGCTGCAACAACGCCGCGCAAATTTCACGCGACGTCTGGGCTGACCAACTGCAACGCTGTGCCATCAAAGCCGGACGGCAGATTCGTGAAATCGAATGGATCACGCCGGAAGCCGATTTCCCCAGCCTCGACGGCCAACCACCGTTGAAAATTGCACTGCTGCGCGTTTAGTACTGCGCTGAAATAAGCAGGTTGCGCGGCGTCAGTTGGCGTTCGCAAAAACGGCCAATTTTGACCGCGTAGCCTTGTTGTTCGAGATAGCAGGCCAGATCGAGCACTAGCCAGATTTCCAGTGGCCGGCGAAAGGCGTGGCGAACGATGGATAGCCTCATCACTTCGCGCTGCCGCTGCCAACCACGCTGCTCAAAGCCAGCCAGCAAGTTAGCCGATGGAACAACGAGGTTTTCGCGCTGTGCCATCAAATTGGCAAATTGTGTGAAATCACCGCGAAACCAAGCCGGCGGAACCGGTTTGAAGCTGCGATAGGCTGAGTCCTCACTTAATTCCCGGCGCAGGGTATCAAAACCCAATTTCCAGGCCATTTCCTTGTCGCGCTGCCGGGTCAGGCGCGGCGAGGCGGTTACGGTTTCGGTCACGGCCAGTCTTGTATCGTCACGCGTCAGAGTGGTTTGCAGGCTGGCTGACAGTGGCTGATAAACATCAGCAACTCCTCGGTAGTAGCAGCATGGCGCAATATCGAAACGCGCCACGCCGGCCGCAGAGCCCCCTGTGATCAAGCGCCGATGCAAATCGCCGCAGGCATGCAAGGCCACCGCATGCTGCCTCGGTTCAAAAGCATCTGTTACGGTCAACGCGTTATTACAGGCAAATTTTTGCCTCACCCTGCCTTTCGCTGCCAGTTGCTCGCCGGCCTCGCACAAGATCGGGTCGATCTCCAGACTGGTCACCTCAAGTTGCCATTGCAAGGCCAGCAGTCGACCAAGATGTCCCTTGCCGGCGCACCAGTCGAGAACAGGCAGATCGGCAGGTCGTGCCGCTGCGGCAAATGCCTCAATCTGACTTTGCTTGCGACCGGGAATTTCCCAAGCCCAGCGTGAGCCATGTTCGATCAATGGTGCAGCAACATGCGCCGGCATCTCACTCAGCACAGGGAGTTCGGCAATTTCCGGAAAATATTTAGCCAACAAATGGCTGGCTGCCTGGCCATCATGATTCAGCTGCTCTGCCGCGCCATCGTCAAGCGCAAGCAATTCGGCCGCCAGGGCGGGCTGCTCGCTAGACCATTGCGGGCGAATTTCGCGGAAGGGCTGTGGATGCCACAGCCCATGCGTACTTTGCAAAAGAGCATCCAGCACCCGCTGGCGCTCAGTCAGCCTCACTTTACCGCCGCGCGCTGCTCGCGCCGGCGATAGCCGAGATACCCCGGCACGACGGCCAACAGAATCACCAGCAGGCCAAGCAACAGGGGCCAGAGTACCGGGCGGTTCCAAGCCAGCCGGGCAGCCGTCCGCTCGGCGACATCGATGCGCTGGTACTTGAGAATATTGTTGCCAACATCATTCGGTTTGCGGTTCTTCAGCCAGCGGTGACCCAAGGTGTAACTCTTCGGATGCAGC
>ERZ724504.2322-NODE-2322-length-10338-cov-3.725372_pt1 | contig 10338 bp, 7 predicted proteins | sample MGYA00376037_ERZ724504 | MGnify/ENA primary metagenome ERZ724504 (study PRJEB28724, sample SAMN07190888) | wastewater metagenome | isolation source: influent of sewage treatment plant in Hong Hong | place: USA: Christiansburg, Virginia | collected 2016-03-01 ... | reverse complement strand
ATGCGGATGCAGCCATGCGAATAGGCACGCGTCGATTGCTGGAACAGGTGCTTGTTTGTTGGAGAAAAAGAGCATCTTCCTAGCGGTTGGTGGACTCGACGAGAGTCTTGCAGTTGCGTTCAACGACATTGATTTCTGTCTACGGGTACACAAGGCTGGCTACCGTAACCACTGGACTCCCTACGCCGAGCTGATTCACCACGAATCGGTCACGCGAGGATATGAAGATACCCCTGAAAAACAGCGGCGCTTCCGCACGGAGATCGAAAAGATGCAGGATCGCTGGCCAGAGTTGCTGGCTCATGCTGATCCGTGTTACAGCCCGAACTTGACCGCGACTGCCGAGGACTTTTCGCTGGCTTGGCCACCTCGAAGAGAACTGCCGTGATCATCAACTATTCCAATGGTTCTCAGGAGACGCAGTCGGAGCGGCTTGAGCGGATCTTGCCGATGCTGGCATGTCCCCGGTGTCGTGGAATACTTGTAACGCAGACCAAGGGACTGCACTGCGATAGTTGTGGTGCGTTGCACCCCATTAGAGGTGGTGTGCCTATTTTGCTCCCAGAAGGAGTTCTTGATGGAGGCGCTGTTGGGCTGAGCGAAAAGGACCGTGTCTCCCGCCATCCTTATAGTGTTCGCGCCGAGGAGATCATCGAGAGCCATGAATCTGGCTGGGTTCTCGATTTGGGTGCTGGTGGAAAACTTGACCGCCGTAAGAATGTTGTTCAGATCGATATATTTCGCTACCCCGCAGTTGACGTAGTTGGGTCTGCTGATTGTTTGCCCTTTTTGGATAATTCGTTTGACGCAGTAATCAGTCAAGCTGTGTTCGAGCACTTGCAGTACCCAGAGTGGGCGGTCCGAGAAGTACGTCGCGTTCTGAAGCCTGGCGGAATTGCAAAAATTGACACTGCATTCTTACAGCCGGAGCATGGTTACCCCCATCATTTCTACAATGCAACTGAGACAGGTCTATTGCATTGGTTTCGAGATTTTGAAATTCAGTGGAGCGGCGTGGAGCCATTTCAACACCCAAAGTGGGCACTGCATTGGTTTCTCGGTGTATATCTGGACTTCATTGGAAAAGAGCCGGCGGACGTTCTTCGAAATTTGTCAGTCGGTGACCTCCTGGATGCTTTGCAACGTCACTCTACGCAGCAAACGACACCAGAAGACCTTTCGATCACATCCGCTCTCGATGCGATGCCCGTGCATTTTTTGAGGGTGCTTGCTGCTGGAGTTTCGGTACACGCAATTAACCCACCAAAACACCACGTTGGTTTGAACCAAGAGATTTCTTCTTTGTCACCGTCCCTTGATCGAGAACGAGAGATGGCGCAATTGCGGATCGAGAAAGACATCCTAGTCGCAAAGTCCCGAACTCTCCAAGACGGTCTTTTCGCGGCACAAGAAAAGGCAGAGTACCTTGCTCAGTTCTATCCCAGTGCAAGCAACTTGGCGCAATTCGCAGCTGCCTGGGCTGATCCTCTGCATCTTCTCTCGATTGGTTCTGCGTCGCGCGACTTCGATACAGAAGAAATGTCGAAACCGTTTGCCACAATCATTGTTCGGCCAATCGCGATTAGTCCGTTGCTGGATACTTTTTTTTCCTTGGTTGCCCAAGTTTTTGGTGGCTGGGAGTTGCTCCTAGAACTGGATTCTGATTCCCTGGCCGATGTCAAGAAAGCTGCCAATGCATTGTGCCGACTGGATCGACGCGTGCATCTCTCAACGGGACGGTCGGACGCAAGGTCTGAGCCCGTTGGCAGTGTTGAATCTCGCGGTGAGTACTGGATGCGCCTGCCGGAAGGGGCGACGCTTTCAACCGATGCGCTGAAGGAGGTAGTGACGGTTGCCCGCCACTTGCCGGGCACCATACGAATCGGCTTCGATTTTGATCGCGGATCGCAATCGGTCAGTGACCCCATCCGATGCCATACGTTGATGGGAGATGGTACTAATATTGTCGGTGAGGGACTCGCGTCATTTGTTCCTTACTTCACGCGCTCGTCCCGCGTACCAGAACTGCACTTGTCAGGTACAGAAGTCTGCGCGCAAGCGCATATTCCCCAATCCTTGGTTCATCTAAACCCGTTTCAGCGTGATGGGTGCGAGTCTGAAAAGGCGAGTGTTCGATATTTATTGGAGCAATACCGAGACGTTTCAGACGAACTTCACCAAATGAATGTCGAGTCGCCCGCTGCAGCCCGCGAACTTCGTCAACTAAACATCGACATCAGCAACTATCTTGCGCAGTTTTACTTTGACAGTACACCAATCGTACCCTCTGATCTACAGCAGGCGGGGCTGATCCGGAGCGCACGGCAAACCATGGGGCGCTGGTTGCGAAACAGGGTACCTATTGGGACACTGGCGTTGTTATTTCAGTGGAAAAGCTGGTTTTCTGCGACGCCTTCGCTAACTGCAGAACCTCCAGCCACTGTTCCCTTTGTGTCGCTCATACTTGAATCGGAGAATGCACTAACCCTCATCGGGACTTTTTTTTCGCTAGTCCATCAGACATTCTCTGGGTGGGAGCTTGTCCTCATCGAGAATGAACGGCAAAGCCCCGCCGTTCGGCGCGCGATACATGATTTTGGCCGTCTCGACAAGAGGGTTGTCATTACGCGCATTGAAGGATTGGCACAAAAACGTTTGGGGCAAGCACAAAGCGCTGTTCGTGGTGAGTTTTATGTCAGGTTGGTAGATGGTGTAACTCTGGCGTTTTCCGCAATCGAGCAAGTTGTGACCTTGGTTAGATCTGCGACAAGCATAGAACGCGTAGTTTGCGACTTTGACTTCATCTCCAAACCGGACCGTTTACCTCTGCGTTGCTATAATTTTACGCCTGTGGGCATTGAGGTCGATCTTGGCAAGCCCCAGCTGTTTGACGGAACATTTGTTCGTGTGTCCGCAAATGAACTTGCCACGGACCCATTGCGATCTGTTCAGAACACTGCGCACATACCTTTGAGTCTGTTTCATCAAATGAGACGGGTAGGCGGATCGCCAAACACAATCTGAAGCAAATTGCTTGATGTCTTTGTCAGGCATATCGTCATCTATAAAGGGTATCACTATGAAAAACCGCCTATCAGTCTGTGCGATATCAATTGCGATTGGGGCCGTATTCCTTGTAACTGGTTGTGCGACAAGCAACAACAACTCCGTGACGATTCCGGCGGCGAATGCAGCATTGTCATTCGCGTATGGCTCACCCTTGATGGCCGACCAACTGCGCAACGCTGGGTTGGGAGAGCGGTTTGTTGAGTATTGGCAAGCGCATGCTGACAAAAACTGGAAGCGACGGTATGCGATAGAAAAATTTCCGCGCGATCTCGAGGAGAAGTTCTATGTTGCTTACCATGCAAATGCCTGGCAATTGAAATCTGTCGCGATCACTGGCGTTCAAATCACTGAAAAAGAGGCGACCGTGGATGTCGTTCTGACAGTTGTTGATCCTGAGAAGAAGATCGAAATCCCACAATACCAAAGGGACAAATGGGTGGTCATCGATAGCGCTTGGCTGCATGTTGTTCAGGACCCCATGCTCTCGGGAACATTTCAGTAGCTTGACGCTTTCAGGGGGTGCAATTCGTGTTGCGAGATGACAACGAAATACCTAAACTTGTGACGGCGAACACAAATACTGTGGGCAAACCATTCCAATGGGCGTCGCTTTGGGTACCATTCATCAACAGTCTGAAGTCCTGAAAAAAATTGATGTTCACAGGGTGTGATTGTTGAACTTTCTGGTGTAAACTGTCTGACGCAATAAGCGTGGGCTTGCTCAGGTTCTTTTGTTTTATTCTTTTTTTGGAGATTTCACGTGATGAAGAAAAAATTCCTTGCTGCTGCCATTGGCGCTATGCTTGTTGGTGGTTCCGCGATGGCGGTTGAAGTGGCCCAAGGCGGTAAGGGCGATGTCCTGATCGCTCCTATGTTTATGGCTGGCGGTGGCTGGACGTCTGAGATCAAGGTGATCAACACGAACCCAACTGACTCTGCTGTTGCAAAGGTCGTGTTCCATGCTCCCACAAACAGTGCTGAGTTGCTTGACTTTTTGATCTTTTTGACACCTGGCGACGTCTGGGTTGGTACGGTTCAGCAAAATGCCGATGGTTCGGTTGGTATCATTAGCACCGATGATTCCGCTGTTCGCGTTACTGATGCTGCTGGTTGCCCCACTGGAACGGGTACCACAGGCATTACTGCCAACTTTGCGGCGCCGTTCACGACTGGTTACCTGAACGTGTTTGAGACACGCATGATCCGTGGAACAGTCCCAACGCCTTACTCCAAAGCCTCTTTGGTTGCAGCTTACTCTGCAGCCTGCTTGGCAGGTACGCCCATCACTACAGCACTGACAGACAACGTTCTGACCGGTTCCGTAAAGCTGGCTAACCCGCTGAACGGTAACATGTTGGCCTTGCCCATGACGGCATTGGCAAACTACGACAACTTCACTTATCACAGTGTTGGTCGTTACACGGGCTTCTTTGCTAACGTTGCTGCAAGCAACAAGGCAATGGTGGAAGATGCTATCTGGTCTTCTGACTATGTTATCCCTTACAACAATGCAGCTGGTCAGTACACGTTTGCAACTATCACCTTCCCGACCAAAGAAGCTTTCTACGCACCTAGCGCATCTGGCTCACAGTACACGCCTTTCCCAGGCACGCCAACTGTTGGTTACACGGTTCGTGACGAAGAAGAGCGTTCTTTGACAACAACAGGTTGCAGCGTTTCTCCTTGCCCAGTTGATTCCCCCAGCACTTTGCCAGCCGAGTTGAACATCATCGCGATCACATCTGGTGCAGGTACATCTACAGTGGGTCAGTTGTTCACACAAACCTTCACAAAGGGTTGGGTAAACGCAGCTCCTTTCTCTGAAGTGTCTGACACACGTAGCAAGACTGGTAACAACAATCTGGGCGTCGTCGGTCTGCCAGGTTTGGCAACTTACATCCAGTGGAACTTTGTTGGCAGCACACTCCAAGGTGCTTGGAACTATGCTCCAAAGACGTTCACACCTGGCAATTTCTAAACTAATTTAGTTTAGTAATTAAAAAAACGCCAAGGATTCCTTGGCGTTTTTCTGTTTCTAGACGGCAAACATTTGCTTACTATTTAGATAAACTTGTTATCTTGAGCAATTGTTTGCCCATTAATCTGTGGAAAGAGGCTCGAATATGACCAAGAAATTCTCAATGCCAACGATGTCAAAATCGTTTGTTGTCGGAGTCCTGGGCTTGATGGTTGTATTGACTGGAGCGCATGCATCAAATTACAACCCACTAGTGCAGCGGGGCTCCTCGGGTTTCAATACAAAATTTGAACCATCCTCCCCGCTTTTGGCGATATCCGACGGTGAGGTAATTTTGCCCTCGGTTGTGGGTGAGGCATTTCAGCTTCAATGGAGAGTTTTTATTCCACCAGGAACAAAGACACTGCAGATGACAATGTATACCTTTGCATCGCCTCCTGAAACGAAAGTACTCATGAAATTTGGGAGTCCACCATCTGGCTCGGCCCTGAATGTCACTCCTGAAAATGCAGCTGCGGTAGACATTACCAGAGTTGTTCAAACGTTGACCGCCAACGGCGGTGGCGTTGAGTTGCCGTTTTCCGCACCTGCTTCGGCGGGGGCTCTCAAGTTGTCCTCCCGATCAGGTGAGTTGACGCAGACCATACTTACCAACACTGGCGGGTGGGTGTACATCAATGCTTTACAAGTTCCCGGAAATAGAATCTATGAACTCAACACTTCTGTCACAGTAGATGAAAGCTGTTATCGGACTTGGTTTGCGGGAGCTCAGTGGGATGCGTCTGGTAATCCGGCGGAAGATGTCACCCACACGTGTTCGGGAAGTTCTGGTGGAACTCCGTTGACGGGAATCACTTTGAGTGCAAATTCGTTGGTAAAAGGTAGTTCAAACGCAATAACAATTACGCCAACACCAAGCAACGCATCCCTGTCCTCCTGTGTTCCTGTTTATGGCGGTGGAGTGTCAAATTTGGTCAGTATAAGTGGTGGGAAGATATCGCTGGCCGGGGGATCGAACTCCATAACAACAACCCAATCAGTCACAATTCAATGCGGTGCGGCTAGTGCCGCTATGACGATTGAGCCAAGTGAGGTCGCATTAACCGGAATCGCACTGAGTGCAAGCAGTTTGGCGGAGAGTAGCAGCGGTACGGTTGTGATTTCACCTAAACCTGCCAATGCTGTCTTACCAACGTGCACCGTGGGTAATATGTTTGGCCCGTCTTCGCAGGTCAAAGTTGCGGGTAACGTCATATCCAACGATTTGACTTCTTCCGTCATTACTGAGAACCTGAACCTCACAGTTTCGTGTGGGTCCCACACTGCTGCACTTTTGTTGACATCTCCTATAAAGGTTGTCGAAGGAGGTGACGCAACACACATGACGCTGGGCATCGACCTCATTCCAACGTCAACAGAGCTAGGTTTACCTGGGAAAGTCTGGATAGCAGCCCGACTTCCCGCTTCAGGCTTCTTCTTTCCCAATGATATGTGGTTCTTCAGGACTGAAACTGATTGGAAAACTGTGTTGACTTTGCCAAATCCAGACAGCTTCAAGTTCAAAGATATCGCGGTCTTGACGGAGAGACAAGTGATCTCGGTAGATTTGGGCATTTCTAAGTCTGATTTACAAGGCTTTGGTGTTGAAATCTTCATGGGATATCGCACAACAACGGGCGCATTCAAGAGCCTAGGAAAAGTTTGGCCTTGAAGTTATGGGTTTGTGAGACCTGAAATTGAACTGAGTTTTGTAACATGCGTCAGCAGTACCGATGTTTTAAATCGGAGACTGCTGTCGTCGCCTTGTTTTAGCGAACGGCGAACCCCGTTGGTGGCGTATTTCAATGCTGAATCAGCCGCGTTTGCCTTCAATTCTTCAGTCGAAGCCAATTCTTCTTGCCGACCCGAGCAATGGCTAGTCTGGGTGCATGAAGATGTTTTTCTGCCGTCCAACTGGGACACGGTCTTTAAAGAAAAACTGCAAAACGCAATGGAGCTTTGGCCTACGTTGGCAGTCGTCGGCGTGTACGGCATGCTTGGATTTGGACAAACCTCCAGACCGATCGGTTGTGTGTTGGATCGTGGCCAAGCTATAGGGGAACGTAGTTGCTTGCCTTCTACAGTTGATAGTCTGGATGAAATGCTCTTTGCGGTGCGAATGGATACCGGACTGAAACTCGATCCAGCCTTGAAGTTCGATTTTTACGCGACTGATATCGTGTTGCAGGCAAAGGAAAAAGGCTTGCAAGCTGCAGTAGTGGATGCATATTGTGAACACTGGTCAGCAACACAACAGTCTGGCCCGCAGCCGGTTTCGCTCGCCGAGCGAATCAAGACAAGCGCCAGAGTCTTTGAAGAGAAATGGGCAAATGCTCTACCAATCACCACAAGTTGTTTTCAGATATCGAAACCTGGTGATGTTGCTGCCTACATAGATTCTTTGCCGACCCGATGACCCTGCTGGAGGTTGTTTTAGATCGGGGCCAAACAATTGCATGGTGGGTGATCAGGCAACTGCACGCACTTGACTTCAAGCACTTTCTCACTCTACTCGCAAAGTTGCCCTTAATAATTGCGTATCCAATTTCAGCTTTCAGGGGCTACATCAATGGATTGACCGGAAGAGACTGGCGGTCAGTGGCTCTCGGTTTCCGCCACATTCGCCGACAAAGCTTAGAGGGTTATAAGCATCTTCCGACCGGAGGTTCTGCAGCACTTTACAAGCGGTGGGGCAACGAGAGGTTCGCGGCAGAAGCGCGTGAGGAATTCGAAGCGAGGCTTGTTGTCGCTCAAAGGGTTGAAGAACTAAAGTGCACTTTCAAACCGACTGATGCAGATCAAATATGTCGACTCAACAACAGTCGAGGTCTCTTGCTTCTAACACTCCATTTCGACAGTTTCTTTGTCGGAGCCGCATTCTTGGCGAGATCAGGAGCGACTATCAATTTCATGTCCTCGTCCGTCACCCATGATCCGCGTGTAGATGCCGCAGTCCAAGACCACTTCGATTCGAAATACCGAGGATTAGAGCGCTACCTAAATGGCGGTTCCATCGTCAATATGGAAGACGGTCTTCGCCCGTTCTACCGGATGCTGGAACGCCATGAAACATTAATCGTACTTGGCGACGCGCCTGCTGTTCCAAACGGTGTCAGCATGACCGTAGAATTTCTTGGGCACCACCGAAAGATGGCTGGTGGTGCGCTCAGACTCGCAGAACGCACGGGTAGCGATATCGGAGGCTACCTTTGTCACCACCGCGGCGGCGGTCATTACGAACTCGAAGTTTGTCGCATCGGCCCTGCCAGCGATCCGGCAAGCATTCAGCACGTTTACGACTTTTTTAGCGATTCCATCACAAAAGACCCGGGCCTCTGGTGGGCGGTTGACTTGTTACCAGACATGACGAAATCGGATTAACGGAAATCTGTGTCCCCCCCAGTTAGCCACCATCTGCCGCGCAGATCCGAAACACTCAGACTAAAGTTATTGGTGATTTGAAATCTGCCTTCAGGCCCCGGAACCGTTACGCCCGATGTGCAAGCTTCCTTCGTCGAAATCGCCGATGTAGTGAAAGAATTTGCCACCATACTACTAAACCATCCCATGAGCAGAGTGCCTCCGCGCTGACGAACTACCTCCATCGCTGCCAACAGCATCTCTTCAGACTTCATTTTGGGTGCGACCCAGTCAATCAACTCCCAAGTCGTTGCCATTGGTCCTTGCGCTGCGCTCGGTGGGTGTGACCGCAACACGATTGCCCCTAACAGTCGGCCAAGCCAAACCGATCTCACCCAGAAACACACATACCGGTGTTCCGGGTGGTTTGCATACCGGTGGCGCAACCAAGAAGCGTCACGCGTTGGAACAATACTATCGCGCAAATCATGTTTCATCTTCCGCCAAAGTCCATCGAGACGGCCTGCGGTCGAGGGGATCGCCCAATCAAGAACGTCAATACGAAGGCGAGTTGCCGCCTTTTCAGAGAGATCTGACCGCCGTGGCACGTGCCATGACAACTCGGACACCGTATCGATCTGCACATAGTGCCCGAGTTTCTCCCCCAATCGCATGTGGCGGGCGTTGGGAAAACCAAACCCCAATACAACCCCTTTCGCGCCCCCAACGTGACGATTTAGGAAGGCCTCAACAACCATCCCGAACGGTCCCTTGTGGGCCAATGCAGCACGTCCTTCCTGAGCAACCATGACGTCCCCAATTTGTATCGCTAGCGCTGGGTGATCACGAAAACAAATCTGCCGCAATGTACCGCCGTAGTGCGCCAGCAGATCTCCATTCGGCGCGCGCGCACCAACGGCAGCACCGCGGCCTGCATCATATTTCCAACGCCACAACGCCTCTGAAAGCGGCTGACCAAAAACACGCTTGAACAGCTCCCGGGTCTCGCCAATCTGCGCCACCCCGATATCAATGACGGACCATTGAGAATCGCTCATTCGATTGTCCAGCGGTGCGGCATCTTTACAAGTCCTTGCTCCAAGTCCTGCTGTACCACCCGCAGCTGGATCACACGCTCCATCACCTCATACACATGCAATCCGCGCTCGCAGCCCAAGATCACGGACACTGTGTAATCACCTTTCAGCAAAGGAAGTCGTTCAAAGGTTAACTCCACGAAACCAAACCCCGCCGCGTCACGCTTCAAAACCACCCCATCATTGGCACTGCCTGCGCTTGAGACCACCATACCATTGGCATGAGCGAAACCAACGGCCACCGACGGACAGGGTAGTTCAGGATCCGACGCGAAATGAACACGCAACAAAAGACACGTGCGGCCCGAGTGAATAGCCAACTCCCGCCCACTTACCCCATCCGCAAAAGCTTCAACTCGGGAAAGCACCGCTGTCCCAGACGGAACAATCCGGGCCGCGATGTCGACCGCTACATCCAATGAATCCGGGACTTCGCCCGAAGAAACCACAGCCGAAGAAACGGATTGATGATGGTCTGTGGTCTCCATAACCAAGGAAGTTTCATAAGCCGACGTGACGTGCGCAGCAGAATCAATCATCCTTGCTTTGCCGTTCTCCATCCAAATCGCCCGCGAGCACAGTGCCTGAACATGGTACATCGCATGCGAACAGAACAGAATGGTCGCGCCCCGGTCTTTCAAGGCCATGATGCGATCAAAAGATTTTCTCGCAAACGCGCCATCCCCCACGGACAGCGCCTCATCGATCACCAGAATATCTGGCTCCACACTCGTCGCGACAGAAAACGCCAGACGCATAAACATCCCGCTCGAATAAGTCTTGACCGGTTGACGA
>ERZ724504.2321-NODE-2321-length-10343-cov-5.758845_pt1 | contig 10343 bp, 10 predicted proteins | sample MGYA00376037_ERZ724504 | MGnify/ENA primary metagenome ERZ724504 (study PRJEB28724, sample SAMN07190888) | wastewater metagenome | isolation source: influent of sewage treatment plant in Hong Hong | place: USA: Christiansburg, Virginia | collected 2016-03-01 ... | reverse complement strand
GACGGGCACGGTGCGGACGATGGCGACCACGCGGGCCACGACCACGGCGCCCTGCCCGGCTGGGCGCGCGTGGGCGCAGCCCTGGCCCTGGCGCTGCTGGCCGAGCTGTGGCACCTGTTCGCCCCCGCAGGCCACACCTGGCAAGCGGCAGGCATGGCGCTGGCGGCGGCGGCCATTGCCCTGTCGGGCCTGGGCATTTACCGCTCGGGCCTGCGTGATCTGGCGCGCCTGCGCCTGGGCATCCACGCCCTGATGGCAGTGGCCGTGACAGGCGCCTTCCTGATCGGCCAGTGGCCCGAGGCGGCCATGGTGATGGCCCTGTACGTGGCCGCCGAGCGCATCGAAGATGGCGCCATGGACCGCGCCCGCCACGCCATCCGCCAGCTGCTGGCCCTGGCACCCGACAGCGCAGACATGCTGGGCAGCGACGGCCAATTCCAGCGCGTGCCCGCGCGCAGCGTGCCCCTGGGCGCCACCGTGCGCATCGCCCCCGGTGCGCGCGTGCCGCTGGACGGCACCATCACGCGCGGCCACAGCGCCGTCAACCAGGCGCCCATCACCGGCGAGAGCGCCCTGGCCGACAAAGGCCCGGGCAAGCCGCTGTACGCTGGCAGCATCAACACCACGGGCGAGCTGGACATGCGCGTGACCTCGGCAGCCGGCCAGACCACGCTGGACCGCATCGTCCACGCCGTCGAGCAGGCCCAGGCCAGCCGCGCCCCCACCCAGCGTTTCATCGACCGCTTTGCCGCCCTCTACACCCCCGCCGTGCTGGTGCTGGCCGTGGCGCTGGCCGTGGGCGCGCCGCTGCTGCTGGACTGGGGCTGGCGCGATGCGCTCTACCAGGCGCTGGTGCTGCTGGTGATGGCCTGCCCCTGCGCGCTGGTGATTGCCACGCCCGTCACGGTGGTCAGCGCACTCACGGCGGCAGCGCGCCACGGCATCCTCATCAAAGGCGGCAGCGCACTGGAGGCCGCCCGCCACCTGCGCGCCGTGGCGTTGGACAAAACCGGCACCCTCACGCACGGCCAGCCCACACTGGTGGCCTGGCAGACCTGGCCCGAAGGTGCGGCATCGGCCACGCAGCACACCGCAACGGCCCAAGCGGCGCTGCTGCTGGCAGCGCGCTCTGACCACCCCGTCTCCCGCGCCATTGCCCAGGCACTGCAAGCCGACGCTGGCAGCGCCGCCGCCCGCCACACCGCGCCCACCCTGTCAGCCGATGCCGTAGAGCACTTCACCGCCCTGCCTGGCCGGGGCGTGCAAGGCCACATCAACGGCCAGCCGCTGGTACTGGGCAACCTGCGCCTGGTGCAAGAGCGCGGCCAATCCAGCCCCGCCCTGGAAGCGGCACTGGCGCAGCACGCCGAGCAAGGCCGCAGCGTCACCCTGCTGGCCGATGCCCACGGCGTGCGCGCCCTGTTTGCCGTGGCCGATACCCTGCGCGCCCACGCCCCCGAGGCGATTGCGCAGTTGCAGGCCCTGGGCATCACCACGGTGGTGTTGAGCGGTGACAACCTGGCCACCGTGCAAGCCATCGCGCGCGAGGCAGGCATTCTGGAGGCCCGTGGCGCCCTGTTGCCCGAAGACAAACTCAACGCACTGGCAGAGATGCAGCAACGCCTGGGTGCCACCGCCATGGTGGGCGATGGCATCAACGACGCCCCGGCCCTGGCGCGCGCCGACATCGGCTTTGCCATGGGCGGCAACGGCAGCACCGGCATGGCCATGGAAACCGCCACCGTCGTGCTGATGAGCGATGACCTGCGCCGCGTGGCAGACACCGTGGGCCTGTCACGCCGCACCCACCGCGTGCTGTGGCAGAACATTGCCTTTGCACTGGGGGTCAAGGTGCTGTTTTTTGGTCTGGCACTGGCGGGCAGCGCCACGCTGTGGATGGCCGTGCTGGCCGACATGGGCGCCAGCCTGCTGGTGGTGGCCAACGGGCTGCGGCTGCGGCGCTGGCGGGGGCAGCGCTGACCCCGGGGCATGGGGCGTGGTCACGCCTACACTGCGCGGCTTGACCGCCTTTGCACCCCGCCACCCACGCTGCCATGCACCGCCCTGCCCGCCGCCGCCCCGAGTTTGACCAGGCCAGCACCTATGAATACCCCACGCACCTGCGCGAGGCCATTGCCGACATGCCCGCCGCGCCCGGGGTGTATATCTTTCACGGGCAGGAAGGCGACCTGCCGCTGTACATCGGCAAAAGCATCAACCTGCGCAGCCGTCTGTTGTCGCACCTGCGCACGGCCGACGAAGCACGCATGCTGCGCCAGACCCGGCGCATCAGCCATATCCGCACCGCTGGAGAGATAGGCGCCCTGCTGCTGGAGGCGCGCCTCATCAAGGAGATGCACCCGCTGTTCAACCAGAAGCTGCGCAGCAACCGCCAACTGTGCGCACTGCGCACGACAGGCGGCCAGCCCGAGGTGGTGTATGCCAAAGACATCCACTTTGCCACCGAGTCGGGCCTGTATGGGCTGTTCAGCAGCCAGCGCGCCGCACAGGAGGGGCTGCGCCAGCTGGCCGATCAGCACCGCCTGTGCTACGGCGCACTGGGCCTGGAGAAGCTGGCACCGGGCAAGGCGTGTTTCCGGGCCATGCTGCACCAGTGTGCGGGCGTGTGCCGGGGCGATGAAACGCCCGGCGAACACCGCCAGCGTCTGTTCACGGCACTGGAAGACCTGCAAATTGCCACCTGGCCTTACCCTGGCGCCATCGGGCTGGTCGAACGCTTCACGCCCGGGCGCGGCGACGCTGCATCACCCCCCCACCCGCACGACTTCCAGATCCATGTGGTGCGCCACTGGTGCTACCTGGGCAGCGCCACCGACCACCAGAATGCGGGCGCGTTGGATTCGGTGGCTGCCGGGTTTGATGCCGACGGCTACAAAATCCTGTGCAAGCCGGTGCTCAGTGGCCGTGCTGAAGTGATTTTGCTCAGCTGATCGGCCGCCTTTGGTGATTTTCAGCAACGGGCTGGCGATAATTCCGCATGCAATAAAAAACCAGAAACCATCTGCCCGCTACCGCCTGCCAACCACCATTTTTATTTTTTACCTTTTCCAAATCCACCATGACACCCAACGACACCACTGCACCACAACACCCTATGCAATGGAGCGATGAATACCTGCTCGGCTATAACCCGATTGATACGGTACACGAAGAGTTTGTCGGTTTGCTGGGCCAGCTGCAAAACGCCGACGATGCAGCACTGCCCGCACTGCTGGATCAGTTTGCAGCGCATTGCGTTTCGCATTTTGAAACAGAAAACACCTGGATGCGGGAAACCGAATTTCCGCCACGCGACTGCCATATTGATGAACACGCCGCCGTACTGCACTCGGTGCGCGAAGTGCAGGGATTATTGGCAGAGGGCGAAGTGGCCATCTGCCGCGACCTGGTGGCACAACTGGCCGACTGGTTCCCCAAGCACGCAGACCAGCTGGACTCGGCACTGGCGCACTGGATGACCAAAAGAACCCTGGGCGGAAAACCAGTGGTTCTGCGGCGCGGCCTGAAGCTGCGTTGACGCACACCAGCCGCTGTGCCAGACAGGTACTGGCGCCAAGCGGTGGGGGGCACCCCTGCCCCCCAGTAATACGCTAGGGCCGCGCGTTATCGGTGCTCAGCACCCAGGCCGTAAGGCGCCGGGATGATGTTGACCAGCCTGCGGAACAGCTCGCGGAACTCGCGCTGGGTGTTGATGCCCACCAGCGGGTCGCTGTTGGACTTGAAGGCCGCGTTGATCTGCGTCCAGTCTTGCGGCGTCAGGTGCGCTTCGGCCAGGGGCAATATCACGTTTTCTTCACGGTGCATGTGCGCCCAGTGAAAATTGGCGTAATCGTCCACGGCCTGGGCAAAAGCTTCAAAACGGGCCGGATCGGCGGCATATTCACGCAAAGTTTCTACCACCCGCGTGGTCACGGCAGCGCCGCGTTCGTGCTCATCCTGCAAAATATCCAGGTCAGTGGCCGATGCGGGATAACGCAGGCGCAGCGCCGGAAAAAGATATTGGTCTTCTTTGGGGTGGTGCAGCTTATCGGGAAACTGCTCCACATAAGAAACAATGGCTTGCAGCAAAGCAAAATCTGGTTTTTGCCCCCGATTTTGAATTTCCTGAATCAGAAACTGCAATCCTTTGATGACTGAAGCCAGTGCCCGGTGCTCGTCCCGAATAATGGTGGCGGCTATTGACATTACATTTCCTTTTGAGGCAGTTTCACGATTACACCCCCAACAGTTTGGGCAGTGCCGGATTCAGCGCCACTGCGTCGGACGAGCCGGAAAGCTCCACCAGCCCTTTTTGCAGCACGATGGCCTGGTCGCTGTGGGCCAGCACCCGGCGGTAATCGCGGTCCACAATCAGCGTGGCGATGCCGCTGTCGCGGATGTCGGCAATCACGTTCCAGATTTCATTGACGATCAGCGGCGCCAGCCCCTCGGTGGCCTCGTCCAGAATGATCAGCTCGGGGTGGGTCATGAGGGCGCGGCCAATCGACAGCATTTGCTGCTCCCCACCCGAAAGCTGGTTGCCCATGTTGGTCAGGCGCTCGGTCAGGCGCGGGAAGGTCTGCATCACGCGGTCATACGTCCAGTCGTTGCGGCCATCGCGCCCGGGGCGGGCGGCCATCAACAGGTTCTCACGCACCGTGAGATTGGGGAACACGCCCCGCCCTTCGGGCACATAGGCCACGCCCAGGCGCGCCACCTGGTGCGGTTTGAACTTGGAGGCGTCTTGACCGAACAGCGTGATGCGGCCCTCGCGCTGGGTGACATGGCCCAGCAGGGTGCGGATCAACGTGCTTTTGCCCATGCCGTTGCGCCCGAGCAAGCCCATGGTCTGGCCACGCGCAATCTGGATGTCAACGCCGTGCAGCACATGGCTGGAGGCGTACCAGGCGTGTACGCCCTGGGCGTCCACCAAAAAGTCGTTACCCATCATGTCAGTGTCCTTCCCCGAGGTAGGCGGTGCGCACTTCCTGGCTGTTGCGGATGAATTCAGCATCGCCCGAGGCGATCTTGACGCCGTTGACCATCACGGTGATCACATCGGCAATGCGGAACACGGCGTCCATGTCGTGCTCCACCAGCAACACCGCGTGGTCGGTGCGCAGGGCATCCAGGAGCTGGAGCATGCGCTCGGTTTCTTCGGCCCCCATGCCGGCCAGCGGCTCGTCCAGCAGCAGCACCTGGGGCTTGGTGGCCAGGCACATGGCAATCTCCAGCTGGCGTTTCTGGCCGTGCGACAGCATTCCGGCCTGGCGCTCGAGCATGCCGTCCAGGCCCGCGCGGGTGGCGGCGTCGCGCGCGGCCTCGGTGCTGTAGGCACATTGGTGGGCTGGCTGCCACCACAGCCAGGGCTTTTGCGCCGCTGCCTGCGCGGCCAGGCGGCAGTTTTCAAACACGCTGAAGCTGGGGTAGATGGTGTTGCGCTGGTAGCTGCGGCCCAGCCCGTGGCGGGCGCGGCGCGCCTGCGGCCAGGCGGTCACGTCCTGGCCCATCAGCTCCACCGTGCCGGTGGAGGGCGGAAACTCCCCCGACAGCATGTTGATCAGCGTGGACTTGCCCGCCCCGTTGGTGCCAATGACCGCATGCACGGTGCCGCGCGCCAGCTCGATGGACACATCATTGACAGCGACCAGCCCGCCCCAGCGGCGCGTGATGTTGATGCCGCGCAGCAAAATGTCGGTTTGCTTCATGGCTTATCCCTTTTTGGTGGCCGCGCCACCCAGTTCTGAACCACCCGTGAGGCCCCCCGCCAGACGGGCACGCAATTGGGCTGGCAAATCCACCAGACCGTGCGGCAAAAATGCCACCGCCGCAATGATCACCAGCCCCAGGCCCAGGTGCCAGTGCTTGGCAAAGTCGCCAAATATCGCTTCAGACTTGAAAAATTCTTGCAGCAGCGCAAACGCGAAGGCACCGATCAAGGCACCGCGCAAATGGCCCAGTCCACCCAGAATGATCATCACCAGCACGGCGCCCGACAGGTGCCAGCTCATCATCTCGGGGTTGACGAAACCGTCCTTCACGGCAAACAAAAAGCCCGCCAGACCAGCGATGGCGCCCGACAAGGTGAACGCCGCCAGCTTGTAGGGGTACGTGGAAAACCCGGTGGCGCGCATGCGCTGCTCGTTGACGCGAATGCCTGCCAGGGCGCGGCCAAAGCGCGAACGCAACAGCACGGCCAAAAAGACAAACACCGCCACCAGACAAGCCAGCGTGAAAAAGTACATGGCCACGGGCGAATCCAGATGAATCAGGCTGCCCAGCCCGGGCTTCATGTTCAGGTAGATGCCGTCAGAGCCGCCGCCCAGGGGCGTGTCATGCACCACAAAGTAGGCCATTTGCGCAAACGCCAGCGTCACCATGATGAAGTACACGCCTTTGGTGCGCAGCGACAAAGAGCCCACCACCAGCGCATACAAGCCCGCCGCCAGCACCGCAGCGGGCAGCAGCCACAGCAGCGAAGCGGGCTCGGACTCGGGCGACAGCAGCACGGCCATATAGGCGCCAATGCCAAAGAACGCGGCCTGGCCAAAGCACACCAGCCCCGCCCCGCCCACCAGCAGCTCCAGGCTGAGGGCAAAGATGGCGTAAATCATGATCTTGCTCACCAGATCGACGCCAAAGTTGCCGCTGAAAAAAGGAAAAGCTGCCAGTGCGACAAAGAAGACCGCCACAAAGGCGAACTTGGATGTTTCGTTATGGGTCATTGCATTAGCCCGCTTTAAAAAGACCATCGGGTTTCCAGAGCAGGATGCCTGCCATCAGCAGGTACACCAGCACGCCAGAGGCTTGCGGCAAAAAGACCTTGCCGAAGGTATCGACCACGCCAATCATCAAAGCGGCCACCAGCGCGCCCTTGATGGAGCCGATGCCGCCAATCACCACCACCACAAAGCAGATGATCAGCACCTGGTTGCCCATGCCCGGGTACACCGACGACACGGGCGCAGCCACCATGCCGGCCAGCGCGGCAATGGCCACCCCGGCGGCAAACACCACGCGGTACAAAAATTGGATGTCAATGCCCAGCGACTGCACCATCTCGCGGTTGCTGGCACCGGCGCGGATCATCATGCCCAGGCGGGTGCGGGTGAACACAAAGAACATGCCCACCGCCAGCGCCAGACAGACGGCCGAGACAAACAGGCGGTACACCGGGTAGGTCATCATCTCGCCCAGTTGCAGCGAGCCCGCCAGGATGTCGGGCACCTTCACGCCATACACATCGTCGCCCACCAGCAGGCTGCGCAGTTCCTCGAACACCAGAATCAGCCCGTAGGTCATCAGCACCTGCTGCAAATGCTCACGCTCGTACAGGTAGCTGTAAAAAGCCCACTCCAGCACATAACCGAGCAGCACCGACAGCACCAGCCCCACCACCAGCACGGCAAAAAAACCGCCACCGAAGGTGCTGCTCACGATGGGCGACAAGGCATACGCCATGTAAGCACCCACCATGTAAAAACTGCCGTGGGCGAGGTTGATCACCCCCATGATGCCGAAGATCAGCGTCAACCCCGAAGCGACCAGAAACAGCAACAAGCCGTACTGCACCGCATTCAGACACTGAATGAGAAAGGTTGTTAAGTCCATATTGATTTCCGCGTGGCACCCTTCCCCCGCGCGGGGGGAAGGGCTGGTTTAGGAGCTGGAGAGCCAGAAAGCCAGGGCACCCGAATTACATGCGGCAGCCACGGCCCGGGTCTTCCAGCGCCTTGCTGGCGATGCCGACCACCTTGTTTTCCTTGCCGGAAACTTCACGCAGGTACAAGTCCTGGATCGGGTTGTGCGACTTGGAGATGGTGAACTTGCCACGCGGGCTGTCGATAGTGGCCTTGGTCAAGGCAGCGGCAAAGCCCGCCGTGTTTTTTGCATCGCCCTTGACAGCGGCCAGACCGATGCCCAGCATCTGGGCGGCGTCGTAGCCTTGCACGGCATACACATCGGGCTGCATCTTGTAGGCTTTGGCGTAGGCCAGACGGAAAGCGTTGTCGCGCGGGGTGTTCAGGCCGTCGGCATAGTGCAGCGCGGTCAGCACGCCATCGGCATCGGCGCCCTGCGCTTCCAGCGTGCCATCGGTCAGGAAACCGGTGCCAAACAAGGGGATGTTTTTCTTCAGACCCGCACCGGCGTAGTCTTTGACAAACTTCACCGCGCCGCCGCCCGCAAAGAAGGCAAACGTGGCATCGGGCTTGGCAGAGGCCACTTCGGTCAGCAGCGCCTGGAACTCCACGTTGGGAAACGGCAGGCTGAGTTCTTTGGTGATCTTGCCGCCCGCTTTTTCAAAGCCCTCTTTGAAGCCCTTGGCCATTTCGTCGCCCGCGGCGTACTTCCAGGTCACGGTGGCTGCGGTTTTGTGGCCCTTGGCCGCCATGGCCTGGCCAATGGCGTAGCCGGGCTGCCAGTTGCTGAAGCTGCTGCGGAAGATGTTGACCGCGCACATGGGGCCGGTAACGGCATCGGCGCCGCCGTTGGGGTTGATCATCAGCGTGCCCGATTGCTTGGCCACGCGGGCCATGGCCATGGCCACGCCGGAGTGAACACTGCCAATCAGCACATCCACGTTGTCGCGCTTGATGAGCTTGTTGACGTTGTCGATCGCTTTGGAGGGGTCGGACTCGTCGTCCACCTTGAAAAACTCCACCTCACGGCCACCGAGCTTGCCGCCTTGTTCAGCCAGATGGAGCCTGAAGCCGTTTTCGATGGCAGCTCCCAAGGCAGCAAACGTGCCGGTGGCGGGCAACATGAAACCCACCCGGAGCTTGGCCGGTGCTTGGGCCATGGCCATGGGTGCGGCCAAAGACACAGCAGCGGCGACGATGGCGCGGCGGGAAAGAGGGAAAGTACTCATGAGGCTTGTCTCCTGGAGAGGTGCCGGCGTGAACCGGCTGTTAAAAAAAGCAAAAAATCAGCCCGTCCGCCTGCATTGGCGGATTCTTGAAATGGGTATGGCTGTCTGGGGCCGGGGACAACCTGCTGTTCCCCGGCGGCCCTGGTGTGGGATGGCCCGGCTGGTTTGGGGGAGGCCCTGCGCTGCCACCTTGGCGGGTGGCAGCGGGAGACACCCCGGCCAGCGGCCATCGGGCCTTTAGCGCCCGAGGTCTTTGGCGCTGGTGCCCGCGATGCCCCAGTTTTCTTTGGGCACGTCGTGAATCCAGACGCGCACATTGGCAATGGGCGCCCCGACCGCTTCCACCAGCGCGGCAGTGACCTTTTCGATCACCGCGCGCTTTTGCTCTTCGGTGCGGCCTTCGATCATGTAAATCTGGGCAAATGGCATGGTGATCTCCGGGGTCTGAAGGGGTTAAACGAAACGGATGCTGGTGCTGCCCATGCCTTGCACGCGCAGCGTCACGTTGTCTCCGGCCTGCACGGCCACGGCTTCGGTGATGCCGCCCGACAAAATCAAGGTGCCAGCGGGAATGCTCTCGCCGCGCTCGGCCAGCAGGTTGGCCAATGCTGCAATGGCGGCGGCGGGGTGGCCCATCACGGCGGCACCGGCGCCAAACGCCACCGGGATGCCGTTCTTTTCCAGCACCACGCCCACGGTACGCAGGTCGCAATCGCTCACGCTGACGGGCTGGCCCCCCACCACAAAGCGCGCAGCCGAGGTGTTGTCGGCCACCACGCTTTTCAGGTCGAACTTGAAGTCGCGGTAACGGCTGTCAATCACTTCGATGCCGGGCATGACAAAGTCGGTGGCGGCCAGCACGGTGCCAATGTGGCAGCCGGGGCCGCGCAGCTCGGCCTTGGTGACAAAGGCGATTTCGGGCTCGACCTTGGGGTGGATCAATTCGCTGACCTTGCACTCGCCGCCATCGGCAACGACGTAATCGTCGGTCATGAAGCCGAACACGGGCGTGCTGACGCCCATTTGCTTCATCTTGGCGTGCGAGGTCAGGCCCGCCTTCAGGCCGACGATGGTGCGCCCACGCGCCAGCTTGCGGCGGCGGATTTCGTTCTGGATGGCGTAGGCGTCATCCCAGTCCATCTCGGGATGGTCGTCGGTGATTTTGGTCGTGTCTTTTTGCGCCAGCTGGCAGCCTTCCAGGCGATCGGCCAGGGCGTTGATGGTGTTGCTATCGAGTTTCATGGGGTGTCCTTGTGGTGGCGGCCCGGCGCGGTGCCGGGCCAGCGGTGTTGCGTGGCAGAATTTGCGTCAAATCCGGCGCAACCCCTTGCGGGTATTGCGCCAGCAGCTACTCATTTGGTAGCAATCAGCCCCCGCGCCTTGGCCATGGTCAGCGCCGTGTCTTCAATCATGTCCTCTTGGCCACCGACCATGCCGCGCCGGCCCATCTCCACCAGAATCTCGCGCGCAGGCA
>ERZ724504.2319-NODE-2319-length-10355-cov-3.800291_pt1 | contig 10355 bp, 12 predicted proteins | sample MGYA00376037_ERZ724504 | MGnify/ENA primary metagenome ERZ724504 (study PRJEB28724, sample SAMN07190888) | wastewater metagenome | isolation source: influent of sewage treatment plant in Hong Hong | place: USA: Christiansburg, Virginia | collected 2016-03-01 ... | reverse complement strand
AGCGCGGCTGGCTGCTGCTGAACCACAACTACCGCACGCGGCTGGGGGAGCTGGGCGCCAGCCTTGCCGCCATCGGCCAGGAAATGCCCAACCTGCCCGACATCAACAAGCAGACGCTGGCGGGCGCGATTGCGACGGCCACGCACGGCACCGGCCACGGGCTGACGGCGATCCACGGCAAGCTGCTCGACCTGACGTTGCTCACCGCGCAGGGCGTGCCGCTGACACTGAGCCGCGACCAGCAGCCCGAGCTGTTCGATGCGGCGCGCGTCAACCTCGGCGCCTTCGGCATCGTGACGCGGATGACCTTGCAGAATGTGCCGCTGACGCGCGTCAAGAAGACCGTGACGATGGTCGATGCCGACAGACTGATGGCCGATTGGCCACGCTTGCGCACTGCGCACCGCAACGCCGAATTCTACCTGATCCCATTCACCGGGCGCGGCATTTTGATCACGCATGACGTGACGACCGATCCGGTCAAACCGCGCGGCGAAGACCATGACGACGAGGGCGTGATGCAGTTGCGCCAGGCGCGCGATTTGCTCGGCTGGTCGCCGTGGCTGCGCCGCAAGGTGCTGAGTGGCGCGGTCGCCGATGCGCCGCCCGACATCGCTGTCGATGCCGGGTGGAAGCTGTTGTCGAACGAGCGCGGTGTGCCGTTCAACGAGATGGAATATCACCTGCCGCTCGACGCGCAGATCGACGCGCTGCGCGAGGTAATGACGGCGATCGAGACGCGCCGCCCCGATGTGTTTTTCCCGATCGAGGCGCGCATCATCGCGCCCGATGACGCGATGCTGTCGCCGTTCTACCAGCGCGAAAGCGGCTCGATCGCGGTGCATGCGTGGTTCAAGGACGATTACAGCTTCCTGTTCGAACTGATCGAGCCGATCCTGCGCAAGCACGGTGGGCGGCCGCACTGGGGCAAGCTCAATTCGCTGGGCGCCGCCGACTTCCGCAAGCTCTACCCGCGCTTCGATGACGCCGCGAAACTGCGCGCCGAGCTCGATCCGCAGGGCCGGCTGCTCAACCCCTATCTACGCAAGGTGTTCGGTGTCTGAACCAGCAAAACCGGAGAAAAAGGGATGGGCGCGACGCAGCGTGTTGATCGGCGGCGGGGTGGCGGCGACGGCGGCTGTCGGCGTGGCGGTGGCAAATCGCATGGCTGAGCCGGCACCGGTCGATAGCGGCTATTTCGACGGCCTGTCTGCGGCGTTGAAGCGCGCCGGTGTCGGCGCGCCGGTGCTGGTCATCGACCGCGCCCGGCTCAATGCCAACATCGCGGCGGTCAAAGCCAAGCTGGCGGGCAGCGGACTGGGGACGCGCGTGGTGGTCAAGTCGTTGCCGAGCCATGACCTGATCGACGCGGTGGCGAAGGGCAGCGACACCAACCGCTACATGGTGTTCAACACGCCGATGCTGACCGAGATCGCCGCGAAAACGCCTGACGCTGATGTGCTGATGGGCAAGCCACTGACCGCAGTCGCGGCGGCGGAATACTACCGCAGCAGCCGGCTCAACCCGCAGTGGCTGATCGATACGCCGGCGCGCCTCAAGCAATATGCGGCGCTGACGGCGGCGGCGGGCGTGCCGCTGCGCGCCAACCTCGAAATTGATGTCGGGCTGCATCGTGGCGGGTTTGCCGACACGGCGACGCTGGCCGAGGTGCTCGACCTCGCCGCGACGCTCCCCAACGTCGAAATCACCGGGCTGATGGGCTATGACCCGCATATCGCCAAGGTGCCCGACCGGTCGCGGGCGTTCGCGCGGATGCTCACGGCGTATCGCGACGCGCAGGGCGTGCTCGAGGCCAAGCGCCCCGGCGACCCGAAGCGCTTCACCTACAACAGCGCCGGCAGCCCGACCTATGCGCTGCACGCGTCCGAAACCGCGGCGAACGAAGTCTCGATCGGCTCGGCGTTCGTCAAGCCCACCGATTTCGACCTCGATACGCTGGCACACCATGTGCCTGCGGCGTTCATCGCGACGCCGGTGCTGAAAGCGCTCGACCGCGTGCAGGTGCCGAGCCTCGAAAAGCTGACCGGGCTGTTCGCGCTGTTCGACCCGAGCGTGCAACAGGCGTTCTTCATCCACGGCGGCCACTGGCTGGCGAAGCCCGACTATCCCACCGGGCTCGACTATTCGAAGCTTTATGGCCGTTCGTCGAACCAGGAGCTGCTCACCGCGAGCAACAAGGTCCACCTCGCCCCCGACGATTTCGTCTACCTGCGCCCGACGCAGAGCGAAGCGGTGCTGCTGCAGTTCGGCGACCTGCTGGTGTACGAGAACGGCGAGATCACCGAACGCTGGCCGACGTTTCCGATTTCGGCGTGACGCCTACCTCTCCCTTCAGGGGAGAGGTCGACTCGCGCGGCAGCGCGGCGGGTGAGGGTTCTCGCGGTGGTTTCGTTCGGGCGGCGCGCTGTCAACGACCCTCACCCGCTCGTGCCCCGGCACGAGTCGACCTCTCCCCTGAAGGGAGAGGTGGGAAATGGGTGCAGGGGTCACCCCTGCCCGCCGCGCCGCGTGATAACCGCATTGCCGCCTCCCCGGCTTCGGATTAGAAAGCTGCCATGCCTATTCCCGTCATTTCGGCCACCGGCCTTTTCACCCCTGCCGACAGCATTTCGAACATCGAACTGGTCGACAGTTTCAACAGCTATGTGGCGCAGCACAATGCCGCGCATGCGGCGGCGATTGCGGCGGGCGAGGCCCAGGCGCTCGAGCCGAGCTCGGTGGAGTTCATCGAGAAGGCGAGCGGCATCCGCGCGCGCTATGTGCTGGCCAAGGCGCCGATCCTTGACCCCGCCGTCATGGCGCCGCGCTGGGATGAACGGCCCAACGAGGCGATTTCGGTGCTGGCCGAAATCGGCGTGGCGGCGGCGAAGGATGCGCTGGCGCGTGCCGGCCGTGACGCGCGCGATGTCGATGCCGTCATCTGCGCGTGTTCGAACCTGCAGCGCGCCTATCCGGCGATTGCCATCGAAATTCAGGACGCGCTGGGCATCGACGGCTTTGGCTTCGACATGAATGTCGCCTGTTCGTCGGCGACGTTCGGCATCCAGACCGCGGCCGATTTCATCCGCGCCGGCAACGCGAAGTCGGTGCTGGTGGTCAACCCTGAAATCTGTTCGGGGCATCTCAACTGGCGCGACCGCGACAGCCATTTCATCTTCGGCGATGTCGCGACCGCCATTCTGGTCGAGGCCAGGGACATCGCGCCGGCGCAGCATTGGGAACTGCTCGGCACCAAGCTCAAGACCGTCTATTCGAACAATATCCGCAACAATTTCGGCTTCCTCAACCGCGCCACGCCCGAAACTGCGGGCGCCCGCGACAAGCTGTTCGTGCAGGAAGGCCGCAAGGTCTTCAAGGAAGTCGTGCCGATGGTGGCGGCGATGATCGCCGAGCAGATGGAGCGCTTCGCGCTGGCGCCGGCGGATATCCGGCGGCTGTGGCTGCACCAGGCCAATGCCGGGATGAACCGGCTGATCGCCGGCCGCGTGCTCGGCCATGAAGCGACCGAGGACGAAAGCCCGACGGTGCTCGATACATATGCCAACACCTCGTCGGCCGGGTCGATCATCGCGTTCCATCTCAACAATGACGATCTGCAGCCCGGCGACACCGGCGTAATCTGCTCGTTCGGCGCCGGCTATTCCGCCGGCACGGTGTTCGTGCGCAAGGCTGCATAGCGCGCCGTTTTGCGTTTGCGCGGCGTTGTGACAAAAGGCGCCGATGACGACTTCGGCCTCCCCCGACACTGATGCCACCGCGCTGATTGCGGCGATGGGCGCTGCTGCACGCGATACGGCGGCGGTGCTCGCCACCACGCCGACGGCAACCAAGGCGGCAGCGCTGCTCGCGGCGGCGGCGGCGTTGCAGGCGGGGAGCGCCGCAATCGAAGCTGCCAATGCGCTCGACATGGACGCCGCACGCGCCGCCGGGCTGTCGAACGCAATGCTTGACCGCTTGCTGCTGACGCCGGCGCGGATTGCCGCGATGGCCGACGGTGTTGCGGCGATCGCCGCGCTGCCCGATCCGGTGGGAGAGGTCATCACGCGCTGGCAGCGGCCCAACGGGCTGGCGTTCGAGCGCGTGCGCGTGCCGCTCGGCGTCATCGGCATCATCTTCGAAAGCCGCCCCAATGTCACCGCCGACGCCGGGGCGCTGTGCCTGATGGCGGGCAATCCGTGCATCCTGCGCGGCGGTTCGGAGGCGGCGCGGTCGAACCGCGCCATCCATGCCGCACTGGTCGCCGGGCTGAAGGCGGCGGGGTTGCCCGAAACCGCGATCCAGCTGGTGCCGACCACCGACCGCGCTGCCGTGGGCGCGATGCTGGCGGCGCACGGGCTGATCGACATCATCATTCCGCGCGGCGGCAAGGGGCTGGTGGCACGCGTCCAGGCCGAGGCGCGGGTGCCGGTGCTCGCGCACCTGGACGGTATCAACCACGTTTATATCGACAAGGCCGCCGATGCGGCGATGGCGGTCGAGATCGCGGTCAATTCGAAGCTGCGGCGCACCGGTGTCTGTGGCGCGATGGAGACATTGCTGATCGACCGCGCCGCCCCCGAACTGGCGGCACCGGTGCTCAAGGCGCTGCTCGATGCCGGCTGCGAAGTGCGGGTGACGCCTGAACTGGCCGGCATCGATGCACGGCTAACCGCTGCCGACGCCGCTGACTGGGACACCGAATATCTCGACGCGATTGCGGCCGCAAAACTGGTCGACGGCGTCGAAGGCGCCATCGCGCACATCGCCGCGCACGGCTCGCACCACACCGACGCGATTGTCACCGATGACGCTGCGGCCGCCGCGACGTTCCTGTCGCGCATCGACAGCGCCATCGTGCTGCACAACGCCTCGACGCAGTATGCCGATGGCGGCGAGTTCGGCTTCGGCGGCGAAATCGGCATCTCGACCGGACGGCTGCACGCGCGCGGTCCCGTCGCCTTGGAAGGCCTGACGAGCTACAAGACGCTGGTACACGGGAGCGGCCAGGTGCGGCCGTAGTGGTATTGCAGCGATACAAGGTATACATTGCAGCATTGCGAGGAGATTCCCCATGCGCCAAGCCGTGCTGACAGCCCGCGTCGATGCCGAAACGTCCGAGAAGCTCGACGAGATCGCCGCGCTGACCGGCCGGTCGCGGTCGTGGGTCGCGGCGGCAGCGGTGAAGGCCTATGTCGACAGCGAAGCCGCACTGCTGCGCGATGTCCAGGAAGCGCTGGCGGCGGTTGGTCGCGGCGAGACCGTCGACGCAGCCGAGGCCGACCGGCAGATTGACCAGATGCTGCGCGACCTTCGCGCCCGGTGAGGTCGCTCGTCTGGGCGCAGATGGCGCTTGATGACCTTGCCGCAATTGCCCGGCAAATCGGCCTTGCCGATACCGATGCAGCGGCGCGCGTCGTGCTGGCCATCCAGCAGCGTGCGCTGCGCTTGCAGGCGTTCCCGCTATCGGGCGCACGGCTCGATCTGGGCAACACGCGCAAGCTGTCGATCGTCCGCTATCCCTATGTCATCGCGTATGACGTTGAACCCGAACGCGTCATCATTCTGCGCGTTCGCCACACGTCGCGCGATGTGGCGCCATGATGACCCGTCGCTCCACCGGCGCGCGGCGCATCGGGCTGCTCGGCGGCTCGTTCAACCCCGCGCATGACGGTCACCGCCACATCAGCATCGAGGCGCTGCGGCTGCTCGACCTCGATGAAGTGTGGTGGCTGGTCAGCCCGCAGAATCCGCTGAAGCCCGAAGCCGGCATGGCGCCGCTGGCGACGCGACTGGCATCGGCGCAGCGCGCGCGGCGGCATCCGCGCATCCGGCCGCTGGCGATCGAGGCGCAGCTCGGCACGCGCTACACCGTCGATACGGTGCGCGCGCTGCAGCGCCGCCACCCCAAAACCGACTTCATCTGGCTGATGGGCGCCGACAATCTGGGGCAATTCCATCGCTGGCGCGGCTGGCGCAAGCTGGCGCGTTGCGTCGCGATTGCTGTTTTTCCGCGTTCGGGCTATGGTAGTTCGGCTCTGACCGCGCCGGCAATGGCTTGGCTCAGGCGCCGGCGCCGCATCACCGCGGCACCGGGCCACTGGAATGACTGGGAGTTACCGGCGATTGTGATGCTCAACATCAGGCTCAGCCCGCAATCCGCGAGCCGCCTGCGTGCGCGCAATCCCGACTGGGCAAGTGCCCCGAAACCATGACCCCCGCCCCGACAATAAGGACGTTGAATTGGCTTTGAACCCCGCCACCGCGCCGCGCGCCGTGGCCGCTGACGACCCTGCGGTCGCCGCCCTGCATGCGCTGATCATGAAGGTGCTCGATGACGACCAGGCGGTCGATGTCGTGTCCATTCCGCTGCGCGGCAAGACCAGCATCGCCGACCATATGGTCATCGCCAGCGGCAAGTCGACGCGTCAGGTCGCTTCGATGGCGACGAAGATCCAGCAGCTGATCAAGACCGAACTGAAGCGCGAATCGCGCGTCGAAGGCCTGCCGACCGCCGACTGGGTGCTGATCGACGCGCAGGACGTCATCGTCCACCTGTTCCGGCCCGAAGTGCGGACGTTCTACAACCTTGAAAAGATGTGGGCGTTCGACGGCCCGTCGGGTTCGACCAGCGAACGCCGCGCGCCGCCGAAGGTCGCTCCGGCCGAAACAACGCAAGATTGAAGCTCCACGTCATCGCGCGCGGCCGCATCGGGCGTTGCCCGGAGGCCGACCTCGTCGAACGCTACCGCAAGCGCATGACCTGGCCGATGGCGATTACCGAGCTCGATGACCGCGGCCCCGTCAAGCTGCCGGCGCCGGTCACGCCCTGCGTCACCATCGTGCTCGACGAACGCGGCAAGCAGCACGGCTCGCGCGCGCTCGCCGACCAGCTGTCGCGCTGGCGCGACGCCGGCATGCGCGAGGCCCGCTTCCTGATCGGCGCCGCCGACGGCCATGACGACGACATGCGCGGCCAGGCCGACCTGCTGCTCGGCTTCGGGCTGGCAACCTGGCCGCACATGCTGGTGCGCGCCATGCTCGCCGAGCAACTGTACCGGGCGACGGCGATTATTGCCGGGCATCCGTATCACAGGGATTGAGCGCAAGAGGCAAAAAGAGCCTCCGGCGGGCCGGCCTGAGGCCTGCACCCGATTGTTTTCAACTGTCGTCATCCCGGCGAAAGCCGGGACCCAGTCGGTTCAACGTGCGCTTGCGTCAAGGACTGGGTCCCGGCTTTCGCCGGGATGACGATTTGTTGTTCAGTTGGGTGCAGCGCGTCACGCCTGCCCGCGCCGCACGCTCTTAAGCCATAGTCAGCCGCTTGCGCATGTTATACTGACGTTCAGCTAGTCCGTCGTAAGGTTCCGTTACAATGTCGCGCAATCCGTGGAGCTTTGCCCTTCCCCTCGCTATTCTGGCGCTGATTCCGGCGTCGGCGGCGGTGCGTGCGGCGGCCGAGAGCGACACCTACAAGCAGCTTGATGCGTTGATGGACGTGTTCGAGCGCGTGCGCGTCGATTATGTCGACAAGACCGACGACAAGAAGCTCATCGAGGGTGCGATCAACGGCATGCTCGCCAGCCTCGATCCGCATTCGAGCTATCTCGATGCGCGCGACTTTGCCAACATGCGGCAGACCACCGACGGTGAGTATGGCGGGCTCGGGCTGACCGTCAGCACCGAAGAGGGCGCGGTCAAGGTCGTGGCCCCCACCGACGATACGCCCGCGGCACGTGCCGGCATCAAGTCGGGTGACTATATCACCCATATCGACGGCGAGCTGCTGTACGGACTGACGCTCAACGAGGCGGTCGACAAGATGCGCGGCACGCCGGGCACGAAGATCAAGATCACCGTGGTGCGTGAAGGTGCGCCCAAGCCGATCGATTTCACGCTGACCCGCGAAGTCATCCAGATCAAGCCGGTCAAATTCGAAATCAAGGGCGATGTCGGGGTCATCCGCATTTCGACGTTCAACAAGCAGACCGGCCCTGCCGTACGCGACGCGATCGAATCGATCGAAAAGACGCTGGGGCCGAAGCTGGTCGGTTTCGTCATCGATCTGCGCTCGAACCCCGGCGGGCTGCTCGACCAGGCCATCGAAGTGTCCGATGCGTTCCTCGACCGCGGCGAGATCGTCTCGCAGCGCGGCCGCACCAAGGCCGATATCCAGCGTTACTACGCACGCGGCGGCGATCTCAGCGAGGGCAAGCCGGTTGTCATCCTGGTCGATGAAGGCTCGGCATCGGCGGCGGAAATCGTCGCGGGCGCGCTGCAGGATCATCGTCGCGGGCTGGTCATCGGCATGCGCAGCTTCGGCAAGGGCTCGGTGCAGACGCTGATCCCGCTGTCGGATGAAACCGCGCTGCGGTTGACCACCGGGCGCTATTTCACGCCGTCGGGCCGTTCGGTGCAGGAAGCCGGCATCGAGCCCGACATCATCGTGCCGCAGCTCACCGATGCCAATTACAAGGAGCGCCCGCGCTTGCGCGAAGCCGATTTGCAGCGCCATCTGATCAACGAGATCAAGACCGACGACAAATACATCGAGGCCGACATGAAGGCCGATCCGCGCTTTGCCGAAACCGCCGAGGCGCTGAAAAAGCGCGGTGTCACGGATTTCCAGCTTTACTATGCCATCAACCTGCTCGAACGGTTCAACCCGAACTATGTGCCGCCGGCGCCGGTGATTGCCGCTGCGACAAAGTAGGCGCGGTGCGGCTGTTTGACGCGCTGCCTGCCTGTGTTAGTGGCGCAATCGTTCCTCGAAGCGGGTGAAGCAAGTGCTGCGCAAAGTTTATGACTGGACCCTTGAACGCGCCGGCCGGCCGACTGCCGAGCGCTGGCTGGCGTTCATTTCGTTCGCTGATTCGAGCTTCTTCCCGGTGCCGCCCGATGTGATGCTGATCCCGATGTATCTGGCGGAACCCAAGAAATCGATGCGCTATGCCACGGTGGCAACGGTGACTTCGGTGCTCGGTGCGCTGCTCGGCTATCTGATCGGCGCGGTGCTGTACAAGACCATCGGCGCACCGCTGCTGCAATTCTACGGCTATGAAGCGACGTTCGCGCGCTTCACCGAAATGGTCCATCAATACGGCGGCTGGCTGATGCTGGCGTTCGCGTTTCTGCCGATTCCGTACAAGGTCGCAACGATTGCCGCCGGCAGCGTCGGCATGTCGATCCCGGTGATGGTACTTGCGTCGATTGCCGGGCGCGGCGGCCGGTTCTTCCTGGTGGCGTTCCTGATGCGCGCCTACGGCGATCTCGCCCGCCAGCTCATCGATGACCATTTCAACAAGCTCGCGCTGATTTTCACTGGCTTGCTCGTCGGCGGCTTTGTTGTCGTGCACTATGCGGTCTGAAGCGCGCGCCAACGCGCTGGTGCTCGCCGGATCGGCGGCACTACTGGGCGGGGCGCTGCTGTCGCAGTTCGTCGGCGGGCTGTTCCCGTGTGAAATGTGCTACTGGCAGCGCTGGCCGCACCTTGCCGCCATCGCGCTCGGCCTGCTCGCCTGGGCACTCGGCTCGAACCGCGCACTGACCGCGCTCGCCGCGATTGCCGTACTGGTCAGTGGCGCCATCGGGGTGTTCCATGCCGGCGTCGAATACCATTGGTGGGAAGGCGTGACGACCTGCACCGCCGCGCCGATTACCGGTAGCACGTCGGAAGTGCTGGGCAGCATCATGGCAACACCGCTGATCCGCTGCGATGCGGCACAATGGACGCTGTTCGGCATCTCGCTTGCCGGGTACAACGCCATCCTCTCGGGACTTATCGGCGGAGGCGCATTGTGGCTGCTACGGAAACCGCGCTGAACCACTTGCCGGGCGACCGGCGCGATAGCGTGGCGTCGATGCTGCGCGTCGACCACGCCGGTGAATTCGGCGCCTCGCGCATCTACGCCGGCCAGCTCGCCGTGCTCGGCAACCGCCACCCCGCCGCCGCCGAAATCGCCCGCATGCAGCAGCAGGAACAACGCCACCTCGACTGGTTCGATGCCGAACTCGTCAAACGCCGCGTCCGCCCGACCGCGCTCCAGCCATTCTGGAACGTCGCCGGCTTCGCGCTCGGCGCCGCCACGGCATTGCTCGGCCCGCGCGCCGCCATGGCCTGCACCGTCGCCGTCGAAACCGAAATTGATCGCCACTATCAGGCACAACGCGACGCGCTGGCCGGCAGCGAACCCGAACTCGAAGCCGCCATCACCGAGTTCCAGGCCGAAGAAGTCGAACACCGCGACACGGCGCTGGCGCACGGCGCCGAAAGCACGCCGGGCTATCCGCTGCTGAGCGCGATCATCCGCGCCGGGTGCCGGACGGCGATAGCTGCGGCGCGGCGGGTTTAAGAGCCT
>ERZ724504.2315-NODE-2315-length-10363-cov-5.942569_pt1 | contig 10363 bp, 9 predicted proteins | sample MGYA00376037_ERZ724504 | MGnify/ENA primary metagenome ERZ724504 (study PRJEB28724, sample SAMN07190888) | wastewater metagenome | isolation source: influent of sewage treatment plant in Hong Hong | place: USA: Christiansburg, Virginia | collected 2016-03-01 ... | reverse complement strand
ACTTCGCCATCTGCAACGACAGTAAGTGAATCGGTGTCTGTGGGTATTCAGATGAGCGCCTCGCAACCAAGTTCCTCTGTTGCGCAGGCTGCAGCACCAGTCACACTCCAGCCCGCTGATCCAGTGGTTGCGCCCGAGTCTGTCAATGTGCCTTTGATGGTGCGTACACGAGGTGAGTCCTGGGTTCAAGTTCGTGATGCTGCTGGGCGTGTTGTGTTTGAAAAGAAAATGGTCCAAGGCGATTCGGCGCCAGTGTCTGGCGTTTTGCCGTTCAGTGTGGTGATCGGTCGCGCCGATGTGACCGATGTGTATGTGCGAGGAAAGCTCTTCGAGTTGAACTCGGTGTCTCGCGAGAATGTGGCTCGATTTGAGGTGAAACAGTGACCAGCCTAATCAGTGCTCAGGGCCCCATTCCGTTGTCTGCTCCATCTTTGCGTAAATCCCGGCAAGCGCGCGTCGTTTGGGGGGACCGTGTGGTGACGGTGGGTGGCGGTGCGATGGTGCGCGTTCAGTCCATGACCAACACGGATACGGTAGACGTGATTGGGACAGCCATTCAGGTGAAGGAGCTCGCACAGGCGGGGTCAGAGTTCGTTCGTATCACCGTGAATACGCCAGAGGCAGCAGCGGCGGTTCCCTATATTCGTGAACAGCTCGACCGCATGGGGGAAAATGTCCCGCTGGTAGGAGACTTTCACTACAACGGCCACAAGCTTCTCACAGATTTTCCGGCATGTGCCGAAGCACTGTCCAAGTACCGGATCAATCCAGGTAACGTGGGCAAAGGTGAAAAGCGGGATCGTCAGTTTGGTCAGATGATCGAGGCCGCCATGCGGTGGAATAAGCCGGTGCGCATTGGCGTGAACTGGGGGAGTCTTGATCAGGAGTTGCTTGCCCACTTGATGGATGTGAACAGCCGCAGAAGTCAGCCTTGGGATGCCCGGCAGGTCATGTACGAGGCTTTGATTTCTTCCGCGATTGACTCCGCGCTCAGAGCTGAGGAAATGGGTATGGATGGTAATCAGATCATCCTCTCCTGCAAAGTCAGCGGAGTTCAAGACCTGATCGGTGTGTACCGGGAGTTGGCTCGCAGGTGCGACTATGCCTTGCATCTTGGACTGACGGAAGCTGGCATGGGTACCAAGGGAACAGTGGCTTCGACCGCAGCCCTTTCCATTCTGCTGCAAGAGGGGATCGGAGACACGATTCGTGTTTCACTCACCCCTCAGCCAGGAGAGTCTCGTAACCAGGAAGTCGTGGTCGCGTCTGAAATACTGCAGGCGCTTGGATTGCGTGTCTTTGTGCCGAGTGTCACTGCATGTCCCGGTTGTGGACGCACAACCAGCACCACGTTCCAAGAACTTGCCAAGCAAATCGATGACTTTTTGCGTGCGCAAATGCCAGTGTGGCGAGTTCAGTATCCAGGGGTTGAGGGATTGCGCGTTGCTGTGATGGGCTGCATCGTGAATGGGCCCGGAGAAAGCAAGCATGCCGATATTGGTATCAGCTTGCCGGGTACCGGTGAAGCGCCAGCAGCCCCTGTTTTCATTGATGGAGAAAAGGCTCTTACTTTGCGTGGCGAGAACATCGCTGCGGAGTTCCGGGACATTGTTGAAAGGTATGTCGCGCGTCGGTTTGGAGGCAACTCGCCGACAGATGCCGATGCGCGGTGAGCCTTAATCCACCCTCATTCAATCAACATAGAAAAGCATCGACGTGAGTACTGAAAAGGTTGCAGCGGCACCGAAGAGTGGAAAAGTGACGTCCGTTAAAGGGATGAACGATATTCTTCCGCCAGATTCCGCTCGTTGGGAGTGGCTGGAAGGTGTGGTTCGTTCTTTGATGGACCGTTATGCCTATCGAAATATTCGAACACCCATTGTCGAACCCACTGCACTCTTTGTGCGTGGTTTGGGCGAAGTCACCGATATCGTCGAAAAAGAAATGTACTCTTTTGAGGATCGACTCAACGGAGAGCATTTGAGTCTGCGGCCGGAGGCCACTGCTGGCGTGGTCAGGGCGGTTTCTGAGAACTCTCTGCTGTATGACGGTGGCAAACGTCTGTACTACATGGGGCCGATGTTTCGCCATGAAAGGCCGCAGCGCGGACGTTATCGCCAGTTCCACCAGATTGGCGCAGAGGCCTTGGGCTTTCCTGGGGCTGAGATTGACGCAGAGTTGATTCTGCTGGCCAATGCGCTCTGGCATGAACTCGGGTTGCAGAACGTGCGGCTGGAGTTGAATAGTCTGGGGCAGCCGCATGAACGTCAGGCGCATCGGGTGGCGTTGATTTCTTACCTGGAGCAGCACAGCGCGCTATTGGATGACGAAGCACGCCGTCGTTTGCACAGCAATCCCTTGCGCATTCTGGATACCAAGAATCCCGCTATGCAAGATGTAGTGAACGCTGCACCACGGCTGATCGATTTTCTCGGTGCCGAGTCGCTCACTCACTTTGAGACGGTAACTGCCATACTGGATGCCAATGAGATTGCTTGGACGTTGAACCCAAGGCTCGTTCGGGGCATGGACTATTACAACCTGACCGTATTTGAGTTCGTTACCGATCAGCTTGGATCGCAGGGGACGATATGCGGGGGGGGGCGTTACGACTATCTGATGGAGCAAGTCGGAGCCAAGGCCGCACCCGCTGTGGGTTGGGCATTGGGTGTGGAGCGGGTGCTTGAGTTGCTCAAAGAGCAAGGCAAGGTTCTGGCTGCCCCTGCTTGTGATGTGTACGCCATCATTCCAAATGCGGCTTCATTGCCTGCAGCGATCAAGGCTATTGAGGCAATGCGTGCTGCGGGCACAAGCGTGCAGATGCACGCTTCTGCTGCGTCAGGTGCTGGCATGGGTAGCATGAAATCCCAGTTCAAGCGTGCTGACAGTAGTGGGGCGGCCTACGCCGTTGTGTTTGGCGAGGATGAAATGGCCCGTGGGGTTGTTTCGGTCAAATCCCTTCGTGACGGATCTGGGGCTCAGGTCGAGCAGGCTTTGAACGATGTGTCCTCTTGGGCTCCCAACCTACAATCGCGCGCAACCAACTGAACTGACGTAAAGCTTCATGGCAAACCACTTAGATCTAGAAGAACAAGAGCAGCTTGACCAACTCAAGCATTTTTGGAACACATGGGGTACCCCAATCACGGCAGTATTGCTGGTAGTCATGGGTGGCCTCGCAGCTTGGAACGGATACCAGTATTGGCAAAATCGCCAGGCTTCGCAGGCCGCTGCTCTTCTGGATGCAGTGGAGGTGGCCGTGCAGGCGCGAGATCAAGCGCGAGTTGAACTCGCTTTTGGGGATCTCAAGAGCAAGTACGCTGGTACGCCGCAGGCAGATATGGGGGCTTTTGCGTCAGCGAAGGCGATGCAGGATTCTGGGAATCTTGATGCCGCCAAGTCGGCGTTGGCTTGGGTGGCAGAACACTCCTCGGATGCTGGATACAAGGCCATTGCTAAGCTCCGTCTTTCCGCCATCTTGCTCGAGCAAAAAGACTACGCCTCTGCCTTGCAGCAATTGCAAGGCAATTTCCCGGCGGAGTTTGAGGGCGTCGTTGCCGATCGCAAGGGAGACCTGCTGGTTCTATTGGATCGCCGAGCCGACGCCATCGCAGAATACAAGATTGCATTTAAAACGCTAGATGAAACAATTGAGTACAGGCGCCTGGTTGAGATCAAGTTGAATGCACTCGGCGTTGATCCCTTGGGTGGCTCTTCTACTGCGTCTACCTCGCAGGAGCTTAAAAAATGAAAATTGCCGCTTCCGTAACCTCAGCTGGCCCTATCCGGGTGCGCGCTTGCGTTTTTCCTGTGTTGTTCGCTGCCTTGTTGAGCGGCTGTTCCTTGTGGGGCGGGAGCAAAGTGAAGCTGCCTGAATTGGGGGAAAACGTTCCTTTGCTGGGAGTTAGGCAAGCTTGGTCCGCGAAGGTGGGGGGGGGCGGTGCCAAACCGTTGGATGTGCGCGTTCAGGAGCATCTTGTCACTATTGCAGCTGCGGATGGCAGCGTGGCTGCGCTTGATGCACGTACAGGTGGCGATTTGTGGCGTACCAATGTCGGAGAGCCGTTATCTGCGGGGGTTGGTACCGACGGCAGATATGCCGCCGTGGTTTCGCATGCGAATGCCCTTGTCCTGCTGGATCAGGGGAAAGAGGTGTGGCGTCAGACGCTGCCCTCGCAGGTGTTTACGGCACCTTTGATTGCGGGTGGCCGAGTCTTCGTGCTGGCTGCCGATCGTTCTGTATCTGCTTTTGACTTGGCTACCGGCAAAAAGCTTTGGTCCCAGGCAAGAACCGGTGGAGATGCGCTGGTACTTAAGCAAAGTGGTGTGATCTTGGCTGTGGGCGACACGTTGGTCGTTGGCGCTGCTGGGCGTATGGTTGGACACAACCCTGACACAGGCTCTATCCGTTGGGAGGTGCCCCTTGCTAGTCCACGCGGCGTCAATGACGTGGAGCGCTTGGTCGAGTTGGTCGGTCGAGTCAGCCGTGTGGGCGACTCCGTTTGTGCGCGAGCTTTTCAGGCGGCGGTTGGATGTGTGAACATTACCAGGGATCGGGCCAGTGTCTCTTGGACTCAGTCAGCCAATGGCTCTGAAGGTTTGCACGGTGATGCCGAAACTGTTTATGGAACTGAGAGCAACGGCAACGTCCTTGCCTGGCGGCGTAGTGATGGCGCCCGTGTCTGGTCTTCGGATCGACTCAAGTTGCGCAAGTTGACTTCACCTTTGCTGCTGGGACGATCCGTCGTTGTCGGCGATGGCGAAGGTTGGGTTCACTTTTTGTCGCGTACCGATGGAGCACCTCTCAATCGAGTCAGCACAGACTCGTCGGGGATTGCTGCAGCTCCTGTAGTGGCTGCTGACACACTGGTTGTCATTACGCGTAATGGCGGCGTTTTCGGCTTCCGCCCCGAATGATAGGTTCTGTTTAATGAAGCCAGTTATCGCCCTCGTGGGGCGTCCCAATGTTGGAAAGTCCACGCTTTTCAATCGCTTGACCAAATCTCGCGACGCCATCGTTGCTGATTTTGCTGGATTGACGCGGGATCGTCATTACGGTAACGGAAGACAAGGGAGACACGAATACATTGTTGTGGATACGGGTGGATTTGAGCCCGACGCCTCCGCTGGTATTTACCGCGAAATGGCAAAGCAAACTCAGCAGGCAGTTGCAGAGTCTGACGTCGTCTTTTTTGTGGTGGATGCCCGTGCTGGAGTGTCGGCGCAAGACCATGACATTGCCAAATACCTGCGTCGTTTGAGCAAGCCATGCATTCTCATTGCCAACAAAGCTGAAGGCATGGTGGAAGGCGTTCAACTTGCTGAGTTTTATGAGCTAGGGCTTGGCGCCGTCGTACCTGTTTCGGCCGCGCATGGTCAAGGCATCAGGGGGCTGGTGGATGCGGCTTTTGCGTTGCTGGAGATCCCTGAACCAGATGAAGAAGATGGAGCACAAGAATCCTCGGATGTCATCAAGCTCGCGGTCGCAGGTCGACCAAATGTGGGCAAGTCCACACTCATTAATACTTGGCTCGGCGAGGAGCGTCTTGTCGCTTTCGATATGCCTGGCACGACGCGAGATGCCATTTCAGTTCCTTTCGAAAGGAATGGCCAGAAGTTCGAGTTGATTGACACTGCTGGCTTACGTCGCAAAGGTCGCGTGTTCGAAGCCATCGAAAAATTCTCAGTAGTCAAAACTTTGCAGGCGATTGAGTCATCGGATGTGGTGTTGTTGCTTCTGGATGCGACCCAAGGTGTGACAGACCAAGACGCGCACATTGCGGGGTATGTACTGGAGAGTGGTCGGGCTGTCGTGATTGCTGTCAACAAATGGGACGCCGTGGACGATTACCAGCGCCAGTTGCTGGAGCGCTCCATTGAGTCACGCTTGTCATTTCTGAAATTTGCTTCACTGCATTTCATTTCAGCGAAAAAAAGGCAAGGTCTTGGTCCTCTTTGGGCGTCTATTGCCCAAGCGTACAAGGCAGCCAATTGCAAGATGCCGACTCCGGTACTCACGAGATTGCTGTTGGAAGCTGTTCAGTTCCAAAGTCCGCAACGCGCTGGGATGTTTCGGCCAAAGCTGCGTTATGCCCACCAGGGTGGAATGAATCCCCCAGTGATCGTCATCCATGGCAATTCGCTGGAGCACGTAACAGCCGCCTACAAACGGTTTCTTGAAGGCCGTTTCCGCAAGGAGTTCGACTTGGTGGGTACACCGCTTCGAATCGAGATGAAGACTTCTCACAATCCGTTCAAGGAGGGAGAAGGGGCGTGATGTTGGGACACATTGCCGGTTGTCCCCATGATTGTTCTGGATGTGCTTTGCCATTTGTTTCTGAGGGCTAAGCACGGTTCTCCCGTAGGCAGTCAGTTGGTGTGGTAAGGTGCGGTTTTACAACAACATTTTGAACACGGAGCATATCGTGAGCAATAAAGGCCAACTTCTCCAAGATCCGTTCCTGAACGCACTGCGTCGTGAGCACGTCCCAGTTTCCATCTATCTGGTTAACGGAATCAAACTGCAAGGACAGATTGAATCTTTTGATCAGTATGTGGTCTTGCTGCGCAATACCGTGACCCAGATGGTTTACAAACACGCTATATCGACCATTGTCCCTGGTCGTGCCGTCAGCTTCTCGACTGCCGACTCCGCTGAGTCTGACGCTGTTGCCTGAGTCTGACATCGCAACTATTTGGTTCCCGTCGTACGCGTATGGCATGGTCTTCAACTGACATGCCGAGGTTGAATGCATGAAGCCCCAGTCAGCACCGTCCGTTATCTTGGTTGGTGTAGATCTGGGGCTTCCCCATTTCGACGCCGAGTTGGAAGAGCTTGGTTTGCTTGCCCAAACGGCGGGTCTCCAGCCTGTGGCTCGTATCACCTGCAAGCGCAAAGCCCCGGACGCGGCACTGTTTGTGGGAAGCGGAAAGGCCGATGAAATTCGCTCGCTCGCGCAAATGCATGGCGCTGTCGAGGTGCTTTTTGATCAAGCCTTGAGTCCTGCACAGCAGCGTAATCTCGAACGCTATTTGGAGTTGCCGGTCAACGACCGCACGCTGCTGATTCTGGAAATATTTGCTCAGCGTGCCAGAAGCCATGAAGGCAAACTGCAAGTGGAATTGGCCAAATTACAGTACCTGAGTACCCGGCTAGTGCGTAGATGGTCGCACCTTGAGCGTCAGCGTGGTGGTATCGGGACGCGAGGCGGGCCAGGCGAGACTCAGATCGAGCTAGATCGGCGGATGATTGGGGATGCAATCAAGCGCACCAAAGAGCGATTGCAGAAAGTGAAGCGCCAACGGAATACTCAGCGCAGGCAACGCGAGCGGCGCGAGGCTTTCACTATCTCTTTGGTGGGCTATACGAACGCAGGGAAGTCAACGCTATTTAACGCCTTGGTCAAAGCTCGTGCGTATGCTGCAGATCAGTTGTTTGCAACGCTAGATACGACCACTCGGCAGTTGTATCTGTCTGAGGCTCAGCGTTCTGTGTCTCTGTCTGACACTGTGGGATTCATTCGTGACCTGCCTCACGGATTGGTCGATGCATTTCAGGCGACCTTGCAAGAGGCTGTAGATGCAGATCTTCTGCTGCATGTCGTCGATGGATCTAATCCAGCCTATCCAGAACAAATCGAGCAGGTGCAGCGCGTGCTTGCTGAAATCGGCGCAGATCATATTCCGCAACTACTCGTTTTTAACAAAATGGATGCGTTGGATGAGTCATTGCGTCCGACCGCTGAGAGTGATTCCTACGAGTTGGCCGGGCGTGAGCATCGTCGTGTGTTCGTCAGTGCTTTGACGGGATCTGGTTTGGGCGTATTGCGCTCTGTGTTGGGTGAAATTGTGGCCAAAGAAAGCGATCAGATGTCCCCAGCGTCTACCGTTGAATTGACTTAATGGTCAGGTCGGTTCGGCACAATGCCGTATGAAACGATATCTACAGAGATCAAGAGATTTTGCGCATGAATTTTCAAAATCGTAGCTCACGCTTTGCATCGTTGCGTACTTTCGCACAAGGAATGTTCAATCTGAACGATCCGCGATGGGGGCGTGGCGAGGATAAAGGCGACGATGCCCATCGACCTGAGGATAGAGGCAGTGCAGGCCCAGAGCGCAGGCCTGGTCCTAGTGGCCCTGGTCAGTCTTCCGATTTGGATGAACTCTGGCGTGATTTGAACCGCCGGTTGTCTGGATTCTTTGGAGGCGGCTCGGGGGGGGGGGCTAAAGGGGGTGGGCAGCCGGACATGCGCAGTGCAGGCATTGGCTTGGCGCTACTGGGAGGTGTTGCATTTGCCGTCTGGATGGGTTCTGGCTTCTTCATCGTGAAGGAAGGGCAGCAAGCTGTGATTACGCAGTTTGGTAAATACAAGACGACAGTGGGCGCAGGTTTCAATTGGCGCTTGCCCTATCCGATTGAGCGTCACGAATTGGTTTTTGTAACGCAGATTCGGTCCGCGGACGTGGGGAGGGACGCTATTGTCAAGAGCACCGGGCTGCGAGAGTCTGCGATGCTGACCGAAGACGAGAACATTGTTGAAATCAAATTTGCGGTGCAATACCGTTTGAATGATGCCCGCGCTTGGTTGTTTGAGAGCAAAAACCCGTCCGATGCTGTTGTACAGGCGGCAGAGACTGCGGTTCGTGAGGTTGTCGGGAAAATGCGAATGGATACGGCTTTGGCGGAGGAGCGCGATCAAATAGCCCCTCGTGTTCGCCAACTGATGCAGACAATCCTGGACCGTTATGGCGTCGGAGTGGAAGTGGTAGGTATTAATTTGCAGCAAGGGGGAGTTCGCCCGCCAGAGCAAGTGCAGGCATCGTTTGATGACGTGCTCAAGGCCGGGCAGGAGCGTGAAAGGGCAAAGAATGAAGCCCAAGCCTATGCGAATGATGTAGTTCCCAGGGCTGTTGGTGCCGCATCCCGCTTGGCTGAGGAGTCTGCCGCCTACAAAGCCAAGATTGTCGCTCAGGCACAAGGTGACGCTCAGCGTTTTGCCTCCGTCTTAGCGGAGTACCAGAAGGCGCCTCAGGTGACCCGTGATCGAATGTATATCGATGCCATGCAGCAGATATATGGAAATGTCACCAAGGTGATCATCGAGTCGCGTCAAGGCTCTAATTTGCTTTACATGCCTTTGGACAAGTTGATGCAGAGCACTGGCAACGCAGCTAGTTCCAGTTCGCTGGAGATACCTCCGAGTTCAGCCGTGACTCCATCAACTGTCCCCAGTACCGCAGTCCCGCTCGAAACGAGAGCTCGAGACAGTGGTCGCACTCGCGAGCGTGAAGTTCGTTAGGAGAAACTTGTGAACCGTATCGGATTTTTGGCTACTACATGTTTGGTAGTGCTGGCGCTCATGAGCTCCATGTTCTTCGTAGTGGATCAGCGTCAGTTTGGTGTGGTGTACGCGCTTGGGCAAATCAAGGAGGTGATTACCGAGCCTGGTTTGAACTTCAAGCTGCCTCCCCCTTTTCAAAATGTTTCATACATTGATAAACGGCTTCTCACTTTGGATAGCAAGGACACTGAGCCCATGCTGACGGCCGAGAAGCAGCGCGTTGTCATTGATTGGTATGTGCGGTGGCGAATTTCTGAGCCTGCGCAGTACATTCGAAACGTGGGTTTGGACGAGGAGGCAGGCGCAGCGCAGCTCAATAGGGTTGTCCGCAATGCTTTTCAGGAAGAAATCAACAAACGTACCGTCAAGGAATTGCTTTCCCTCAAGCGTGAAGCCGTGATGGAAGACGTAAAACGCGAAGTTCTGGGGGCGGTTCGTGGCGCTAAGCCTTGGGGTGTTGATGTCGTTGATGTACGCATCACCCGGGTGGACTACGTTGAGGCAATCACAGAATCTGTTTACCGACGTATGGAGGCGGAGCGTAAGCGAGTTGCGAATGAACTTCGATCAACAGGGGCTGCTGAAGGTGAAAAGATCCGTGCGGATGCTGATCGTCAGCGAGAAGTGGCCATTGCCAACGCTACCCGTGATGCACAGAGAGTGAAGGGTGAGGGCGACGCAGAGGCAGCGCGTATCTACGCGGAGGCCTTTGGGCGAGATCCTCAATTTGCGCACTTTTATCGCAGTCTTGAAGCTTACAAAGCGACGCTGAGCAAGAAGTCGGATGTGATGGTTGTGGATCCATCAGGCTCTGAGTTTTTTAAAGTTCTACGAGACGGCCAGGCTTCCAACCCGTCTTCATCGCGTCGGTGACGCTGGATTAGAGTGAATCCGGCAGCAATTGCTTGCTGCCGGCCCCGTACTCCGCATGACGAGTAGATGGAAGCTCGATGGCTCGGCGCTAGCAACCGGTAGAATCACGGTTTTAACAGCCTCCACCGATTTAAATGTCTGCTTGG
>ERZ724504.2312-NODE-2312-length-10366-cov-9.817379_pt1 | contig 10366 bp, 6 predicted proteins | sample MGYA00376037_ERZ724504 | MGnify/ENA primary metagenome ERZ724504 (study PRJEB28724, sample SAMN07190888) | wastewater metagenome | isolation source: influent of sewage treatment plant in Hong Hong | place: USA: Christiansburg, Virginia | collected 2016-03-01 ... | reverse complement strand
CGCCTTTTTTCCACTCGGCCACGCCAAAGGGCTGGGCCAGCTCGGCGGGGGTGTCGTGCATCAGCGGGGTGAGCATCAGCTCTTTTTCCACGCCCAGGTGGCCCACGCAGACTTCGCTGTAGGCCTTGGCAAAGCCTTTGTAGATTTCCCAGTCGCTCTTGCTCTGCCAGGCCGGATCGACGGCGGTGGACAGCGGGTGGATGAAGGGGTGCATGTCGCTGGTGTTGAGGTCGTTCTTCTCGTACCAGGTGGCGGTGGGCAGCACGATGTCGCTGTACAGGCAGGTGGTGCTCATGCGGAAGTCCAGCGTCACCAGCAAGTCCAGCTTGCCTTCCGGGGCCTGGGTGTGCCACTGCACTTCGGTGGGCTTGGCTTCGTCGGCCCCCAGGTCTTTGCCCTGCACGCCGTGGGTGGTGCCCAGCAGGTGCTTGAGGAAGTATTCGTGGCCCTTGCCCGAGCTGCCCAGCAGGTTGGAGCGCCACACAAACAGGTTGCGCGGCCAGTTGGCGGGGTGGTCGGGGTCTTCGCAGCTCATCTTCAGGCTGCCGTCTTTCAGCGCCTTGACCGCGTAGTCCTTCGGGTCCATGCCTTTGGCCTGCGCGTCGCGCACCACCTGCATGGGGTTGGTTTGCAACTGCGGGGCGCTGGGCAGCCAGCCCATGCGTTCGGCACGCACGTTGTAGTCAATCAGGCTGCCGCCAAACTTGGCCTTGTCGGCCAGCGGCGAGAGGATTTCTTCCACCCCCAGTTTTTCGTAGCGCCACTGGTCGGTGTGGGCGTAGAAGAAGCTGGTGCTGTTCATCTGGCGGGGCGGGCGCACCCAGTCCAGCGCAAAGGCCAGCGCCGTCCAGCCGGTCTGGGGGCGCAGTTTTTCCTGGCCCACGTAGTGCGCCCAGCCGCCACCGCTCTGGCCGATGCAGCCGCACATCATCAGCATGTTGATGATGCCCCGGTAGTTCATGTCACTGTGGTACCAGTGGTTCATGGCCGCGCCGATGATGACCATGCTCTTGCCCTTGGTCTTGTCGGCGTTGTCGGCAAACTGGCGGGCCACGGCAATCACCTGGTCGCGTTTCACGCCGGTGATTTTTTCCTGCCAGGCGGGTGTGTACGGCGTGTCGTCGTCAAAGCCGGTGGCGGCGTTCTCGCCAGCCAGGCCACGGGCCACGCCGTAGTTGGCCACGGTCAGGTCGAACACGGTGGCCACCAGTGCGTAACGCTCTTCGCCCGCCTTGCCCAGTTTGATGCGGCGCACTGGCACTTTGCGCACCAGCACATCGCCAGTGGCCTCGGCCTGCTTGTTGGCGCTGAAGTGGGGCGTGGCTATGCCGCCGAAGTAGGGGAAAGCCACCTCGCCCACCGTGTAATCGGGCTGGTCGCCTTCCATCAGGCTGAGCTTGAGTTGGACGGTCTCGCCGCTGCGGGCTTCCTTGTTTTCCAGGTTCCACTTGCCCGCATCGGTGCGGTCGGCTGCGCCCCAGCGGAATCCGATGGAGCCGTTGGGCAGCACCACCTTGTCGTCCTGGTCGATGGCAACGGTTTTCCAGTCTGGGTTGTTGGCCTGGCCCAGCTTGCCGTTGAAATCGCTGGCCCGGATGTAGCGGCCCGGCACCACCACCTGGCGGCCATCGGGCAGGGTGCGCTCTTCCAGCTGCACCAGCATGGGCATGTCGGTGTAGCGGCGCACGTAATCGTCAAAGTAGCTGCTGCGCTGGCGGCCCCCATCGGGGAAGTAGAACTCTTTCAGGATGACATGGCCCATCGCCATCGCGATGGCGGCATCGGTGCCCTGCTTGGGGTGCATCCAGATGTCGGCCAGCTTGCTGATTTCGGCGTAGTCGGGGGTGATGGCCACCGTCTTGGCCCCCTTGTAGCGCACCTCGGTGAAGAAGTGGGCATCGGGCGTGCGCGTCTGGGGCACGTTGGAGCCCCAGGCAATGATGAAGTTGGAGTTGTACCAGTCGGCGCTTTCGGGCACGTCGGTCTGCTCGCCCCACACCTGCGGGCTGGCCGGCGGCAGGTCGCAGTACCAGTCGTAAAAGCTCATGCACACGCCGCCGATCAGGCTCAGGTAGCGGCTGCCAGCGGCATAGCTGACCATGCTCATGGCCGGGATGGGCGAAAAGCCGATCACACGGTCAGGGCCGTATTTTTTGGCGGTGTAGACGTTGGCGCTGGCAATCAGTTGGTTCACTTCTTCCCAGGTGCTGCGCACAAAGCCGCCCAGGCCGCGCTGCTGCTGCCATTCTTTGCGGGCGGTGGTGTTTTCGGCGATGCTGGCCCAGGCATCGACCGGGCTTTTGGCCACCGCCAGTGCGGCGCGCCAGTGCGCCAGCAGCTTGCCGCGCACCATCGGGTATTTCACGCGGTTGGCGCTGTACAGGTACCAGCTGTAGCTGGCCCCACGGGCGCAACCGCGTGGCTCGTGGTTGGGCAGGTCGGCGCGGGTGCGGGGGTAATCGGTCTGCTGGGTTTCCCAGGTGACGATGCCGCCCTTGACGTAGATTTTCCAGCTGCAAGAGCCGGTGCAGTTCACGCCGTGGGTGGAGCGCACGATCTTGTCGTGCGCCCAGCGGTTGCGGTAGGCATCCTCCCAGGTGCGGTCTTCGCCGGTGGTCACGCCGTGGCCATCGGAAAAGCTTTCTTTGGGGTTGGAAAAGTGGTTCAGTCGGTCGAGAAAGTGACTCATGTCAACTCCTTGGGGAAATGCGGGGTGGTGGGGCCGGGCGGGCAGGGGGCGCGTGGGGTCAGGGGTTCTTGATTTCTGAGCCCGCACGCAGGTAGAACCACCAGTTCAGAACGATGCAGACGGCGTAAAACACCGCAAACCCGTACATGGCGATTTCGGGCGTGCCAGCCTTGATCTGCTGGCCGATCACCACCGGGGCGATGAAGGAGCCGTAGGCACCGATGGCCGATGTCCAGCCCAGCACGGGGCCGGCCTGCTGGCGGTCAAAAATCACGCCCACGGTGCGGAAGGTGGAGCCGTTACCGATGCCGCTGGCTGCAAACAGCACCACAAACAGCACCATGAAGATGAAAAAGTACTGCTCGGGCGTGGCCGACTTGTAGGCCAGCAGCATCACGTAGCCCACCGCTGCGGAGGCCACCACCATCACCACCGAAATGACCTGGGTCACGATGGAGCCGCCCACCTTGTCGGAAATCCAGCCACCCACAGGGCGGATGAGGGCACCCACAAACGGGCCGATCCAGGCATAGGTCAGGGCCGAGGGTGCGTTGGGGTTTTTCAGCGCATGGCCCATCAGGCCGGTTGCGGGGTCGATGACATGCTGGAAGCCGAAGATCACCGTGATGGACAGCGGCAGCGCCATCGAAAAGCCGATAAAGGAGCCGAAGGTCACCACATACAGCGCGGTCATGGACCAGGTGTGCTTGTTGCCGAAGATGGCGAACTGCTTGTCGATGTTGACCTTCATCTGGCCAAAGGCCATCAGCTTCATCAGCACCACATTCACCACCACGATCAGCGGCAGCGCCACCCACATGTTCAGCAAGCCCAGGCCGGTGGGGGCGGGCAGGTACAGGTACAGGCCCGCAATGCCCACTGCCGAGGTGATGGCCCACAGGTACAGAATCTTGCCGAAGGCGGCCAGCGTGCCACCGTAGGCCGGTGACAGCGGCAGCAGGTTGTTCATGCCGAACCAGGCTGCGATGACCAGCGGCACCAGCATGGCCGCCCAGATGAAGCCCGCGTTCTGCACATAGGTGGAGGTGCCCGCCACGATCTTGCCCAGCAGCCAGCCGGAGTCTTTGATCAGCGTCATGGGCTCACCGCCCAGGCCGCCGAACAGCATCATGGTCATGGACAGCGGGATCAGGATCTGCATCGTGGTCACGCCGAAGTTGCCCAGGCCCGCATTCAGCCCCAGCGCGGTGCCCTGCTGGTTTTTCGGAAAAAACCCGCTGATGTTGGACATGGAGCAGGCAAAGTTGCCGCCACCGATGCCCGACAGGAAGGCGCACAGCTGGAACATCCACAGCGGCGTGGTCTTGTCCTGCAAGGCCACGCCGGTGAGGAAGGCCGGAATGATCAGCAGCAGGCTGGTCAGGAAGATGGTGTTGCGCCCACCGGCCAGGCGGATGAAAAACGAGGCTGGAATGCGGAAGGTGGCCCCCATCAGCCCGGCAATGGCGGTCAGCCCGAACAGGTCGGCCTGGCTGAACGGAAAGCCCAGGTTGAGCATCTGCACGGTGATGATTCCCCACATCAGCCAGACGGCAAACGCCATCAGCAGGTTGGGAATGGAAATCCACAGGTTGCGGTTGGCAATGGCTTTGCCCTTGGTGGCCCAGAAGGTGGCATCTTCTGGTCGCCAGTCGGCAATGTCTGCCTGGGAGTACGTGGGTTGTGCGGCTGCGACAGGCGTGGCAGTGGCCGCACCACGCCGTTGGGTGGTGTTCATGGGGGGCTCCGGGGGGAGGGGTGGAGGAATGGGGTGGGGGCGGTGGCCGAGGGGCCGGGTGTCAGTGCGGTTGGCCGGAGCTGGTGCCGGTGGCGGGGCCGCCCATCACCGGAGACTGGCGCACCTCGGTCCAGTACATCCAGATCAGCGATACCCAGACCACGCCGTACATCAGCATGAAGGCGCTGGAGCGGATGCCGGTGAGATCCATCAGCGCACCGAACAGAATGGGCAGCACGAACCCGCCCAGGCCACCGGCCAGACCGACGATGCCGCTGATGGTGCCGATGTTGCCGGGGTAGTCGTTGCTGATGTACTTGAACACGCTGGCCTTGCCGAACGCCCAGGCAATGCCCAGGATGAACATCAACCCGGTGAACAGGTACACGTTGAGGCCGATGTGGAAAGTGGTGGGGCCGTTGACGGTGGCGATGGTGAAATCGGTCTGGGGGTAGCTGAGCAGAAACAGGCAGATCCAGCTCACCCACATCACCCACCAGGTCACGGCATGTGCGCCGTATTTGTCGGACAGAATGCCGCCGATGGCCCGCAGCACACCGCCGGGCAGCGAGAAGCAGGCGGCCAGCAGCGCGGCCACGCGGATGTCCAGCCCGAACTCGCCCACGTAGTACTGCACCATCCACAGCGCCAGCGCCACATAGCCGCCAAACACAATGCTGTAGTACTGACAGTACTTCAGCACCCTGGGGTCTTTCAGTGCTTTGAGCTGGTCGGTGAACTTGACATTGCTGGGCACCAGGTGGCTGGGGTCGCTGTGGCTGAACATCCAGAACAGCACCACCGTGCCCAGCATGATGGCGGCGTACACCTGCGGCACCATCGCCCAGCCAAAGCCCACCAGCAGCACCGGGGCCACAAACTTGTTGACTGCCGAGCCCGAGTTGCCCGCGCCGTACACCCCCATCGCCATGCCCTGACGGCTTTTGGGGAACCAGCGGGCCACATACGGCGTGCCCACCGAGAACGAGCCACCCGCCAGGCCGACAAACAGCCCGATGGTCAGGAAGTGCCAGTATTCGGTGGCGTAGCCCATCATCCAGATGGCGGGCACGGTGATGGCCATCAGGATGGTCATCACGATGCGTCCGCCGTAGCGGTCAGTCCAGATGCCCAGCGGCACCCGGATCAGCGATCCGGTCAGCACCGGCATGGCGGTCAGCAGCCCGAACTCGGTCGCGTTGAGGTTGAGCATTTTCTTGATCGGGATGCCGATCACACCAAACATCATCCACACCATGAAGCAGACGGTGAAAGCCAGCGTGCTGACGATCAGCACCGACCAGGCTTTCCTTTCATTCTTGATTTGCGATGTCATGTTTCCTTCTCCGATGGACAAGGCATGACTGTCGTGCGTTGGCGCGGTGTTGAACATCCTTCCGATGAACGCCCGCCGGACTGTCAGAAGGACGATGGCCCCGCGCTGTGCCATCGTCCGAAAGAACTATGCGCTCACACCAGGCCCTGGTTGATGGCCAGCACCGCCGCCTGCACCCGCGAGCTGCAATTGAGCTTGCGCAGGATGTGCTGCACATGGATCTTGACCGTGGTTTCGGCAATTTCCAGCGCCCTGGCAATCAGCTTGTTGCTGTCGCCCCGTGCAATCAGGGTCAGGATTTCCCGCTCCCTGGCCGACAGCGTGGAGAGGCCGCTGTCGTCACGGGGCCGGGGTTCGGCAGCGGTGGGGGCAGGTGGCGTGTGTGCGGTGGCCACGGCAGCGGGGGCCGACTGCTGGCGGAACATGCGCAGCAGCTTGGTCATCATTTCGGGGCTGACCACCGACTCCCCCTCCAGCACCTTGATGATGGCCTCGCACAGCTGATCCGACTCCACCGTTTTGAGCAGATAGCCATCGGCCCCGGCCTGCAAGGCGGCGGCCAGGTCGTTTTCGTCTTCGCTCACGGTCAGCATCAGGATGCGGCAGCCGGGCGCGGCCTCCTTCAGCGAGGCAATGCCCTCGATGCCGCGCACGCCGGGCAGGTGGTTGTCGAGCAGGATCAGGTCGGGCGCGTGCTGGCCCACGCAGCGCAGGGCCTCGCCCACATCGGCGGCCTCGGAGGTCACCTCGAAGCGGTCGTCCTGGGCCAGCAGGGCCTTGAGCCCCCGCCGGAACAGGGTGTGGTCATCGACGATGAGCAGGCTGATGGGGCGCTGCGCCGGGGACGGCGGTGCGGATGTGGGCATGGCGGTTTATTCCGTTGTTGAACGCTGGGGAGTGTCGGGCAGATCGAGACCCACGGTGGCGGCGCTGCTGGCCGCAACCGGGTAGGGCGGCAGGGTCAGGGTCATGGCCGTGCCCTGGCCCGGAGCCGACACCACATCCACCCGCGCACCGATGCGCTCGGCCCGCTCGCGCATGATTTTCATGCCCACATGCGATTCGCCGCGCGACAGGCCGGGGTCGAATCCGCCGCCGTTGTCGCGCACCGTCAGCCGCCACTCCTGGCCTTTGTGTACTTCCAGGCTCACATGCGTGGCCCCGCTGGCGTGTTTGCGCACATTCGACAAGGCTTCCTGCATCACATGCAACACCTGCACCTGCACATCGGCGGGCAGCGGCAGACCCTGGCCCCGCACCTCCAGGCGGGTGGGCAGGCCGGTCTGGTGCTGGAACTTCTGCAAGGTTTCCTGCAAAGCCGCCTCAATGTCTTCGGTGTTGGTGCGGGTGCGAAAGTGAACCAGCAGTTCGCGCACATCGTTGATGCTTTCGCGCAGCCCGGTGTCCAGCTCGTCCAGCGTGGCCTGCACCTTGGCGGGCTGCTCGCGGTTGACGGCCTGGCGCAGCAGCTGGGCCTGTATTTTCAGAAAGGCCAGCGACTGGGCAATGGAGTCGTGCAGCTCGCGCGCCAGCAGCGCACGTTCTTCGCCCACCGCCGCTTCGCGCTCCAGCGCGGCGGCCCGCAAGCCCTCCAGCGCACTGGCCAGGTGGCTGGCCAGTGCATCGAGCAGCTCCACCTCTTCCGGGCTCAGGCTGACCGGGTTGCGGAAAAACAAGTCCACCTCGCCAATCAGCCGCTGCTGCAAACGCACCGGCACGCTCACCAGGTTCTGGTAACCCACCCGCGCACAGCGCTGCATGGGCGCGGCTTCGTGGCTGTGGATGGGAATGACGCGGGTGCGGGCATCGGGCTTGAGGTTGCCGCAGGCGCAGGCCCCGGCCAGCAGGCTGCGCTCTTCGTCCACCATGTCTTGCGGAAAACAGTCGGAGGCCAGCATCAGGTAACGCTGGTTGGCCTCGTCCGACCAGCGCACCGCCACGGCATCGGCCTTCATCACCGTGCGCACCCGCTGCGAAAACCCCCGCGAGAGTTCTTCGATCGTGTTGGCCTCGGCCAGAAACGCGCTCACCCCGTACAGCGCCTCCAGCCTGGCCCGCTGCGCTTCGATGCGGCGCGTCTTGTTTTCCACCTGGATTTCCAGCCCGCCGTACAGCGATTGCAGCGTGCTGGCCATGCGGTTGAACCCGGCGGCCACCTGCCCGAACTCGTCTGGCGTGTCCACATCCACCCGCACCGAAAAGTCTCCCGACTCCAGCTGCTTGAGCCCATCGCGCAAATTCGCCAGCGGGTTGATCACATACAGGTAACCCGTGTACAGCATGATGACCGCCCCGCCGATGGCCAGTGCCATCATCACGAACTGGAACAGGTTGAGGATGGCGGTCAGCCCCGACAGCTGGCGCTCGATGGCCAGCACGAACTGGTCGATTGCCTCCACAAAGGTGTCCGCCGCCTTCAGCGCCTCCATCGGAGCGGGGCCGTCTTTTTGCAGCCACAGCCCGCGCTGCACCTGCCAGACCGATTCCACCGCTGCAAACTGGCCGCTCACCTGCTCGTCCCAGGGCACGAACAGCGGGCGGCCCGGATCGCCCTGGCGCAGCACCTTCAGGCTGTCATCGAACTCCCCCACCAGCCTGGCAATGTCTGCCTGGGGCACCTGCGCCTGCACCGAACTGGTCAGCCGCCAGGTCTGCATGCGCATGCGGCCCGCTTCGTTCACCGCTGCGGCCCCGCCTTCCAGCTGCCAGGTCACCCACAGCGTCAGCCCGATGGAGGCCAGCGCCACCACCAGCAGGGCCGAGCCGATGCGCATGAGCTTGGCGGAGAGAGAAAGGCTGTTGAACATGGACATGGGGCGTGAGCGTACAGGCAGCGCCGCCCAGTGGGCAAGCAGCGGGCACGTGCTTGCCTGGCCACCCCATAATGCCCGCTGGGCGGCGCTGCCTGTGCCTGGGCCGCCCGCCATCCCGGCCACCCCATGCAGCCCACCACCTACATCTCCACCTTTCTTGGCAACCGGTTTTATCCGGCGCAGCCGCACATTGATGGCATCGACATCGAGGACATTGCCCACGGCCTGGCCTACCAGTGCCGCTTCAACGGGCAGACCAGCGCCTTCTACTCGGTGGCGCAGCACAGCCTGATGGTGGCCTCGCTGCTGCCGCCCGAGCTGGGCCGCGCCGCCCTGCTGCACGATGCCGCCGAGGCCTACCTGGGCGACATGGTCAAGCCGCTCAAGCTGCTGCTGCCCGATTTCAACCGCATCGAAGCCGCCGTGACCGACCAGATTGCCGCAGCCTTCGGTGTGGATTTCAGCGACTACGCCCGCATCAAACAGGCCGACCTGGTGGCCCTGGCCACCGAAAAGCGCGACCTCATGCCCAACTCCACCGAGCCCTGGAGCTACCTCGCGGGCATCGCACCCTTGCCCGAGCGCATTGCCCCGCTGTCGCCCCAGGCCGCCAAGGATGCGTTTTTGCAGGCCTGGGCGCTGTGCGCTTTCAGCCCCGCCTGACGAGGAGCCCGCCCATGACCGAAGCCAACCAAGCCTGCGCCACCCCAACCCCGCGCTTCTGGGCCGACCTCACCACCGCCGACTTTGCCGCGCTCGACCTGGCCCGCACCATCGCCATCCTGCCGCTGGGGGCCACCGAGCAGCACGGCCCCCACCTGCCGCTGAGTGTGGACACCGTGCTGGCCGATGGCATCGTGGCCGCCTGCCTGCCCCACCTGCCGCCCGAGGTGCCTGCGCTGTTTCTGCCCACCCAGCGCGTGGGCTACAGCCCCGAGCACGCGGCGTTTGCAGGCACGCTCACCCTCAAGGCCGACACCGCCATCCGCCTGTGGACCGACATGGCCGAAAGCGTGCGGGCCAGCGGCGTGAACAAGCTGGTGCTGTTCAACACCCACGGCGGCCATGTAGGCCTGATGGACGTGGTGGCCCGCGACCTGCGTGCCCGCCTGGGGATGCTGGTGTACAGCGTCAGCTGGTTCAACCTGCCGCTGACCGACGAGGCCGGGCACGACGTGAACGCCCTGTTTGCGCCCGAGGAGCACCGCTTCGGCATCCACGCGGGCGACATCGAAACCAGCATGATGCTGGCGCTGACCCCCGAGCACGTCCGCATGACAGCCGCGCAGCACTTTGCCTCCACCTCGCAGGCGCGGGCGCAGCAGTTTGACGTGCTGGGCAATGGCCGCAGCGCCAAGCTGGCCTGGCAGACGCAGGACTACAACCCCTGGGGCGCGGTGGGCAACGCCGCCGTCGCCACCCCCGCCAAAGGCCAGGCCCTGGTGCAAGCCGCCGGACGCGCCCTGGCCCGCCTGCTGACCCAGGTGGATCAGCTCCCCCCCGACACGCTGACGCAGCGCACGGCTTACCAACTGTGATGCCATGCCAGCAATTCTTGTTTGAATCAGACAAGCGTTTTGAGTCTGTCGTTGAGGGGCTGCTGTTTCTGGCCTGGCGTGTGTGGTTGCGAGCCATTTCTCGGCTGACGTGTCTGGTGGCGAGCCATGCCGTGCTGACGGTGCGTGCTGGGGAGGGTGGGGGCCTCATACTCCCTGCGCTCGCCAAATCGGCCCCCACCCTCCCCAGCCCACCCCGCCATCCCGGCACGGCTCGCTGCGCTGCGTGTGGGG
>ERZ724504.2311-NODE-2311-length-10368-cov-4.746824_pt1 | contig 10368 bp, 9 predicted proteins | sample MGYA00376037_ERZ724504 | MGnify/ENA primary metagenome ERZ724504 (study PRJEB28724, sample SAMN07190888) | wastewater metagenome | isolation source: influent of sewage treatment plant in Hong Hong | place: USA: Christiansburg, Virginia | collected 2016-03-01 ... | reverse complement strand
TTCAGAAGAACGCCACGCGGGCGTTCACGGCCTTGGCGCTGGCCAACATTTACCTTGCCCGAGGGCGCCTGCAGGGACAGGTGCGCCCGTAAGGGGCCGAAGGGGGCTCAAAGGCTCCCGAAACAGGCTCTGTGGGGCAAAGTTCGGCATCTTTGCGGGCCATTTGGCATTCAAATGGCTGTGCGTTGGAGTTGACGCTACTTGATCAGCATTGCCCAAGGTCCTTGGTCGAGGTGTTCAGGTCAAGAGCGGCCTGAAAAAGGCTAACCTGGACCAGGGCTGGTTCGAGTTCAGGAAAGAACTCGACTGCAAGCCCGCCCGGGCCGGTGGCGTGCTTGTCACCGCGCCACCGCAGTGCACCAACCAGGTATGCCCCGAGGGTGGGGATGTCTCGCCCGATAACCGCAAGAGACAGTCGGTATTTGTGGGTAACTGCTTATCGCAAATTCACCAATTTCAGGGATAGCCAGGTGGGGGGGGACTCTGTTTCAATTGGTTTCGCTGACCGAATTGGTTACCTGAGTTAACAGGAAGAAACGGAATCTACCGTGTTGTTCCGGTGTGCCTGCCAGTAACTGGGGCGACGAGGTGCCCAACAAGTTCAGTCTTCTGGCGCTCCGTAGCAGTTCACGATTGAACTTGCAACATTCTTTGTGTTGCGAGTGCCGTTTTTCGATGTTGAGGGAATCATGCGATCCATTTGTTTCATCCAGCTCATCCGGCGCAAGGGCCATTTCGCTTCAGGCCGAGGTGCGCAAGGAGGCTTCACTTTGGTGGAACTGGCGGTCGTTCTTGCCGTTATCGGCCTGATCATCGGCGCGGTGGCCATCGGCAAGGATGTGCAGCGCAACGCCGAGTACACCAAGATCAAGAACAAGTTTGTGGACCAGTGGGAGCAGGCCTACAACCAGTACTACCAGCGCACCGGCGTGGTGGTGGGGGACAGCCAGATTGCGCCGCGCGTCATGGTCAATGGCGTGAGTTACACAGCGGCGGCAGGCAAACCCACTTCGGGGGGGAATATGGCGACGCTTGTCCCTGCGGGCTCTGAGCCCGCGCAGGTGTGCGCCCGAGATCCCGAAGCGGGCGTGATGCGTGCGGACACCCCGTTTGTGCGGGACGCCAATGATCTTCGCGCCTACATGACGCGTGCGGGTATTCGCATGCCGCCCGGTCGCGCAGAAGGACAGGAAGACCTGTACGTCTACACCGACACCAACGGCTCGCCGCAGGAAATCCAGGTCTGCTTCCAATGGAACCGACCTGGCACCCCCGAAGGCGCCGGCAATGTGATGGTGATCGCCGGGCTGACGCCAGACCTAGCGCGCATGCTCGACCAGATGATCGACGGGAAACCAGACGCTCAAGAAGGTCGTTTGCGTCTGCGTGGTGTTGCTAACGGCACCCCCAACGGCCCGGGGATCGAGTGGGCGGCCAACAACACCTTTGGTCGCGATGCCACGCCAGACCCCGTAACAGGGGGCACAGGTGCCGGCAAGACGCGCGACGAGGAGCAGGTTATCACCCTGACCGCCATCTACAAGATGAACCAGTGAAGCAAGGCGAAAGAAAAAACATCATGAACCAAGCATTCAAGGGCCCCACACGCCGTCTGCGGTCGCCGCGCCAGCAGGGTTTCACACTGGTGGAACTCGCTGTGGTGCTGGCCGTCATCGGTCTGATCATCGGCGCGGTGGCCATCGGCAAGGACGTGCAGCGCAACGCCGAATACACCAAGGTCAAAAACAAGTTCATTGACCAGTGGGAGCAAGCCTACAACCAGTACTACCAGCGCACCGGCGTGGTGCTCGGCGACAACCAGACGGCGCCACAAAACATGGTGAATGGCGAGCAGTATTTATTGGCAGGGACGCGATCCGGCCGCAACATGACGGGTGTGACGCCGCCCAACGCAATCTGCCGTGCCGCAGCGGGTCAGGGAATGACCCGGACATTTACCGAGGCCACCGATCCTGATCTGCGCATATTGATGAGCCGGGCCGGTATCCGCATGCCTCCCGGCCGTGCCGAAGGCCTGGAAGATCGCTATGTCTACCTGGACAGCAATGGCAACCCGCAGGAGATCCAGGTCTGCTTCCAGTGGAACGTGCCATTGACCCACTCCTCGGCGGACAACGCAGTGGGCGAAGGTGCCGGCAACGTGATGGTCATCACGGGCCTTACGCCCGACCTGGCGCGCTCGCTCGATCAGATGATTGACGGCAAGCCCGACGAACGCGAAGGGCGGTTTCGCCGCCAGGGCGTGGAGAACAACGCAGGCGGTGCGGTCAATGCGCCAGGCCAAGAATGGAATCGTACCAACCGCGACCTGATTGGTACCAATAACAACCGCAGTTTCGACGAAGACCAGGTGGCCATCGTGACCGCCATCTACAAGATGAACCAATAAGCGTTCTTTCATCTTTCTTTCCTACATATCGACCCATCGCCGGAGTTTTTCATGTCTAGAACCCATTCTTTTCGAAGGCTGGGCCGCAAGGTCCAGCAAGGTTTCACGCTGGTCGAGCTGGCCATCGTGCTGGCCGTCATCGGCCTCATCATCGGTGCCGTGGCCATCGCCAAGGACGTGCAGCGCAACGCCGAATACCAGAAGACAGTCAACAAGTTCGCCTACCAGTGGAAGATGTCCTACGACCAGTACTACCAACGTACCGGCGTGGTGGTGGGCGACTGCCAGCAGGCGCCGACCTACATGGTCAATGGCGCTGAAACCCAGATCCCGGCCGGCACCGATGCCTGCACCCGTGCGGGCTCCATGGGTGTTGCGGGCATTCCCGAGAATTTCGCCAACCGCGGCCTGAAGATCTGCAGCGGCCAGGGTTACAAGGCCGGTGATGCAGGCGTGGGCGATGCGGCCCTGGCGACCCAGAACCTGCGCACTCTCATGACCCGCGCTGGCGTGCGTATGCCGCCCGGACGTGGAGAAGGACATGAAGACCGCTTCCTCTACATCGACTCCAATGGCAATGCCGTCGAGCTGCAAGTCTGCTTTCAGTGGAACACCTCCGGCACCGCCAGTGGCGCAGGCAATGTGATGGTGATCCGGGGGCTTACGCCCGATCTGGCGCGCTTCATGGACCAGGTTGTCGATGGCAAGCCCGACTCGCGCGAAGGCCGCTTCCGTATCCAGAGCCGCCCTGCGCACACCGCAGCGGCTGAAGCCAATGCGCCAGGTACTCAGTGGGAAGCCAACAATACCGAAGGCAACAACATCGCCGACACGGCGGCCAACAGCGCGATGACCAACAGCGATTCGCGCCAAACCGTCACCAACACCAGCGGCAACGCGGGCGGCAACGCCACGGGGCGCACCTTTGACGAAGACCGCGTCGTCTTGCTGACCGCCCACTGGACGATGGAGCAGTAATTGAACGGCACCCGTACGCTCAAGCTTGTCTCCTTGGCGCTGGCCACGGCCCTATTGGGCGGTGGTGCCTGGCTGGCGCAAGGCGGGCTCAAGCAACTGGCGCGGGAGCGCCAGCAGTTCGCGCAGTTGCAGCAGGAGCTGGACAACGCCCGCCGACTGTTGCCCGAAGTGCAGCAGCGCGAGCAACTGGTGCGATCCATCCAGAACGTCTCACAGCAAGTCGGGCGCATGGGCTTTGATCCGTCCCAGTGGGGCGAGCGCAGGCTGCGTCGCGCTCAGGGGCCTGCCAGCCGCGCTGAGGCAGCTCATTTTCTGGGTGAGCTCGGCCGTGGTGGCGCGGGCCACATCTTCGTGGCGGATGTGTTCGACATCGCCACGGTGACGCCTGATGCCGGTCTGTTTCACGCGCCACAGCCGGGCGACCAGGGACTGACGCTCGGGGTGACAGGCACGCTGCATTTTCAGACGGTGTCTTTCTCTGTATTACCCCGGGTGACACCATGAACGCAGAACATGTCTATCGCATTGCTAGCGCCGGATGGTGGCATTGCCACGGCCACGAGGCAGAGGAAGTGGCTGCGTGGCCCCGCTTGACGCACAGCGCGCTGGTGGTGCTTGATCTGGATGACGTTTTCACGGACGTATGGCGGTTTGAGGGCAAGTCCGAGTACGCAAGCGCCCTGATCGAGAAACGAGTGCGCACCGAGGGGCTGGTGGACGGCGCCGCGCATATTGTGGTCCACCGTCTGATCAAGCTGCCACGTGGATTCCAGGCATTCTTTTCGGCGGTTTCGCTGGAGACTTGGCAGCGATGCACGCAGTGGGCAAAGGAACAGGCAGATCACTGCTTGATGATGATGGCCCCCGGCCTGCTGTGCCACAACGTGGGCGATGACAAAGCACGCCTGATGCTGTCCCAGCGGCGGCTGATGTGTTTCGCCCAGACCGAAGCGGGCATGATTTTTGGTGTGACCCAGGCGCTTGGTTCCGGCCCCTCGGCCATGGCCAGTGCCGCCAAGGTGCTGACGGCCAACCACAGTGCGCTGTTGTCGCGCCTGGGGCCGGAGGCGGTGCAGTGGGGCACGCTGTGGACCACCGAGGCAAGCGACACCGACACCTGCCTGGATGCGGTGCGCAGCGTGCTGGGCGGTGCTCCGTTCGTCATGCCTGCGCAAGAACTGGCTTGGGCGGGTGAGCGCGTGCATGCAGTCCTGCCAGCACTTGCGCACGAGTCCGCGGGCCGCCAGGCTCTCAACCCAGCGGTGGACAGGATGGCCTGGCGTGCCGAGCGCTGGGTGGCTCCGATGGCGGTCGTGACGGCCCTGGTGGGGCTGATGCTGGCGATTGTGGGCGTGCTGGTGGGCCAGCTGGCCGAGCAGCAGCGGACGGCCAGCATGAATCAGCGCTCCGAACTGACGGCTCTGCACGAGCGCATCCAGGCGGTTTCCACCGTGGAGGCGCCACAGAAGCTGTTGCCTTTGGCAGAGTTCTCTCTGGCCATGGAAGCTGGTGCCCGGCATGACCCAGTGGCCTTCATGGCACTTCTTAAAGCGGCGTCCGGCAAGGACATCCGCATACAGCGGGTGCGCCTGGAAGCTCCTGCGGGGCAGGCTCGCGCCCGCGCTTTCCGGGTGGATGGTGTGGTGGCTCCCGGCGCTTCGGCGTCGGTGACTCGGTGGGTGACGCAGATGGCTGCTGCCGGCTGGACGCTCAAAGCCATGGACCCCACGTTTGCGGTTCCCGGCGCTTTTTCATATGAGCTGGTTGCAGCGCAGACAGCATCAGGAAATTTGAACCTATGAGATATGCGGCTCTGCTCTTGAACGGTCTTGCCATTCTTCTTTTGGGATGGGGCCTGTATGGCGTGTTCCAGTTGACCCAGGCCCATACGCCATCGGTGAGGCCGATGGTCATGGAGCTGGCTCCCTTGCCGGCGGCCTTGCGCAATGATCAGAAACGCGTGATGGATGCCTTCGATGCCATGTCACGCATCCAGTCGCAGACTTCCAGCGGCGCAACCGATCCGCTGGGCCTGATTGCATTGCCTGTGCCGGGCAGTGACGTGGTGGGCAGCGTGCAGCTGCCGCGGCGTTCGATGTCTTTGCATCTGGATGACCTCGCCGCCGAGACCCAGGCCGTGGTGATCGATGGCCAACTGGCACAGCAAGGGGCCCGACTGGAAGGCGGAGGCAGAGTGGTCCGTGTACGTCCGAACGAGGCCCTGGTCACTGAGCGCTTGGGGCGCCAAAAGCTCACCTTGCCGGAGGATGAACTGCGGGTGGGGACTTTGCGCTGGCCCGATGGTTCGCTGGCAAGCATCAATACCCAGCAGTTTCGCGCAGGCCTTCCAGGTGGACAGCCCGGCCCTGTCAGAACCCTTCCGTAAAGAAGGCCGTTTGTGCATGAGTGGCAGCCGGTGTTCCTGACCCGGTTGCGTGCCCGAACGAACGCCTCCCACCAAAATTTCAAGCATCACGTTAGTTGCGCCAAGGACAGCGATATGAACCATCCTCCGTTTTTCAAGCCTCTGGCCCTGGTATGTGCCGCCCTGGTACTGAGCGGGTGCGCCAGCCAGCCGCCACGCAGTGCTTCAAGCCTGCCCCCGCCTGACACGGCGGCGGCAGACCTGCTGCGCGAACACGCCGCCCAGGAATCGCAGCGGCTGCTTGCCCACCAGCAAATGCTGTTGGCCGAGATGAACAAACCAGCCTCCGCACCAGTCATTGCCCCCGTGGCCCCCGTGTTTGATCCGCTCGAGGGAAAGCTGATCAACGTGGCGATGTCCAAGGCCAGCATCAGCCAGATTCTGAGCGCGTTTGCCGATTCTGGAAAACTCAATCTGATTGTGGACCCGAACGTTCTCAAAGGCGGGCAACTGGCAGACATGTACCTGCGACAGGTCACGCTGCGCGAAGGGTTCAACGAAGTGCTGCGCACCTACGATGTGGCCGGCGAGTTCCGAGGCAACACTTTGCGGGTGAATCTGACGGAAGAAAAGTTCTTTGCGCTTAACTTTTTGAACGCCAAGTCCAGCATCCAGATGGGTTCGGGGGGCAACGTATTCGGCAGCAGCAACTTCGGCGGTGGGGGCAGCAGCAGCGGCAGCAGCGGTGGCAGTGGTTCCGGCGCCCAGCAGGGCAACCTCACCATGTCGGGTTCTGGCGGCGCCAACACCGATCCCTATCTGGAAATCGAGAGTGCGCTCAAGTCGGTGCTGGGAGACAGTGCCCATGACCGCTCAGCCCAACAACAGATGCACAACCAAAACCAGCGCATGTCGGCGGCGGGACCATCGACTGCACCCTGGCTCGCCGGCTCGGCTACAGAAAGGCCTGAGGCCCTGCTTCAGGCGCCGCTGGCCACAATGGGCGAAGACAGCGGCTTTACGCTGAACAAGATGACCGGGACGCTTTACGTCAAGGCCCGTCCCTCGAAGATGCGTGCCGTCGAGAAGATGCTGGCCCAAGTGCACAAAGTGCTGGGCAAGCAGGTGTATGTCGAGGCGCAATTGATTGATGTCCAGCTTTCGGACAATTTCGAGTTTGGCGTGGACTGGACGTCTTTGCGCAGCCGCTTGGCCGCCGGTTTCGGCTCTTCTCCCATGCAGCTCGGTGGCAGCTCCGGCCTACTGCCCAATGCGGCAACAGGTTACCCCGCGCGCTCCATCTCGATTCCTGCTGCTTTGATTGGCAGTGTGGCAGGGCCAGCGCTTGGTGTGTCCTACCAGGGCAGTAACTACGGGGTGGTGATCAATGCGCTGCGCTCCTTCGGCAACCTGAAGGTACTATCCAACCCCAATGTGCAGGTCCGCAACGGTACACCTGCGCTGCTGTCGGTCGGCACCAGTTCAAGGTATGTGTCGCAGTCAGCCTCGACTCAGACGGTACCGGGTGGCGGAGCGTCCACGACCTCGTCTAGCGTGCAGACGGACACCGTGTTTTCTGGCGTGATGGTCGGCGTGCTTCCGATGGTGCGCGACGATGGTCGCATTGAGCTGCTACTCAATCCGATGCAGAGCGATGTGGACCCCGCCAGCCTGCAACTGGTATCTGTGGGTGGAGATAACCTGGTGTCACTTCCCAAGGTGAGTTACAAGGGCCTGACGACAACCCTCAACGTAGGCGATGGCGATGTCGTCGTCGTCGGTGGACTGATTGACCAGCGCAGTTCCAACAATGACCGTGGTGCACCAGGTGTGTCCGATGTTCCCTTGTTGGGCAAGATGTTTGGCAATGAAAACAAGGTGCACGGTAGCCGCGAACTGGTGATCGTTTTACGGGTACGTGTGCTATGAGTCTCATCCACGATGCGCTGAAATCTTTCGACGTGCCCCAAGAGTCTCAAAATGCCGTGGCGCGGGCACGCGCTGTACCCGCGCGTGCTCGCCCTGCGTGGCTGGACGCCACGCTGGCTTTCGTGGTCGTGTTGCTCGGGGGTGTTCTGGGCTTGTACGTATGGCAAAGCCAGCTGCAAAAGAAGGCCACCCTATCTCCCATTGCAGCTGCACCTGCGTTTGCTACAGTGCCCACGAGCGCCTCGCCGCTGTCTGGCGACGCAGCCGCTTCTTCTTTAGAGGTTCCAGCGCCCTTGCATGCCATGGACCCTCAACCTGGTGACGGTGGTAACGCGCAAACCGCGGTTGTCAACCCGCAGCCTGTGGACATCGGCGCAGCACCGTTGAAGTACGTCCAGCCCGCACCAGCTCCGACACCGGACGCGCAAACGCACAAGGCGGCGGCATCGGAGTACGGTACTGACGCGCCGTCCGCGGCTGTGCAGGCCCCTGCCAGACTGGCTCGCTCTAACAAACCTGCGGCCACAGCGGCCTCGAATACACCACCGCCTGCCGTGGACGATGCACCGATAGAGCTTCGTTTTGCCCGCTTCGTCACGGCAATGAAGGAGGATCGGACAGACGATGCGAAGCAAGAATTGGCAGCGCTGAAGGATCGGCTGCCGGCAGGTTCGCTGGGGTTACTGCGCGCTCAGGCCTGGTTCGATCTCCGGGCCGGGAGTGATGCCTCGGCTGCGGATGGCTACCGTACGATTCTTGAGCGCATGCCAGGCGATGAGGAAGCTGCCATCAACTTGGCCAGCATCAAATCGCGCCAGCAAAAGCCCGAGGAAGCGCGTGCGACGCTGGATGCGGCTGTGCGTTTGCAACCCGATTCTGCCCCACTGCGTGCCGCTCTGGCCCAGTTCACCCCTACGGCGCGGCAATGACGGCCAGCCCCATCTATGCAACGCTGGGGTTGTCACGCAACCCATTTCCGCCTACTCCGGATGCGGGGTCCTATTTCTTTACGCCTCGTCTGGAAGAGGACTTCGCCGAGATCGTGCATTGCATCGAGGCCCGTAAAGGGTTTGTCTTGCTCACGGGCGAAGTCGGCCTGGGCAAAAGCACACTGGTGCGGCGCTTGCTGGATACGCTGGAGGGCAAGGGCTGCCACTCAGCACTGATTCTGAACACGTTCTTGCAAGACAGCGCGTTGCTATCTGCCATCCAGAGTGATTTTGGATTGCCTGCGACGGACTCCGTAGAGCAGGGACTGGCCCGTCTGACGGAATTTTTGATTGCCAAGCACCAGGCGGGTGAAGTCAGTCTATTGGTGATAGACGATGCACAGAACCTGAGCGTGGAATCACTGGAGCTTGTGCGCTTGCTATGTAACCTGGAAACGGGCCAGGAAAAGCTGCTACAGATATTGCTGGTGGGACAGCCGGAACTCGAACAGACGTTGGCAAGAACAGAGCTGAGACAACTCAAGAGCCGGATTGTCAAGCACGCGCGCCTGAGCGGTCTACATGAGGACGAAGTTATTCGCTACTTCGATTTCCGGATCAATGCAGCAGGAGCAGAAGGGCGCCTGTCCATTGCGCCGGTGGCAGCAGAGGCTCTGCACCGCGCTACGCAGGGTAATCTGCGTCAAATTCATCTTGTGCTGGACCGTTGCCTTTACGGACTTGCGGGTACCCGTGCATCGGTGGTGTCTGTGGCGCTGGTTCGCCGCGCTCTGGCGGACTTACCTAAGTTGGGGGCAGAGGTTGAAGTGGGGAAATCTGCTGGCGGTTCGCGCCACCGCAGGGCCTGGGTTCTGGCAGGTCTGTTGGCCGGAACCACCGCCACCGTGGCCGTGGCGAGCTTTGGCCTGGCGCCTCAACAGCAGATCGCTCTGTCGCTTCACGCTGGTGAAGCTGGGGTGTCATCCACATCTGCGCCTTCCAATCCGGCGACGTCAGCCGCACAGGTGGTTTCAGATTTCGCACAAGCTTCTACTGCAGTTGGCAAGGTATCCCCCCCACAACACTGTGAAAGCCAACTGAAGTCAGTTGCAACCGCACGCGACGTCATGCATGTGCAGCGGCTGCCGACTGGCGTGGCCTATCCCTTGAAATTGACTCCCCGTCTCTGTCGTTTCGCAGTGGGAAATGACTCTTGGATTGCGTGGCTGGGACGCAATGAAGCACTGACCATCGTTGCCGCCCAACAAGCGACGCGCAAAGTGCAAGGAGAACTCCGACGCATGGGCTTGCTTGATGCACGAGGGCCAGACGGCCTTTTTGGTTCGAAGACGGGGGAGGCGATCGCTCGCTTTCAGCGGCTAAACGGCTTGGCCCCCACGGGACAACCTGACGAAATGACCTTCCTACTTCTGGAGCATCAAGATGCACCCCACCGCTGAGTTTTTGCTGGACGGCTCGGGACTTTTGCAGCCTTCCCGTGGTCCAGCCGCAGAACGGCTGACGGCATTGAGCAACAAAAATCCCACCCTTGGCGCCGCATTGGTCAATGCCGGACTGGTTTCGTCGGTGGCCATCGACTATGTGCTGCAAAAACAAAAAATCGAGAAGCTGCCCCTGGGAAACCTCCTGGTCGAGCTGGGCTTTTCAAGCGCGAAGGACGTGGCACGTCAGTTGGCTGTGCAACGCGGTCTGCGCTTTGTCGATGCCGACGAAATGCCGGAAATCGACACGGCAGT
>ERZ724504.2306-NODE-2306-length-10377-cov-2.827650_pt1 | contig 10377 bp, 7 predicted proteins | sample MGYA00376037_ERZ724504 | MGnify/ENA primary metagenome ERZ724504 (study PRJEB28724, sample SAMN07190888) | wastewater metagenome | isolation source: influent of sewage treatment plant in Hong Hong | place: USA: Christiansburg, Virginia | collected 2016-03-01 ... | reverse complement strand
TGGAGCCACCCGGACGTGCACCGCCTGCATGGTTCTGCCACCTCGGTGTCCATCATCGGCCAGTTCTATGGCTCCATCGTCGATCCCAACACGGTCTGGGATGACCTGTCGCACAAGGCGGCCGAGGCCGAGGTGCGGGTGTCCGCGATGTGTGCCGCGCTGGTTGGCTACGACCCGGACAAGGCGCTCGGGCTGTTCACCTTCGGAGGCACCGGTACCACGCTGTATGGCATCAAGATCGGTGCCGAAATCGCGCAGCCTGGCTTGTTCAACGAGGGCATCAAGCAGCCGCTGCGTGTGTTTGGGTCGGACATGGCGCACTACGCCAAGCTCAGTGCATCGGCCTGGCTGGGCCTGGGAAGCCAGGCGGCGGTGGCGGTGCCTACGGGCGAGGACAACGCCATGGACGTTTCCGCACTGGAGAAAGCCCTGCGTGCCAGCATTGAAAAAGGCGAACGCATCGCCGCGATCGTGGTCACCATGGGCTCGACCGATGCCTTCGGCATTGACGACATCGTTGCCGTGCATGCGCTGCGCCAGCGCCTGATGGACGAATACCGTCTGGATTACCGCCCGCACCTGCACGCCGATGCCGTCATCGGCTGGGCTTATGCGGTGTTCAATGACTATGACTTTGCGGTCAATGCGCTGGACATCCCCGCCGAAGCGTCGCAGTCGCTGCAGACGGTGCGCGAACGCATGCGCCACCTGCACTTGGCTGACTCGCTGGGCATTGACTTCCACAAGAGTGGCTACACGCCCTACGCTTCCAGCCTGTTTATTGCCAGCGACGCCAAGCTGGTCAGCACCATCCGGCGCGACAAGGTGGCCATGCCCTACCTGTTCCAGTTCGGTGAATACGATCCGGGCATCTACACGCTGGAATGCTCGCGTTCGGGCGGGCCGGTTCTGGCGGCCTTGTCCAACCTGTTGTTGCTGGGCAAGGACGGGTTCCGCGGCCTGCTCGGCCACTGCGTGGAAATGTCGCAGCTGTTGCGGCGCAAGGCCCGCGATCTGCCCTGGTTGGCCGTGCTCAATGAGGACAACCACGGCGCCGTGGTGGTGATCCGGGTCTATCCGGACGGTGTGGATGCCGATACGGCCTACCGCACCGAGAAAAGCGACGCCAGTCAACGCGATGCCCTGCTGCGGCACAACGAATTCAACAAGGCCGTGTACCTGGTCACCCGCGAAGCGGCCGAGAGCGGCGAAGGCCCAGTTTTTGTCCAGACCAACCGCTATCGCAATACCGGTTACGGCGAGCCAGTGGTCGGTATCAAATTCTTCACGCTTTCGGCCTTTACCGATCCTGCCTCTGTGGACACCGCCATCGAGGCGCTGAAGTCCGCCGGCAAGAAGGTGGCGGCCTCGCCCGCACGCACGTAAACCACCCCGCCCTCACCGTTCTCATTTATGACACTGTCTGTTTCTCTTCGTGCCACCGGCCGTGGTGGCCTGGCCCGCCTGCTGTGCCGTTATGCACTGCTTGCCAGTTTTGTGGCTGCGTCCTTTCTCGCCACCGTGGCGCCAGAGGCCCAGGCCCGTGCGCCGGTCGCGGGCCAGCCGCTCGAGATTCCCTCCCACCTGTTCGCGTTGAGCCATCCGGTAGGCCAGCAACGCCTGCTGCAAAGCAGCTACAACCAGGCCTACTGGCCGCTGGCCACCTATTTCGAGACGCAGCGCAACCAGGCGTATTGCTCGGTTGCGACCTCGGTGATCGCCCTGAATGCCCTGGGCATCAAGCGCCCTGCCACGTCGTTGTTTCCTGATTACCCTTTTTTTACGCAGCAGGATTTCTTTGCGGGTGTGGATGCGCGAACCGCCGACCCCGAGGTGGTGGCGCGCGAAGGGATGACGCTGGCGCAACTGGGCAGCGTGCTGGCATCGCATGCCGTGAGCGTTGACAGCATTTCGGCCGATACCCTGGATGGGGCGCAGTTGCGTGAACTGCTCAAGAAACACTTGCGTGAACAGGATCGCTTTGTGCTGTTCAACTTCAATCGCCGCTTTATCGGCGAAGTCGGCGGCGGGCATTGGTCGCCGCTGGCGGCCTACCATGAAGCCAGCGATACGGTCTTGCTGATGGATGTGGCCCGCTACAAATATCCACCGGTCTGGGTGCCGCTGGTTGATTTGCTGCGCGGTGCGCAGGACCACGACAGCGTCAGCGGGAAGGCGCGCGGTCTGCTCATCGTCAGCGCGCGACATCAACCGTGACCCTGCGCATTCTCGGATTGGCTGCGGGCCGAGACCACAGCCTGGTGTTGGACAGCGATGCGCGCCTGCTCGGCTGGGGCGGTGACGGCACGGGGCGCTTTCCGCCACCGGCCGGCGTTTGCGTTGCGCCGCCCGCAGCGGGGGTGCCCGTGGTGGTGCGGACGGCCCCTGGCCTGCGACAGATCACCGCCAGTGCCGGGACGAGCCTGGGCCTCGATGAGCGCGGCAGGGCTTACATCTGGGGCGCCAACCGCGCAGGCATTGGCGGCCGTCTCGCGCACATCGTGCATGAAAGGCCGCAGCCCGTGCCGGGGGTTCCCCCGCTCGCGCAGCTGAGCAGCGGTGAGTTCTTCACGCTGGCGCTGGCGCGTGACGGCAGTCTGTATGGCTGGGGCCTGGCGTCGGGCCAGGCGCGCGCGCACAACGCAGCGCCGGCCCGCTTTGCTGGCATGCCGCGCCTCACGGCCTGCTGCGCTGGAGGTGCCCACGCCTTTGCCCTGGATGCCACTCACCGCCTCTGGGCGTGGGGCGCCAACACCGCCGGTCAGTTGGGGCTGGGCCATCTGCAGGACCAGACCCAGCCTGTGCTGGTGCCGCTGCCCTCGGAAAAGTGGGTGACGGTTGCCGCAGGTGCCAGCCACAGCCTGGCGATCGATAAAAAAGGTGCCGCCTGGGCCTGGGGCAGCAACCAGCATGGGCAGCTTGGTGACGATGGCGCGCCCTATCGCACGCGGCCAGCGCGTGCAATCCTGCCGGAAGCGGTGGTGCAGGTCGCCGCCGGACTGTATGTCTCGTACGCTCTGGGTCGGTCGGGCCGTCTGTATGCCTGGGGGTGGAACGCGCGCGGTCAGTTGGGCCAAGGCCATACCCTGCCAATACGCGGCGTACAGACGGTCGACCTCCCTGCGCCCTTGACGCGAATCGCCGCAGGACAAGGCCACGCGCTGGCCAGTGACGGTCGGCGCGTCTGGGCCTGGGGGGATAACACCAGCGCCCAGTTGGGGCATGACGGTCCTCACGACGGCACGCCCCGCGAATTGAACGTAACCCAGAACAGCGAATCCCCCGCCTTGGAGCCTCTTGCATGAACACACCGCAATCACGACGCGACTTTTTGAACGTTTCCTGGCGACTGGGCGTGGGCGTCGTCCTGCCTTCCACCGTCGCGGCATGCGGTGGCGGCAGCGACGGTATCGCATCGACACCGGAAACCTTCGTGGAGCCGACGCGCCTCAAGGCGCACAACGGCGTCCTCGACTACACCCTGCGCATGGTGTATGCCGATTTCGAACTGAATGGCAAGCGGGCGCACTTGCGCAGCTACAACGGCATGTTCCCTGCGCCCACGTTGCAACTGCGTGCCGGACAGACCCTGCGCATTCGGGTGGTGAACGATCTTCCCGCCAACCCGCCCAGCGCCGAGCCAGCCGAGCACCTGCGCTACATGAACAGTGCCAACCTGCACACCCATGGGCTGCATGTGGCGCCGGGCCTGGTGGGCGACAACCTGTACGGCGATTACGTGATCGACGATGCAGAGTCAGCGGTGCAGCCTGGGCAGTCGCGCCAGCATGAATACGCGATTGGCAGCGATCACCCTGAAGGCACGTCGTGGTACCACCCGCATTTGCATGGCTCCACGGCCATTCAGGTGGGCAGCGGCATGGCGGGGGCGATTCTGATCACCGGGGATCTGGACGAGGTGCCCGAGATCGCTGCCGCGCGCGACCGCGTCATGGTGTTTCAGGCGCCCATATTCGATGACAGCGGGCGCTTGGAGCGTTTCTCGCAAGTGACGGCTCCCCACGCCGAGCCTCCGTTCCTCATCAATGGCGTGCGGCGGCCCCGCCTGGTATTGCGCCCGGGACAGGTGGAGCGCTGGCGTCTGGTCAATGCCGGCATAGCCCACTACCTTAATCTGGCAGTCGAGGAACATGCGCTGCACTTGGTGTCCTGGGATTCGTGCCCGCGCAGCCAGCCGAAGGTGTTGTCTCCAGACACGCCGCAAGGCCTGGTGCTGGCGCCTGGCAACCGGGCCGATGTGTTGATCAAGGCGGGTGCGCCCGGGCGTTATGTGCTGCGCACCAAGCCCTACGACATGGGCTCGCCCAACGTATTGGCTGAAGATGTTCTGGCCGAAATCATCGTGGAGGGCGAGCCGCTGGACATGGCGCTGCCGACAGCGCCCCTGCCGGTGCCGCGTGCGCTGGCATCGATCAGCGACGACGAATTGGCGGCGTCGGGCGGCCTTCGCCGCAATGTGGTGTTGCGCTCGGTGTTCAATGACGACGGATCGCCGCTGGACCAGGCTCCGGCTGCCAACCTGCTGAATGTACCGCCGGGTGAATTGGACCAGTGGCAGTACCAGACGGACAGTACTTTTTTTGCCGACACAGCGTTTACCGTGGGCTCGGGCGACGGGCGGGGGTCGCCCGTTCCGGCCATGCCTGCGCTTTTTACGCCCTTCCAGTCACACCGGGCGGTACGCCAGACGGTTGCCCTGGACAGTGCCGAGGAGTGGACGGTGTACAACATGAACCCGGTTCAGCACCCGTTCCATATCCACATCAATCCCGTGCAGGTGGTGAAGATCAACGGCGAGCCAGTAGAACCCTTCTGGGCCGATACCGTCGGCCTGCCGCGTGGCGGGTCCCCCGAGGCTCCGACCTCCATTACCTTCCGTACGCGTTTCACGGATTTCACCGGGGTGTTTGTCATGCATTGCCACATCCTCGCGCACGAAGATATGGGAATGATGCAGCTTGTTGAAGTGACATGAGCACTCCCCCCGAGGGCCACCCTGGCGCCCCGCCGACCGCTGTTCAGGGACTTTTTCCTGATGTCTGCGGGCTCGGGGTGGCTGTGGTGTGCGCACTCGGGGCGGGCGTGCTGATCTGGACGGGGTGGGGAACGCAGGGGCAGAGCACTACCTGGATGGTGGCGGCGTTGCTGACGGGAATGTGGGTGCTGCCCGCCACGCCACTGGTTTTTCCCGTCCTTTTGGCTGTGTTGGTGCTGTGCCTGTTCGATGTCGTGGCCCCGACGCAACTGCTGGCGGGGGCGGCGGGCGATGCCTTGTTATGGTTGCTCGGCGCCTTTGCGCTCTCGGTAGCGGCGAGCGACAGCGGCTTGCTGGGGACTCTGGTGGCGCGTGCTACCCGCAGTCTGCGCACTGCGACCCGGGCGCGGCCGGGCCTGCCAGCCGTGCTGTGGCTGGGCGCGGCATTCGCCTTGCTGCCGTCACCGGTGCAAGCGCAGCGCTGGGCGCTCGCCTTCTGCGCAGTGCCTACGCTGTTGCCGGCCGCCCGGTGTGACATCGCACGTGCCGCGCGCTTGTGGTCTCGCCTGGCCTGGTTGCCTGCCCATCCCGTCAGTCTGATCGCTTTGGGGTTGCTGCCCTCCGGCGGCCTGGACCGCTTTGTGCCCATGCACTGGCTGCTCCATACCTGGCCCCTGTGGGTGCTCGCGCTGGCGCATGGCATGCTGGTGCAATGGGGGGCGTCGCCCGTCACTGCGCCGGAGATGCCCCGGGTTGCGCTGCTGCCCGTGGCGCACGAGGACGCGCCAGCGCAACGCAGCGTACTGGGTGTCGTCGCGGCCTCGGTGCTGGCGATTGGCCTGCAGCCCTTTCACGGTCTGGCGCCCGGAATGGTTGCCGTGTTTGCATTGGTGCTGTTGTTTGCGCTGCAGGTGCTGCCGCCGGGGCGGTTTCATCATGACGTGGATTGGGCACTGTTTCTGTGCGTCGCCTTGTTGCCCGGTTTGATCACGGTTTTGGCCGTGCCATTGCCGATGTCGTCGCTGGCCTGGCCCCTGACCGCGCTGGCCCTTCCGTTTTTGCTGTTGTTGCGCACAGTATTACCTTCAGTGGGCGCCGCATCGGTGGCGCTGCTGCTGGCCCTGTCCTGGGCGCACCGCACCGGGCATGACCTGCTGGACATTGCCCTGCCGGTTTTGGTAGCCGCGCACATCGCTGATTTCATGCTGTCGCGTCGGGGTACAGAAGATGCTGCTGTCGGCATGCGCGCCGTGGCTGGCGCGTTGCTGCGCCCGGCGAACTGGCTGTGGGCGGGCGCTTTTTATCTATGGCTTGCGTGGGTTGGACTATGAAAGCGGCACACCAAGTGGGTCACTTTTCTCGCGCCACGCGCCGCCTGCTGGTGCTGGCCGGCTTTGTTGCACTGGCATTGAGCCTGCTGTGGCTGGGGACTCAGCGCCATGCCATTCTGGTGGTGCACAGTGAGAGCGAGCGCATTCCGTGGACCCGTGGCATCGATGCGGGGATCGATCAGTTCCTGGTGAACCGAAACGGCATACGCCTGCAGCGCCTGTATCTCAATGGCCGCGATGAGGAGCGGTTGCAAGAGCAGATCGCTGGTGTGCACAGCTTCGTTGCACGCTGGCGGCCCGGTTCCGTCATCGTGGTGGATGATCTGGCACAGACTGCCATCGGCGCGCGCTATGCCGGCAAAGACACCCCGCACATTGTGTACAGCGGCATTGAGGACCATGCCCGCACGCTGGCGCAAAGCTCGGCCGCTAACGTCAGCGGTATTGCCGAGCGTACCCCTTGGTCAGTGATCGAGCGCACCCTGGTCCACCTGGACGTGCAGGCATCCGGAGCGCCAAAGCATGCGGCACCGGCCATGCGCCGGCCCCGTGTGGCCCTGATCAGCGATACCGGCCCTGCGGCGGATGAAGAGGCCGAAGGGTTCCTCTCCCACACTTGGCACATGGCGCGCCCGGTTGGGGTGTGGCGATGCGCCACGGCTGAGGCCTGGCAACAGGCGCTGCGGGAGATTGCCGTGCGCGCCGATCTGGTGGTGGTGGGGGACTACCGTAGTCTGCCCATGCCACCTGGCGTGGCATACCCCACATGGCGCCGAACCTTCGCCACCCATGCGCTGGAGGCGCTGCACCAGCCCATGATGGCCTTGTCTTCCTATGCCGTGATCGACGGCATTCCCATGGGAGTGCTGCCTTCCCCGTTCGAGCAAGGCGAGGTGGCCGCGCGCAGCGCCGTGCAGCGGCGCGATCCGGCATCGGAGAACGCCCGGGAGGACGGTTCGCAGCACGTCTTGACGCGCGACTTCGCCATGGTGATCGACGCCGACGCAATGGCGGCGCGCAAGCTGTCCCTTGGGGCACTCGATGCCTACTACGCGCGCCTTTCCGGCCGTATGCTCGGGGTGGGCGCGCCATGACGGGCCGGCTTACCCAGCATCCACTGTGGCGCAGTCTGGACGGTTCGACGCGGCGTCTGCTAGCGGATTGGACCTGCCCTGTGCGTTGGCACGGGCGCGCACAACTGAAGCAGCTCGCAGCTGACGACCTCGTCATCGGCTATGCCGCCACAGGCCACGTGCTCACCATCAATGCCGCCCAGGTGCTGGGTGCTGCCACGGCGCAGGTCCCGCCGCCGGACGCCGCCGGGCATGGATGGCGAATTCCAGCGGCCATGCTCCAGCCGCTGCTGGAGGGGCAGGATGCCTGTCGGCAGCATCTGGAACAAGCCTGCCACACGCCGAGTCAAGCGGTGAAGCCTGTTTCGGCCGAAGGTTCATCCCCGTCCTTTTCAACTTCGTTGACCCTGGGCTGGCTCCTGGCAGTGGCCGTGCCGTTGGTGGCAGTGCTGTGGCTTGGCCAGCGCACGGACGCACTGGCACAGTGGCTTTTCTTCCTTGCTGCGCTGGCATCGGGCTTGTGCGTATGGGTCCTTGGTCTGGCGCCGCCGTTTGTCGGTGCCTTGATGGCCCTGGTGTTGATGGTGGTGGGCAGTCACGTGCCAACGTCCCTGGCCTTTGCCGGCTTTGCCAGTGGTAGTTTCTTCCTTTTGCTCGGCATGCTCGGCATCAGTGCGGCCGTGCAGCGCAGCGGGCTGGTCGAGCGGCTGCTGGTGTTGGGACTCCGGTATCTGCCGCACACCCCGCGCACCCTGCAAGCGGGCTTGGCGCTGGTCGGCGGCCTGATGTCGATGTTCATCCCCAGCACCTCGGGACGTCTGCAGTTGATTGCGCCGATGGTCAACACCGTTGCCAGCCCTGGCAACAAGGCGGCTCTGGCATTCGCCGCGTTGTCGGGCTGCACGCTTTTCTCCACGGCGTTCCTGCTGGGCAATGCGGGCAACTTCATCGTGCTGGGCATCTTGCCCGCGCATTGGCAGGAGCATATTAACTGGACGACTTGGTTCAAGGGAGCCGGAGTCTATGTGCTGGTGCTAGGGAGCTTGCTAGGCATCACCCTTTTCGGGCAAGGAAGGGCGGGTGCGCCCTCCGCTCCGCAGGTCGCCCCGTTGCGTGCCCCCTCCCGGGCCCTTTCGGCCAACGAGATGATCACCGGGCTGGCGTTGGGCTGCCTCACGCTTGGGCTGGCCTTTGGCAACGTGCACCGCATTGAAACGGCCTGGCTGGCGCTGTTCGTGTTTCTCTTGCTGATCGCGTCGGGCGTGTTGTCGCTCGACAACCTGCGCCGCGACATCCACTGGCCCATCCTGATTTACCTGGTGTGCACGGTCGGATTTGCACGTGGTTTTACGTACACCGGCATAGATGCGTGGATTGGGAGCCACCTGGGCGCCCTGGCGGTGCTGATTCAAACAGCCCAGGTGCAGTTTCTTCTGCTGCTCATGGTGGTGGTCTTGCTGCTGCGCCTGATGCTGCCCGCCGTGGTGTGCGTGACCACGCTGTGCGTGGTCTTCGTCCCTTTGGCCGATGCGTACAACCTCAACCCCTGGGTGGTCGGCTTCGTAGCGCTGACGGCCAGCGAGGTCTGGTTTTTCCCCCACCAGAGCACGGACTACCTGCTCTTCCGAGAATCGACGCAGCTTGCTGATTGCGAGCGCGCGCACCTGCTGCGCGCCAATGCGCGCATCCAGTGTTGCCGCATCCTGGCCCTGGCCGCATCAATCCCCTACTGGCAGTACCTGGGGTACGTGCGATGACGCAGGTTGCGCGCTGGGGCTGGGTGTTGCTGTTCCTGCTTGTGGCAGCGTTAGCGGTGCAGGTCAATGTCCACAGGCGGCGCGTCTTCATCCTGCATGAAGGCCAGGCGAGCCAGCCGGCCACGCGGGCTTTCTTCCGGGGCATCGATGCCATCTTGCAGCAGCAGCCGCGGATTAATGAGCGCAGCCAGTTCCTCGGCTCCGATCCCGATGCCTGCCGCCAGGCGCTTTCGCAACTGCGCGCATTCCAACCCGACGCGGTGATTGCCGAGGGCCTTCAAGCCCACAGGTGCATCGCCCGCGAAGCCTCTGGCGCCGCGTTACAGCCACTCACCCAGCCTGCACTCAACGACAGCGAAGCGGCCCGCGCTGCGTTCATTGCCGCCTGGGCCACCGTGCTGGCGGATCTTGCACCGCCCGCCGGTGCCGTCACCCTCGTGCAAGCAGACGATAGGGATGCCTGGGCCGAGTCCGACCTGCTGGCTGCCGCAGCGCGCAAAGCCGGGCTGGAACTTCGCTTGCTGGTGGTTGCTACCGGCGCCGAACTCCGTGCCGGCCTGCAAGGCGAGCTGGACGAGGCCGTGGGACTGGTCATAGTGGGCCACACTGTGGATCAGGATGCTGAGAATGGCCAGGACCTGGCCTTGCGTGCCCTCTTTTCCACGCTGCGCGCCGCCACCGCGCTGCCCATCGTGGCCACGCGGCTGGACAGCGTGCGCCTGGGCGCTGACCTGGCGCTGGCCCAGGCGCCCGAGCAGCGAGGAGAGCAACTCGCCTATGGGGCTCGGCACGGTCGCACGCTGGACGCGTCTGGGCCAGCCCAGCCGCTCGAGATGGCAGTCGGTCTGCATGCCGATTTCGCCAACCGCTGGGGGGCGCGGCTGCCGTCGTTCTACTCAGCGAGCGCGCGGCTGGCCGGTCTGCTGTACGAGCCGCACAAGTCACATTCCCCTTAGCAACTGACCACCAGGCTGTGTCCCAGCGCACTGGGTGGCGCGACATGCGAAAGCTATAAAAAAGTGATCGGACAGTGCTCGTGACCGCTCATTTTGAGACTATTTTTGGCTTGAAACCACTGTGCGGTAAGCGAAAGTAGATCAGTTTTCATAGCAAGCAGGGCTGCGCAGCCAGCAGGTCGCTCAGTGCCCGCGCAACCACCTTGGTCGCGCGCCGCAGGTCTTCCAGGTCCAGCCGCTCATCGGCCCGCTTGGCGTGTGATT
>ERZ724504.2295-NODE-2295-length-10396-cov-6.097476_pt1 | contig 10396 bp, 7 predicted proteins | sample MGYA00376037_ERZ724504 | MGnify/ENA primary metagenome ERZ724504 (study PRJEB28724, sample SAMN07190888) | wastewater metagenome | isolation source: influent of sewage treatment plant in Hong Hong | place: USA: Christiansburg, Virginia | collected 2016-03-01 ... | reverse complement strand
ATCGATCTGGGCGAGTAGAGCCAGCTTTTTCTGGCCGCCGATGTCCACCTCTTCGGTCTTGACGGCCAGCACATCGCCATAGGCACGGAAGTCGCTGTTAGGGCCGTAACCCCGGATGTGCTCCATGTTGATGCGAGCACCGTAGACCTTGGGGTCGTAACTTTTGGCGATCTGCAGCAGCCAGTCACGGTCAATGGTGCGGCCGTCAGAGGTGGCGCCTTCGACGGCGACACGGAAGAAGCGGGATTTCTTGGACATGGATGAATGAGCCTCGCTGATGGGGTTGCCGGTTTGCGGCGATGAGTTAGCGGTGAGTTCTCATGGTGTCCAGCGGCCTGCGCTGCGTCACGCGTGTGTCGTTGTGGCGGCGCGGTGGACGTAATCGCGCGCTGGTTCAGTTGGTGCCCACCCGGAAAACTCCATGGCATGGCACGAAAGAAACCGACAGGGGAGGACTGCACCCCATTTGCAGCTGACGAGCAGCCACAGGCCAAAGCCACCAAGCAGAAGGACGCCGATTTCGGTGCGCTGGTGCTTGCCCAGACTCAGGAGCAGGGCAGCGCCATGCAGGCGGCCGTGCTGGCCAATAGCTCGCAGCCCAAACAGGTGGCGCGGTATCTGTATTGGCAGAGCTGGCGGCCGAAGTTGATCGCAGAGTATTTAGGGGTTCCCGCGTCCACTGTGTATGGATGGCGTGACGCGGAAGAGTGGGACAAGTTCAAGCCGCTTGAGCGGGTGAACGGTGCGCTTGAGCTGCGCATGGTGCAGCTCATCATGAAAGAGGCAAAGTCTGGCGCAGACTTCAAAGAAATTGACCTGCTCGGCCGCCAGTTGGAGCGCACCGCACGCGTGGAGCGCTACCAAGAAACCGGCAAGGAAGGCGACCTAAACCCCAACATTGCCCGCCGCAATGCCACACCCAAGCGCAAAGCCAAGCGCAACGAATTCACCCCAGAGCAGACAGAGCAACTGCTAGAGATATTCCATGCGGGGAATTTTGGGTATCAAAACCAATGGTTTGAGGCCCAGAAGGAGCGCACGCGCATTTTGCTCAAGTCGCGCCAGATTGGCGCTACCTATTACTTTGCCCGCGAGGCCTTGATTCGCGCGCTGACTGAGGGACGCAATCAGATTTTTCTGTCTGCATCCAAGGCCCAGGCGCACCAGTTCAAAAACTACATGGTGGCTTTTGGCAATGAGGTAGGGGTAGACCTGGGCGGCGATCCCATGGTGCTGTGGAATGGTGCCGAGCTGCATTTCTTGGGCACCAATGCCAAGACGGCCCAAGGCCGCAGCGGCGATTTCTATTTCGATGAGTTCTTTTGGACAGGCAATTTCAAGGAACTCAACAAGGTGGCCAGCGCGATGGCCACACATAAGCACTGGCGCAAGACCTATTTCAGCACGCCATCTGCAAAGAGCCATGAGGCCTATTCGTTCTGGACCGGCGAGGACCGCAACCGGGGCAGGGACAAATCCAAGCATGTGCAGATTGACCTGAGCCACAAGGCACTGGCGAACGGCCTGCGCTGTGTGGACGGACGATTCCGCCACATCGTCACGATTGATGACGCGCTGCGCCTGGGCTGCAATCTGTTTGACTTGGCCGAGCTGCTGGATGAGTACCCGGACGACGAATTTGCCAATTTATTCCGCTGCGAGTTCATCGACGACAGCAATTCGATGTTCACGCTGAAGATGATGCAGGACTGCATGGTGGACTCTTGGGAACTGTGGGCCGACGACTTCAAGGCTCTGGCGCAGCGCCCATTTGCGTGGCAGCCGGTCTGGGTGGGCTATGACCCCTCGTTTACCGGCGATACGGCCGCCCTGGTGGTGATTGCACCGCCCAAGGTGCCGGGCGGCAAGTTCCGTCTGCTGCACCGCCAGCAGTTCCGGGGTGCCGACTTTGAGGCACAGGCCGAGTACATCCGCAGTGTCACCCTTCGGTACAACGTGGTGTTCATGGGCATCGACACGACCGGCCTGGGGCAGGGCGTTTATCAGAACGTCATCAAGTTTTATCCGCAGGCGCGGTCTTATCACTACGACTTGGCGCTCAAGGCGCGGCTAGTGCTTAAGGCTAAGCAGGTCATCAGCAAGGGCCGTCTGGAAATGGACGCCGATTGCACGGATGTGGCCGCCGCGTTCATGGCCATCAAGAAGGTGCTGACCCCAAGCCAGCGCCATGTCACCTATCAGTCCGGCCGTTCGGATGACATCGGCCACGCCGATCTGGCCTGGGCGGTGATGCACGCACTGGATAACGAATCACTCGCCGGGGATGTCCTCGGCGGTAGCTCATCTGTAGAGGTTTACGAATGACCAAAAAGAACCCCGCCAACATGGCCAAGGCCGAGACAGAGGACCGACGGGTGGAGGTCTTCACCTTCGGGGACCCCGAGCCAGTCAGCCGCCTGCGTTTGCTGGACTATGTGGAAGCGATGTTTAACGGCCGCTGGTATGAGCCGCCGTTTCCGGTGGATGGGCTGGCCGGTGCCTTCAGGGCATCGCCGCACCACAGTTCTGCCATTTACCTAAAGCGAAATCTGCTGACCGCCAGCTTTATTCCGCATCCGATGATGTCGCGTGAAACCTTCAAGGCCTGGGCCTTGGATTTTCTGGTGTTTGGCAATGCCTATCTGGAAACCCGCCGCGCCTTGACCGGCAGGGCCATGCGCTTTGAACACACTTTGAGCCGCTACATGCGCCGGGGCAAGGAGAAGCGCTACTTCTATGTGCCGAACTGGAATGAAGAGCATGAGTTTGTGCCGGGCTCGGTGTTCCATCTGCGCGAGCCGGATATCAATCAGGAGCTGTATGGACTGCCCGAGTATCTGAGCGCGTTGCAGTCGGCGCTACTGAATGAGTCGGCCACGATCTTCCGGCGCCGCTACTACGAGAACGGCAGCCATGCAGGCTTCATCATGTACCTGAGCGACAGCGCGGTGAGCAATGGGGATGTGGAGAAGCTGCGCGAGCAGTTGCGCAAGTCCAAGGGGCCGGGCAACTTCCGCAATCTGTTTGTCCATGCCCCAGGGGGCAAGCCCGAAGGGCTCAAGCTGATACCAGTGAGCGAGATTGCGGCCAAGGATGATTTCAGCGCTATCAAGAATGCGAGCAAGGACGATGTGCTGGCTGCGCATCGCGTTCCGCCGGGACTGCTGGGCATCATCCCCAACAACACGGGCGGGTTTGGCAATGCCAGCCAGTCTCTGGATGTGTTTTTCAAGAACGAGATTGTCCCGCTGCAAGGACTATTTGAGACGTTCAATGAGTGGGCTGGGTTGGAGATTGTGAGGTTCTTGCCTCATGAGCCGAGTCCGAGCTAGTTGCTTTGAGCCTCTTTCGTTTGATGGAGAACAGGCGCTGTTCCTGATGAAATTTGTTCACAAGGCTTCCCCGTTGGGTGCTCACTCTCTCTCGAATTGATAAAGACGCTTACAGCTTTTTTCCATGGGAAATCGCCATTTATGGCGAGGCGCACTTTCTGATCAGATCTGAACTTCTAGAGTCGCCAGTGCAAGTGCTTTCGGCACCTCGCTATAATTTGTCGCATGGTCATCATCTCGTACGCATTCGGAGTACTGGATCGCCTCGCTACTTAAAGCGCGGCATGATTTCCTACGTCTATTGAAACGATGCCGCCGCAAGGGCGGCATTTGTGTTTTTACGGGCCTTCCTGCGGTATTTCCACAGAAAGGACCCCGTGCTTTACACCCTCTCTCTCCATCTTCCTGTCTCTCGTGTTGCGGATTACTGCAGCACCCCTGTGCGCGTGTCGCTGAGGGCGCACACATGATGCTGGCTTCACATGCCTTCGGCATTTGGTGTGCATCCATTCTGTGCGGCGCGTGGTTGGGGCGGCGTACCCACATCGCCCGTCGTGACCTTGTTGCCATGCTTGTTGCCGCGGGCATTGCAGGAACAACTTCGGTAGTGCTGGCAATTCTTTCGCATGCATCTGCCATCACTGCGCCATGAGTCGGTAACGCGTTGACTCAGCCCTTGAATTCTTCACATCTACATCGTCCGCTGTAGCGGCTATTCCCGTGAACACAACTTCCAAACCAAATCTGGGTGGCTTTCGATTTGCTGCTTCCCTGGCGCTTGTTGCGGTGCTTGGTCCATCCGCAATAGATATGTACCTGGCTTCAATGCCAGAGATCGCAACTCAGTTGTCGGTTCCTTATTCCAGCGTTCAGCTAACGCTCACCGTATTTTTGATGGACATGGGGCTGGGGCAGCTGATTTTTGGCCCCATTGTTGACGCCATCGGTCGTCGCAGACCACTATTGGCGGCACTCTTGGTCTTCGCGCTTGCGTCGCTGTGGGCAAGTCAATCCGCTTCCATTGGCAGTTTGCTCACCAGCCGCTTTGTGCAAGGTCTTGCGGCCGCGCTGACCCTCGTGGTGGTAATGAGTTCGGTGCGTGATGTCGCCAAAGGCGCGCGTGCTGCTCAGCTGTTTGCACTTTTGATGACTATCGAAGGCTTGGCTCCTGTACTGGCACCTACCGTGGGCGGATATGTGGACGTGCATTTTGGCTGGCGGGGCGTCATGATCGTACTTAGCGCTATGGGGCTGGTCGCGCTACTGAACACCATCTTTGCGCTGCCCGAAACCCTTCCGCGAGAACTTCGAATTCCGCTGAGTGTTTCCACGGGCATCAAGACCTATGCACGTATTGGACGCGACAAACAGTTCCTGCTTCCTGCGCTTGCGCTGTCCAGCGCGTTCTTTTTCCTGTTTATCTATATTGCTGGTGCCTCACTGGTCTATCAGCAACATTTCGGGCTTACTCCTGACCGCTTTGGACTTGTCTTTGGCGCTACCGGTGTTGCGGTGCTCTTGGGTGCCGTCACCAGCGGGCGACTGGTAAAGCGCTACGGGGTCGCCCGTCTGGCCGTTGGAGGTTCCTTTGCAATGGCTGCGGGTGCGTTTCTGGCACTGGTTTCCGCTGCGACATCGCTGGGCCTTCCCGGCATCGTCTTGGGCATGTTTGTGGCTATGTGGGGCTTGGGAGTGGCGGAGTCCACTTTGATGTCGATGGCCATGGCTTCTCAGCACTCAGCGCTGGGATCTACCGCTGCACTGCTTGGCGCTTTCCAACTCACTATCTCGGCTGCGGCCACTCCTATCGCAGGGAAGATTGTGATGCTTGGCACCGAGCAATGGCTGGCATTCATCCTCGCATCAGCCGGGGTGTTGGTTGTATTGACGTGGCTGAGTGCCCGGCAGGCGCCAACATCGCTCACTGAGCTAGCTGCCCACTGATGAGGTGGACATCTTGATGTGCTCAGAGTATTGCAATCTTGGCTTCTGGCTGCAAACCGAAATCAGCTGACCTAGTTGCTGGACTCTAGTTTTAGCCGTTACTGAGCACTTCCCTGTGATGGCCCGATACCCAATGCCATGCACCGCTGTATCTGGTGCATGGCATTCCGCGAGACGGTCATCAAAGGTCAAAAGGGTACTCAAACGACCCAATCAAAGCAGGTGCCCACCCCGTGGCGCGCCATGACGCCCCCGCCGCGCCTGCCCGCTTCGTGGGGCGCAAATTACGAGCCGGTCGGCAACCTGCAAATGAAGCCAGTCCTAGCGCTGAGAAGAATAAGGGGGCTGGATTTAATTACGAGAAATTACGAGGATTTAGGCAGCGTCGCCATGTCTGCAGCGGTGCCTGCGACATTGTCCAGCTTGCGAGCCATTGGCTTGAGGATTGCATGTACCGCCGCAGCACTGATCCGTGAATTTTGTGCTGCTGCCAGCAATTCACAGAGCGCTGACACAGATGTACTCAGCTCATCTATGTCACTCTGAAATTGCTCACCGATCGCGTTTTTTGCTGGCATGGCATGCATACGTGTACTGGATATTTGTACAGTATATGGCGCGTTTCTGTTGGTGAGCAAACGCTCTCATTTCAACCGCTGAAGATGGCCAAGCGGCGGAAGCTGTGTGGATGAAAGGGATTAGCGCTGACGGCTTTATGGTTTTTTGCGCCTACGGTCTTTTTTCTATGTGCCTATTTGTTTGCAAAACGGACGTAGGTTGAAAGGCAAAAACACAAACGAAAAAGCCGTTAAGTCTTTGGAACTTAACGGCTTTTTGTATTTGGTGCCCGGGGCCGGAATCGAACCGGCACACCTTTCGGTGGGGGATTTTGAGTCCCCTGCGTCTACCAATTTCACCACCCGGGCTTGCTTAGCGCAGACGTGAATTATGGCACAGTATTGGGCATGAAAACATATATGACCATCGAACATGCTATCGGTCACACGCCGCTGGTGGCATTGCAACGCATTGGCGCGGATGCCAATCGCGAGCGCGGAAATGTGGTGCTGGGCAAGCTTGAGGGCAACAACCCAGCTGGCTCCGTCAAGGATAGGCCTGCGCTGTCCATGATTCAGCGCGCTGAAGAGCGTGGTGAGATCAAGCCGGGTGACGCATTGATTGAAGCTACGTCGGGTAACACCGGCATTGCCTTGGCCATGGCGGCTGCCATTAAGGGTTACCGCATGATTTTGATCATGCCCGAAGACCTGTCCATTGAGCGCGCTCAAACCATGAAGGCTTATGGTGCCGAGCTGATCCTGACACCCAAGAGCGGCGGTATGGAATATGCCCGCGATCTGGCTGACCAGATGGTCAAGCAAGGCAAGGGCGTGGTGCTGGATCAGTTTGCCAACCCCGACAACCCTCGCGCCCACTACGAAACGACCGGCCCTGAACTGTGGGAGCAGACGGGTGGCGAGATCACGCACTTTGTAAGTGCCATGGGCACGACTGGCACCATCACCGGCGTGGCTAAATTCCTCAAGGAAAAGAACCCGAACATCAAGATCGTGGGTGCCCAGCCTTCCGAAGGTTCGCGCATTCCAGGCATTCGCAAATGGCCTGAGGAATATCTGCCCAAGATCTATGACGCATCGCTGGTCGATGAGATGGTCTATGTGTCCCAGGATGATGCTGAGGACATGGCCCGCCGCATGGCGCGTGAGGAAGGTATTTTTGCCGGGATCTCGGCCGCCGGAGCGCTGTGGGTTGCGCAAGAAATTGCCAAGCGCGAAGAAAATGCCACCATTGTTTTTGTGGTGTGCGACCGCGGTGACCGTTACCTCTCTACAGGCGTGTTCCCCGCCTGATCTTTGTCGCTGAGGCGATTACCTTAGCGATGAAGCAAGCTCTAAATGGCAGCTGGCGCTTATCTAACAAGCGCTGGCTGCTATCAAAACAAAGAATAAGGAGAGAGCTGAATGGCCTATGAAGTTCGTTTTTGCTCCAACTGCGCCACCGAGCTGCAGTGGATTGTTGCCAATGAAGACAGCGGCAAGGTGCAGCGCCTGCGTTGCCCTAGCTGCGGGTTTACGCATTGGGGCAACCCGACCCCCGTGCTGGCGGCTGTGGTTGAGGGGGCTGATGGCCGCGTTTTGCTGGCGCGTAATGCGCTGTGGCAAGAGGGGGTGTTTGGTCTGATTACTGGTTTTATGGAAGCCGGTGAATCGCCAGAAGCGGGTATTTGCCGCGAAGTGATGGAAGAGACTGGTTTGCGTGTCAAGGCACTGCGCCTTTTGTGCTGCTCGGAGTTTCTGCGCATGAACCAGGTGCTGATTGCCTATCACGTGCTGGTAGAGGGCCGCGCTGAAGATGTGAAGCTTTCTCCCGAGCTGCTGGAATACCGCTGGCAGACGGCTGAGGAGTCTCTGTGCTGGCCTGCAGGAACGGGTTATGCCTTGGCAGAGTGGATCAAGCAAAAAGGCTTTGAGCCGCGTTTTGGTGCTTTCAGACCTAGTCATAACCCGGAACCTGACCCTGCCAAGTGGCCCGTGCGCTTATGGGATGAAGATCAGCGCTTTACAGTCGCCCCTGTGATTGATTAAGAGCTGCGAACACGGCCCAGCAAACCGAGAGTTTGGGGTTGGGACAAGACGCGAAGCCGCAGGTGGTACAACAGCATGACAAGGCATCGCGCCGAGTTGTTCAAGGCTTGTGTTTGCGGGTCTAAGTAAAGACCGTGCTGGCACGGCCAGCGCCCGGTCTTTCTACAATCGGGACTGACGAGGAAACCACGCCCATGCAAGTAGACCAAGAAGTTGATACCCGCGGCCTGAACTGTCCGCTGCCCATTCTCAAAGCCAAGAAGGCATTGGCTGCCATGCAAAGCGGTCAACTGCTGAAAGTAGTGGCGACCGATACCGGCTCTATTCGTGACTTTCAGGCTTTTGCCAAACAGACGGGTAATGAGTTGGTCGAGCAACAGACCGTGGGTGATGAGTTCATTCACATTCTCAAGCGCCGCTGAAAAATGCTCTTGATTTGAGAGCTGATGACGCAAAAAAGGCCTGCGATTGCAGGCCTTTTTCTTTGGAGCGAGTGCTTTTACAGGCTCAAAGTCTTGAGGTAATCGCGGAAGCTGCTGCCCACGTCAGCATGCTGAAGTGCAAGCTCCACCGTCGCTTGCAAAAAGCCTTCTTTGCTGCCGCAGTCATAGCGCTTGCCAGCGTACTGGAAGGCGTAGATGGCTTCGTACTGCATCAGGCGCTCAATGGCATCGGTCAGCTGAATTTCGCCGCCCACGCCCTTGGGCTGGTTGCGGATTTCATCAAAAATGCGGGGCGTCAGCACATAGCGGCCAGCAACACCCATGCGCGATGGAGCGACTTCTGGCGCGGGCTTTTCCACGATTTCATCAATACGCATCAGCGGGCCACCAGCAGGCTCGCCCTTGACGATGCCGTAGCGCTTAGTGTGCTCCAGCGGCACTTCTTGTACGGCCAGCAGAGAGCGACCTTGCTTCTGGAAGGCTGCCGTCATCTGCGCCATCACGCCTGGGCCAGTGACGCCATTGATGGTTTCGCCGGTCATCAAGTCGTCGGCAAGGATGACCGCAAACGGCTCGTCGCCCACCAGAGGCTCTGCGCACAGCACGGCGTGACCCAGACCCAGGGAGCGGGGCTGGCGCACAAACAGGCAGTTCATGTCGGCTGGGCTGATGCTGCGCACTAGATCGAGCATGGCCTGCTTGCCGGCTCGTTCCAGCTCGTTCTCCAGCTCGTAGGCGGTGTCGAAATGGTCTTCAATGGCGCGCTTGCTGCGGCCGGTCACAAAGATCATGTCGCGAATGCCAGCCTCATAGGCTTCTTCGACGGCGTACTGGATCAGGGGCTTGTCCACCACGGGCAGCATCTCTTTGGGAGAGGCTTTGGTGGCAGGCAGAAAGCGGGTGCCCAGACCCGCAACGGGAAAAACGGCTTTGCGAACGCGGGTTTGATTGTTCATGAGATGTACTTTGGGGGTAGAGATGAACAAAAGGCGCAGTTGCCTGCGCCTTTTTCTTATCACTCGCTCAGCATATCAACCCAGACGGGCCAATTGCTCTTGAATGCGGACCACGGTTGCGCTCTTTTCTGAAACACGTGCGCGCTCTTGCTCCAGCACGGCGGCAGGTGCTTTGGCCACAAAGGCTTCGTTGCTGAGCTTTTTGGCAGAGCTGGCAATCTCGGCTTCCAAGCGGGTCACTTCCTTGGTCAGACGGATTTTTTCAGCTGCAATGTCGACTTCCACGAACAACGCCAGACGGGCATCGCCCACCACGGAAACCGGGGCGTTTTGCGCTTCGCTAGCCCAGGTGGCTTCGTCATCAAAGACTTTGACTTCGCTGAGCTTGGCCAGGTTCTTGAGCACGTCGGCATTGGCACGCAGGAACTCCGTGCCTTCGGCCGAGCCTGCCACCGTCAACAGCGGCAGGCGCTGGGCAGGCGAGACACCCATCTCGCCACGCAGGGCGCGGCAGGCATCGACCATTTGCTTGATGCGGCCCACGTAGGCAATCGCGGCTTCATCGATCTTGGCTGGCTGGGCTTCGGGGTAGCGGGCCACGGCGATGGATTCGCCCTTCAGACCCGCCACAGGCGCCACTTGCTGCCACAACTCTTCCGTCACAAACGGAATGATGGGGTGGGCCAGACGCAAGATGGCTTCCAGCGTGCGGATCAGCGTGCGGCGGGTGGCTCGCTGCTGGGCAACGCTTCCGGTCTGGATTTGCACCTTGGCGATTTCCAGATACCAGTCGCAGAACTCGTTCCAGACAAAGTCGTAAATTGTGTTGGCGACGTTGTCCAGGCGGAATTCGGCAAAGCCCTTGGCCACTTCGGCCTCGACCTTTTGCAACTGCGAGGAGATCCAGCGGTCAGGCTGGCTGAAGTGCATATAGCCTTCGAACTCGCCGCCGGGCTGGCACTGCTCCTTGGTGTGCTCTGCCAGACCGCAGTCATAGCCTTCGCAGTTCATCAGCACAAAGCGGCTGGCGTTCCACAGCTTGTTGCAGAAGTTGCGGTAACCCTCGCAGCGCTTGCTGTCGAAGTTGATGGAGCGGCCCAGCGATGCCAGCGCGG
>ERZ724504.2287-NODE-2287-length-10406-cov-4.401797_pt1 | contig 10406 bp, 10 predicted proteins | sample MGYA00376037_ERZ724504 | MGnify/ENA primary metagenome ERZ724504 (study PRJEB28724, sample SAMN07190888) | wastewater metagenome | isolation source: influent of sewage treatment plant in Hong Hong | place: USA: Christiansburg, Virginia | collected 2016-03-01 ... | reverse complement strand
CGCGGCATCCGCGTCAAGATTTCCAGCTACACCCGCCACCACGTCAACATCACGATGACGCAGGCCAAGGCGGTGTCCAACTACACCAACTCCATCCTGGCCAACATGGAAGCCACCGACGACGGTTACGACGAAGCCATGCTGCTGGACGCCAACGGCTTCGTGTCCGAAGGCGCGGGAGAGAACCTGTTTGTCGTCAAGAACGGCGTGGTCTACACCCCCGACCTGTCGGCCGGCGCGCTGAACGGCATCACCCGCAACACGGTCATGCATATCTGCAAGGACCTGGGCCTGGAGTTGGTGCAGAAGCGCATCACCCGCGACGAGGTCTATATCTGTGACGAAGCCTTCTTCACCGGTACCGCGGCCGAGGTCACGCCCATCCGTGAACTCGATCGCATTGAGCTGGGCAAGGACGACTATGTGGGCAGCCGTGGCCCCATCACCGAGAAAATCCAGAGCGCGTTTTTTGACATCGTCAATGGCCGCAACCCCAAATATGCCCACTGGCTCACGAAAGTAAGTGAATAACTTTGCGGGACAGTCCGTAGTCGCATAGCGGCAAGCTCTGTCCCCAACTGATTGAGGAAATTATGAAGAATTCAACCGTTGAACTGCTCGCCAAGGACCTGAACCACCAGGGCGGCGTGTTTTGCCCCAGCCCCCTGGCGCATATGAAAACCTGGGACACGCATCCCAAGGTCTATCTGGATGTCGGCAAGTCGGGCGAAGCCAAGTGCCCGTATTGCAGCACGGTGTACCGCCTGAAAGCCGGCGAGCACTTCGCGGGTCACTAGCGTTGCCCAACCGGTCGGCACTGGTCATTGCCCCTCAGTGGATAGGGGATGCGGTGATGACCGAGCCGCTCCTGCGGCGCTTGCATGCCCGGGGTGAGTCCCTCACCGTGGCTGCGTTGCCGTGGGTAGCGCCGGTGTACCGGGCCATGCCCCAGGTGTCGGCGGTGGTGGAACTCCCATTTGCGCACGGTGGACTGCAATGGGGTCTGCGGCGCAGTCTGGCGCGCCAGATGCAAGGGCATTTCAGCGTTGCCTATGTCTGCCCCAATTCCTTCAAGAGTGCTTTGCTGCCCTGGTGGGCGGGCATTCGGGAGCGTGTCGGTTACCACGGCGAGTCCCGCTATGGATTGTTGACCCGCCGGTTGCCCAATCCACGCGGTGGCCACCGTCCACCCATGGTGGCGTTTTATTCCGCGTTAAGCGCTGAGGGGGGTGTAGCCGACGACCGCCCCAGCCTGACGCTCGACCCGATCAGGGTCGACGCGGCGTTGGCCGGCATGCGACTGCAACGCCAAGGCTACTACATCTTTGCACCGGGGGCCGAATACGGTTCAGCCAAACGCTGGCCCGCACGGCATTTCGCGGTGCTGGCCGGGCAGCTGGGCTTGCCCGTGGTGCTGCTGGGCTCTTCCAAAGAGTCAGCCGTGTGCGCGGAGATTGCCCACGCGGTGAATGCAGCACGTCCCGGCCATTGCCTGGACTGGTCCGGGCGCACCTCGCTGGACCATGCCCTGGCCGTCATTTCCGCCGCCAGAGCCATGGTCAGCAATGACTCGGGACTGATGCATGTCGCCGCTGCTTTCGGTGTTCCCCAGGTTGCGCTCTTTGGTTCTTCCAGCCCACTGCATACGCCACCCTTGAACCCCAAGGCTCATGTGGTGTGGCTCAAGAACGATCCCACGTACGTGCCGGCACTGGATTGCGCACCCTGCTTCCAGCGTGAGTGTCCACTGGGACACACGCGATGTCTGGTAGACATTGCACCAGACGACGTGCTGCGCTTCCTGTAGCAACCGGTCCGGCACACGCACAAAAAAGCCACCCGAGGGTGGCTTTCTTTTTCAGACCATCGGCCACTCAAACATGAGCAGCCTTCGGGCTATTCGATCTTGAACACAAATTCCTGCGTGGCAAGAACCTCTGTGGCATCTGCCGTGCACTTGTATTGCATCATCGCGGCCTTCACAGCTGCGTGGAAGATGCGGGGACCAGACAGGATCGTCACCTCCCGCACAGCACCGTCCTTGACCAGAGCCTGCGCCTTCACCACACCTTCGGACCCATCCTGCAATGCCTTGCGGGGCATTTCAGGTGGCACCTGGGATGGACAGGCCACACGCAAGTCACCACGGTTGGGCGCGGGCTTGGGTGGTGCCGCGGGTGGCGGCGGCGGTGCAATCACCGCCGGTGTGGGCGGTGGTGCAGCGACCGACACAATCGTCGGCGCAGTGGACGTCACCGGTGGCGCCACGTCAGGCGGCGGCACAAAGGGTGGCGGCGGAGCCTCCACCTTGGGTGCTTCCGGTGGCTTGATTTCCTTGGGCGGTGGCGGCGGTGGCGGCGGAATGATCACTTCCTGGATCACCACAGCTTCCAGCGGCTTCTTGATGACCTTCAGCGCATCATGGGCCGTGCCAGAGATCAGCGCCCACAGCAGAAAGACGTGCAGCCCGACAACAATGGCAATGCCCTTGTAGCGCTTTGACGGGTCTCTTGGCCGGTAGACCGGGTGTAAGCCAAGCGTATTCGTTTGCATGTTCATTGGACGAATTGCTCGCTTCCGATCACCGCCATCTTCGTCAGCCCCTTGCGCTTGGAAGCGGACAGGACATTGGCGAACACTGCATAGGACGATGACTTGTTGGGCCGGATGTGCACCTCGGGCTGTGCGGCCTGCAGGGCCACGGTTTCCATATTGGTATCGAGTTCTGCGGCGGACACCGGCAAACCTTGCCAATAGACCACGCTGTTTTCGTCGATATCGATCTGGATTTTTTCAGGCTTGATATTGTTGGTGGGCGGTGTGCCCACCGGCATATCCAGGCTGACCGCGTGCAACTGGATGGGAATGGTGATGATCAACATCACCAAGAGCACCAGCATCACGTCAATCAATGGCGTGGTGTTGATGTCCATCAGCACTTCAGGATCGCCTTCGGCGTTTCCTACATTCATAGACATATTGCTATTCCTCCTGACGTGGGTTCAACCGCCCAATGCTGGCGGTTCGGTGATGAACGCCACTTTGACGATGCCCGCACGCTGGCATGCATAAAGAATCTTGCCAACACCTTCGTATCGGGAAGCCAAGTCGCCGCGAATCTGCACTTCAGGCTGCGGCTTGACGGTCGAGACTTTCTTGAGCTTGTCGACCAATGCTTCCACATTGGCCACTTTCTGGTCGTACCAGAAGATGCCGCCGGTTGTATCGACCGAGATAATGATGTTTTCTGGTTTGGTTTCCCGAACCTCTACCCGTTCTTTGGGCAGGGTCACGGGAATCGAGGTTGTGACGACGGGAATGGTGATCAGGAAAATGATCAACATCACCAGCATCACGTCCACCAGGGGTGTCGTGTTAATGGCTGATATGACGGCGTCATCTTCACCGTCAATACTGCCAACATTCATGGACATAGAGCTAACTTTCTGCGCGTTTACCGCACGTGCTTAGCTCTTGGAAGCCGAACCCAACAAGACGGAGTGCAAGTCGCTGCCGAAGCCGCGGATGTCGTCCATCACGCCCTTGTTGCGGGCGATCAAGAAGTTGTAGGCCAGCACAGCGGGCACCGCAACGGCCAGACCCAGGGCGGTCATGATCAGCGCAGAACCCACGGGGCCGGCCACCTTGTCGATGGACGCCTGGCCGGACATGCCGATTTGTGTCAGGGCGCCATAGATGCCCCACACGGTACCGAACAGACCAACGAAGGGAGAAATGGAACCCACGGTTGCCAGGAAGGACAGGCCGCCTTGCATTTCGCGGTTCACGCGGTCCACCGAGCGCTGGATGCTCATGCTGATCCAGTCGTTCAAGGGGATGTGGCCCATCAGACCACCGTGTTTTTTGGTGGCGTCCACGCCGGCGGCGGCGATGAACTGGTAAGGGCTGTCCTTGTGCAGGGCGGCGGCGCCTTGCGCCACGGTGCCTGCGCCCCAGAATTTCTCAGCCGCTTCGCGGGCATATTTGCCGGCCTTCGCCTGCTCGAGCATCTTAATGGCCAGGATGTACCAGCTGCCCATACTCATGATGCCCAAAATGATCAAAACACCCATGTCAACCGAGTGCGCGTTGTGCCACAAAGCGGCAATGCCGTAGGGATTGTCCGTTGTACCTTCAGCCTTTTTGGGCGCAGCGGCAGCGGGGTCAGCAGCAACAGCAGCAGGCGCTGCAGCGGCGGGCGCGGCGGTCTGGGCAAATGCGGGGGTTGAAACACCAGCGACCGACACAACGGCCAAACTCAGGGTCAGGGCCCAGGCGCGGACCAACACTTTGAACTTTGTATGCACAATCATTTCCTTATAGAAAAACTACTAACTGCCGTTTGGATGCCGGGTCGGAATCCGGGGCGCAGCGTCCGTAAACTGCTAAACTTAAAGTCGGCTATTGTAATTTGCCTAGATGGTGCTTTGTCTGTGGCCTAACGAACATCACCTAGCGTTTTCGCTATCAGGGTTTCCACCAGATTACACCCACTGGGCCACTCACATGCAATCCCCTTCCACCGCCAACGGCGAATTGAATCCTTTGCTGCAACCCTGGGTTCAGCCCTACGGTTTGCCCCCCTTCGGTCATGTACTTCCAGCACATTTCGTGCCAGCGTTTGACTGTGCACTGGCGCAGCATCTGGCCGAGATTGATGCCATCGCAACCCACCCGGATGCACCCGACTTCGCAAACACGATAGCAGCTTTGGATAGCAGCGGTCGTCTGCTCGACCGAATTACCTTGCTGTTTCACAATCTGACCGCCAGTGAGACGTCCGCCGATTTGCAAATCGTGCAGCTGGAAATGGCGCCGCGGCTGGCCGCACACAAGAATGCCATCTTCATGCACGCCGGACTTTTTGCCCGCATGGACGCCCTGCATGCCCAGCGCCATACCCTGGGCCTGGATGCGGAACAAATGCGCCTGCTGGAGCGTCTGCATATGGACTTTGTGCGAGCCGGCGCCCGGTTGCAAGGCCAGCAACGACTGCGCTATGGCGCCATCATGGCCGAACTGGCCACGCTATTCACCCGCTTCTCGCAAAACCTGCTGACAGAAGAGACGGCATACACGCTGGAGCTTCGAGGCGAGGCCGACCTGGCGGGCCTGCCCGACTTTGTGCGCGCGGCCGCACGCTCCGCGGCGCAGCAACGCGGACTGGGCGACGGCAGCCATGCCATCACGCTGTCCCCGTCACTGGCCGAGCCCTTCCTCACCTTTTCCGCACGGCGCGACCTGCGGGAGACCCTGTGGCATGCACGCGTATCCCGTGGTGCCAACGAGGGCGCCCACGACAACCGCCCCGTTGCCGCGCAGATCATGGCCCTGCGCCAGGAGCAGGCCGCCCTTCACGGTTTCGCCAGTTACGCCGACTACGAGCTGGTCGACCGCATGGCCGGCACCACCGACGCCGTGCTGGATTTATTGCACCAGGCGTGGGAACCCGCCAAGGCCCACGCCGACGTCGACCGCCAGGCGCTGACCGAAATGGCCCGCTCCTTGAGAGAGCCTACGCCGATTGCCGCCTGGGACTGGCGTTACCTGGCGCAAAAGGTGCGCGCCCAGCGCTTTGACCTGGATGATGCGGAGCTCAAGCCCTATTTTTCACTGGACGCCATGGTGGCCGCCATGTTCGACTGTGCCCAGCGCCTGTTTGGCCTGCGCTTTGTCGAACAGCAGGGCATGCCACTGCACCATCCGGATGCCCGGCTATGGGAGGTCCGCGGCAAGGACGATGCGCTGGTGGGCCTCTTCATTGGCGACAACTACGCCCGCAGCTCCAAGCGCAGCGGTGCCTGGATGAGCGTGTTTCGCAGCCAGTCCGGCCACTCTGGCGGCACGCTGCCCATCGTCATCAACAACAACAATTTCGCCAAGGCCAGCCCGACCCTGCTGAGTTTCGACGACGTGCGCACGCTGTTCCACGAGTTTGGCCACGGTCTGCATGGCCTGCTGTCCCAGGTGCGCTACGAGCGCCTGGCCGGCACCCAGGTGTTGCGCGATTTTGTCGAGCTGCCCTCGCAACTGTTCGAGAACTGGGCGCTGGAGCCGCAAGTGTTGCAACGCCACGCGCGCCATGTTGAGACCGGCGAACCCATGCCCGCTGCCCTGCTGGAAAAACTCCTGCGCGCACGCCAGTTTGACCAGGCCTGGGCCACCATCCAATACACCGGGCCGGCCCTGATCGACATGGCATTGCACGCCCTGCCGAACGGCACACCGGTCGACATCGCCCAATTTGAGGCCGAGCAACGCACCAAGTTGGGTATTCCATCCGATATTGGCCTGCGCCACGGCCTGTCCCATTTCCAGCACCTGTTTGCCGGTGCGGGGTATTGCGCCGGTTACTACGTCTATATGTGGGCCGAGGTCCTGGAGGCCGATGGATTCGCAGCATTCACCGAAACCGGTGACACCTTCGATGCGACCACGGCTGAGCGCCTGCTGGACACGATCTACAGCGCCGGCAACCGACAGAATCCGGCCGACGCCTACCGCGCCTTTCGCGGACGCGACCCCCAGGTGACGCCCATGCTGCGCAAACGGGGGCTGGTCGCCCGCTCGACGGCCACGGCTTAACCCCTTTTCAACCTCTTTTCAAGAACTCCGCCCCCTATGTCCATCTGGAAAAAACCAGTCACCGTCGAACTGCTCACGGCCATGAGTGCCGACACCGCAACGGCCCATCTGGGAATCGAATTTCTGGAAGTCGGCGACGATTTCATCACCGCCCGCGTGCCAGTGGACACCCGCACCCGCCAGCCCTATGGCCTGTTGCATGGCGGAGTCAGCGTGGTGCTGGCCGAAACACTGGGCTCGTGCGGCGCCGCCTGTGCCTGCCCGGAAGGTTACCGGGCCGTCGGCCTGGATATCAATGCCAACCATGTGCGGGGCACCACCAGCGGCTGGGTGACCGGCACCGCACGTCCGGTGCACATGGGCCGCACGACGCACGTGTGGGCAATCGAGTTGCACAACGAGGCCGGCGAGCTGACCTGCGTGTCGCGCATCACGATGGCTATCCTCGCGCCCAAGGCGTAAAACTACCCCTGGCGTGAGCGCCGCCGGGCCGCCCCAAGGCGCGAGGGCCCCCTCGGGGGGGCAGCGCAGCACTTGCGTCCTCGGCTTTGCAAGCCGATGCCGGGGCAGTGGCAAGCGTGGGGGCTTACATTTTTCGCGCAAATTCGACATACCAGTCCAGGCACCCCGGGTTGGCCATCGCGTCCTTGTTGACGACCTTCTCGAGCGGCTGCCCCAGCAGCAGCTTCTTGATCGGAAGCTCCTGCTTCTTGCCCGATAGCGTGCGCGGCACCTCGGCCACCTGGAAGATGGCGTTGGGCACAAAGCGCGGGCTCAACGCCGTCTTGATGGCGTCCACAATCTTGCGTTGCAAGGCGTCGTCCAGCGTCATCCCCGGGCGCAGCACGACGAACAGCGGCATATAGCTCTCGCGCCCCAGGTATTCCAGATCGACGACCAGGCTGTCCATGACCTCGGGCAGCACCTCGATGGCGCTGTACAGCTCGCTGGTGCCCATGCGCAGGCCGTGGCGGTTGATGGTGGCGTCGCTGCGGCCAAAGATCACGCAGCCCTCGCCACCCGCCTCCTTGGTGCCCACGCGCAGCCAGTCACCGTGGCGCCAGACGCCCCCGGTCTCGGGTGCAGCATCACCGCCACCGGGCTTGCGGCCGTGGCCGGCCGGGTACATCTCGAAATAACTTGCCAGGTAGCGCGCGTTGCCGGAGTCGCCCCAAAAGTAGAGCGGCATGGACGGAATCGGCTGGCTGCAAACCAGTTCACCGACCTCGCCCAGCACCGGCTCTCCGGCCTCGTTCCAGGCCTCGACCGCGCAACCCAGCAGGCGGCATTGCATGACGCCGGGTTCCTGCGGCAGCTCGCGGTTGCCGCCGATGAAGGCACCGCAAAAGTCGGTGCCGCCACTGATGTTGCACCACCATATATCACCCCCACGCTCCCCCACTGCGTGTGGGTCGCTGCCCCCCGAGGGGGCCTTCGCGCCTTGGGGCGGCCCGGCGGCGCTCATGTCTTGCTGCGCCACGCTCTTCGCGATGCGGCGGAACTGCTCCGTGCCCCAGTTCTGCGCCTCGGGTGACAGCGGCGAGCCCGTGGTGCCCAGCGCGCGGATGGCCGACAGGTCGCCACAGGTGGAGATGTCTACGCCGGCCTTCATGCAGTTGGCGTAGAAGGCGGCACCGGCACCAAAGTAGGTGACGCCGGTCTCGCTGGCAAAGCGCCACAGCGTGGTCCAGTCCGGCTGGCCCGGGTTGCCGTCGAAGATGACGCAGGTGGTGCCGCTGAGCAGGCCGGCCACCTGGGCGTTCCACATGACCCAGCCGGTGGAGCTGTACCAGTGGAAGCGCTCACCCCAGTTGTTGGCCTCGTAGCTGCACCCCACGTCGTTGTGCAGCACCTTCATCGCCAGCGCCACCAGGATCATGCCGCCGTGGCCGTGGACGATGGCCTTGGGCAGGCCGGTGGTGCCGCTGGAATAGACGATCCACAGCGGGTGGTCAAACGGCAACCACACCGGCTCGAACGCCGACGTCTTTGCATCATTTCGGGCAGTAGCCCTCGTGAAACGGACACATGAAGCTATCGAATTCGTAGCATGCTGTGGATCATCGGCCGTCCCGAGGTTGGAGTGCAGGATCACGTGGCGCACCGAGGGCAGCGCACTCTGCAGCTCCTGCACCACGCCCATGCGGTCGAAGTCGCGTCCGCCGTAGCGAACGCCATCGCAGGCGATCAGCACCTTGGGGGTGATCTGCTGGAAGCGGTCCAGCACCGCGTTGGTGCCCATGTCCGGTGCGCAGACGCTCCACACCGCGCCGATGCTGACCGTGGCCAGAAAGGCGACCATGGCCTCGGGCGTGTTGGGCAGGTAGGCGGCCACGCGGTCACCCGGGATGACGCCCTGCTCCTGCAGGTGCAGCGCCAGCGACGCGACCTGGCGACGCAGCTCGGGCCAGCTCAGCTCGCGGTGTTCGCCCTTCTCGTTGCGGCTGATGACGGCGGGAAAGCCGGCCGCATCGGCCGGCGCCACATGGCGGAACACCTGCTGCGCGTAATTGGCCTGCGCGCCGGGGAACCAGACGGCACCGGGCATGGCGTTCTTGGCCAGCACCGCGGTGTGCGGCGTGGGCGACTGCAGCGCAAAGTAATCCCAGACGCTTTGCCAGTAGGCATCCAGGTCGGTGATGGACCACTGCCAGAGGTCGCGGTAGGTGTCAAAGCGCAAGCCGCGCTGCGCGTACAGCCAGTCCTGGTACAGGCGGATCTGGGGGATGCTGGGAGCGGTGGTTGGGGGGGTGGGGCTTGTCTCGGCCATGTTGTTCTGTGTGCACGGTGTCTGGAATGTGACAGTGTGCACGCCCGCCCCCGGGCTATCAGACACGCTGGTGACAGGCCCTGGACTACTCGGCGGCGTTGGCCTGCGCCATCTTCTCGCTCTTCCAGTACACATCGTCGCCCACGGTGCCATCGGTGCGGAAACGGTTCAGCACGCGCGACAGCACAAACATCAGATCCGACAGGCGGTTCAGGTACTGGCGCGGCGTGTCCTTCAGGGCATCCTGTGCGCCCAGTGCGACCACCGCGCGTTCGGCGCGCCGCGCCACGGTGCGGCAGACGTGGGCCTGCGACGCGGCGCGGGTGCCGGCCGGCAGGATGAATTCCTGCAGGCGCGGCAGGTGCTCGTTGTGCTCGGCCAGCGCGTCGTCCAGCGCCAGCACGGCTTCGGGCTTGAGCAACTCAAAGCCGGGGATGGACAGCTTGCCACCCAGGTTGAACAGCTGGTGCTGGATCTCCACCAGCAGGCTGCGCACGGTTTGCGGCATGTCTTCGCACAGCAGCAGGCCGATGTGGGAGTTCAGCTCGTCCACATCGCCCATGGCGTGGATGCGCAGGCTGTTCTTGGAGACGCGCTGGTTGTTGCCCAGGCCGGTGGTGCCGGCGTCGCCGGTGCGCGTGGCGATCTGTGAAAGTCGGTTGGCCATGTGAATGAGTGCGGGTCAGCGAACAGAAGATGCCGGATTGTCCCCCGAGCGGCCATCCCCCTTTTGCCCGCACGGTCGAGACGCCAAAGCGCCCCTGCGCAGCGGGACGCAGGGGCGCTTGGGGGCGTAGAGAAGTTTCCCCACAGTTTTCCCCACAGTTGGCGGGCCATGCCGCCGGGGTTATCAGTGGGTTGCCGACGTGCGGTTCAATTTATCGATATCTGCCGTGGATACGCCCGTGTTGGTGGGCTGCATCTGGTTCCAGGCCTGTGCGTGGTAGGCGTCCCATTCAGCGCGCGACACCATGCCGTCGCCATTGGTGTCCATCAGCCGCGCGTTCACGCGCATGTCGGCCTTGGCAGCGGCCTTGCCGCCAGCTGCGCT
>ERZ724504.2282-NODE-2282-length-10419-cov-10.914898_pt1 | contig 10419 bp, 8 predicted proteins | sample MGYA00376037_ERZ724504 | MGnify/ENA primary metagenome ERZ724504 (study PRJEB28724, sample SAMN07190888) | wastewater metagenome | isolation source: influent of sewage treatment plant in Hong Hong | place: USA: Christiansburg, Virginia | collected 2016-03-01 ... | reverse complement strand
CCCGGTTGGCAGCCGAACGGGGCCTGCCCTACGCCTTCGCCTCGCACTTCGCGCCACGCCTGCTGCTGCAGGCTCTTGAGGTGTATCGCAGCCACTTCCACCCATCGGAAACCCTCGCCAAACCCTACGTGATCGTCGGCGTACCGCTGATCGCCGCGCCCACCGACGAAGAGGCCGAGTTCCTGGCCAGCAGCACCCACCGCCGCGTGCTCGGCATCTTGCGCGGCGACCGGCGCTGCCTGCAGGCACCGGAAGAGAACTTCATGGCCGGGCTACATCCGGAAGAGCGCGCCGCCATCGGCGACTTCCTTGGCGCAGCCGTCATCGGCGGGCCGGATACCGTGAAAGACGGCCTGAATCGCCTCGCCGAGGCAACGGCAGCCGACGAGTTCATGCTCGTCTGCGACATCTTCGACCCCGCTCTGCGCCTGCGCTCGCTGGACATCGCCGCAGCCGCCTGCCGCGGGTAACGCTCCCGTGGGTCGGACTTCAGTCCGACAGCGCGGGCTCAGCGTCCGAGTCGGACTGAAGTCCGACCCACGGGGTGCATCGGCTAAAATAGGCAGCTCACTGCCGCCCAGCCAAGCATGAACACCACCTCCTACTCTGTCTTCGCCAGCCTGACGCCCGCCGCCGTGTGGGCCCATTTCGCCACCCTGTGCCACATCCCGCGCCCGTCGAAGGCCGAAGATGCCCTCCGCGATCACCTGCTCGACCGGGCCCTGAGCCGCGGCCTGGACGCCACGGTGGATGGCGCCGGCAACCTGATCATTCGCAAGCCCGCCAGCCCCGGCCATGAATCCGCACCCGGCGTGGTGCTACAGGCGCACCTCGACATGGTGTGTCAGGCCAACGCCGACACGCCCCACGATTTCACCCGCGACCCGATTCGCCCGGTGCTGCAGGGCGGCTGGCTGGTGGCCGAGGGCACCACGCTGGGCGCCGACAACGGCATCGGCGTGGCCCTGATCCTGGCGGCGCTGGAAGACCCGGCCCTCATCCACGGCCCGCTCGAAGCCCTGCTCACCGTCGATGAAGAAGCCGGCATGGGCGGCGCCCAGGGGCTGGCGTCCGGCGTGCTGAACGGCCGCCTGATGCTCAACCTGGATACCGAAGACTGGGGCGAGTTTTACCTGGGCTGCGCCGGCGGGCTGGATGTGAATGTCGAGCGGGAAGGCGTGCCGGAAGCCCTACCCACAGGTTTCGCATGCCATGAGATAAGCCTGACCGGCCTGCGCGGCGGCCACTCCGGCATCAACATCCACGAAGAACGCGGCAACGCCATCAAGCTGCTGGTGCGCATGCTGCGCGACCTGGAAGGCCACTTTGCCCTGCGGCTGGCGAACCTGAACGGTGGCACCGCCCGCAACGCCCTGCCCCGCGAAGCCCGCGCCACGATCGCCGTGCCGGCAGGCCAGGCAACAGCCCTCGCCGCCAGCCTGGCCGACTGGCAGACCCTGCTGCGCCAGGAACTGAAGGGCGTCGACGAAGGCGTGAGCCTCGCCCTCGCCCCGGCACAGGCCGACGCCGTACTTGCCGCCGCAGATCAGGCCGTGTGGCTGGCCTCGCTGCACGCCGCGCCCCACGGTGTGCGACGCTGGAGCCTGAGCGTGCCGGGCGTGGTCGAGACCTCCAACAATCTGGGCATGGTGGCAATCACACCGCAGGGCGGCAGCAGCAACTTCATGGTCCGCTCCCTGCGCGACAGCGGCAGCACGGCGCTGGCCGACGAAATCATCAGCCTCTTTGCCCTGTCCGGCACCCGTGCCGAGGCGTCCGGGCACTACCCCGGGTGGACGCCCGACCCGGCCTCGCCGCTGCTGGCGCTGTGCCAGTCGGTGTTCAGCCGCGAGTTCGGCAGTGAATCGAAGGTGCAGGTGATCCACGCCGGGCTGGAGTGCGGCATCATCGCTGCCAAATATCCGGGCCTCGACATCGTCTCCTTCGGCCCGACCATCCGCGGTGCCCACGCCCCGGGCGAACGGGTCGACATCGAATCGGTTGGCCAGGCCTGGCATCTGCTCAGCGCCATCCTCACCCGCATCGCCACCCCGCCATGAACCCGGAAGACCTGCAATTGCTGGTGACCTACGTGATGCCCTACGGCAAGTACAAGGGCCGCGTGATTGCCGACCTGCCGGGCAACTACCTGGCGTGGTTCGCCCGCAAGGGCTTTCCGCCGGGCAAGCTCGGCCAGTTGCTGGCGCTGATGCTCGAACTCGATCACAACGGCCTGTCGTCCCTGCTCGCGCCCTTGCGCCGAGAGCTAGCCGGACGATAGACGGCGGCCCGCTTCTCGCGTAGGATCGCGGCCGTCATTGGGGAGTAGCCGCCCTTCTTTCGAAGGGGCCTGCGTCAACACACTTGGTCTTTGGACCATGGCGCAGGCAGTCCCGTACCTGGCAAGACCTTTGACCACCTCGCCTCCGGATTTGGCCGGAGAGGCGTCGTGGTCATTCGTCCTTGTCCGGCCAAGGGAATCAAAATGGAAGCCTTCCTCGTCTCCACGGGCATCGTCGCCCTCGCCGAAATCGGCGACAAGACGCAACTCCTCGCCTTCATCCTCGCCGCCAAGTTTCGCAAGCCGGTCCCCATCATCGTCGGGATCCTGGTCGCCACGCTGGTCAATCATGGCTTCGCAGGAGCGGTCGGCACCTGGGTCACCACGCTGGTCGGCCCGGAAACCCTGCGCTGGGTGCTGGGCGTGTCCTTCATCGCCATGGCCATCTGGACGCTGATTCCCGACAAGTTCGACGAGGAAGATGCCAAGCTGGCCCGCTTCGGGGTGTTCGGCACGACAGTCGTCGCGTTCTTCCTGGCCGAGATGGGCGACAAGACCCAGATCGCCACCGTCGCCCTGGCCGCCCAGTACCAGGATCTGGCCGTGGTCGTGGCCGGCACCACCTTTGGCATGATGCTCGCCAACGTACCGGCGGTGATCCTCGGCGACCGTATTGCCCACCAGATGCCGGTGCGCCTGGTACATGCCGTCGCCGCCGCGATCTTTGCGATTCTCGGCCTGGCCACGCTGTTCGGCGCCGGTGCAAGCCTGGGGTTCTGAAACGATTGAAACGGAAAGTGATTGAAAAATGAGTGACCTGAGAGACTTGGCTGAACTGGACAGTGAAGGCGCCACACCGGAGCGGGAGGCGGCAACGAAGCGCAGCACCTGGGTCAGCGTGATCGTCAATATCGTCCTGACCATCACCCAGGTCACCGCCGGCCTGCTGTCCGGCTCCCAGGGCCTGATTGCCGACGGCGTGCATTCCCTGTCCGATCTGATCGCCGACTTCGTGGTATTGCTGGCCGTGCATCACAGCAAGAAGGCACCGGACGAAAACCATCACTACGGCCATCAGCGTTACGAGAACGCCGCCTCGCTCGTTCTCGGCAGCCTCCTGCTGGCGGTAGGCGTGGGCATGGCGTGGTCGGCCGTTCACAAGTTGCAGGCGCCGGAGACGATTCCCACCGTGCATCTGATGGCCCTGTGGGTGGCCCTCGGCGCACTGATCGCCAAGGAGTTGCTGTTCCGCTACATGCTGGCAGTGGCCGAGCGGGTGCGTTCGAGCATGCTGGTCGCCAACGCCTGGCATGCCCGCTCGGATGCGGCCTCATCGCTGGTGGTCGGCATCGGCATCGGCGGCAACCTGCTCGGCGTCGCCCTGCTCGACCCGATTGCCGCGCTGGTGGTCGGCTGCATGGTCAGCAAGATGGGCTGGAGCTTCATGTGGGACGCCCTGCATGACCTCACCGACCGGGCCGCCAACGAAGAGCAGGTCGCCGCCATCAGCGCCGAAATCCGGGCGGTGCCCGGGGTGCTGGGCTTCCATGAACTCAAGACCCGCAAGACCGGCGACATGATCCTGGCCGACGTGCATCTTGAGATCGACGGCAGCCTGAGCGTCACCGAAGGGCACGACATTGCCGAGCGAACCCGGATCAACGTGATGACCCGACACCCCGTGCTCTATCTTCTGGTACATGTGGACCCGGTAACGCTCCCGACCACCGGAAGGTAGTGTCCGGGTCACGCGCCTGTCACGCGGCACTTGTCTAATCGAGGGCTATTTCCCGGAGATCAACCATGTCGCAGAACAAGCAGCGCCGCCAGTTCATCGTCAAGACCGCCAGCGCCCTGACGGCCGTCGCCGCCGGCAGCCTCCTGACAGCCTGCGGCAGCAGCGGCAGCAGCCCTCGCGCCTCGGAATTCCGCTACGGCGTGGCCAGCGGCGACCCGCTGGCGGATCGGGTCATCCTGTGGTCTCACGCCCGCATCCCCGGCTCGACAGAAGCAGTCGGCCTGTCCTGGCAAGTGGCCAGGGATGCCGGTTTCGGCTCCATCGTCTCGTCGGGCCGTGCCACGGCCAGCCAGGACAGCGGCTTCACCGTAAAGGTGGATGCCACCGGACTGAGCGCCGGCACGCGCTATTTCTACCGTTTCATCGACGATGCCGGCGTGGTGTCGACGGTCGGCAGCACGCGCACGCTGCCCGGGAGCGAGGTCAGCACGGTCAAGTTTGCGGTGTTTTCCTGTGCGCTGTACTCGGCAGGTTATTTCCATGCCTACGACGCGGCGGCCAAATCGGACGCCGAATACGCGATCCATCTGGGCGACTACATCTACGAGTACGGCGCCGACCCGGCCAAGTTCGGCAACGCCGACGCCGTCGCGCTCAACCGCGTCACCGCCCCCGCCAACGACATCGTCACGCTGGAAGACTATCGCACCCGCTATGCGCTGTACCGTGCCGACGCCAGCCTGCAGGCCGTGCATGCGCGGATGCCGTTCATCACCATCTGGGACGATCACGAGTTCGCCGACAACGCCTACACAAGCAGCGCCAACAACCACGACAGCGCGACCCAGGGCGACTGGACCACGCGCAAGAACATCGCCGCCCGCGTGTATCACGAGTGGCTGCCAATCCGCACCGATGCGTCCGGCAACCCGTTGAAGATCTACCGCCGCTTCGACTTCGGCAAGCTGCTCACGCTGCACATGCTCGACACCCGCATCGAGGGCCGCGACCGGCAGTACGACAGCTACGGCGACGCCGATGGCGGCATCGCCCGCTACGTGGCCGGCCTGACGAGCGGCAGCGACGCCGGCCGCCGGATGGTCAGCGCCACCCAGCAAAACTGGCTGACCGACGGCATCGGCAATTCGACCGCCACCTGGCAGTTCCTCGGCAACCAGGACATCATGGCCCGCATGTGGCTTCCCGCCTCGGTGCTGCAGGCGCAGAACACCGCCTTTGTGAGCCCTACCGCCGACAACCAGGCCGCCGTCGGCACGGCCATCAACGATTACCTCACCGCCAAGGCCACCCGCGCCGCAGCGGGCAACGCCGCACTGACGCCGACCCAGGCGGCGCTGCTCAACCCCACCATCAACCCGGGCATTCCATACAACCTGGATGCATGGGACGGCTATCCCCTGCAGCGCGAAGCCATCCTGCAAACCGTCAAGGCACAGGGCAAGAAACTCGTCACCCTGTCGGGCGACTCGCACAACGCCTGGTTCGCCAACGTGACGACGCTGGCCGGCGACAAGGTTGGGGTGGAGTTCGCCACGGCCTCGGTCACCGCACCCGGTTTTGAAGCGATAGGCCTCGGCGCGCTGGCCAGCGCCCTCGACGGCAGCGCCCTCGTCCCGCAACTGGGCAACGCCGCCATCGGAGCCGGCCTGGGCCTGGTGAACGATCTGAACTATGCCGACACAATCCGGCGCGGCTACCTGCAGGTAACGGTGACGAATGCAGAGGTCAAGGGCGAATACGTCTTCGTGGACAACGTGAAGAACAGCAGCTACTCGGCCGTTGTCGGCAAGACCGTCACGGTCACGGCGGCAGGCGCCACAAGCTACGCCTGATCCTGATTTGCGACGCGCGCGAGGCCTGCCAGGGACTCGCGCGACCTGCTGCCGTTTACCGCGCCTTGAGGCTATGCTGTTGCGCATAACCACCGTGCGGAACCAACGTGAGCGCCCCTGCCTTCGATGCGGCCCTTGTGCATGACCCTCACAGCGACCTTCTCTTCACGTCGCTGCCCTTGGGCATCGTTTTCCATGACTGCCAGGGCAATATAACCGCCACGAACCCCGCTGCCGAAGCAATCCTTGGCTGGACATGCAACCAGATGGACGGCCTCACCGCACGGGATCCGCGATGGAATGCCATCCATGAAGACGGCTCGCCATTCGATGACGCGGAGCATCCGGCCATGCTCAGCCTCAGGACACGCCAGCCGGTGCGCAATGTAGTGATGGGCATCGTCAACCCGCGCCTTGATCAACGCATCTGGCTCACGATCAGCGCAACCCCCATCCCGGGAGAGACGCCTGGCCAGATCCAGGGTGTTTACACCGTCTTCCAGGATATTACGGAACAAAAGCTTCAAGCAGAAAAGCTGAAACAGGCCAGCGAGTACCTGTCGCTCGCCGAGAAATGCGCAAAAGCCGGCGCCTGGGACTGGGATATCGATACCAGAAAGCTGAGCTGGTCGAATGGACTGTTTGCCCTTTTCGGACTGGATCCCGCCAAAACCGAAGCCAGCTTCGAGACGTGGACATCCATCGTTCACCCCGATGACGAACAGAGCGTCGAAACCAGCATTGCGCAGGCAGTCCGTGATCGCAAACCCCTCTTCTGCCAGTACCGGATCGTGCGGCCTGGCGGGGAAATCCGCTGGGTAGAGGCCTACGGCGATACCGCTTACGACAAGTCAGGCAACCCGCGTCGCCAGACCGGTGTCTGCATCGACACGACGGAGCGCAAAAGACTGGCGCTGGACAACGCCGAACTCGAATACCTCGTGACCGAGCGCAGCCAGGCGGAAGAGCGCCTGCGCCTGGCCGCCGGCGCGGCGCATTTCGGCATCTTCGAGAACGACCTGTTGCTCGGCACCACCTTCTGGTCGTACGAGACGCGAGTCATCCTCGGCGTATCCGCCGAGGCGCCCGCCACGCCTCCTGGCCTGATACCTGACTTCGTCCATCCCCAGGATGCAGCCCCGGTAATGGCATCGTATGAACGCGCCCTCGATCCTGCCGGAAATGGCGTGATCGAGAACACGCATCGCATCATTCGCCCCGATGGCAGCATCCGCTGGATTCAGCACAAGGGGCAAGCCCAGTTCGCAGGAAGTGGCCAGCAACGACATCCGGTCCGCTTGCGTGGCGTGATGGTCGACATTACGCCGCTGAAACTGGCCGAACAGGCGCTCCGGGCGAGCGAGGAAGACCTCAAGTGGGCGCAGACCATCGGCAAGATCGGCAACTGGCGGGTCAACATCACGCTGCAGCAAGTCACCCTGTCCGAGGAGGCCCGCCGCATTTTCGGCGTAACCGGAGAGGGGCCGTTCGACGTCAACGACATCTTCAGCCGCATCCACCCTGAAGATCAGGCCTACGTCGGCCAGGAGTGGCGAGCGGCGTTACAGGGCAAGCCCTACGACATCGAACATCGGCTACTGATGAATGACCAGGTGGCATGGGTGCGGGAGCGGGCAGAGCTGGAGCGGGACGCCAACGGCATCGTCCAGAGCGGCTTCGGTGTCATCCAGGACATCACCGACCGCAAGCAGGCAGAAAAGGCCTTGCGGGAAGCCAAGGAAACCGCCGATTCGGCGACCCAGGCCAAGAGCGCCTTTCTCGCCAACATGAGCCACGAGATCCGCACCCCGCTGAACGTCATCATCGGTCTCGCCGAACTGCTGCGCCGTGATCTCACCACGCCCGTTCAGATACGCAAACTCGACCAGTTGAACGAAAGCTCGGAGCATCTGCTGGCGATCATCAACGACATCCTCGACTTGTCCAAGATCGAATCCGAGCAGTTCAGCCTCGATCACACCGAGTTTCATCTCTACACCCTGGTCAACCGGGTCGTCCGGCTGTTTGACAGCAAGGCGCAAGAAAAGGGATTGACGCTGATTACCGACGTCGAGCCGGAATTGCACGCCCTGCGCCTGCAGGGTGATGCCTTGCGCCTGTCGCAGGTTCTGATCAACCTGTGTGGCAACGCCATCAAATTCACCCACCAGGGAACGGTTTGCGTGAGGATTGGCTGGGTGGCCGAAGACGCCGCCAGCGTCACGCTGAGATTCAGCGTGAGTGATACGGGTTGCGGCATTGCCCCGTCCGATCTGGCCCGACTGTTCCAGTCTTTCATGCAGGTCGACACGTCGATGACGCGCAGCTACGGGGGCTCCGGGCTCGGGCTGGCGATCTGCCACCATCTGGTGACCTTGATGGGAGGAAAGTTCTGGGTGGACAGTCAGCCCGGAACGGGCAGCGCCTTCAGCTTCGAGCTGCGCCTTCAACGCGCCACGGAACCACTGGCCACGACGCAGGAAGAGCCCACCCTCGCCAGGGCGGCAGACTTCTCGGGCATGCGCATCCTGCTCGCCGAGGATCATCCCCAGAGCCAGGAGATCCTGCTCGAGATGCTGGAAAACCTTGGCTGCGAGGGCGATGTCGCCGCAGACGGGCATGAGGCCGTCGCCTGCGCGCGCTCACGGGTTTACGACCTGGTCCTGATGGACCTGCAAATGCCGCGCATGGACGGTCTCGAAGCAACGCGGGCCATTCGTGCCCTGCCGGAATACCGCGACATCCCGATCGTCGCCCTGACGGCAAACGTCTTTGTCGAGGATCGCCAGCGTTGCCTGGCCGCCGGCATGAACGGCCACCTGGGCAAGCCCGTCACACCGGCCAGACTCGCGGCCGCCCTCGGTCAATGGCTGCCCGGCCTGCGTGTCCCCGACGACACCGCAACGCTCTGCGACAGTGCCTTGAGCCGCGCCCTGATGCAGATTCCCGGGATCCAGGTCAGCGACAACTGGCGCAAATCGGATGAGCAGATCCTTGCCTACAGCGCCCTGCTTGATCGCTTCATCCACACTCATCATGAACAAATAGCCACCCTGCAGGCCCGGATCGCAGCCCATGAGCACGAGGCCGCAAAATCGCTCGCCCACAGCATCAAAGGCATTGCCGGCTTGATCGGGGCCTGGCGTTTAGCCGATTTGATGGAACAGATCGCGCAAGGGCTGTGCATGAACATCGAGCAATCCCGTCTCGACGATCTGGCCAGACAGAGCAAAGCAGAACTGGCAGGCCTGGCCGAGGCCATGCGCACGCTGCCCGTACAAGCGCTACGCATCAGTCAGGGCTGAGCGCCGACCGCCTCACGTAAAAACGGCAGGCTGGCGCAGCCCCCGAAGAGGGCCACGCCAGCCTGCCGTTTGGCCTTTTCAGGCGCGGATCAGCGCTTGATGCGCGAGATCTTGGTGCCTTCGATACTCAGGCTGGCCATCAGGCCCTGCTGGTCGAAGATGAAGGCGTAGGCATCGTCCTTCAGGGTCAAGGACGACAGCTTCTTGGCCATGCCTTCGTTCACCACGACAACACTCGGGCCCACCCCAAACTCCCAGCCCTTGGACTTGTCCAGGTACTTCACGGCCTTGTCGCTCATCAGGAACACGACGTAGCCGTAGGATTCGGCACCGGCCTGCCAGCCCCACGAGGCGGACACGGAATTGTAGTAGCCGGCAAACTGCGAACCCTTGGTCAGCACGCCTTCACCGTAGCTGCCGCCAAACACCAGGCCGGCCTTGATGATCTTCGGGAAGACCAGGATTCCCCGCGCCGTCTTGGACAGGTTTTCGGCTACCGGATTGGTCTTGTACAGCGTTTGCAGCGCCTGGGCGGCATCCTTGTTCAGGTCTTCGGCGCTGGCCGCATGGACGTTGCCGCCGAGCATTCCAAGCGAAAAGGAGGCGGCAGTGACAAGCGCGAGCTTGTGGAAAGTACGACGAATATTGTTCATTTTTTGTCCTTTCGGTTACTCCGCAATCGTTGCCGATGGCAGAAAGCGGATTGAGCGGCGATGGGCAGTCAACAAACACCAATCTGTACGCCGCAATGCTTCATGCTGCATTCAAGTTATAGATCTTTCCGTGCGCCACCCCACACAACAGGCACCGCCAGGCAGACAGGCATGGTGGCGCTCAGCGCCGGCTCACCAGGAAACCGATGAGAAACCCGAGTACGGCGGCCCCGCCCAGAACCTGCCAGGGGTTTTTATGGACATATACCTGAGTGACATCGGCGGCATGGCGGGCCTGCTCGCCAACCCGGCTGCTCGCATCGTCAAGGCGGACCCGGGCGGCATCCAGCGAATCGAGGACGCTGCTGCGGGCCGCGGCATATCCCTTGGCCGTGGAGTTGCCGACATCGTCCATCAACGCGTTCGCCTCGCCAGCGACACCCTTCAGTTCCTTGACGAGAAAATCCTTCCCGTCCTCGGCGGCCCCACGGATTGCATTCATTTCGTTCGTCATGAACTCTCCTGCTGCAAGTAAATGAGCGGATGGACTATCGCGGCGAAAACCCGTGCCGCATGCGTGCCATTGCCG
>ERZ724504.2280-NODE-2280-length-10421-cov-5.801852_pt1 | contig 10421 bp, 9 predicted proteins | sample MGYA00376037_ERZ724504 | MGnify/ENA primary metagenome ERZ724504 (study PRJEB28724, sample SAMN07190888) | wastewater metagenome | isolation source: influent of sewage treatment plant in Hong Hong | place: USA: Christiansburg, Virginia | collected 2016-03-01 ... | reverse complement strand
GATTCTACAGCTGGGGCCGGCTCAACGATCACTTCGTTTACGCTTGCAGCGGCTGGCTCTGCAGGTGCAGGTTCAGCGACGGCGGCAGGACTTGGCTCGGCAACTACGGCAACAGCTTCTTCGTTGTGGCTGGTAACTGCCGGAGCGGCGGTTTCAGCGGCAACTTCGGTAGCGGCTTGGCTGTCGCTGATGATTTCGCTGGCGGCGACGGCTACTGCAGTCGCTACGGCAACATCAGCCACTGGCAGTTCTTGAGCAGGCTGTTCGGCCGACTCTTCGGTGCCTTCTTCGCTGCCTTCGATCACGTTGCCATTGGCATCGCTTTGACGCTCGCGACGATTGCTGCGGCGACGCTGACCACGGGAACGGCGACGGGGGCGATCGCCACCTTCACTGTTGTCCTGGCCATCATCTTGCAGTTGCTCTTCGCTGCTCAGTACTTCTTCGTCTTCGCTGACTTTCTCGGCGCGTGGTTGACGCTCTTCACGCGGTGCGCGTGGTTGACGTTCTTCCCGTGGCGGACGAGCAGGGCGTTCTTCACGAACCACTTCCTGGCCTTGTGCATCCAGCGGCTCACGCAGTTCACGCGGCTGACGCTCTTCGCGTGGCTTGCGCTCTTCACGAGGCTCGCGCGGCGGACGCGACTGACGCACTTCCTGCGGCTCGCGAACTTCTACCACTTCACGTGGTTGACGCTCTTCACGCGGCTGGCGCGGTTGGCGCTCTTCACGGGGTTCGCGTGGTTCACGGGCGGCGCGTTCTTCACGAGGCTGACGCTCTTCGCGCGGCTTGCGCTCTTCGTCGCGACCGCCACGACCACCACGGCCGCGAGTTTGCTGGCGACCGTTACGGCGCTGCTCTTCGCTGCGCGGTGCGCGTTCGATGGTTGGTTTTTCGATTACCAGTGCCGGCGCTTCTTCTTTGCTGGCGAACAGGCTGACCAGCGACTTGACCAGACCTTTGAACAGGCTTGGCTCGCTGCTGGCAGCATGGGCAACAGGCGCAGCCGGTGCCTCGGTGATCGGCGCTGGAGCCGGGGCGGCGGTGCGTTCCGGAGCGGTCTTCACGGCAGCTTCCTGGCGGGCCAGGGTGCGGGTGGCGGCAGCCGGTTGGGCTTCTTCCACTTCGACGGTGGTCATTTCATAGCTGGACAGCGGGGTCTGCAGATCCGGGCTGTCGTCGCGCAGGCGCTGCACTTCGAAGTGCGGCGTTTCCAGGTGATCGTTTGGCAGGATCACGATGCGTGCACGGGTGCGCAGTTCGATCTTGGTGATCGAGTTGCGTTTTTCGTTGAGCAGGAAAGCGGCGACCGGAATTGGCACTTGGGCGCGAACTTCGGCGGTGCGGTCTTTCAGGGCTTCTTCTTCGATCAGGCGCAGGATCGCCAGCGACAGCGACTCAACATCACGAATGATGCCCTGGCCGTTGCAACGCGGGCAGACGATGCCGCTGCTTTCGCCCAGGGATGGACGCAGGCGCTGACGGGACATTTCCAGCAGGCCGAAGCGCGAGATGCGACCGACTTGTACGCGGGCGCGGTCGGCTTCCAGGCTTTCGCGGACTTTTTCTTCCACGGCGCGCTGGTTCTTGGCCGGGGTCATGTCGATGAAGTCGATCACGATCAGGCCGCCGATGTCGCGCAGACGCAGTTGGCGAGCGATTTCTTCGGCTGCTTCCAGGTTGGTCTGCAGGGCGGTTTCTTCGATGTCGCTGCCTTTGGTCGCGCGGGCCGAGTTGATGTCGATGGACACCAGGGCTTCGGTCGGGTCGATCACGATCGAGCCGCCGGATGGCAGGCGCACTTCGCGCTGGAAGGCGGTTTCGATCTGGCTTTCAATCTGGAAGCGGTTGAACAGCGGCACGCTGTCTTCGTACAGCTTGATCTTGCTGGCGTACTGCGGCATCACCTGGTTGATGAAACTCAGGGCTTCCTGCTGCGCTTCAACGCTGTCGACCAGTACTTCGCCGATGTCCTGGCGCAGGTAGTCGCGGATGGCGCGGATGATCACGTTGCTTTCCTGGTAGATCAGGAATGGCGCGGCGCGGTCCAGCGAGGCTTCCTTGATGGCGCCCCACAGTTGCAGCAGGTAATCGAGGTCCCACTGCATTTCTTCGCTGGAGCGACCCAGGCCTGCAGTGCGCACGATCAGGCCCATGTCGGCCGGTGCGTTGAGGCCGTTGAGGGCTTCACGCAGTTCGTTACGCTCTTCGCCTTCAATGCGGCGCGAGATGCCACCGGCACGTGGGTTGTTCGGCATCAGTACCAGATAACGACCGGCGAGGCTGATGAAGGTGGTGAGGGCGGCGCCCTTGTTGCCACGCTCTTCTTTCTCGACCTGGACGATGACTTCCTGGCCTTCCTTGAGCACGTCCTTGATGTTGACGCGGCCTTCAGGAGCCTTGGAGAAATATTCGCGGGAGATTTCTTTCAGCGGCAGGAAGCCGTGGCGATCGGCACCAAAGTCGACGAACGCAGCTTCGAGGCTGGGTTCGACGCGGGTGATCTTGCCTTTGTAGATGTTGGCTTTCTTCTGTTCACGAGCACCGGACTCAATGTCCAGGTCGTACAGGCGCTGGCCATCTACCAGAGCAACACGCAACTCTTCGGGTTGAGTGGCGTTAATTAGCATTCTTTTCATGTTGTACCGTCGGTTTCCGGGCTTGCGGAAAAAGCGTTCGGCACACACGACTCTCACGGTCGGTGTCAGGTGAGTCAGGAGCGGTTGTCAGCCGTTCCAGTGTCTAGCGGCACTCGGCCAATAGGGCCGGGGTCGCGACGACATCTCCTGCTAATGGTGATGACTGAAGCATTCAGTCAGGAGGAGGAATCAACCATCGGTAGCGGACGTAATGAAGCGTCTTGAATAAGGTCCAATGCTACACAGTCCGACGGTTGTGCATCTCCACCCTACACGTATCCGAAGAAAATCGGGTGCCGCGCGCAGAATCCGCAGCGGGTTAGCAATTACCGCAATAATCCTCAGGGATTATCGCGCGTCGTATCTAAAGGCGTTGGTTTCCGGCTCATTCACGGCCTTGGCGGCGAATGATCCGTCGGACGGCCTTACGTCCTGAATGGATTGCGCTCGATGGGGGATGGCAGTTTTAGCGAACATCCGCAAATCGGACCGCTTTTGGCGGCGTTCGCGAATATAGCAGTAATCATTAAGTGCTTCAATTCCATAAAAAATTGTTATGATTGAAGGATGACAAATCCTTCCTCTCCGATCACCGCAGTGCAACTGCTGGAGGTCGCGCCGGAGTATGCCGGCCAGCGTATCGACAACTTCTTGCGCACCCAGCTCAAGGGTGTGCCCAAGACTTTGATTTATCGCATTTTGCGTAAAGGCGAAGTGCGGGTGAACAAGGGTCGAATCAAACCTGAATATAAGTTGCAGGCCGGCGATATTGTTCGCGTGCCGCCGCTGCGCCTGGCTGAGCGTGATGAGCCGGCGCCACTGGCGCAGGGCTTGCTTGACCGCTTGGAGGCGTCAATTGTCTTCGAGGACAAGGCACTGATTGTTATTAACAAGCCTGCTGGGATTGCCGTGCATGGCGGTAGCGGCCTGAACTTTGGGGTGATTGAGGCTTTTCGCCAGCTGCGTCCGGATGCTAAGGAGTTGGAGTTGGTCCATCGCCTGGATCGCGATACGTCCGGTCTGCTGATGATCGCCAAAAAGCGCAGCATGCTGCGCCATCTGCACGCCGAATTGCGCGGTGATGGCGTGGACAAGCGCTATATGGCGCTGGTGCGTGGGCACTGGGCGACGGCCAAGAAACAGGTCAATGCGCCATTGCTGAAGAACACCCTGCGTTCCGGCGAGCGCATGGTTGAGGTTAATGATGAGGGTAAAGAGGCGCTGACGATCTTTCGTGTGCTGCGCCGTTTTGGTGAATTCGCCACCTTGATCGAGGCGAAGCCTGTTACTGGGCGCACCCATCAGATTCGTGTACATGCGCTGCATGCCGGGCATGCGATTGCTGGCGATTCGAAATACGGCGACGAAGACTTCACCCGTGAAATTCGCGACGCGGGTGGCAAGCGCTTGTTCTTGCATGCATACGCGCTGCGGGTGCCGCTGCCGGATGGCGGCGAGCTGCAACTGGAAGCGCCGGTGGATGAAATGTGGGCGCGTACGCTGGAGCGTCTGGGTGCGTGATTATCAGCTGCTGATCTTCGACTGGGATGGCACGCTGGTCGACTCCATTGGTCGTATCGTTGAGGCGATGCATCAGGCGGCCCTTAGCAGTGGATTGCCGCGCCTCGATGACGAGGCCATCAAAGGCATTATTGGTCTGGCCTTGCCGGAGGCTATTCGGGTGTTGTATCCCGAGTTGGAGGATCAGGCGTGTAGTGAGCGCTTTGCGCAGCGCTACAGTGACTGTTATTTAACCCTGGAGACCGAGCCGTCACCGCTGTTTCCGGGTGTGGCTGAGGCGCTTGAGGCATTTCGGGCGCAGGGCTTTCACTTGGCGGTGGCTACGGGCAAGAGTCGCCATGGTCTGCAGCGGGTGCTCAAGGGGCGTGGCTGGTGTGATTATTTTGATCTCACACGTTGCGCGGATGAAACGGCCAGCAAGCCCCATCCGTTGATGCTGCACGAGACTCTCCAGCATTTTCAGTTGCCGCCGGAGCGGGCGTTGATGGTGGGGGATTCGTCATTCGATTTGCAGATGGCGCATAACGCTGGCATGGATTCGGTGGCTGTTGGCTACGGGGCGCAGCCCTTGGCTGTGCTGCAGGAGCAGCGGCCGCGTTTGGCAATCGAACGCTTTTCACAGTTGCGCGAGTGGTTGGCGTGATTTTCCGGTGAACAATTGACAGGAAGGATGAGCATGGCGGACGAATGGAAGACGGCCTCGGCAGAGGGTGCCGAGGGTAAAAGCTGGAAACTGCTGGAAACGACTCTGCTAGCGGGTGTGCAAGAACAGCGCAGGGCGCGGCGCTGGGGGATTTTCTTCAAACTGCTGACTTTTCTGTACCTGTTTGGTGCGCTGGCATTGTTCTCGCCGATGCTTGATTTTCAGAAGACGGCAGCACGCAGTGCCTCACATACGGCATTGATCGAAGTGCGTGGGGTGATTGCTGATCAGGAGTCGGCCAGCGCCGATAACATCGTCAGCAGTCTGCGCGCGGCCTTCGAAGACCCGAAAACCAAGGGCATTATCCTGCGTATCAACAGTCCGGGTGGTAGTCCGGTGCAGTCCGGCTATATCTATGACGAAATTCGTCGGCTGAGGGCCGAGCACGCTGCGGTCAAGGTGTATGCGGTCATAACCGATATTGGTGCGTCCGGGGCCTATTACATCGCCAGTGCAGCTGATGAAATTTACGCCGACAAATCCAGCTTGGTGGGCTCCATTGGTGTAACGGCGGCCAGTTTTGGTTTTGTCGATGTGATGCAGAAAGTCGGTGTTGAGCGGCGCGTGTACACCTCCGGTGAGCACAAGGCCTTTCTCGACCCCTTCCAGCCGCAAAAGGCTGACGAGACGCAGTTCTGGCAGTCGGTGCTGAATACCACTCATCGGCAGTTTATCGACAGCGTCAAGCAAGGGCGTGGCGATCGCCTGAAGGTTGAGGGGCATCCAGAGTTGTTCTCTGGGTTGGTCTGGTCGGGTGAGCAGGCATTGGCGTTGGGCTTGGTCGATAAGCTGGGCAGCAGCAGCTATGTCGCGCGTGAGGTGATTGGCGCCAAGGAAATCGTCGATTACACCCAGCAGGACACGCCGTTTGATCGTTTTGCGAAAAAACTCGGCGCCAGTGTGGCTGAGCATGTGGCGATCTGGGCAGGCTTCTCGGGGCCGTCGCTGCGCTGATCGTTCAAGATTGTTGTCTGAGCCCGGCTTTTGTCGGGCTTTTTCATTTTTAGGGTGATTAGGGGATTTGCACGCCTTCATTGGTGAGCATGTCCACCAGGCGGATCAGGGGGAGGCCTATCAGGCTGGTAGCGTCGCTGCCCTCGGTGGCGCGAAACAGGCTGACACCCAAGCCTTCGGCTTTGAAACTGCCAGCGCAGTCAAATGGTTGTTCGGCTTCCAGGTAGCGGCGAATGCGCTCGGGGTCGAGTTGGCGAAAGTGTACGGTAAAGGCGACGCAGTCGGTCTGCTGGTGATTGCTGGCGCTGTTGAGCAGGCAGAGGCCGGTCAAGAAGGTCACGCTGGCGCCGCTGGCGGCTTCTAGCTGCGCTTGTGCACGGCTCATGGTGTGAGGCTTGCCAAGGATCTGGTCGCCAAGCACGGCGACCTGGTCTGAGCCGATGATCAGATGGCTGGGGTGTTGCTCGGTCAGGGCGCGCGCTTTTTCTTCTGCCAGGCGGCGTACCAGGCTTTCAGGGCTCTCGTTCGGGCGCTGGCTTTCGTCGATTGCCGGGGCGCTCCAGGTAAATGGCAAGCGCAAGCGATTGAGCAGTTCGCGGCGGTAAGGTGAGCTGGATGCGAGTACCAGGGGTTGCATGGTCTTCTCCTGTGGCGTGACAGGCGATTCTAGTGGCTATGTCTATGGGCTGACAGGTGGAATTTCCTTTGACAGTGGTAGGGCGCATCCCTAGAATGCTGCGCCTATGTTGAATGCACCGATTCCACCTCACGTTGATCCGCGCAAACTGGCTGATCGTGGCACTACCCTGGAAGGGGAGGTGTTGCTAGCTGGCTTGTTGCGACTCTGTGATCCGCTTGCGGATGACGCTGGGCTCGTTCGGGCGAAGTTTATCTTCGGTCGCGATGAGCAAAAAGCTGTCGTTATTCGCAGCGAGATCGATGTTGAAGTCAAGATGGTTTGTCAGCGTTGTCTGGAGCTGGTCGCTCTGCCGATCCATAGCGAATGTGAATACGCTGTGGTGAAAGAAGGAACGGCCATTGAGTTGCAGCCGAAAGGCTACGATGTCCTGGAAATGGGTGAGGAACCGCTGGATTTGTTGGCGTTGGTTGAGGATGAATTATTGCTCGCCTTGCCGATTGTTCCAGCCCATGCCCCTGATGCTTGCCAGCCGCCGGCGGGCCTTGATGAGCCTGATTCGAGCGAGGACGAGGTAACACGGTCCAACCCGTTCAGCGTACTTGCGCAGTTAAAGCGTGACCCAAACGTTTAGGAGTTAATAAGTTATGGCTGTTCAGCAGAACAAAAAATCCCGTTCCGCCCGCGACATGCGCCGTTCGCACGACGCACTGGACGCTAGCGCTCTGTCCGTAGAGAAAAGCACTGGTGAAGTACACCTGCGTCACCACGTGTCTCCGGAAGGCGTTTATCGTGGTCGTAAAGTGATCGACAAGGGCGCTGACGAGTAAATCTTGTCCGCTCCGATCATCGCAGTTGATGCAATGGGTGGGGACTTCGGTCCCCACTGCATTGTTCCGGCCAGTCTCGCCTGTTTGGCCGAAATTCCTTCGTTGCACCTGGTCCTCGTCGGCCAAGAATCCCTCCTTGAAGAATTGATTGCCCGCCATTCCGGTGTCGATCGTGCGCGCCTGCGTATTGAGCACGCCGCCGAAGTGATTGGCATGGCCGAACGCCCCTCACAGGCGTTGCGCGGTAAGCCTGACTCCTCCATGCGCGTGGCGCTGGAATTGCTGCGTGATGGCAAGGCGCAGGCCTGTGTCAGTGCTGGTAATACCGGGGCTCTGATGGCGTTGTCGCGCTATGTGCTGAAAACCCTGCCGGGTATTGATCGGCCGGCCATGGTTACGGCCATTCCTACGGCGCGCGGTCATTGTCACCTGCTGGATCTGGGCGCCAATGTCGATTGCAGTGCCGAGCATTTGTACCAGTTTGCCCTGATGGGTGTAGTGGCTGCTGAGGCGCTTGGCGTTGAGCGTCCGCGCGTGGCGCTGTTGAATGTCGGCACCGAAGACGTCAAGGGTAATCAGCAGGTGAAGCTGGCAGCCAGTCTGTTGCAGCAGGCGCAGGGGCTGAATTACATCGGCTTCATTGAGGGGGATGGGCTCTACCGTGGCGACGCTGATGTGGTGGTGTGCGACGGTTTTGTCGGCAATATCCTGCTCAAATCCAGCGAGGGTTTGGCCGCGATGATTGCGGCGCGGATCGAGGCGTTGTTCCGCGCGTCGCTGCGGGCTCGCCTGCTGGGCTTGTTGGCGCTGCCGCTGTTACGCCGTTTGCAGCGTGAGTTGGGGCCGGTGCAGCGCAATGGCGCGAGCTTTCTAGGCTTGCAGGGGATTGTGGTCAAAAGTCATGGCGCGGCAGCCCCTGAGGCCTTTCAAAGTGCCATCCGTCTGGCGTTGGCGGAGGTGCGAGAAAACCTGCCGCAGCGTCTGCATGGGCGTCTTGAGCATCTGTTGCTGTAGGATGTGACCCCTTTGGTGGGCCTGGCATCCAACGAAGAACGTATTGCGCCGGGTCTACCGGATGACTATTCCTTCGACGATCAGATCATTAGAGAGCCATTCAAATGTCTGCAAACCTCGCATTTGTCTTTCCAGGCCAGGGCTCTCAAGCCCTTGGCATGTTGGCTGAGCAGGGTGCTCAGCACGCGCTGATTATCGAGACCTTTGCTGAAGCGTCCGCCGCGTTGGGTTACGACCTCTGGGCGTTGACCCAGCAAGGGCCGGAAGCGCTGCTTAATCAAACCGACAAGACCCAGCCCGCGATTCTGGCTGCCTCGATTGCCTTATGGCGTCTGTGGTTGGCTGAGGCTGGCGTGCGTCCGGCCTTTGTCGCCGGGCATAGCCTGGGCGAGTATTCGGCCTTGGTGGCAGCGGGCAGTCTCGGCTTTGCCGATGCGTTGAAGCTAGTTGAGCGCCGTGGTCAGTTGATGCAGCAGGCCGTGCCGGCTGGGCAGGGTGGCATGGCGGCGATTCTCGGTCTCGATGATGCCCAGGTGCTGGCAGCCTGTGCCGAAGCAGCCCAGGGCGAAGTGGTCAGTGCAGTGAATTTCAATGCGCCGGGTCAGGTGGTTATTGCCGGTGGCGCGGCTGCCGTTGAGCGCGCGATTGCGGCCTGTAAGGCCCATGGTGCCAAGCGTGCGATGGCATTGCCGGTGAGTGTGCCGTCGCATTGCGAGCTGATGCGTCCGGCGGCGGAGCAGTTTGCTCAGGCTGTTGCCGACATCAACTGGCAGGCGCCGCAGATCCCGCTGGTGCAGAACGTCAGTGCGGCGGTTGTGCAGGATCTTGAGAGTCTCAAGCGTGACCTGCTGGCGCAGCTGTACAACCCGGTGCGTTGGGTCGAGTCGATGGTTTGCCTGGCCGATCGTGGTGTGACTGATCTTGTGGAGTGCGGTCCGGGTCGTGTGCTGTCCGGCTTGAACAAGCGCTGTGTCAAAGGTGTGAATACCCACAACCTGGATACCCCCGATGCTTTCGCTGCTGCCCGTGCGGCACTGGTCTGAATCAAGGAGAAATGGATATGAGCCTGCAAGGTAAGGTCGCGCTGGTTACTGGCGCAAGCCGTGGTATTGGTCAGGCCATTGCGCTTGAGTTGGGGCGTCAAGGCGCGGTGGTAATCGGTACGGCGACTTCGCCGGCCGGTGCCGAGCGCATTGCCGAGACCCTCAAGGCGAATGGCATTGAAGGCGCTGGCCTGGTCCTGGATGTGAGTGACAGCGAGTCGGTTGCCGCGACCCTGGAGCATATTCAGCAGCACCTCGGTCAGCCGTTGATTTTGGTTAATAACGCCGGTATCACCCGCGATAATCTGATGTTGCGGATGAAAGACGACGAGTGGTTCGATGTCATCAACACCAACCTGAACAGCCTCTACCGCTTGTCCAAGGCCGTGTTGCGCGGCATGACCAAGGCGCGCTGGGGTCGCATCATCAATATTGGTTCGGTCGTCGGTGCCATGGGCAATGCCGGCCAGGTCAACTACGCGGCAGCCAAGGCGGGTCTGGAAGGCTTCAGTCGCGCGCTGGCGCGTGAAGTGGGCTCGCGGGCGATCACGGTGAACTCGGTGGCGCCTGGTTTTATCGACACCGATATGACCCGTGAATTGCCGGATGCGCAGCGCGATGCGTTGTTAACGCAGATCCCGCTGGGTCGTCTTGGTCAGGCGGAAGAGATCGCCAAGGTCGTGGCTTTCTTGGTTTCTGATGGCGCCGCCTACGTCACTGGGGCTACTATCCCAGTGAATGGCGGCATGTACATGAGTTGAATGTGACCAGATGCCGCGAGTATCTGTCATAACAGCGGTTTAGAATTCGTTATAACGTCGTGGCTGGTTTATCGAAAGAAGGTTGATGTGTAGCAAGGGTGGTTGTGGCATTCAGCTTGAAATGCAGAAAACCCTTTCTATACACTTAGCCGCAACCAGCTACCTGGATTTGTCCATAGGAGTGAAAACAAGGTATGAGCACCATCGAAGAACGCGTCAAGAAAATCGTTGCCGAGCAACTTGGCGTCAAAGAAGAGGAAGTAACCAACAGCGCTTCCTTCGTCGAGGACCTGGGTGCTGACTCCCTTGACACCGTTGA
>ERZ724504.2277-NODE-2277-length-10428-cov-3.509785_pt1 | contig 10428 bp, 10 predicted proteins | sample MGYA00376037_ERZ724504 | MGnify/ENA primary metagenome ERZ724504 (study PRJEB28724, sample SAMN07190888) | wastewater metagenome | isolation source: influent of sewage treatment plant in Hong Hong | place: USA: Christiansburg, Virginia | collected 2016-03-01 ... | reverse complement strand
CATCGTGCCACGTTGGCGCAAGCCGTGCAGACGGCTACAGTGGCGGCCATGACGCACAAACTCACACCCTCCACCCTTTTGATGTTGACGCTGGCTCCGCTGCTGTGGGCTGGTAATGCGGTGGTCGGGCGACTGGTACACGACCTCGTGCCACCGCTCACTTTCAACCTGCTGCGCTGGGCGCTGGCCTTGCTGATCTTGCTGCCGCTGGCGGGCTGGGTGCTGCGCACAGGCAGTGGCATGTGGTCGCACTGGCGGCGTTTTGCGCTGCTGGGGCTGCTGGGCGTGGGCTGCTACAACGCGCTGCAATACTTGGCGCTGCAAACCTCCACCCCGCTGAACGTGACGCTGGTCGGCTCCAGCATGCCGGTGTGGATGCTGGCCGTGGGCGCGCTGTTTTTTGGCGTGCCGGTGACGCGGCGGCAGTTGGTGGGCGCGGCGCTGTCGATGGCCGGTGTGGCCGTGGTGCTGGCACGCGGCCAATGGTCGCACCTGATGGAACTGCGCTTGGTCACGGGCGACGTGTTCATGCTGATCGCCACCGCCACGTGGACGTGGTACAGCTGGCTGCTGTCACGCCGCGCCGAACCCGAAGCCATTCGCAGCGACTGGGCTGCTTTTTTGCTGGCGCAAATCGCCTTCGGGCTGATGTGGTCAGGCGCTTTTGCCGCTGGCGAATGGGCGCTGACCGACGCACACATCCACTGGGGCGCACCGCTGCTGATGGCGTTGGTCTACGTCGCCATCGGCCCGGCAGTGCTGGCGTTTCGATTCTGGGGCGTGGGCGTGCAGCGCGCCGGGCCCGCGCTGGCGGGCTTCTTCGCCAACCTGACCCCGCTGTTCGCCGCCGTGCTGTCAGCCGCCTTTTTGGGCGAGCTGCCGCAGCTCTACCACGGACTGGCCTTTGCGCTGATTGCCGGCGGCATCGTGGTCTCAGCGAAGCGGTGAGGCATTATGAATGGTGGTCGTTTCTTTCGCGGGGCGTTTGCGCAGTTGAAACTGGACTCGGCGAAACCCACACCGAGTGTGTTGCCTCCAAAGCGACTTAAGAACGCGAATTGCTGGCAAGCAAAAGCCGTCCTAGAAGCTACGGGCTTCTCTTTGCTGATCGGAGCCAGTTCAGAAGCCGGTACATATGTGGAAAAATCTCGCCTGAGTGATGTACAAGACTTTCGGGCATGTCATTAATTTACTCGGATGGATGAGTTTATGAGGTACTGCTTCATTAGTATTATTTTATCAATTGCGCTTGCGAATGCTTCGATCGCCAAGGCGAGCGATAAATCGCTTCGCATTGTGGCCTCCGACACCATCGCCGTTTCACCTCGCGATCAGTCCAAAACCATGCTACGAAAAGCCGAGGTGCTGCGCGTCATCAACAGGCATGGCAACATTGTCCGCATTCAACGGGTCGACAACCCACCAGATTGGGAAACCAACAGTGAATCAGAGATTCGTCGATCAAAGGAACCATTTGATACGCCGATAAAATCACTTATTCCTTTACGCAGCTTTCAGAGGGTAAAGGCGTGGGACATATCTGCGAGAAAGCAATACACAGCTTGCGATGGGAGCTGCGACTACGGAGTCTCGTATTTCTTTCATGCGGATGGATCGTTCGATGCCACAGTAGGCTCGAACGAATCAGAGCATTCATTTAAAGGCCACCTGTACGCCCACAACGACATCTATTGGGCACGAGCAAATAAGAAATTGAGAGCTTCGCGCTACAACATATTTTTCACTCAGAGCACGCGTGAAACCTGCGACTACATAAGTTGCATGGAGCAATAAGCTCCCAGTTCCCCCTTCACACACTCAACCCATGCTTGCGGATCTTGTCGTGCAGCGTGCTTTTGGCGACTTTCAGGGCTTCGGCGGCTTTGCTCAGGCTGCCGTTGCAGCGTTGCAAGGCATCGGCGATCAGGGCGCGTTCAAAGCCGTCTACCGCCTCTACCAGCGAGGTGCTGCCCGCAAAGTGCGCGTTACCCAAGCTCAGCGGCAGGCCCAGCACCAAGCAGTCGGCGGCGTTGCGCAGTTCGCGCACGTTGCCGGGCCAGTTGTGCGCCATGCACTGGCGCAGCACGGCGGGCGGCACATCGGGCACCGCCTTGTGGTAGCGGCTGGCGGCCAGCAGCACAAAGTGCTGTAGCAGCAGCGGGATGTCTTCCAGGCGCTCGCGCAGCGCGGGCAGCTCCAGCCGCACCACGTTCAGCCGGTAGTACAGGTCGGCGCGGAACTGGCGCTGATCCGACAGCGCGCGCAAATCCTCTTTGGTCGCCGCCACCACGCGGCAGTTCACCGGCTGCTGTTGGTTCGAGCCCAAGCGCTCCAGCGTGCGCTCTTGCAGCACGCGCAGCAGCTTGATCTGCATGGCCAGCGGCATGGTTTCCAGTTCGTCCAGAAACAAGGTGCCGCCGCTGGCGTATTCGATCTTGCCGATGCGGCGTTTTTGCGCGCCAGTAAAGGCTCCGGCTTCATGGCCGAACAGCTCGCTATCAAGCAAGTTGTCGGGCATGCCGCCGCAGTTCAACGCCACAAAATTCGCCCCCTTACGCGACGACAAATCGTGCAGGCAGCGCGCCACCACCTCTTTGCCGGTGCCGGTTTCGCCTTGAATCAGCACGTCCACCGCCACGTCGGCGACTTCGGCGATGGTGCGGCGCAGCTGCTCCATTTTGGGCGAGTGGCCGATCAGCATGTCGGCGGCGCTGGCGTGGCGCGCTTGCAGTTGCTGGCGCAGCAGATGCACCTCTTGCATCAGCGCGCATTTGTCGAGGGCACGGTGAACCACTTCCACCAAATGCTCTGCCGCAAACGGTTTTTGGATGAAGTCGTAGGCTCCGGCGCGCATGGCTTCCACGGCCAGCGTGACATCGCCGTGGCCGGTGATGAGGATCACGGGCGAGCCGGGGCAGTGCTCGCCAGCCCAGCGCAAAAAGGCCATGCCGTCCATGCCGGGCAGGCGCACATCGCTCACCACCACGCCCTGAAAACCGGCGCGCACCAAGGTTTGGGCGGCTTCGGCGTTATCGGTGGTCAGCACGGTCATGTCGGCCAAGGCCAGCGCTTGCTGGCAACCCAAGCGCATGTGGGGATCGTCTTCGATCAGCAGAACTTGCAAATTCACAGGCTGTCCTTGTTCAGGTCGGCGGGCGGCTGGGGCAGGCTCAGGGTGAAGACTGCGCCGCCTTCGGGTCGGTTGCCGGCGCTGAGCGTGCCACCGGCTTCGCGCACGATGTCCAGCGAAATCGCCAGCCCCAGCCCCAAGCCACCGCCCAAGGTTTTGGTAGAAAAGAACGGCTCAAACAGGCGCTGCAAGGCTTCGGCGCTCATGCCTTGGCCGCTGTCGCTCACGCGCAGCACGGCGCAATCGCCTTCGACCACGGCGTGCAGGCGCAACGTCCGTGGGTTGGCGTTGCTCATGGCATCAATCGCGTTGGCGACCAAATTGGTCAGCACCTGCTGCAAGCGGTTGGCGTCGCACCACGCGATCACGGTGTCGGATGGGCAGTCCACCCGCACGTCCACGCGCTCGCTGCGCAGCTTTTGCTGGAACAAAAACAGCACGGCTTTGATGGCTTGCGCCATGTCCACGGCTTCTTTGCGCGGCGGCGCTTTGCGGCCAAAGCTCTTGAGCGACTGGATGATGTCGGCCATCTGCGCCACCACCGTGCAGATGATGTCCAGGTTGCTGCGCACTTGGTCGCTGTTGCCGCGCTCCATGAATTTGATGGCGTTGTCTGACAGCGTGCGAATCGCACCCAGCGGCTGCGTCAGTTCGTGCGTGACTTCGGTGGCCATTTGGCCTAATGCGGCCATCTTGCCTGCGTGAACCAGTTCGTCTTGGGCGGCGCGCAGCGTGACTTCGGCGCGCTCGCGTTCGCGCACTTCAGCGTGTAGCAGTTGGTTGGCGGCCACCAAATCAGCGGTGCGGTCCGCGACTTTGCGTTCAAGCTGGGCGTAGGCCATTTCCAGCAGATGCTGCGCATCACGGCGCTGGCGGGCAGCGCGGCGGCGCTGGGCGGTGTAGAGCGTGAGCAGCCACAAAAAGCCCGCCAACAACGCACCAATCAGCGCATGCCCCAGCGCTTGCGCATGCACCGGGCGCAATTCAGAAAACACCACCAAGTCCCAATCGTTGTCGGGCATGGGGCGGCTGTTGGCTAAAAAAGGCTTGGAGTCAATGTTGCCGCGCCCGTCTTTCACGGGCACGTCCAGCAGCATGCTGGTGCGCCCCACCCCGCTCACGGCCTTGGGCAATTGCACCGGAAAGGGCCGCAGCACTTGGCCTTCAAATTGGCGCGTGGTGCTGAATTCGGCTTCGATCTCGGGCAGCAAGGGGCGCAAGCTGGTGTAGCGCCATTCGGGCACGGAGCTGAGAAAGACGATGCCATTGCCATCGGCAATCAACGCGGGCGCATCCACCGAATGCCACGACTCTTCCAGCGGGGCCAGTCCGACTTTCAACACCGCCACGCCAACAACACGATCATCCAGCCGAATGGGGTGCGACACGTAGTAGCCCGGCACATGGGTGCTGGTGCCGACGGCGAAATGACGCACTTTTTCTGAGGTGTAGGCGCGGTAAAAATAAGGGCGAAACGACAGGTCTTCGCCCAAAAAGCTGCCAGGGCGGTTCCAGTTGCTGGCCGCCACCACCACGCCCTTGTCGTTGAGCACATACAGCTCCAAACCGCCCAAGCGCTGATTGAGCTGCTCCAAAAACACATTGGCGCGTCGCACCACGGTCACGGGAATCGCCTCACCCTTGGGAGTCTGAAACAGCGCCAGCACTTGCGGATTGAGTTCCACCACCGCAGGCACTTGCGACAGCCAGTTCACCATGCCGTCAATGGCATTGGCGACCAGTTCGAGCCGGTGCTCAGCGCCATCTTCCAGATTGCGCAGGCCCACATGCTTGCTGACCAAGTACACGCCCCAACCGCAGCCGCCCGAAAACAACAGCGCCAACACCAAATGCGCCAAGCGCAGCATCACCCGCGTTTGACGCAGTTGGTACCAGTAAGGAATCGGCAAAGGAGGTTGGCGCATCAAGAATCAGTGTTGGAAAGGAAGTCACGCACATCATAGTAGTCACGCCGTCTTGGGCCGGTTTCACCATGCAGAGACTGTGCCATGCCCAGGCAGCGCGTTGACAAATCACAAGTCTTTGTTTTAACAGGACTTTTCCTGCACCACGACAGGGGCTACTCCGCGATTCCGAATTCCCTGTCAAGCACAGATTCGGAAAGCCGGATCAGCCTCAGCGAACTCGCAGCCACCACACAACGGTGATCCGAACACCCTGAATCAGCCTCTTTCGGAATTCCGAAAATCGATACTGACTCACAAGTCAAAACCCTTTTGAAATCAAGGAGTTGACACTTTGTCAGCTGCATGTAAATCTTGGCACAGGACGTGCCTTATCCCCACCAGGGAAGCATCCCGTTCTGTTGTGTTCATTTCATCCCTTGCAGGAGTTCATTCATGAAAATCAGTGCCAAGTTAAGCCGTTGGATCGGCTGTTTGTTGGTGGCAGCCATGTCCACTGGCGTGTGGGCCGCCGACAAAGCCAAGGTGGTCGTGCTCGCTACCGGCGGCACCATTGCCGGGGCTGGCGCATCGAGCGCCAACAGCGCCAGCTACCAAGCGGCCAAAGTGCCGGTGGACAAGCTGCTGGCCGGTCTGCCTGAGCTGGCTACTGTGGCCGACGTGCGCGGCGAACAAGTCTTCCAAATCGCCTCTGAAAGCTTCACCAACCAGCACCTGTTGACTTTGGCCCGCCGCGTGGCCGAACTGGTCAAGCAGCCTGATGTGGACGGCGTGGTCATCACCCACGGCACCGATACCCTGGAAGAAACCGCTTACTTCTTGAACCTGACCGTCCCCAGCAACAAGCCGGTGGTGGTGGTGGGTTCTATGCGTCCGGGCACCGCGCTGTCGGCTGATGGCGCACTGAACTTGCTGAACGCCGTGACGGTGGCTTCCAGCAAGGACTCGCAAGGTAAAGGCACTTTGGTCGTGATGAACGACGAAATCCACACCGGCCGTGACGTGTCCAAGTCCATCAACCTCAAGACCAACGCATTCAACAGCCCTTGGGGCCCGTTGGGCATGGTCGTTGAAGGCAAGACTTACTGGTTCCGCGCCCCGGTCAAGCGCCACAGCGCCCAGTCTGAGTTCGCCATTGACGGCATCAAAGACCTGCCCAAAGTGGCTATCGCTTACGGCAGCGGCAACGCCACCGACGTGGCTTACAAGGCTTTCGCAGCTGACGGCGCCAAGGCCATCATCCACGCTGGCACGGGCAACGGCTCGGTCTCTAAAGACGTGGTGCCCGCACTGCAAGCCATTCGCAAAGACGGCGTGCAAATCGTGCGCTCGGCTCGCGTGATGAACGGCGGCTTCGTGCTGCGCAACGCCGAACAGCCTGACGACCAATACGACTGGGTGGTCGCCCACGACCTGAACCCGCAAAAAGCCCGCATCCTGACCATGCTGGCCCTGTCCAAAGGTATGGACAGCAAGGAACTGCAACGCGTGTTCTGGGAATATTGATGCTTTGAAGAGCGTCCGCTCGATTCGCATGAATCGCGCATGAAAAGGGTAAAAAGCCCGCTCCGGGGAACCGGGGCGGGCTTTTTTGTTGGTGCATATAATCAAAAATCTTACAAAAAAGCGCGCACCTCTTCACAAATACATAGGGTCGCAAAAATCCGACGAACTCAAATATTAATTGCAATGAACCTAATTCGAGCACACGATTTCTGCCTAGTCGTCTCAATGACTGACTTTGTCACATGGCCCAGCGACGAAGGCAAAGAATTATCTGAAAATAAAGAGCTTCATTCAGTATTAAATGCTCTTGACATTTATATAGATTTACGCACATTGCATGCCAATTATTTCGAACGAACACCCATCGGAAGCGGTGATGTCTACGTCTATCACCCCAACAAGGATAGTACGAATATTTTCGCAGTAGATCTTTATCGCGGCCTAACCGATCAGTTGGATATTGTGTCGTTTGCGGTTAGATGTGAGGAGCGTTGTCTTACCGTTGTTCGAAGTAAGCTGCGCTCTTTCTTTGATCAAGCCTCCTGCCAAGTTCATTACGAAGAAGCAAGCTATTCGCCCCGGCTTCGCAAGATGATTGACCCCAAAACCTATCCTGTCATTATTGACGAGTCAGGTTATGAACAGCAAATGCATGATGCCCACTCAACGCAACAGAAGCAGTTCCAAGGGCTGAGCGAAGGCGAATAGCGCCTACACACCACTCCCCCGCCCCAAGCAAGCACGGCAGTCTCAGCAACTTTGCCTGACTTCACCTGCCGTCAACAAGCGTTCACCGCAGCGAAAAACGCCAAGCCCAAAATCAGCGCATGAACTCACAAAACCTCTTCATGCACACCACGTCCAAGCTGATCTTGGCCGGATTCATGCTTCAAGGCACGCTGGCTTTGGCCGCATCGTCCAGCGACTCAGCAAGCGACAGCCGCCCCAACCCACCCCCAATGAGCGCCGAAATGAAGGCCGCTTTTGAAGCCTGCAAGTCCAAAGGCCGCCCCGGAGAAACGGCGTTTGATGAGTGCATGACAAGCAAGGGATTCACCAAGCCCGAGGGTGGGCAGAAACCGCCTGCGCGGTAAATCCATCAGCAGTTTCAGCTGTCGGCCCGGCTTGCTCGCGGGCCTGACGCATCAGACTTGGTTACTTTTTACTATCGGACAGCACCATAGGACGGACATCAAACAGGCCCTGCCCTATCACTCCAGAAAACACTCCACAGGTGTACATGCGCTCTTTAGGCGGCTTGTCTGCAATACTTTTGATGACCACATCTTGATTTGACTTGGTGGCATCCAACGCAGCCGTTGCGGCAGCCTCAATATCACGCATCTGCGAAGCGATTTCTTCAGAAGTCAGCCCTTTGGACTTCAGCACGTCACGAATTACGCTTTGCCAGCTATTAACTTTCGATAAATTACGTTTACCCCACTCCACCTTTCCATTTAAAATCACTTCTTTGTCTGCGGGGAATTCAGCAGCACAATAGTCTAAGATTCGATACAAAAGCTGCTGCTTGCCTTTAGTCTCAGAAATATACCCCCCAATTTTCAGACCAAACGCAACAGATTCATCATCAGTATCAGCAAACGACACGGAAAGATAGGAAAAGATGAGAAGACCCAAAGATAGTCTTTTTACCCATAAAATAGCACTCAAACTTTTCATAAAAATTTTATCGCTCTTCAAAGTCAATTAATAAATTAAAATGCATCAACAAGCAAACCACCGATAATATTGAGTTGATTTTATCGAGTCATCCAACGACTTTTAGTCTATTCATCCAAGGCTTGTGACAGAAAGGACGGACTCTTCACAATGAAGTCGCCTCAAAACGTCCCCGGATACGTTCCGCCGTCCAGCAAGATGTTTTGGCCGGTCAGGTAGCCCGCTTGCTGGCTGCACAGGAAGGCGCAGACTTCGCCGAACTCTTGCGCGGTGCCAAAGCGGCGGGCGGGGATTTGGTTTTGCTGGGCGCGGCGCACGGCGTCTACCGCTTGGCCGGTGTTTTGCGCGGCCACGGCTTGGGTGACTTGCAGGCGGTCGGTGTCGAACTTGCCGGGCAGCAGGTTGTTCAGGGTCACGCCCCGTGCGGCCAGCGGGCCGCGTGCCAAGCCCGCCACAAATCCGGTCAGGCCGCTGCGTGCGCCGTTCGAGAGGCCCAAGATGTCAATCGGCGCTTTCACCGCTGCCGAGGTGATGTTCACCACCCGGCCAAAGCCACGTTCGGCCATGCCGTCGACGCAGGCGCGTATCAGTTCGATGGGCGTGAGCATGTTGGCATCCAGCGCACGCAGCCATGCGTCCCGATCCCATTGGCGAAAGTCGCCCGGCGGCGGCCCACCCGCGTTGGTGATCACGATGTCAAAGTTGCGGCCCGGCCCGCCCGGCGCGGCCCACACCGCGTCGCGTCCTTCGGGCGTGGTGATGTCGGCGGCCACGGCCAGCACGGTCACGCTGGGCGCGCTGGTCTGTAACTGCGCTTGGGCTTGCGCCAAGGCGGCGGCTCCGCGTGCGACGATCACCACATGCACGCCTTCAGCCACCAGCGCCTGCGCGCAGCCGTAGCCCAGTCCTTTGCTTGCGCCGCAAACCAGCGCCCATTTGCCGTTCAGCTTCAAATCCATGTGTGTCTCCTGAAGGGCGAGGTCAACGTTGGCGCGTCACCAAGAACACGCCGCCCATCACCAGCACGGTGCCCGCAATGATCCAGGCGTTGAGCGGTTCGCCCAAAATCAGCACGCCCATCAAGATGGTGGACATGGGGCCGATCATGCCGGTCTGTGCGGCAAGGCCAGAGCCGATGCGCTCAATGGCCATCATCACCAGCAGCACGGGCAGCGCGGTGCAGGCGGTGGCGTTGAGCAGCGACAGCCAAATCACCGGCTCGGCCACTTGCGCGGCGGCCAGCGGGCGCAGCACCAAAAATTGAGCGATGCACAGCACGCAGGCCACTGAAGTCGCCAGCCCCGCCAGTCGCAACGCGCCCAAGCGCGCCACCATCTGGCCGCTGTAGCTCATGTAGATGGCGTAGCTGATGGCGCTGCCAAACACCAGCGCCGCACCCAAGGCCACATTACTGCCTTGCAGCGTGAACTCGTGCCCAAACACTAGCAGCACGCCGCTGTAGCTCACCGCCATCGCCACGGCTTGCCGCAAGGTGATGCGCTTGCCGTACAGCACCCAACCCAAAATCAGCACCATCGTGGGGTTGAGGTAAAGCACCAAACGCTCAAAGGCCGCCGTCACGTACTGCAAGCCCCAAAAGTCCAAAAAACTGGCCAAGTAATAGCCGGTGAAGCCCAGCCCCAGCACGCCCAGCCAGTCTTTGCGCGTGAGCGGCGGCTTGCCCCGGCTGGCCCACCACGCCAGCGCCAAGAACATGGGCAGCGCAAACAACATGCGGTACATGACCAACGTGACCGCATCCACCCCATGCCGAAACGCCAGCTTGACGATGATGGCCTTGCCGCTGAAGGCAATTGAGCCCGCTGCGGCCAGCAGCAGGCCGGTGGTCAGATGAGGCGGGGGTGCAGACGAAGAATCAGGTAAGGGGGCGGTAGACATCAGTTCATTATCCCGGCAGCACCGGTCACGCGCAGGGGCTGCGCCTGCGCGTTTGGGCAGGGCCGCCTCAGTCTTCGACGAAGGCTTCTTCGCGCTTGCTCTTGACGCTGGGGCTGAGCACCACCACCAGCAGCAGCACCGCAGCCGCCAGCAAGCCCGCCGACAAAGGCCGGGTCACGAACACGCTCCAGTCGCCGCGCGACAGCAGCAAGGCGCGGCGCAGGTTCTCTTCCATCATCGGCCCCAGGATGAAGCCCATCAGCAGCGGCGCGGGTTCCACGCCCAGCT
>ERZ724504.2276-NODE-2276-length-10428-cov-5.596067_pt1 | contig 10428 bp, 6 predicted proteins | sample MGYA00376037_ERZ724504 | MGnify/ENA primary metagenome ERZ724504 (study PRJEB28724, sample SAMN07190888) | wastewater metagenome | isolation source: influent of sewage treatment plant in Hong Hong | place: USA: Christiansburg, Virginia | collected 2016-03-01 ... | reverse complement strand
AAATGCGTGGCCTGGACCTGGCGCGTGAAGCTGAGCCTCTCGACCGAACGCGATCTGTTCAGCCGCCTGCGTGAAGACGCCGAGAAGGTGGCCATCAAGGTGTTTGGCGACAATCTGCGCGATTTGCTGCTGGCCGCACCTGCGGGCCCGCGCACCGTGATTGGTCTGGACCCCGGCATTCGCACCGGCGTGAAGGTGGCCGTGGTGGACCATACCGGCAAGCTGCTGGAAACATCGACCATTTACCCGCACGAGCCACGCCGCGACTGGGACGGATCGCTGGCCACACTGGCCAAGCTGGTGGAAAAGCATGGTGTGAACCTGATTGCCATCGGCAACGGTACTGCCAGCCGCGAAACCGACAAGCTGGCCGCCGATCTGATCAAGATTGCCGAGAAGGCCGATAAAAAGATCGAAAAAGTGGTGGTAAGCGAGGCAGGAGCCTCGGTCTATTCCGCCAGTGAGTTCGCTTCGCTGGAGATGCCCGATGTGGACGTGAGCCTGCGCGGCGCTGCATCGATTGCCCGCCGCCTGCAAGACCCGCTGGCCGAACTGGTGAAGATTGACCCCAAGAGCATTGGCGTGGGCCAGTACCAGCACGATGTGAACCAGAGCGAGCTGGCCCGCCAGCTGGATGCCGTGGTGGAAGACTGCGTGAACTCGGTGGGTGTGGACCTGAACACCGCATCGGCCCCGTTGCTCTCCCGCGTGTCGGGCCTCTCGGGCTCGGTCGCCAAGTCGGTGGTGCGCTGGCGCGATGCCAATGGCTCGTTCAAAAGCCGCAAGCAGCTGATGGAAGTGTCGGGCCTGGGTGCCAAGACCTTCGAGCAGGCGGCAGGATTTTTGCGTATTCGTGGGGGCGAGAACCCCCTCGACATGACCGGCGTTCACCCCGAAACCTACCCGGTGGTGGAGCAGATCATTGTCTCGACCGGCAAGCCCGTGGACCAGATCATGGGCCGTGCGGAGGTGCTGAAAAGCTTGAAGCCCGAGCAGTTTTCCAGCGAAAAGTTTGGCGCTATCACCATCAAGGACATTCTGAGCGAGCTGGAAAAACCCGGCCGTGACCCGCGCCCTGACTTTGTTGTGGCCCGCTTCAACGAGGGCGTGGAAGACATCAAGGACCTGAAGGAAGGCATGACGCTGGAGGGCACGGTGAGCAACGTGGCCCAGTTTGGTGCCTTTGTGGACCTGGGCGTGCACCAGGATGGTTTGGTGCACGTGAGCCAGATGAGCCACAAGTTCATCGAAGACGCACGTGAGGTCGTCAAAACCGGTCAGATCGTCAAGGTGAAGGTGCTGGAAGTGGATGTAGAGCGCAAGCGCATTAGCCTGACCATGAAGCTGGACGCTGCGCCTGCCCGCCGCGATGGTCCACGCGACAATCGCTTTGAAGGTGCTGGCCGTGGCAATAGCTACGGCGGAGGTGGTGGCAATCGGGGCGGTCGTGATGCTTATACCCAGCCGCAGCGTGGTAATCAGCCAACACAGCAAAATGCCATGGCTTCAGCCTTTGCCAAGTTGCAAGAGCTGAAGAAATAATCTCCCACCGGGCCGCCAATTCATAGAAATGACAGGCGGCCTTTTTGTGGGAGATCGGGATGCGAAAAGTCAGGGGCAGAATCTTGCCCGTCATTGGTGTGGTTCTGCTGGTCGTCTTTATCGGCGTCAAGGTGACATCGCGGGGCTGGGTGTCGCTGGACAAAGCTAATCAAAAGGCTCAGGCCAGCCAGCCTGCTCCCTTGGTCTGGCCGCCCGCACTGGCGTTGCAAAGTGATGGTTTTTGCCACACCATCAAGCTCAATATGGCTCAGGTCGACAAGGCAATGGAAGAGGGCATTCCAATTGACCAGCAGCGGCGCTGTATCACCCGCACGGCCATGGATGAGTATGAAACGGCAAAAGTGCGCCATGCAGCGCAAAAAACGCTGCGTGCTGCGCACGATGCAGAGCAAGTGCAGATTGAGAAAACGCTTGAGCAGCAGATTTCGACAGGCTCCATCACCTTGCAGAATTTGATGCAGGCGCGCGCTGGCAAGACATCGATGATCTCTACCGCCTTGCTGCCCGCTGCGCACATGCCCATCAAGGCCATGCCTAAGCCGCCGGCGCAGATGTTTGTGCCCATGAACTATCAGAGTGGCAATCTCACCCTTAAGGCGTTTGTGAGCCCTAACCCGGGTGATGGAAAAAAATTGCCACTGATGGTGTGGTTGACGGGCGGCGATAGCAATAGTCTGGATGATTTCTGGACCGAGGGTGTCGCAACCAACGATCAAAGTGCCAGTGCCTTTCGCAAGGCGGGCATGGCCATGCTATTCCCCACGCTACGCGGTGGCAATGACAACCCGGGGCAGCGTGAATATTTCTGGGGCGAGGTGCAGGATGTAGCCGCCGCCATCCTAGCGGCAGCGCAACTGCCTTATGTGGACCCCGCGCGTATCTATCTGGGCGGGCACAGTACCGGTGCGACGCTGGCGCTACTGACGGCCACGGCGGGCTTGCCGGTGCAGGGCGTATTTGCTTTTGGCCCGGTAGATGAGATCAGTGGTTATGACTGGCCTGTGAAGTGGTCTCTCGTCTCCGCCGATGAAAAGCGCATGCGCTCCCCCATGTACTGGATGCATGCCATAAAGAGCCCGACCTGGATCATTGAAGGCAGCAAGCGGCCAAGCAATATCAGCAGTCTGGACAATCTGTGCGCGGCTCGAAAATCGGAGCAGGTGCATTGCGTTTCGGTTCAGGAAGCGGATCACTTTTCCGTGTTACAACCCATCACACGCAAGATTGCAAGCCAGCTGGTAATGGGTCAGCCAGTGCAACTGCAAAGAGATGAAAAGCTGTGACTGTTAAAGCCTGTCTGTATCCAGACTGACAGGCGTTGTAGCCCCACTGCAGATGACCCACTCCATGATCCGCGCCAAACCACTGAATCTGTCAACGCTGCTGGAGCAGCATGCGCTGCTGCCCAGCCAGCCACGTGCGGTGGCACTGCTGTCGAGTGAGCTGCGCCAGCTAGAGCCGGGTATGCGCAGCCTGGTGCAACTGTTCTCAACTGATCCGGTATTGACGGCCCGCATGCTGGCTGTGGCCAATGGACCCGCGCACCAGCTCGGCCAGCGCGTGCATAGCATTCCTGAGGCCTTGGTGGTGCTGGCACCCGTCCAGCTGCGTCAGCTGGTGCAAAAATCCGCTCCCACAGGGGCAACCCATGCGCAAGGGGGCTGGAGTCTGGCAGGCTTCTGGCGCTACAGCCTTGATACCGCGCGCATTGCGCGTGCGCTGGCCATGTCGGTGCAGGCCAATGCCTCGGCGGCCTATACGCTGGGTTTGCTGCATGGTTTGGGGCAGCTGCTTTTGCGTACGGCTGATCCAGAGACCTTTGTACGACTGGCTGAGCTGCTGGAGCCCATGCACCCTAAGCGCCCGGAGGTGGAAGCTCAGCTGATGGGCTATTGCACAGGGCAGATTACGGCCCATCTGGCCCGGCAGTGGAACTTTCCACTGCTCATGAGCGACGCTTTTCAATATATGAACACTCCGCTGGAGCAGCCGACTTTTGAGCCCTTGACCGGCGTGCTGCATCTGGCCATCTGGCGTGCATCAACCCGGGCCTTGAACTGGAGCGAGCGTCAGCTGGCCGTGTCCTTTCCTGCGGAAGCGGGCCTTGCGTTAGGCATGGATATCGACATGGTGCTGCGCCAAGCCTCTATCAACTGGTATGCCGCTAGTTCTCTGGATGTGCAGTTTTAGGTTTTTATCCGGCTGTTTTAGATGAATTTTGTTACAAATTGCATTTCTTCTTGCGCTGGAATTGTGGATTTATTGTCAAAAATTACTCAATGATGCATTGTCGAGTTTCTGTCTAGGTGGTGCTGGGCACCTCAATTCAGTGCAACATCAAACCAAGCCAGTCAGGAGGGAAAGATGGACTCGAAAGATGCAATCTTTACTAGCGACACGCTGATTGTGCGTTCCCCGTCGGTGGAGCTTGGGAGCCCTTCCATGTGGCCTGATCACATGGTGGGCCAGCCTGACAAGCCGGTTCGGGTGCTGCTAATTGATGATGATGTTCATCTGCGTATGGTGATTGCGCAGGAAATCATGAATGATCGCCGCACCATGGTGGTGGGACAGGCAGGTAATCTCAAGGATGCGAGAAAAGCCATTCGCCAAAATGACTTCGATGTCATGCTGCTCGACCTGAATCTGGGCGACGGCGATGGACTTGAGTTGATTGACGTGATGAAAAGCCAGCACCCGCATGCAGAAGTCATCGTGGTGTCGGTGATGGAAACCGAAGAGCAGGTGTTGCGGGCCTTTGAACTAGGCGCAACCGGCTACCTGGTCAAAAATTCATGGTTTGGCAACTATCCCCAGGCCGTGCTGCAGGTGGCCAATGGCGGGGCTTCCATTACGCCTAGCCTAGCTAGGCGACTGCTGCAGCGCTACGACAAAAAGCCAGCTTCAGATCCGCAGGTGAGCCCGGGCACGACAGACCGGCTTTCCAGCCGTGAGAGTGAAGTGCTGCGCATGGTGGCAGCCGGCCATACCAGTGTCGAAATTGGTGTGCACCTGCAAATCAGCACCATGACGGTCAACACGCATATCAAGAATATTTATCGCAAGCTGCAAGTGCGCTCGCGTGCGCAGGCCGTGCGTTTTGCATCGCTGCGAGGCTGGTTCTAGTTCACCAAGGTCGCCAGAGAAGGTCTTGAATGATTTACGTTTGGCAGTCACTTCTTTGGGGCATTCAACTGCTGCTGTGGCTGCTTTGCTTGGCTCAGGATTCAGCGGCTTTGCAGTCTGTCAGAGGGTGGTGCGCCGCGTTGGGTGCGCTGCTCAGTGTCGTGACTCTTGTCTGGCTGCTGCCTAAAGCCTATCGCAGCTTGCTGTGGCGCAGGCGCAAAAGTGTCCGTCCTTCGCGAGAAGTTCAACTGGAGCGGCGGCGCATGGCTGCGGCCTTACATGATGGCGTGGGCAGCCAGCTGGTACACCTGATCAGTCTGTCTGAACAGAACCCTGACCCGGCAATGCGTCGGGCACTGGAGCAGTGCTTGCTGGATTTGCGCTTGATTGTTGATTCAATGGATGCTCAGGACGAATCGTTAGCCGTACTTCTTGCCAGATACAGGCACCGCCTGCAACCAGTTCTCGAACGCCAAGGCATAAGTCTGGACTGGGATGTCTGGGATCCCGAGGCCATGGGTGGGGTGGGCTGCTTGCCACGCGGCAGCATGGCCAGAGAAATCATGGCTGTGGTGCAGGAAGCCATCAGCAACGTGCTGCAACATGCACAAGCGCATGAGGTATGGATTAGCTTGGCGGCGACGGCTCAAACCGATACCTCAAGCGTTTTTGTGCATGCGCGTCTCACTATTGAAGATGACGGCAAAGGTGTGACACAAGAGACGGGCGGGCAAGACGCGGGCACAGAGTCTTCCACTGGCATGGGTTTTCTCAATATGCGCCGCCGAGCGCAAGCCATAGGCGGCAAGTTTGAAATTCAGCCCCGCATGGGTGGCGGGACAAAAATTACTATCACGTGGTGACTGTTCTGGGCGTGGTGGTCGCAAATCGCTCGTCAAGCACAATCGCTGAATGACGTCATCACCCAGAGCATTACGCATCTATGCCGGCTGCAAAGCCCGGCAACTTTTAGAGCAGCAAGGCTTGCAGCCTGAAATGGTCAAAGTCATACCGGCTGCGGCGGGTGGGCCCAAGGGGCTGATTCTCGGGCCTCTGGATCGATTCATTTTTGGCCACTGGCTGACGCAAAGTCACCATCAAGTCGATCTGGTTGGCGCATCGATAGGTGCCTGGCGCATGGCGACGGCTTGTTTGAATGATTCTGTTCAAGCTTTTGAGCGGCTCGAACGTGACTATATTGCTCAGCGCTTTGACCCTCCGGAAGGGCAAAAGCGCCCTCCAGCGAGCCTGGTCAGCGAGCGTTTTTCACAAAGCCTGCAAGAGTTCTTCGGTGGGCGTGTCGCAGAAGTCTTGAATCATCCGCGCTATCGCTTGCATGTCATTGCATCCCGGGGCCAAGGCCTGCTGTTCCTCGCCACACCTTGGCTTACTCCGCTTGGGTATGCAGGGGCTTTTCTCAGCAATGCTTTCAGCCGCCAGGCGCTGGGCTTATGGCTGGAACGTATGGTGTTTTCAACATCTCAGGGGGGTAGCCTGCACAGCTTGCCATTTGGCGTGAATGACCTTCGCTCTACACAGGCGGGTCTGACGAGCACCAATTTTATGGATGCTGTACGTGCCAGTTGCTCCATCCCCTTTGTGCTGGATGCTGTGCATGACATTCAGGGCGCTCCCCATGGCGCTTACTGGGATGGTGGCATTACGGACTATCACATGCACCTGGACTATCTGGCGTCGCAGACAGGGCAGGGGGTGGTGCTGTACCCGCATTTTCAGAAGGCCGTGGTGCCCGGCTGGCTGGATAAAAGCTGGAAGCGTCGCCACCAGCCCAGTGCGTATCTGGATTCCATGATCGTGCTGGCTCCCGATCCTGCATGGGTGGCCAGTTTGCCCAATGGTAAGCTGCCCGACAGACACGATTTTTTGAGCTACGGCCCCGATCACGAGTGCCGGGCCAAGGCATGGAATACCTCGGTTTCGGCCAGTCAGCAACTGGCTGATGAGTTTGCGCAGTGGCTGCGTACGGCGGATATGGGGCGGGTTGAGTCGCTGTAGCGTTTGATCTTTCTATGTGATTTGGGCATTGTGGTGAATCATGACAAGCAATGTTGATCGGGTCGCGTGCAACTCCTGAGTCCGGCTTCCCTTCACATCAATAACAACAAACAAGGCCGTCTATGTCTGACCTTTCCACAGAATCGTCGAAGCCAGCCGACTCATCGGCTTCGGTTGCCGTCAATTTTGGGGCTGTTGCGCCCAATGAACCTCATGCGGGAGCGCCTGTAGAACTTGAAACCTCAGGGCCGCGGGTACAGAGGCACCGCGAAGAGCGAGCGGTACGTGGCGATTCAGCTTCCTGGGAGGGCGCAGATAGACGCGCTCGATCGACTACGGTGCCCGGCGTCATGCAGCTGGTTGATCTGGTTCCAGCCCTGCGCCTGCTGGTTGGGCTGCTGATTGGATCTATCGTGATCCTGGCGCTGTTTTACGGGCGGGACATGCTGATTCCGCTGGCGCTGGCGATGTTGTTGGGTTTTCTGCTGGACCCTGCGGTCTCCAGACTCAAACGCTGGGGGCTGCCGCGCATGGCTTCGGCCATTGTCGTTGTGGCTTTTGCACTGGCCGCGCTGGGTGGCTTGGGCATGTACCTGGGTAGTCAGGTGCAGCAACTTAGCGCCGATCTACCTACTTATCAGTCTACGATTCGCGACAAACTGCGTGGGTTGCGCAAGAGTGCCAACATGCCCAGTGCGTGGGATGGCGTTTTCAAAACCTACAACACGCTTGAAAAGGAAATTTCCAGCACTGATGGAGCCACTGCGCGGGTGCAAAAAGTCGAGGTGCAGAGCCCTGAGTCCAAGCCCACCACGCGCATGTTGCAATGGCTGGTACGCATTGTGGAGCCCGTGACGACCGCTGGCATTGTGCTGCTGTTTGTGATTTTGATTTTGCTGGACAGAGATGATTTACGTGACAGGCTGCTGCGGCTGATGGGTGGCAATCTCCATGTAGCGACAGATGCGCTGGATGAGGCGTCAGAGCGCATTGGTAAATATCTGCGCATGCAGTTCATTGTCAACGTCAGCTATGGCATTCCGTTGGCGGCGGGCCTGTGGTTTATCGGCGTGCCGGGGGCAATTCTCTGGGGTGTGCTGGGCGCCATCATGCGCTTTGTGCCCTATGTGGGGGCGATGATGTCGGCCGTGTTCCCACTGGTTCTGGCTTTTGCGGTGGACCCTAGCTGGAATATGTTCCTGATGACGCTGGGTTTGATTTTGTTGCTCGAGCTGATCAGCAACAATGTGATTGAGCCGTGGCTGTATGGCGCGAGTACCGGCTTGTCCACCCTGTCTATCATTGTGGCGGCGACTTTCTGGACGGCGCTTTGGGGCCCTATTGGTTTGATTCTTTCAACACCGCTGACGGTGTGTTTGCTGGTGCTGGGGCGCTATATTCCTTCGCTTAAATTCATGGAGGTTTTGCTGGGTAGCGAGCCTGTGCTGGGCCCGCAGCAGAGGCTTTATCAGCGTTTGCTGGCTGATGATGCGGATGACGCCATCAGCATGGCCGTGGAGTCTGTGCAAGAGCGCCTGCCATCCAAGCCCACACCGGAAGACCGGGCCAATGCCGTCAGTGGCTTTTACGATGAAGTGGCTATTCCTGCCTTGCGCATTGCCACTCAGCAGCATCTGGAGTCGGCCACTGCTGAGCATCGACTGCGTCTGTCCAATGGTATGAGTGCCTTGCTTGAAGAGTTGCGCGATCACTATGCTCCTTATGTTGGCGGTAAGCGCCGTGGTGCACCGCGGCCTGAAAGCGATCAACGTCGCCGCTTGCGTATTCATTGTGCTGGCGCACGCTGGGAGGTCGATGCACTGGGCGCGGCCATGGTGGCGCACACCGAGAGCTTGCATGGCCATGAGGTGAGCTGCTCTGAATGGGCCTTGACCGCTGATTCACAGGCCTTGCTACCAGATTCGAATGGGCAACTGGGAGATGGCGAATGGGCCAAAGCCATGCAGACCTCGGACCTGCTGGTGCTCTCCATTTTCAGCAACCAGCCTCAGAGCATGGCGCGGCGCATGATGCGCCGTATTCACCGCCACTGGCCACGGGCCCGGGTAGTTTTGTGCCTGTGGAATGCACCTGTCGTGGCTGCAGACCCTCATTTTGCAGCGCAGTGCGGTGCGCAGGCCTGCGTGACCAGTCTGCATGAGCTGCATCTTTGGGTAGAAGCCATGCAGGTTGATGACTCGGGTCAAAGCGTGATTGCCGCGCCTATCCCTGAAGGTGATGCGCAGCGCGTCAAAGCGCTGCATGCCAGTGGGGTGCTGAGCCCGTCGCTGACGCTGCTTTATCACGAGACTGCCAAGCAGGCCATCAACGCCTTCAACGTCAAATGGGCGCAGGTCTCATGGGTGGATACAGACAGGGTCTATACGCCAGGCAGCTTCCTGCCATCGCCTGATGAAGGAGCGGTGCTGCACAGCCTTCCTCGCGATAGCACGGTTTCATCCTATGTGGTGTATGAAGAAGAAGCCATTGTGGTGGGCGACTTGGCGCGAGACCCGCGCTTTGCGGCTGACCCGACGGTACAAAGCCTGAAGCTGCGTTTTTATGCGGGCGTGCCCTTGACCGATAAAAAAGGCCATGTGCTGGGCTGCTTTGCCATTCTGGATGATGAGCCCCGCAACTTGTCTGACGATGAACTGGCAGTGCTCAGCAGCATGGCCCAGCAGTTGATGGAGCAAGTGCGCGAGGTGCTGAAACAAGGGCCTGCACAAGAGCCTGCCTCCGAGGCTTGAATTTGAGCATGATGCAACACCGCCCTCCGCATATTGGTGCGGAGGGCAGTGTTGTTTGGGTGGACTGATTTCAGTGCCCTATCAGAGCGATGTGCTCAGCATCTGCTCGTAGTCTTGAACGGTGGCCAGGCGCGGGTTTGTGGCATGGCAATGATCCTTGAGCGCGCCGCTGATGATGGCTTCAAACTGCGCGCTTTCCACGCCCATGGCTGCAAGGCCGGCGGGCAGGCCCAGTCGGGCATTCATCTCGCGAATCGCATCGGGAATGTCGCTACCGCTGCTCAGGTTCATTGCATGGGCCATGCGGTTCAGGCGATCTTCGCGCTGCACGCTTTCGGCGGCAGCATTGAAGCGCACTACCGCCGGTAAAAACATGGCGTTGAGCGTGCCGTGGTGCAGGCGCGGGTTCACACCACCCAGACTGTGGCTCAGGCTGTGTACGCAGCCCAGACCTTTCTGGAAGGCCATGGCGCCTTGCATGCTGGCGCTCATCAGCTGGCGGCGGGCTTCTGCATCTTGCCTATTGCGGGTGGCGCGTTCGATATGCGCCCAGCCGCGTGTCAAACCATCGAGCGCAATGCCATCCGCAGGTGGGTTGAAGGCGGCGGCCATAAAGGTTTCCATGCAATGGGCAATCGCATCCATGCCCGTGGCGGCTGTCAGCATGGGGGGCAGGCCAAAGGTCAGTTCAGGGTCGCAGATGGCGGTTTTTGGCACCAGATGCCAGCTGTGAAAGCCAAGCTTGCGGTGGTCATCCACGATCAAAATGGCACCGCGTGCCACCTCGCTGCCCGTGCCGCTGGTCGTGGGCACGGCAATCAGCGGTGCCACTTGTTCGGTGATACGTGGCGAGCCACCCTCTATCGTGGCGTAGTGCGACAGCGGCCCTTCATGCGTGGCGGCCATGGCCACGCCCTTGGCGCAATCAATGGCGATGCCACAGCCCACGGCAATCAGCCAGTCGCCACGCTGG
>ERZ724504.2269-NODE-2269-length-10440-cov-4.885315_pt1 | contig 10440 bp, 6 predicted proteins | sample MGYA00376037_ERZ724504 | MGnify/ENA primary metagenome ERZ724504 (study PRJEB28724, sample SAMN07190888) | wastewater metagenome | isolation source: influent of sewage treatment plant in Hong Hong | place: USA: Christiansburg, Virginia | collected 2016-03-01 ... | reverse complement strand
TGGCGGCGATTCAGAATTTGGGCTCGATGGACGTTTTATGTACGGATAAAACCGGCACGCTGACCGAAGCCAAGATCAGACTGGAGCAACATACCGATCCGCAAGGCAAGCCGAGCGACCGCGTGCTGGAACTGGCCTACCTCAACAGCTTCTTTGAAACCGGTCTGAAGAGTCCGCTCGACGAGGCGATCCTGGCCCACCAGAACATTGATGTCAGTGCCTGGCAGAAAATTGATGAAGTGCCTTTCGATTTTGAGCGGCGCCGCGTTTCGGTGTTGCTCGACAAAGGCAATGGCCGCTTGCTGGTGGTCAAGGGCGCCTCGGAAGAGATTGTCGGTCTCTGTACCAGCTATGAAGAGCAGGGGGACGTGGCACGCATTCCGCTCGACAAGGCGGCTCGTGAGCAAATTCATGCAGTCCATGTCAATCTTGAAAAGGAAGGCTTTCGCGTGCTTGGCATCGCCTGGCGCGAAGTGCCTGCCGACCATCCGCATGCCGTGATTGGCGATGAAGCGGAACTGGTCTTCGCTGGCTTTGCGGCGTTTCTTGACCCGCCCAAGGCAAGTGCCGGCAGTGCGCTGGCGGCGCTCAAAGAGCGTGGCATCAGCGTCAAGATCGTCACCGGCGACAGCGAATTGGTGACGCAGCATGTTTGCGGTCAATTAAATATTCCGGTGCTTGGGGTGTTGACCGGGAAAGACATCGCAACGCTCGATGACGCAGCCCTGCGCGTCATGGTTGAAAAGACCAACCTGTTCTGCCGGGTCAATCCGGCGCAAAAAGAGCGGGTCATCCTGGCGCTCAAGGCGCGTGGTCATGTCGTCGGCTATCTCGGTGACGGCATCAACGATGCGCCCTCGCTGCACGCTGCCGATGTCGGCTTGTCGGTCGATACCGCCGTCGATGTGGCGAAGGAAGCGGCTGACATGATTCTGCTCGATCATGACCTGCATGTGCTGCACGATGGGGTTCTGGAAGGCCGCCGCACCTTTGGCAACATCATGAAATACATCATGATGGGGACCAGCTCCAATTTTGGAAACATGTTCAGCATGGCCGGTGCCGCTTTGTTTTTGCCTTTCCTGCCGATGTTGCCGACCCAGATCCTGCTCAACAATGTGCTATATGACATTTCCGAGGTGCCGATCCCGCTTGATCAGGTTGATCCCGAAGAGCTGGAAAAACCTCGTGTCATGGACATGGATTTCATCCGAAATTTCATGCTGGTCATCGGCCCGATCAGTTCGGCTTTCGACTTCCTGACGTTTTACGTCATGCTCAATATTTTGCATGCGGATGAAAAACTCTTTCAAACGGGCTGGTTCGTTGAGTCGCTATGCACCCAGGTGCTGGTGATTTTTGTCATCCGCACCCGCGGCAATCCCTTCAAGAGTCGTCCACATCCGGTGTTGATGGCGACTTCACTAGGCGTAGCTTTGCTTGGTGCGGTATTACCGTTTACCCCATTGGGCAGCTATTTTGGTTTCGTTCAGCCACCCGCCGAGTTTTATGTGATTCTGGCAGGGATGGCGCTGGCCTATCTATTGATTGTTGAGCTGGCCAAGAAAGGATTTTATCGGTGGTATCGCGGTTCGCATTCGGCCATTTCCCCGAAAGCGGCATAGTTGCTTCACAGCTTGGGAATCCTGATCCGGCTGATCATCAGTGAGCCGGAGAGGGCGAAGATCAAAACTAGTGGATGAAACTTGAAGCCAACCAGCGTCCATTCACCAAACCAGAGATTGTTGTTAACCGCACCCATGTAGGCCGCCAAATAGAGGATACCGACGATCAGGAGCGAGGTTGGTATGGGCGTGCCTTCAAAATATTTCACCTTGTCACCGCCCTCAGAGAGTTCTTCTGCCGTCACGTTGTAGCGGGCCAGGCGGGAGACGCCGCAGGCAACAAAATAGGCCAGCACGATACGGTCAAAAAGGCCGTTCATCCCCAAGGCGAAAGCTATTACCGCAGGCGCCACGCCAAAGGAGATGATATCGGCAAGCGAATCCAGTTCCCGACCCATTGCCGATGTCTTTTGACGCCAGCGGGCAACACGACCATCAAAAACGTCAAAGATTAGTGCTACAACGAGTAGTGCGCAGGCGAAACAGATGTGTTTGAGATCGCCGGACTGCAGGTAGGTCATGGTCGAAAACAGCGCGCCAATACCGCTGACGGCGTTACCGAGGGTGAACCAGTCGGCGAGATGAAATTCACGAATCATCGAGAAGGGTTTAGGTTTTCCAGGAGGTGTCATTTTGGCTATTCGTTGTGAGAGATTCGGTTTGACTATATGGATACACGATGTCCCCTTACGTTGCCAGACTCTGTGCGCTGTCACACAATCAAGTTATGAAGGCAGTGCTATCTTCCGATTAAAAAAATATGCAGTTTTTATGGGTTGACCGCAAGAGATTGAAATCTCATCAATGATCCCGGTGTTGTATGTCGATACATAATCTAAACGTCGAGCAATCACTCGCCAGTCAGAAGACAACGACGGCAGGGCTTGCCGCAGACGAAGCCATGCGCCGCCAGAAAGAATTTGGCCCGAATCACGTTGAGGAGGTTGGCCGCGAGTCACTGCTGCTGACATTTGCCCGCGAATTCACCCATTTTTTCGCCATTATTTTGTGGATAGGTGCGCTGTTGGCCTTTCTGGCCGATAGTTTTGACCCCGGCCAAGGGATGGCGCGTCTTGGCGTGGCAATTGTTGGCGTGATCATTGTCAACGGCATCTTTTCCTTCTGGCAGGAATATCGCGCCGAGCAAGCGGTGGCCGCCTTGCGTCAATTATTGCCGCAAAAGGTGCAGGCCTTGCGCGGCGGTGAAATTGTCCAATTGCTCGCCAGCGAGCTGGTGCCGGGCGACATTGTGTTGCTCGAAGAGGGCAATTTCGTGCCGGCTGATTGCCGCTTGATTGAGGCTTTCGGTTTGCGCGTCAATACGGCGACGGTCACTGGTGAATCGCTTCCGATGGCGCGTGATACCGAAGCCAGTGACGAACAGTCGCCACTCTATGCCAAGAATGTTGTGCTGGCCGGCACCTCCGTGGTTTCCGGTCAGGCGCGCGGGGTGGTATACGCGACCGGCATGCACACCGAGTTTGGGCGGATTGCGCATCTGACCCAGACGGCTGGCAAATCGGTTTCCCCGCTGCAGATCGAAATAGCCCGCCTGTCACGCATTGTGGCGATGCTGGCGACCGGCATGGGTGTCGCGCTGTTTCTGGTCGGTCAGGCGATGGGCTTGCCGACCTGGGAGAACCTGCTTTTTGCAATCGGCATCATTGTTGCCAATGTGCCGGAAGGTTTGCTGCCAACCGTCACTTTGTCACTGGCCATGGCCACCCAGCGCATGGCTAAACGTAATGCCCTGGTGCGTCATTTGCCGGCGGTTGAAACGCTGGGTTCGACCACGACAATTTGCTGCGACAAGACCGGCACGCTGACCCAGAACCGGATGTCAGTCCAGCGCCTGTGGCTGGGTGGCGGATTTTTGGAGCCTGCTGATTTTGCCGCGAATCCCCGGTTGACCGCAGATAACCGCCAGCTCTTCATCAATGCCGCGCTCTGCCACAGCTTGCGCGAGGTTGGCGAAAACGGTCAGCACCAGTTTGTTGGCGACCCGATGGAGGTGGCCCTGGCCGTGATGGGGCGTCAGGTGGCAAGTGAATTTGCCGGCTACAAGTTGATTGATGAAATTCCATTCGATACCGAGCGCAAGCGTATGTCGGTGCTGGTTGCCGGCCCGCAGGGGCAGATGTTGTATTGCAAGGGCGCACCGGAAACGGTGCTGAGCACGTGTGATTTTGTCCAACTCGACGCGGGTGTTGTGCCGCTCGACCCTGCCGCCAAAACGCGCCTGCTGGCGGCGCAGCAGCAGATGACCGAGGCTGGCCTGCGCGTGCTGGCCTTTGCCCATTGCACCGTAGAAGGCGGCATGCCGAATGAAGAGCGCGGCATGACCCTGAGTGGACTGGTCGGCCTCGAAGACCCGCCCCGCGCCGAGGTGCCGGAGGCCATTGCCCGCTGCGCCGAGGCTGGTATCCGCATCATCATGGTCACCGGCGACCATCCGCAAACAGCGTTGGCCATTGCCCGGCAGATCGGGCTGGTCAAAACCGATAACGCGCTGGTGATCAGCGGTGACCAACTGCGCGGCATTTCGCCGGTGCAACTGCAACTGTCGCTCGACGCCAAGGAAATCATTTTTGCCCGCGTTGCGGCAGAGCAGAAAATGCTGATCGTCCAGGCGCTCAAACTAAAGGGTGAAATCGTTGCGGTGACGGGTGATGGGGTCAACGACGCGCCAGCGCTTAAAACTGCTGATATCGGTATTGCCATGGGCATTGCCGGCACCGATGTCGCCAAAGGCGCGGCGGATTTGATTCTGCTCGATGATAATTTCGCCAGTATCGTTGCGGCGATTGAGGAGGGGCGGGCGGTGTTCGAGAATATCCGCAAGTTCCTGACCTACATCCTCAGCTCGAACATTCCTGAACTGGTGCCTTATTTGGCCTTTGTGCTGTTCCGCATTCCGCTGCCGCTGACCATCATCCAGATACTGGCAGTTGATCTCGGTACCGACATGCTGCCGGCCCTCGCGCTTGGCGCCGAGAAGCCTGACCCCGCAGTAATGAAGCGCCCGCCGCGAGCGCGTGACGAGCGCCTGCTAACCTGGGGCGTTATTGCCCGTGCCTACCTGTTCCTCGGGGTGCTCGAAGCGGCGGCGGCAATGACGGTGTTTTTCTTCGTGCTCAAAGCGGCAGGCTGGCAGTACGGCGTGGAGCTGGATCGGCTCGATCCACTCTATTTGCAGGCGACCTCGGCTTGCCTGGCAACGATTGTGGTGATGCAGATGATGAATGTTTTCCTCTGTCGCCATCCGTTCAAGTCGTCGCTGTCTTTCAGTTTCTTTGGCAATCCTTATATCCTGATTGGTCTGGCCGCAGAGCTGGGCGTGATCCTGGCCATCATCTATACCCCGGCCGGCAACTGGCTGTTCGGTACGGCACCCCTTGGTGCCGAAGTCTGGCTGCTGGCGCTGGCCGGTGCCAGCGTCATGTGGATCGTTGAAGAGGCACGCAAAGCCTGGCTACGGCGGCTTATGATCAAGTTGCCGTGATGCCTTTTGTGGCCGTCCGGGCGCTAGCAGCAAGCTGCTAGTTCGGTCGTTAATGGCTAGCCGGGGGACCAATCAGGCTGATCAACTCATCAAACGGTAGTGGCTGGGCAAAAAGAAAGCCCTGGCCTTCCTCGCAGCCCATTTGTTGCAACAAATCGGCCTGTTCCTGCCGCTCGATACCTTCGACGGTGATTGCCATGTGCATGGCCCGACTGAGCGCAATGATGGCTTCAACAACCACCCGCTGGTTTTCACTTGCCGGCAGATTCACGATGAATGAGCGATCAATCTTGATGCGCTTGATCGGCAGATCGCGCAGGACGCTGAGCGACGAATAGCCGGTACCAAAGTCGTCAATGCTGATGGCGACACCAAGTGTTTCAAGAGCTTTGAGGATGTGCAGGCTGCGTTCAGTCACCTGCAGCGTGCTTTCGGTTATTTCCAGTTCCAGCGCAGTGGCCGGGAAACCGGTTTCAGCGAGTACCGCTTCGACGATGGCAACAAAATCCGTGCTGTGAAACTGGCGTGCCGAGACATTGACGGCCAGATGAAAATTGTCACCGCTGGATTTCGCCAAGACAAAATCCAGCATCTCGCGGCAGGCGCGGTGCAATATCCATCTCCCCAGGTCTTCAATCAGATCACTTTCTTCGGCGATGGCAATGAAGCTTCCCGGTAACACAAGGCCGCGCTCTGGATGCTGCCAGCGTACCAGAGCCTCGACGCCGACGATCCGGCCCTCGGCGAGATTGACGCGCGGTTGGTAGTGGACGAGCAGTTCGTCGGTTGCCATCGCCCGGCGCAGACCTTGTTCGACATCCAGGCGCTCGGCAGCCCACGTTGACATATTCTCGGCATAGAAGTGGTAACGATTACGCCCTGCGGCCTTGGCGGTGTACATCGCCATGTCGGCCGCCCGCATCAATTGCTGGGGGTCGGCCCCATTGTCAGGATAGACGGCGATGCCAAGGCTGCCGGAAATTGAAATTGACTGGGCCCCCACCAGTATAGGCAGGCGCAGTTGCTCAAGAATTTTTTGTGCCAGTTGCGCCGCGTAATCTGGATTGGTACTGCCGGCAAGGATGATGAACTCGTCACCGCCGAGGCGGGCAATGGTGTCGCTACTGCGCAAGACGTGCTTCAGGCGCTCGCCAACGGTACGCAGCAACTCATCGCCGATGGCATGTCCGAGCGTATCGTTGATGACCTTGAAACCATCAAGGTCGAGGAAAAGCAGCAGGCAGCGTTGTTCGTTGCGCGCCGCCACTTCAATGGCGTTCGCCAGCCGATCATTGAATAGCAGGCGGTTAGGCAAGCCGGTCAGGGGGTCCTGGTGTGCCAGGTGGTGCAACTGTTGTTGTGCCTTGTAAATGGCGGTGACGTCGGAAAAGGCGATTACAAAATGGGTGATTTGGCCGGCCACGTTACAGACGGTGCTGATGCTCTGCCAGGCAGGGAATACTTCCTCATTCCGGCGCTGGCAATTCACTTCGCCATGCCAGAAACCAGGTGCATCAAGCTTCAGGCTGGCAGCATAGCGCTCCGGGCCGGGGCTGACGCGCAAAAGAATCTCAGGGTCGAGGCCAATGACTTCGGTTTCGCTATAGCCAATAATTCGTGAAAATGCGGTGTTGACCGCAACAATTCGCCGTTCGGCATCAGTGATCACGATGGCTTCGGCGGTTGCATGGAAGACCACGCTGGACTGCCGGAGTTGCTCGTCATCCTTGTGCCGTTGGGTCACATCGCGCAAGATGCCGACGACGCGACTGACGCTTCCGGCGTTGCCGTAGGCCTTGGCATGCGCCTCCATCTGGCGCGGTGGGGAATGATTGCCGACCGTGCGAAATTCGACTTGTATCGCTTCGGCGCTATAAAGCGTCGGATTCAGCGCCAAATGCACGCGTTCGCGATCCGCTGTGTCGACGCGAGCGATGAAGGTTTCCCAAGGTTCATCAAGCGGCACGAGTTGATTGCCGAAGAGTTTGCCGAGGCGAGAGTCACCTTGCATGCGGTTTGCCACCGGGCTCCATTCAAGTACGCCGAGTGCGCCCGCATTGAGGGCCAGTTGCAGGCGTTCTTCGCTTTGTTCGACGGCCATCTCGTCTTCACGGCGGGCCATGGCCATCTGGATGGTGGCGTGTAGCTCGCGTCCTTCACAGGGTTTGATCAGATAACCAAAGGGACGACTGTCGAGCGCCCGGCGCAGGGTGTCGTCCTCGGCAAAAGCGGTCAGAAAGATGACGGGAATCTGATGCTTGGTGCGAATCTGGATGGCGGCCTCAATGCCGTCCATCGCGCCCTCAAGGTGGATGTCCATCAGCACCAGATCCGGTTTTTCGACGGCGATCCGGCTAACTGCCTGCTCCCCGCTGGCCACGACCGAACTGACGTTATAACCAAAACCCTGTAACTGTCTCTTCAGGTCGAAAGCGACAATGCGTTCGTCTTCGACCAGCATCAAGTTGATCGGCAATCTCGCGCTCATCAAGCTTCCTTCAAGACAAGGTTAATCGGGAAGCAGACACAAAACTGTGTCCCGTTCTCCCGCATGATTTCCAGCGTGCCGTGTAGTTGCTCGACCAGCAACGGCACCAGTTGCAGGCCCAGCGAGGCATGTGATGCCAGTTCGCTTTCCGGTGGCAGACCGATGCCGTCGTCAGCAATGCTGAAGCGAACCAGACCATCGCCATCCTCACTCAGTTCGATAAGGATTTCGCCGCAACGTTCCCCAGGGAAGGCGTGTTTGTAGGAATTGGTCACCAGTTCATTGAGCAAGAGACCGCAGGGAATGGTCCGTTCCAGATCGAGCGGGACGCTTTTCGCAGGCAGCAACAGACGCAATTTAATGCGCTCGCCGGTGCCGCGATAGGTGGCGCGGATCGAGTGCATCAAGCGTTCCAGATATTCGCCGAGATCGAGGCGCGAAAAATCCTTGCGTTCGTAGAGCAGCTGATGAGTCAGCGCCATCGCTTTTACCCGCCCGCAACTCTCGGCCAGCATGGCGCGCAGGCGCGGATCGGCAGCATGGTCGGCTTGCAGATTGAGCAGGCTGGTAATCACCTGCAGATTGTTTTTGACGCGGTGGTGGACTTCGTTGAGCAACACCGTCTTTTCACGCAGCGCATCTTCCAGTCGTTGCTGGGCGCGCTGGCGCTCGGTAATGTCGATGATTGAGGCCAGCACCATGATGCCGGCCTCGGTGTCGATAGGGTTGAGTCCGATCTCGACTGGAAACTCGCTGCCATCGGCACGGCAGCCGGCAAGATCGCGCCCGACGCCCATAGGTCGTGGTTTTGAATCGCCGAAAAAGCCGGTGCGGTAAGCCATGTGATGGTGGCGGAAACGCGCCGGTACGAGCATCTCGACCGGTTGCCCGATCAAGGCTGCTCGTTCGTAGTTGAACATTCTCTCGGTTTGCGCGTTGACCAGCACCATGATGCCGTCACTGTCGATCATGACCATCGCGCTCGGCGCCCACTCCACAACTCGGCGGAAGGAATCTTCACCGAGTTGTGGTCCAGGAACCGTCATCGACAAGCCCGGACAGGAAGGCCTGCCTTCACCTTGCTGTGCTTCGTTATTGCTGGGTAAAGCATCCATGGAAGGCTCCGGCTTGGCCTGATCACTTCAGAATCAAGGGCGATATTGAAGTGATCAGGGCAATAGCGACTCATTGGACAACGGTTATCGAAAAACGATCCGCTTAGGCCTCCTGTTTGGTCAAACGGATGATTCGCGCGTTCAGTAGCGTGGATGCCGCCCGCTAACACTCACAAATTCCAACTGCTTTGCAGGATTGATTGTTTACGATGCCTCGTGATTTAGCAGGCTATGTGCGCTGTCACACGGTGCCGGTATGAAGAAAGGGACACTCTGGTCAAAACAACAGTGAGAAAAATTCAAAATGAGTGATGTCAAAATTCTGGGACTCTGCGGCAGCATGCGCAAGGAATCGTATAACGGCTTCGTGCTCAAAGCTGCGCAAGCATTGGTGCCGGCAGGAGCGCAGCTCGAAATGATTGAACTTCATGGTATTCCGATCTTCAATCAGGATGAAGAGCTGGCGCCACCGGAAGCGGTGCTCGAATTCAAGCGCCGGATACTGGCGGCGGATGCAATCCTGTTTGCCACGCCGGAATACAACTATTCCTTGCCTGGCGGTCTGAAGAATGCAATCGATTGGGCCTCGCGACCCTATGGCCAAAGCGCCTGGCTGGGCAAACCGGCAGCAGTGATGGGCGTTTCAGTCGGTAGTCTGGGCACCGTCCGCGCCCAATATCACCTGCGTCAGATCCTTGTCACGCTGGATATGCCAGTGGTCAATCAACCCGAAGTGATGATCGGTAATGCCGCACAGCGCTTTGATCAGAGTGGCGCGCTAACTGATGAGCCGACCCGGAAGATCATTCAGAAGCTTTTGCGGGCGCTGGTTCATCTGACCAGAACCCATCGGGCTGGCAATGCGCTACCTGGTTGATATTTTTCAGTCTGAAGGGAGCCGATATGAATAGCGAAATTCCACCGCACCGGGTTGTTGTGCGCAGTTCTCTGGCTTCCGGTTGCAGTCTATGGAAGCCAATCGATTTATCGGCGAAAGATCCGAAGATGGATACAAATACATCCGGCACCTCGCCAACTTCAGTGAGCAATAATGAGGACCAGATCAGTCCTGTGGTTCAAAAAGACTTGAACACTTACCCAATTTGAGGTTTTCCTAAATGGAATTCAAGGACTACTACAAGATCATGGGCGTGGCGCGCGACGCCAGCCAGGATGAAATCAAGCGCGCCTACCGCACGCTGGCGCGCAAATATCATCCCGATGTCAGCAAGGATCCGGATGCTGAAATCCGCTTCAAGGAGCTGGGCGAGGCCAATGCCGTACTAAAGGATCTCGAAAAACGCGCGGCCTATGACCAACTCGGCAGCAACTGGAAAGCCGGCCAGGATTTCCGTCCGCCGCCGGACTGGAATGCCGGTTTCGAATTTTCCGGCGATGGTGCACAAGGCGGCAGCGCAGGCGATGCCAGTGATTTCTTTGAATCCCTGTTCGGGCGCGCATTTGATGGCGGCGCACGCCGGCAGCAAGCAGCGCATGCGCATGGCGAGGACCGTCACGCCAAAGTAATGATAGCTCTGGAAGATGCCTATATCGGCGCCAGCCGGACGATCACGCTGCGCACGCCGGAAGCTGATGCCCAAGGGCGTGTGACGATGCGCCAGCACAAATTGAATGTGACGATTCCCCGTGGTGTTCATGCCGGCCAGCATATTCGCCTGAGCGGGCAGGGCGCGCCTGGCCTCGGGCAGG
>ERZ724504.2266-NODE-2266-length-10451-cov-12.367641_pt1 | contig 10451 bp, 10 predicted proteins | sample MGYA00376037_ERZ724504 | MGnify/ENA primary metagenome ERZ724504 (study PRJEB28724, sample SAMN07190888) | wastewater metagenome | isolation source: influent of sewage treatment plant in Hong Hong | place: USA: Christiansburg, Virginia | collected 2016-03-01 ... | reverse complement strand
TGTCCCATTCTGGCGAGTCAGACGAGGTGATTGCCCTGCTGTCTGCCCTGCGGCGTAAGGGCGTGGTGCTGATAGGGATGACCGGTCGTCCTCATTCCACCCTAGGGCGCGAAGCCGATGTTTTGCTTGATGCCGCTGTCACCCGCGAAGCCTGCCCACTGGGTCTCGCCCCCACCACCAGCACCACCGTCGCCTTGGCCTTGGGCGACGCGCTGGCGGTGACTTTGCTTGATGCCCGCAACTTCCGCGAAGAAGACTTTGCCCTGTCCCACCCTGGTGGCAGCTTGGGTCGGCGGCTGTTGGTGCGGGTGGCGGATGTGATGCACCACGGCGAAGCCCTTCCCACCGTCACCCCCAGCACGCCGCTGAAAGATGCGCTGTATGAAATCAGCCGCAAAGGGCTGGGCATGACGGCCATCTGTGATGCCGAAGGCGGGTTGGTCGGTGTCTTTACCGATGGCGATGTGCGCCGTGTGCTCGACCGTGGGTTGTTTGACCCCCTCGCACCGGTGTCCTCCGCCATGAACCCCCATCCGCGCACCATCGCCCCAGAGCGTCTTGCCGCCGAAGCCTTGCAAACCCTAGAGCACGACAAAATTAACGGTCTGCTGGTGGTGGCACAAGGCAAGCTGGTCGGTGCGCTTAACATGCACGATTTGCTACGCGCTGGCGTGGTCTAACTGATTGGATTTTTTGAATGCAGCCGATTCATACCCTTGCCCGCCCCATCAAATTGTTCATCATGGATGTGGATGGCGTGCTGACCGATGGCAGCGTGTATATCACCGATGCCGGTGACGAGCTCAAAGCCTTTTACGCCCCCGATGGCTTGGGGCTGACCTTGCTGCGTAAAAGCGGCGTGACCTTGGCGATTATCAGCGGGCGCAAAGCCCGTTGCGTCGAAGTCCGTGCCGAAGCCTTGGGGATTGCCCACGTTTATCAGGGCATCGGCAGCAAGGGCGAGGCCTTTGCCGCGCTGCTCGAAGCCACCGGCTTCACCGCCGCAGAGTGCGCCTATATGGGCGACGATGTGATTGACTTGCCGGTGCTGCGCCGCGTGGGCTTGGCGATTGCCGTCCCCGATGCGCCCCACAGTGTCCAAACCCATGCCCACTATGTCACCGGCGCACGCGGCGGACGCGGGGCGGTGCGTGAAGCCTGTGAGCTGATTTTGCACGCCCAAGGCAAGCTGGATGCCATTTTGGCAGACTACTTGGCATGACCCATCGCCCCTCTCGTCTGTTTCCTATTTTGCTGATTGTCCTGCTGGGCGGGCTGACGTTTTGGCTCGATACCATCACCGACTGGCTGGGCATGGGCAACGCGCGTCCAGAGACCGGTGCGCCAGACTATGTGCTGTATGACTTTACCGCCACGGTCTTTGACGGCAAGGGGCAGGTGAAGCAAACCCTCGTCGGCAAGCAGGCATGGCAGTTTCCGCATAACGACACCATTTACTTGCAGCAGCCCCACCTGAAGCAATACGCCGCCCAGCAGCTGTCGGTCGAGATTGTTGGTGCCGAAGGGCAATACAATCCCAAGCGGCAACAGGGCTATTTTGCCAAAGAAGTCACGCTGACCCGCTTTCGCCCCGATGCCCCGCCTAGCCGCCTTGTCACCACCCAATTGAGTGTGGATATGGACAAGCGCACGGCTCGCACTGCTGCCCCTGCTGTGATGACCCAAGGGGGAACGGTGATTCGCAGTGTGGGGCTGGCCTACGACGACACCACCCAATTTCTGAACCTGCCTTCGAGAGTGAAGATTACCCATGCGCCTCCTCCCCACTAACGGAATACGCACCGCCCTGTTAGGCGTGCTGCTGGTCAGTGCCGGTTTGCTTGGTGCGCACCCTGCCCACGCCGATGCCGCTGACCGCGAAAAACCCATCCAAATCGAAGCCGACCGCGCCAGCCTAGACCAGCCCAAAGGGTTGACCGTGTACGAAGGCAATGTGGTGGTGACGCAAGGGACGATTCTGCTGCGTGCCGCGCGTGCCCAAGTGGTGCAAGACAAGGCGGGCAATCAACAAGCCATCGCCCACGGCAGCCCCGCCACTTTCCGCCAAAAAATCGAAGGTAAAAACGAGTGGTTGGATGCCCAAGGCAAACGGGTTGAGTTCGACAGTGCCAAAAACACGGTGCAGCTGTTTGACAATGCTCGGCTTAAACGGGGCGAGGACATCGTGATGGGGGCGCATATTGTCTACAACACCCGCGACGAAACCTACCAAGTCAACGGTGGCGGGGGCACAGCAGGCACTACCACCGGTAAAGATGGCAACAAAGGGCGGGTGACGGTGATTTTGCAGCCCAAAAAGAAGGATCAGCCATGAGTACCGCATCCAGTGTGCTGAGCGTCCGCAACCTGAAAAAACGCTATGGCAAACGCACAGTGGTGCAGTCGGTGTCGCTTGAGATTGAAAGCGGGGAAGTCGTGGGGCTGCTGGGTCCCAATGGGGCGGGCAAGACCACCAGCTTTTACATGATTGTGGGTTTGGTGACGGCCGATGGCGGCGAGATTTTCTTGGATGAAACCAACCTGAGCCACTTGCCTATTCACCAACGGGCACGGTTGGGCCTAGGCTACCTGCCGCAAGAGGCATCTATTTTTCGCAAGATGACGGTCGAAGAAAATATCTTGGCCATCCTCCAAATTGCGGGGGAAAAAGGCAAACAAGCCGAGCAGTCCTTGGATACTTTGCTCGACGAGCTGAGCATTGCCCACTTGCGCGATGCACCGGCCTTGTCCTTGTCTGGCGGTGAGCGGCGGCGGGTTGAAATCGCCCGTGTGCTGGCCACCCGTCCCCGCTTTATCTTGCTGGATGAGCCTTTTGCGGGGGTGGACCCGATTGCCGTGATTGATATTCAAAAAATCATTGCCTACCTGCGTGAACGAGGGATTGGGGTGCTGATTACCGACCACAATGTGCGCGAAACACTGGCTATCTGCGACCACGCCTACATCATCAACGAAGGGGCGGTGCTGGCTAAAGGCAAGCCGGAAGAATTGGTGCAAGACGAAAACGTGCGCCGCGTGTATCTTGGAGAACACTTCCGCCTTTAAGCTGCGCTGACCTGCCAATGAAACAAAGCCTGCAACTCAAAGCCAGTCAACAACTGACCCTAACCCCTCAACTGCAACAAGCGATTCGCCTGCTTCAGCTTTCTACGCTCGACCTCCAGCAAGAAATCGACACCTTGCTGCACGACAACCCAATGCTGGAGCGCGAGGAGGTCGAGCCCGAGGACACGCCAGAGCGTGAGCCTTTGCCCGTCGTCAGCCCGAGCCCCGACACCCCCGCCCCAGACCAGTCCGAGCTGCACACCGAAGACGACAACCGCGAAGCCCGCGATACCGAAATGACGGACTTTAGCGACTGGGGTGGCGGCAGCCACAGCTCAGACGACTACGACCCCCACGCCAATGTCGCCATCGAACATACCCTGCGCGAACATCTGCTGGCGCAAGTCCCCGAACATGCTTTGGCGCACCGTGACCGTGCATTGGTGACCTTGCTGATTGAAGCACTGGATGAAGACGGCTACCTGCCGCAAAGCCTAGAGGATGTGTGTGCCGATTTGCCCGCCGAGCTGGCGATAGACCCCGAAGAACTCCACGTTGGCTTAACCCTGCTGCAGCAGTTCGACCCCGTCGGTGTGGCTTCGCGTACCTTGGCCGAGTTTCTTGGGCTGCAGCTCAGTGCCCAGCCGCAAACCCCTGTCCACGCGCTAACCCGTCTGCTGGTTGAGCAGCACTTGCCGCTGTTGGCGCAGCGTGACTACACCCGCCTAAAACGTGCTCTGCATTGTGATGATGAAGCCTTGCGGGCGGCAATTCAGTTGGTGGGAACGCTGAATCCCCGTCCTGCGGCGGGCTTTGGGCGCGGTGCTACCCAGTATGTCGCAGCGGATGTGGTGGTCAAAAAACACGCGGGCAGTTGGGGTGCGAGCCTCAACTTGTCGGTCATGCCCAAGCTCAAGGTCAACACGCTGTACGCCGGTTTGCTGCAGCAACATCGCGAAGGCGGCAGCGGGCTAACCACACAGCTTCAAGAGGCGAAGTGGCTGATTCGCAATGTGCAGCAGCGGTTTGAGACCATTTTGCGGGTGTCCGAAGCCATCGTAGCGCGGCAGCAGGCCTTCTTTGAAATTGGCGAGCTGGGGATGCGCCCCCTTGTGCTGCGCGAAATCGCCGACGAACTGGGGCTGCATGAATCCACTATCTCCCGCGTGACCACACAAAAATACCTGCTCTGCCCACGCGGCGTATTTGAGCTGAAGTATTTTTTTGGTGGGTCGCTCGAAACCGATGCGGGGGGCGAGTGCTCGGCGATGGCCATTAAGGCGCGGCTACGCCAGATGGTGGCCGCCGAAGACCCGAAAAAACCCCTGTCGGACTCTGCACTGGCTGATATGCTTGATAAAGAGGGCATACAAGTTGCGCGGCGCACGGTGGCCAAATACCGCGAGGCATTGCACATTCCGCCGGTTAATCAGCGAAAAAGTATTTGAAATTTTTGTGACCGCCCCTATCTGCATAGTTAGGCAAAGATTTTTCCTAAAGCGCATAACGCAACTGTTACTATAATTTGGTCTCACGGACAAAATAACGCCCGTGACCGCGTCCCACTCGATGGAGTGAGGGCTTTCCCAAGAAGGAGCAAGGTATGAACCTGAAAATCACCGGCATTCATCTTGATGTCACCCCCGCACTGCGCGAACACGTCGAAGCCAAGCTGGAACGTGTTACCCGCCACGTTGACAACGTTATTGCTGTTAGCGTCACGCTGTCCGTGGACAAGCTGGAACAAAAAGCCGAAGTCGGCGTTCACCTGAAGGGCAAAGATATCCACGTCGAAGCCAGCAATGCGGACATGTATGCCGCGATTGATTTGGTGATGGATAAGCTCGACCGCCAAGTGCTGAAGCACAAGGAAAAAGTAACCGACCACCATGCGGCTGAAAAGAGCGCGGCACTGCACGCGCAAGACGACGTAGAAGCTTAATTGACGTACCTATCCGCAGCCTAGGGTTTGCACACTGGTGCTGCGCGATAAACAAAACGGGGACTCCAGCAGTTCCCGTTTTGCTTTGTCTGGCTGCCACGCGCACCTTGCCCTCGCCCAGCCGTACCCCGCACAATACACTTTTTGACACAGGGGAAACCCCATGCCCGCTTACCGTTCCCGCACTTCTACTCATGGCCGCAACATGGCTGGCGCACGCGCTTTGTGGCGTGCGACTGGCATGAATGATGGCGACTTTGGCAAGCCGATTATTGCCATCGCCAATAGCTTTACCCAATTTGTGCCAGGGCATGTTCACCTGCACAACCTTGGTCAGTTGGTCGCCCGCGAAATTGAAAAGGCCGGCGGCATCGCCAAAGAATTTAACACCATCGCGATTGATGACGGCATCGCTATGGGGCACAGCGGGATGCTGTATTCCTTGCCTAGCCGCGATTTGATTGCCGATTCGGTCGAATACATGGTCAATGCCCACTGTGCCGACGCGCTGGTGTGCATCTCTAACTGCGACAAAATCACCCCTGGCATGTTGATGGCCGCGCTGCGCCTGAATATCCCCGTGATTTTTGTCTCGGGGGGGCCGATGGAGGCCGGTAAAGTGCAGTGGGGCGAAGGTGTCCGCAAGCTGGATTTGGTCGATGCGATGGTCGAAGCCGCCGACAGCAAGGTCAGCGACGAAGAGGTGGCGGCAATTGAACGCTCGGCCTGCCCGACCTGCGGCTCGTGCTCGGGGATGTTTACCGCCAACTCGATGAACTGCCTGACCGAAGCTTTGGGCTTGTCGCTGCCCGGCAACGGCTCGTTGTTGGCAACCCACGCTGACCGCAAAGAATTGTTCTTGCAGGCAGGGCGCACCATTGTTGAGCTGGCCAAGCGTTACTACGAGCAAGACGACCTGAGTGTTTTGCCCCGCAGCATTGCCACGTTCGAAGCCTTTGAAAACGCCATGAGCCTCGACGTGGCGATGGGTGGCTCCACCAATACCGTGCTGCACTTGTTGGCCGCCGCGCGTGAAGCCGAAGTGCGCTTTACCATGCAGGACATCGACCGCATTTCGCGCCGTGTGCCTTGCCTAGCCAAAGTCGCCCCCGCCACCCAAAAATATCACATGGAAGATGTTCATCGTGCCGGTGGCGTGATTGGTATTTTGGGCGAGCTCGACCGCGCGGGGCTGATTCACCGTGACGTGCCGACCATCCATGCCGCGACGCTGGGTGCGGGCTTGGATGCGTGGGACGTGGAACGCCCAAGCTGCACCGAAGCCGCCAAGGTGCTTTACCGTGCTGCCCCTGGTGGGGTGCGTACCACTTTGGCGTTTAGCCAGTCGATGCGTTATCCCGACTTGGACATCGACCGCGCTGAAGGCTGTATCCGCAGCAAAGCCCATGCGTACTCGCAAGATGGCGGGCTGGCGGTGCTCTACGGCAACATCGCCGAGCGCGGTTGTATTGTCAAAACTGCTGGGGTGGATGACAGTATTTTGGTGTTTAGCGGGCGGGTACGGATTTTTGAAAGCCAAGATGATGCCGTGGCTGCTGTGCTGGCGGATGACATCGTGGCGGGGGACGTGGTGTTGATTCGCTACGAAGGCCCTAAGGGCGGGCCAGGGATGCAAGAAATGCTGTATCCCACCAGCTACCTCAAGTCCAAAGGCTTGGGCAAAGTGTGTGCGCTGCTGACCGATGGCCGGTTCTCTGGCGGCACCTCTGGCCTCAGCATTGGCCACGTTAGCCCCGAAGCCGCAGAAGGCGGCGCGATTGGCTTGGCAGAAGAAGGCGATACGCTGGAAATCAACATCCCTCAACGCACGATTCGCTTGGCGGTGTCGGATGCGTGCTTGGCCAGTCGGCGTGCCGCGATGGAAGCCCGTGGCGCGGCGGCATGGAAGCCGGTTAACCGTGAGCGGGTGGTGAGCCCTGCCTTGCGGGCTTACGCCGCGATGACCACCAGTGCCGATACCGGTGCGGTGCGGGATGTGAGCCAAATTGAGCGGCTGTAATATCAGGGGCTAGCAGGGCGGGTGTTGCCGTCCTGCTGCCGGTCTGAGCACTCCTCAAAACAAAATCCCCGCCTAGGTACGCTAGGCGGGGATTTTGCTGTCTAAGCAACCGCGTTGCACCGGCGAACCGGCGCAGCAGGGCGATTAGAGCGAGTAGTACATGTCGAATTCGACAGGGTGTGTCGTCATACGGGTCAAGTTGACATCTTGCATCTTCAATTCGAGGTAAGCGTCAATCCATTCGTTAGAGAACACGCCGCCACGGGTCAAGAACTCGCGGTCTTTGTCCAAGGCATCCAGTGCTTCTTCGAGCGAAGCGCAGACGGTTGGAATCAGCTTGTCTTCTTCTGGTGGCAAGTCATACAGGTTCTTGTCAGCAGGATCGCCAGGATGAATCTTGTTTTGTACGCCGTCCAGACCCGCCATCATCAGTGCGGCAAAGCACAGGTAGGGGTTGGCCAATGGGTCAGGGAAACGCGCTTCGATACGGCGACCCTTAGGGCTGGAAACGTGTGGGATGCGGATAGAAGCGGAGCGGTTTTTGGCGGAGTAAGCCAGTTTCACCGGTGCTTCGTAGTGTGGCACGAGACGCTTGTAGGAGTTGGTGCCAGGGTTGGTAATGGCATTCAACGCCTTAGCGTGCTTGATAATCCCGCCGATGTAGTAAATGGCGAAATCGGACAAACCTGCATAGCCGTCACCTGCAAACAGGTTTACGCCATCTTTCCAGATGGATTGGTGAACGTGCATACCGGAGCCGTTATCGCCGACGATAGGCTTAGGCATAAAGGTCGCGGTTTTGCCGTAGCTGTGGGCGACGTTGTGTACCACGTACTTCAGGATTTGCGTCCAGTCAGCACGTTGCGTCAGGGTGCTGAACTTGGTGCCGATTTCGTTTTGACCCGCAGTCGCCACTTCGTGGTGGTGAACTTCAACCGGTACGCCCATTTCTTCCAGCGTCAAAACCATCGCGGAGCGGATATCTTGAGCGGAATCAACAGGAGGTACTGGGAAGTAGCCGCCCTTGACGCGTGGACGGTGGCCGGTGTTGCTGCCGTCGTAGCTTTCGGAAGAGGACCAAGCGGCTTCTTCGGCGTTCACTTTAACGTGGCAGCCAGACATGTCGTAACCCCAGGTCACGCTGTCAAAGATGAAGAATTCTGGTTCTGGACCAAAGTAAGCGACATCGCCCAGACCGGAAGCCTTGAGGTAGGCTTCTGCGCGTTTTGCCACGGAACGTGGGCAACGGTCGTAGCCCTTGCCATCGGCAGGGTCAACCACGTCGCAGCTCAGAATCAGGGTGGGTTCGTCAAAGAAGGGGTCGATGTTGGCGGTAGAAGGGTCAGCCATCAGCAACATATCGGAGGCTTGGATGCCTTTCCAGCCGGCCATGGACGAACCATCAAAGGCGTGGCCATTTTCAAACCAAGCATCGCCGTCTTCCAGCACAACGTGTGCTGGCACGGTTACGTGCTGTTCTTTACCACGGGTATCGGTAAAACGCAGGTCAACGAATTTTACGTCGTTTTCCTTCATCAATTTCAAAACGTCAGCAACCGCCATAATTCTCTCCATAGACGTGAGCGTAGAAGGGTGTGAACACATGACCTAGCAGAAACCATGCCATGTAATCAACGAGCAACGGCCTATTTTGCCATAAGGCTTGGTTGCCCGTCATGCAGAAAACAGTACGTCCAAGAGGGTGCAAACCCGCTCTTATTCTGCACCATACTGGTGCAGTGGGGCGGGGTGTTTGGCTTTTTAGGTCGTCTTCGTGGTCAGCCTGCGTGTGATTTGCCATAATCGACACACCTCAGTGACGCACCGATGACCAGTGGTGTGCTGTGCGCCGTCGTGCACGCCCCTGACCCACACGGTGCCTCGGCTTTTTTGTTCAACCGTTCAATTACATAGACCCTGCCATGACCGACCAGTACGCCGTTATCGGCAACCCCATTTCCCATAGCCAATCCCCGCTGATTCATGGCGAGTTCGCCAAGCAAACTGGCCAAAATCTGAGCTATGACCGCCTGTTTGCACCGCTCGGTGAGTTTGCCCAAGTGGTGAATACCTTTGTGGCACAAGGCGGCAAAGGGTTGAATATCACCCTCCCCTTTAAAGGCGAAGCGTTTGACCTAGCGCAAGTGCTGACTCCCCACGCGCAGACTGCCGCAGCGGTTAATACGCTGATGTTCAAAGACGGCGTGATTTACGGTGACAACACCGACGGCGTGGGGCTGGTGGATGACATCGTGCACAACCTTGATGTCACCCTTGCCGGTAAGCGTGTCTTGGTGTTGGGTGCGGGGGGCGCGGTGCGAGGGGTGTTGCTACCCTTGCTGGAAGAAAACCCTGCCCAAATCACCGTCGCCAACCGCACGGTCGAAAAAGCCGAAGCCCTTGCAGCACAATTTGCTGACTACGGCCATATCGAAGGGGTGGGCTATCCCGCGTTGGCGGGGCGGCAATTTGATGTAGTGATTAACGCCACCTCGACCAGCCTGCACGATGAACTGCCACCGATTCCGCACGGCATTTTCGCGCCGGACAGCCTTGCCTATGACATGGTTTACAGCGCCGGCCTGACCCCCTTTCTGAAGCGGGCACAGGCCGAAAAAGCCGCGATTTTGGCCGATGGCTTGGGGATGCTGGTGGAGCAGGCGGCCGAGTCGTTCCTGATTTGGCGTGGGGTCAAGCCTGAAACCCGCCGCGTCATGGGGCTGCTGCGTGAGGTGCTCAGTTGAAATTTTTGGGACGGCTGTTGCTGTTGCCGGTAGCAGCTGTCGCGCTGTATCACCTGTGGATTTTTGGCTGCATTCTGTACTGGAAGCAAGCCAACCCTTCGCGCACGGCCTTTATGACCGAGCAAGAAGTCCATTTGCAAGATGCCAATCCCGATGCCAGCTTGCGTCACACATGGGTCAACTACGCCCAAATCTCCCCCCATCTCAAACGTGCTTTGGTGGCCAGCGAAGATGCTAAGTTTCTAGAGCACGAGGGCTTCGACTGGGAGGGGATACAGGCGGCGTGGGAAAAAAATCTCGCCAAGGGGCATATCGTGGCGGGCGGCTCGACCATCAGCCAGCAGCTTGCCAAGAACCTGTTTTTGTCTAGCGAGCGCACCCCGTGGCGCAAAGCGGAAGAGGCCATCATTACCGTGATGCTCGAAGCCTTGCTCGATAAGCGGCGTATCTTTGAGATTTACCTTAACGTGATTGAGTGGGGCAATGGCGTGTTTGGTGCAGAAGCGGCGGCACGCTATTACTACCGCCAGCCTGCTGCCCGCCTGTCTGCGCCTCAAGCTGCGCGCTTGGCGGCCATGGTGCCCAATCCCCGTTATTACGACACCCACCGCACCGACCCCCGTCTTGCCCGTAAGGCTGCCATTATTGGGCGGCGGATGCAGTACGCTGAAGTGCCTTA
>ERZ724504.2263-NODE-2263-length-10457-cov-6.197943_pt1 | contig 10457 bp, 12 predicted proteins | sample MGYA00376037_ERZ724504 | MGnify/ENA primary metagenome ERZ724504 (study PRJEB28724, sample SAMN07190888) | wastewater metagenome | isolation source: influent of sewage treatment plant in Hong Hong | place: USA: Christiansburg, Virginia | collected 2016-03-01 ... | reverse complement strand
CCGGCTGGGCGATTGCCGACGGCGAAGCCAGCCTGGCCCTCGAATGGGCACGGGCGGTGCCCACCGCCCGCGTCCGCGCGGTGGGCGTCGAACCGAGCCTGCTCGGCGTGGCGATGGCCCGTGCCGGCGTGGGTGAAAACCTTTCCGCCGTGGCCAGTGCGTCGCCCCAGCGCTGCCGCGAATGGCCCGTGCCTGAGGCTGTTTTCGTGCGCGGCGGCATCGGCCTGTCCGACTGGCTCGCTGCCGCCTGGGCGCGCCTTGCCCCCGGTGGCCGGCTGGTGGTCACCGCCGAGGACGACGACGCCCGCGCCGACCTGCTCAACTTTGCCACTCACGTGCCCGCCGAAGCCTGGCAGGAGCTGAGCCTCGCCTGCGGCCACACGGTCGCCGGCCGGCTACGCTTTGCCCCGGCCGCGCCGGTTCGCCTGGCCCTGTGGCGCAAGCCGCTGAATGCCTGATTTCCTGAATCTGCCTGTGGAGCGCTGACCGTGCCCGAATCGTCCTTCCCCCGCGAACGCCGCCCGGCCCAAGCCGGCTGGGTCTACCTTGTTGGCGCCGGCCCCGGTGACGCCGAACTGCTGACCCTGCGTGCCGCCCGCCTGCTGCTCGAAGCCGACGTGCTGGTCTATGACAACCTGGTCAGCCAGGAAGTCCTCGACTGCGTACCGGCCGGCACCGAGCGCATCTACGTGGGCAAGAAAGCCTCCCAGCACGCCCTTCCGCAACCCGACATCAACGCGCTACTGGTGGAGCTGGCACACAAGGGCAAGCGGGTCGTGCGCCTCAAGGGCGGCGATCCGTTCATCTTCGGCCGGGGCGGCGAGGAAGTGGAAGAACTGGTCAAGGCCGGCATCTCCTTCGAAGTTGTGCCCGGCATCACCGCCGCGGCCGGCATCGGCGCCTATGCGGGCATTCCGCTGACCCACCGGGACTTCGCCCAATCCTGCATCTTCGTCACCGGCCACCTCAAGGACGGCACCGTGGACCTGGACTGGGACATGCTCGCCCGCCGCAAGCAGACCCTCGTTTTCTACATGGGCATCACCCAGCTGGCGACGATCTGCAGCCAGCTCGTCGCCCACGGCCTCGCCGCCAGCACGCCGGCGGCGGTGGTGCGGCGCGGTACGACGAAGGCACAGCGCGTCGTCACCTCCGATCTGGCCGGCCTCCCCGAGGCCGTCAAGGCCGCCGGCATCACCCCCCCGGCGCTCACCATCGTCGGCGACGTGGTCAGCCTGCAATCACGGCTGGCGTGGTTTCACCCGGAGGATCACCAGTGACCAACGCCCATTGCCCCGCCCTGTTCGTTGCCGCGCCGTCGTCCGGCCAGGGCAAGACCACCGTCACCGCCGCCCTCGCGCGCCTGCACGTGCGCCAGGGGCGCAAGGTTCGCGTGTTCAAGTGCGGGCCGGATTTTCTCGATCCGCAGATCCACGCCGTCGCCAGCGGCGCGCCGGTTTATAACCTCGATCTCGGGATCTGCGGGGCCGAAGACGCCGCGTGGCGACTCCACGCCGCCGCCCGGGACGCCGACCTGATCCTCGTCGAAGGGGTGATGGGGCTGTTCGACGGCAATCCGTCCGGCGCCGACATCGCGCGACGCTTCGGCATTCCGGTCATGGCCGTGATCGACGCCAAGGCCATGGCGCAGACTTTCGCCGCCATCGCCCACGGCCTCGCCACCTGGCAGCCGGACCTGCCGTTTTCCGGCGTGCTCGCCAACCATGTCGGCAGCGAGGGCCACGCCACGCTGCTGCGCGATTGCCTGCCGCCCTCCATCGCCTGGTACGGCGCCCTGCCCCGCGACAACGACGCCGCGCTGCCCGAGCGTCACCTGGGCATCCTGCAGGCCGCCGAAATCGCCGATCTCGACGCGCGCCTCGATCGCCTCGCCGACCACCTGGCCCGCACCGGTGCCGCCGACCTGCCGCCGCCCGTGGCGTTTCCGGCCGTGGCCGCGCCGTCCACCAAGCCGCTGCTGGCCGGGCGCAGCGTCGCGATTGCCCGCGACGCCGCCTTCGGCTTCATCTACCCGGCCAACCTCGACACCCTCCAGGCGCTCGGTGCCGAGCTCAAGTTCTTCTCGCCGCTGGCCCATGAACCGCTCCCCGCCTGCGACGCCCTGTGGCTGCCCGGCGGCTACCCGGAACTCCACGCCGCGGCACTCGCCGCCAACGCCCGCTGGCAGGCCGATCTCAAGGCCCACGCGGCCGCCGGCAAACCGCTGCTGGCCGAATGCGGCGGCATGATGAGCCTCTTCGAAACCCTGACGGACAAGGAAGGCGTGACCCACCCCGGCGCCAGCCTGCTCGCCGGCCACACCCGCATGCAGGCCCGCCTGGCGGCGCTGGGCTCGCAGGTGGTCGAGCTGCCTGAAGGGCGGATCACCGGGCACACCTTCCACTACTCGAAAAGCGAAACCCCGCTCGAACCCGTCGCCCGCGCGAAATCACTCACGGGGCGCGACGGGGAGGCGGTGTATCGGGTCGGACGCCTGACGGCGTCGTATGTGCACTTCTACTTTCCGTCGAACCCGGCGGCAGTGGCAGAAATGTTCGGCGCGCCGCGCTGACGCGGCCGAAAAGGACGCGCGGAAGAGGGCTCAGTGCCCCTTCAGCGCGTAAATCCCCGGCGCGTTGCGCCAGTAACCCTTGTAGTCCATTCCGCCACCAAACAGGAAGCGGTCGGCCACGTCCAGCCCGGTAAAGTCGGCGCGCATGCCGGCAAAGGCCTTGCGGTCATGGATTTTATGGACCAGCACCGCGGACACCACTTCGCGGGCGCCTTCGGCCTTCAGGTAATCGATGATCGCCGCGAGGGTATGGCCTTCGTCGAGGATGTCGTCGAGGACCAGCACCGTGCGGTCGCGCAGATCCTGCGTGGGCCGCACGCGCCAGTCGAGCAGGGTGCCTTCCAGCGCATGGCCGTAGCGGGTGGCATGAAGGTAAGCCAGCTCCAGGGGAAAGGGCAGGCGCGGCAGCAGCCGGCCGGCCAGTACCAAGCCGCCGTTCATCACCGCGTAGATCAGCGGATTTTTATCCTGCAGGCGGGTCGTGATGTCGGAGGCGAGGCGGTTGAGCGCGGCGTCCACTTCGGCGGCCGTGCACAGGCAATCGGCTTCGTCGCGGACGCGGCGGATTTCTTCGAGGTCTACCGTCATCACAGCCTTGGAATACGAATCAGGAAACGAGAGTGCGGACGCGGCGCACCAGTTGCCAGCCCAGCCAGCCACGTCGTGCCCAGCGCAGCGCAGCGCGGGGGCGCACAACGAGCAGGAAGATGCCGATGCCGGACAGGATGGGGGCGTTATCACGAGCCCATCGCACGCCATCCACAACCCGGTCTACACCGCGAAAAACCGGCGTGAGGGCCTGGGCGTGGCGAACAAGGGCATCGCGCTCCTCGGCGCTGCGCAGTTGCAGGCGCTGCTTGCGCAGGGCCAGTTCGACGAGCTTGGGGTTCATTCCCGGGGCCGCAGGGCTTCCCGGTCCTGGGCAATCTCGGCAAGGCTGGCGGCAAACAGTCGCGAACCGGCGCGCAGGCGGGCCGCTGCACGGGTGCCCGCCCAGACGCCGGCAGCAAACAGGCCGGTGGTGGCAAGGCCGAGGGAAAGCAGGCGGTGGCTGTCCCAGAACAGCACGGTGAGAAAAGCCAGCAGGAAGACGAAGCCAAAGCCGATGAAAAGCGCGGCAAGCACGGTGTCGAACAGGAAACTGCCGGCACGCAGCTTCTCTTCCTTCAGCTCGACGGAGAAAAGCTCAAGCCGGGTCTGGACGGTTGCCAGCCCGGAGTCGGCGAGACCCTTGAGGGACTCGCCGAGGCGCGTGGGCGCGGGATCGCTCATGCGAGCCGGCGCTTAACGACGATTGACCAGCAGACCCAGCAGGAAGCCGACACCGGCGGCAACGCCGACAGCCTTCCAGGGGTTGTCATGGACGTAGTCGTCGGTAGCACGGGCGGCGGCCTTGGTCTTCTGGACGACCGCAGCCTCGAGATCCTGCAGCTTGTATTTGGCGGCGGTGAGCTTGTCGTTGAGGCGCACACGCACATCGGCCACCTTGTCGCCAGCCTGACCAGCGGTGAGCTTGAGCAACTCCTCGGTGTCGGCCACGACGGCCTTGAAGTCGGAAACGAGTTTGTCCTTGGTTACTTGTGCGTCGCTCATGGTGATCTCCAGGGTGATGACTGTATCGAAGGCTAGAAATTGAAAACTGCCCAACCGCCGCCATTGCGACGGACTCCACGACAAGGCTAATCCCAAACTTGCCAGAAGGCAATTCGACACGGCCGCGAAACCCGGCCGGCGTGATCCGGAGCCGGCCCCGCCGCTCAAGGCCGGATACGGGAGGCGATCGGCTTTGCGGCTTGCTTCGATGTCAAATACCTAAAAGGAATCGCCTTGTAAATTTCCATGGTTAATTACTATTGAAGAGAGAAGGGCAGTCGGCCGTCAATTTAAATCCGGATGTCATTCCATGAAAGGGTGGTCGTAATCCACGATAAGCGGTGCGTGATCGCTGAAGCGCTCTTCCTTGTAAACCTCGGTGCGTACGGCGCGTGCGCCAATTTCCGGCGTGGCGATCTGGTAATCGAGCCGCCAGCCGACATTCTTGGCCCAGGCCTGGCCGCGGTTCGACCACCAGGTGTAACAGGCGTCGGTGGCCTCGGGATGGAGGCGGCGATAGGCATCCACCCAGCCCTGTTCGCCCAGAAGGCTGCCGAACCAGGCACGCTCTTCGGGCAGAAAGCCTGAATTCTTCTGGTTGGAGCGCCAGTTCTTGAGGTCGATGGCCTGGTGGGCGATGTTCCAGTCGCCGCAGACGATGACTTCGCGACCGCTGGCCCGCAATTCGGCCATGCGCGGCAGGAAAAGGGCCATGAAACGGAACTTTGCGGCCTGGCGCTCTTCGGAGCTGGAGCCCGAGGGCAGATAGAGGGAAATGATCGAGAGCTTGCCGAAGTCGGCCTGCAGGTAGCGCCCTTCGGCATCGAATTCGGCATGCCCCATACCTTCGATGATGCGATCGGCGGGTTTGCGGGTATAAATGCCGACGCCGCTGTAGCCCTTTTTTTCGGCGCAGTGAAAGTGGCCGGTAAATATGCCGGGCTTGCTCATTTCCGGCGCCAGATCAGGGATCTGGGCTTTCAATTCCTGAACACAGACGACATCGGCATTTTGCCGGTTGAGCCAGGAGAGGAAACCCTTCACGCTCGCAGAGCGGATGCCGTTGAGATTGGCGGTTACGACGCGTAACATTTTGTGTAACTTGGTCCATTTTTTGGAAACGACGTGAATTTTAGCCGCAATTTCATCGAACTCGCCTGCGACAAAGGCGTACTGAGGTTTGGAGAATTCGTTACCAAGGCGGGGCGCCTGTCCCCCTATTTCTTCAATGCCGGTCTTTTCAACGATGGCGCATCCTTCGGCCAGCTGTGCGATTTCTACGCGCGCACGCTGCTGGCTGCAGAGCTTCCCTGCGACATGCTCTTCGGCCCGGCCTACAAAGGCATTCCGCTGGTTGCCGGCACCGCCATGCAGCTTGCCGGGCACGGCCACAACCTGCCTTTCTGCTTCAACCGCAAGGAAGCCAAGGACCACGGCGAAGGCGGCACGCTGGTCGGCGCACCGCTGAGCGGCCGGGTGGCCATTCTCGACGACGTGATCTCGGCCGGCACCTCGGTGCGCGAATCCGTCGAAATCATCCGTGCCCACGGCGCCACGCCGTCGGCGGTGGTGATCGCCCTCGATCGCATGGAGCGCGGCACCGGCAGCTTGTCGGCCGTCCAGGAAGTGCGCGACACCTACGGCATTCCGGTGCTGGCGGTGGCCACCCTCAAGGATCTGATCGGCTATCTGCACGACAGCCCGGCCCTCAACGCCAACCTCGCCGCGGTCCAGCGCTATCGCGACACCTACGGCGTGACCGACGAGCGCTGAGCACAATGCATCGTCGCGCCCTGTTCCTTGCGCTTTGGGCCGCACTGCCAGTGGGGGCCCAGACGCCCTCGCGGGGGTCGGTCTTTTGCTGCGTGGATAACGGGCACCAGGTGTGTGGTGATGTCCTGCCGATGCAATGCTTCGGCAAGAGCTACCGGGAAATGAGCCCGCAGGGCACCGTGCGGCGTCTCGTCGAGGCACCGCTGACGCCCGAGCAACTGGCCCGCCGGGATGCCGAGGAGCGGGCACGGCGAACCGAACTGGCCCGCCAGCGGGCCGAGTTGCGGCGCAACCAGTCGCTGCTTGAAACCTACTCCAGCGTTGCCGACATCGAAGCCCGGCGCGACCGGGCCGTCGAAGGCGTCGACCAGGATCTGAAGCGGGCCGAAGGGCGCCACGCCCAGCTTCAGAAAAAACGCGAAAGCCTCAGTCGCGAAGCGGAGTTCTACCAGAAGCGCCCGATGCCGATTCCGCTGGCCGCCGCCCTGCGCGAATCCGACAGCGAACTGGCCGCCCAGGCTTCAGTCATCGAAGCCAAGAAGCGCGAAATCGACGCGATCCGCAGTCGCTACGAGCAGGACCGGCTGCGCTATATCAAGCTGACCGAATCCCACGGAACACTCCCCGGCTCGCCACGCTGATTGGCGCCTCTGAAGCGCGCAAAAAATCCGGGTTATTCAATTGGCATATCTAATTGATAATCAGAAAGCATTTCCCTCTCAGGCATGACATTTCCGCATTCCTTTGCCGGCAAGTGTTTCGCCAATGATTCCCGCAACACAGTGCGCAAGGCTTTCTGACATTTGCATTCCGGGAAATGGTTCTGGAATGAAAACAAGAGTGTCAGGCGGGGCTTGCAGGCTCCGGGGAGACGACAGGGTTTGTGGTCGCCGATTTAGTGCGTGATAAACTTTGCCGATCGCAAGATATCAGCGATACCGGTATTTAATACCGGGCAGTCAAGGCTGTATCCAGTACATCATTGAATCCCGTATCCGGCCGCACAGACCCTTCGCCATGCTCCAGTACAAGATTGTTCCCGTTACGCCCTTCGAACAGAATTGCTCGCTGCTCTGGTGCGATGTCACGCGCAAGGCGGCAGTGGTCGATCCCGGCGGTGATCTGGAGCGCATCCTCGATGCGGCAGGGCAGTTGGGGCTCGAAGTCGAAAAGATCCTCCTGACCCACGGGCACATCGACCATGCCGGCGGCACCGCGGCACTTGCCCGCCAGCTGGGCGTGGTGATCGAGGGCCCCGAGCGGGAAGACAGTTTCTGGATCGATGCGCTGCCCCAGCAGAGCAAGATGTTCGGCTTTCCGCAGGTCGAGGCTTTCAAGCCTGACCGCTGGCTGGTCGACGGTGATGTCGTCAGCATCGGCCAGGAAACCCTGGACGTGCTGCACTGCCCCGGCCATACGCCGGGACACGTGGTTTTCTTCAGCGCCTCGGCGCGACTGGCGGTAGTGGGTGATGTGCTGTTTGCCGGCTCAATCGGCCGAACCGATTTCCCGCGCGGCAATCACGCTGCACTCGTGAATTCGATCCGTCACAAACTCTGGCCGCTGGGCAAGGATGTGGCTTTCATTCCCGGCCATGGGCCGATGTCGAATTTCGGCGAGGAACGTGAAAGCAATCCTTATGTGGGTGACTATGCGTGAAATTCCATTTGGCATTAATTAGTCCAAATGAATTGATGTGTGGTTTTGAATTAGCGTGCTTCATTTCTCGATAAAGGTAGACCAGCGTGCGATTCGCTATTCTCGAAGACGATCCGGCCCAAATGGAAGTCCTGACGGGCTGGCTGAGGGAAGCCGGGCACGATGTGCATGGTTTCGGACTGGCGCGTGAGCTGATGCGCGTCGCAAGCCGCGAAAGCTTCGATCTGTTCCTGGTGGACTGGGTGCTGCCCGACCTGACCGGCGAGCAGGTGCTGCGCTGGCTGCGGGTAGAACGCGGCAACGACACGCCGGCGATTTTCATCACCTCCCGCGATGCGGAAGAGGACATCGCCAATGCCTTCAGCGCCGGCGCCGACGATTACCTGATCAAGCCGCCACGTCGCATCGAACTGCTGTCACGCATCGAGGCGGTGATGCGCCGCGCCCAGCCGCGCAATACCAACCAGACGCTGGTGGTGGAGCCCTACCATTTCGACCTGGCCCGCAAACAGCTGACCATGGACGGCGCCGCCGTTGAAATGACCGACAAGGAATTCGAGCTGGCGGCGTTCCTGTTCCGCAACCTGGGGCGCCTGCTGTCCCGCGGACACCTGCTCGAAGCCGTTTGGGGACGCAACCCCGACCTGGCGACGCGGACTGTCGATACCCACATCAGTCGCGTGCGCAGCAAGCTGAACCTGCGCCCCGAAAACGGCTTCCGGCTCACGCCGACCTACAACTTCGGCTACCGGCTGGAGAAAACCGACCCGTCCGAGTCGGCGCCCCTTGGCACAACGACAGTGTCGTCGCCGGCCTGATCCTTCCCGGGGTTCCTGGTCGGGAACCCCGTCCTGCAGCGCTTACTTCTTCAGCGCGTCACGGATTTCCCGCAGCAGTTTCACCTCATCCGACTCGGCCGGCGGTGCTTCCGGGGCGGGAGCAGGCTCGGCACGCTTCATCTTGTTCATGGCCTTGATGGCCACGAAGATGGCCATCGCGACGATCAGGAAATCGATCACCGAATTGACGAAGACCCCGTATTTGAACAGCGGGGCGCCGGCCTTCTCGGCCGCTTCCATGGTTTCGAAGGTCTTGTCGCCGAGATTCAGGTAGAGGTGCTTGAAATCGACGCCTCCCAGCAGTTTGCCGATGACCGGCATCAGCATGTCCTTGACGAGGGAGTCGACGATTTTTCCGAACGCACCACCGATAATGACGCCAACCGCGAGGTCGACGACATTGCCCTTCATCGCAAATTCCTTGAATTCCTGGATAAAGCTCATTGATTGCTCCTTTGCAAAAAATTGGGAAACCGAACACTGAAAGAGTGTCGAAATTGCCGGACTGTTGCAAGAAGCCGGCATTTCGCGCCCATCATATGAGCGTCCTGATGCAGAAGGGCGCCGTTTTTGGCACGCAAGGACACAGTTATGAGCAAGTTTGCGAAGTTTTGCACCCTGCCCAAGACCTCAAACTAATATATTTCCCCCAATAGGTTCGAAAGATAGTGCCCGTGGTTTGTTACCCCTTCCGAATTCTTGGCGTTGCTGCAGGCCTGCTGGCCGGCGGGAGTGCGCTTGCGGCCGATCTCGAGGTCATTTACACGACCCGCGCCGGCGATACCCTGATCGGCCTTGAAAAGCGCTTCCTCGCCGCGCCTTTCGGCTGGAAGGGCCTGAAGGTCCATAACGGCAGCGTCAATCCCTTGCGCATCCCTGTCGGTTCGCAGCTGCGGATTCCCGAGCGCTGGTTGCGTGTCGAGCCCCGCACCGCGCGCGTCGTGGCGCTGCAGGGTGATGTGAGCATGGATGGGCGCGCCCTGGCGCTCGATTCGAAAGTTCCGGCCGGCGCCCTGCTGCGCACCGGCGAGGGCGCCTTCATCACCCTCGTCATGCCCGACGAATCGCGCCTGACCGTGCAACCGCAAAGCGTGGCGCGCTTCACCAAGGTGCAGGGCTTCCAGGGCTTCGAAGGCCAGACTACCGAAGTCTCACTCGAACACGGCCGCGTCGAAACCCACGCAGCGGCCCAGCGCGGGCCTGCGGCCCGTTACCAGATCCGCACCCCGACCACCACCGTGAGCGTGCGCGGCACCGAGTTCCGGGTCGGCGCCGACCCCGTGGCGCACTCGGCCCAGGCGGAAGTGACCGGCGGCGAGGTTCGCCTGAACCCGGTCGACGGCGGCGCGGCAAAGGCACTGCCGGCCGGTTACGGCGTGGTCGCCAAGGCCGGCACGCCGATTCCGGCGCCGCGTCCGCTGCTCCCGGCCCCGACACTGACGGCGCTGCCCGACCGCTTCGAACGGGTCGACTTGAGCCTGCCCTTTGCGCCGGTGGATAAAGCCGTCGCCTACCGCGCCCAGATCGCCCGCGACCCCAAGTTTGCCGACGTGGTCGCGGATGCAGTCTTCAACACGCCGCCCGCCCGTTTCGGCACGCTGCCGGACGGCGCCTGGTGGCTGCGTGTGCGGGCCATCGACGAGGCCGGGCTCGAAGGTTTCGATGCCGAACATGCCTTCACGCTGCGCGCCCGCCCCGAGCCGCCCAAGGCGCTCGACACCGAACGCGGAAGCCTCGCCTGGAGCCCGGCCGCCGAAGCTGCGCGCTACCGGCTGCAAATCGCCGACCAGCCCGGCTTCACCACGATGCTCGCCGACCGCCAGACCGCAGCCCTGGCGGCCGACCCCGGCCTGCCGGCGGGCCGCTACCAGTGGCGCGTCGCCAGCCTGCGCGCCAGCGGCAAGCAGGGGCCGTGGAGCGACGCCCATTCCCTCGTCGTGCGCCAGGCGCCGCAGGCCGCCAGCCTCACCATCTACAACCGGCGGATGCGCTTTGCCTGGCCCGGCAGCGCCGGGCAGATC